>Ga0302046_10000803_pt1 | contig 30241 bp, 27 predicted proteins | sample RVTome_11_FD_200261 | JGI IMG/M metagenome (GOLD analysis project Ga0302046, IMG submission 200261) | Soil microbial communities from uranium-contaminated site in the Upper Colorado River Basin, Wyoming, United States - RVT147D111 (version 2) ...
TCGATGACGCGGTTGACCCGTTTCTCGTACTCGAGCCGGTCGCTCCCCGTCACGGGTTCGTCGGAGGCCCGCGCGGCCGGCGGTCAGCTTCGGCTGCCGGGCTTGACGGCCGGGCTGCCGCTCCGGCACAGCGGGCAGGATTCCGGCGGGTAGGTCGTCGCCGTCAGCGTGGCCAGCGCCACGCGCTTCACCGGGAACGCCGCGGCGCCGCCGCTGCGGTCGATCAGCGAACCGATGCCCACCACGACGCCCCCGTGCGCCTCCACGCACTGTACGACCTCGCGGGTCGAGCCGCCGGTGGTGATGACGTCCTCGACCACGAGGCAGCGCTCGCCGGCCGTCAGCGTGAAGCCGCGCCGCAGCCGCATCGTCCCGTCCTCGCGCTCGGTGAAGAGCGCGCGGGCGCCGAGAGCCCGGGCGACCTCGTGGGCGACGAGGATTCCCCCGATCGCCGGCGCCAGCACCGTCTGCACGCGCTCGGCCCGGAACGGCGCGGCGAGCGCCTCGCCGAGGGCGGTGGCGTCCTCGGGATGCTGGAGCACGAGCGCGGACTGCAGATAGACGTCGGAGTGCAGCCCCGACGTGAGCCGGAAGTGCCCGCGCAGGAGGCCGCCCCGCTTCTCGTAGCGCTCGAGCGTCTCGCGTTCGGCGGGCGAGATCCGTGCCGTCATGGCCTCATCATATGTCAGTCCGTCCCACCCTCGCGACGGGCGCTGACGGCTTGGCGCAGGCGTGTCAGAGTGCGGCACGCCGCCGTGTCCCGACGGCGCGGATGACGCCCACTCGACAGTGTCAGGCGGCGTCATGTCCGACTTCCGAACACGCCGGCATGGCCCCCCTTGGCAGTCGCGTTGCACCCGTCGTCCGCGCGCCGCCAACCCGCACCCGGAGGAGCCGATGGCGAAGGTGATGGTGGTCGACGACGCCTACTCCGAGCTGAAGCTGATGGAATCGATCCTCCGGGGCGCCGGGCACGAGGTCGTGACGCTGCTCGACGGCGACGCGCTGGAGGACAAGGTGACCGCCGAGCGCCCCGACGTGCTCCTGCTCGACATCGTCATGCCCCGGCGCAACGGGTACGATCTGCTGCGCGCGCTCAAGCGGAACGCGGACACCCGGGCCATGCCGGTCGTGCTGGTGTCCTCCAAGAACCAGGAGAGCGATCGCGCCTGGGGCAAGCGGCAGGGCGCCGACGACTATCTGGGCAAGCCCTTCACCTCCGACCAGCTGCTCACCGCGGTGGGACGCCTTGTCCGCTGAGACGCCCGTTCCCGATCTCGAGGCGCCGGACCCCGAGCAGACACCCGCCCGCCGGGCCTGCGTGGTCCAGGTGGGGGGCCGGCCGTTCGCGGTCGACGTGGCGGATGCGCGCGAGGTCGTCGTGCTCGACGCGACGACCCCGGTGCCCGGCGCTCCGGCGTCGGTGCTGGGTGTCATGAACCTGCGCGGCAACGTCCTGCCCGTCGTCGAGGCGCGCCCGCTGCTCGGGTTGCCCGTGGCGGCCGCGTCCGGACGCGGGCACGCGCTCGTGCTCGCCGTCGGCGAGTGGCGGGCCGCCATTCCCATCGATCGCGTGCTCGGACTCACCGCGTTCGAGACCGCGGGCCCGCCGACCGGGCGCGGCGACCACGGGGGGCTGGCCGCCGGCGAGCTGACCCCGGAGTCCGGCGGCCCGGCCACGCTCCTCGACGCCCGCGCGGTGCTGGCCGCGCTCCGCCGCCCGTGGAATGCCGCATCGGGAGGGTCATGATGGAACGCCGCGCAGTCCTTCGCCTGCTCGCCGCCGCTCTGCTGCCCGGCGCGCTGGAGCGCGCCGCCGTCGCCGCCGCCCAGGCGCCGGCACGCCCGGCCCCCGCCAAGTGGATCCCGGCCGAGGCGTCCACCCCGGGCACGCCCGGGGTGACGGCCAGGGAGATCCGTCTCGGCATGAGCGCCGCGTTCAAGGGCACGGCGGCAGGCCTCGGCACCGAGTTCTACCGCGGCGCCCAGGCGTACTACGACGAGGTGAACGCCCGGGGCGGGGTGTACGGCCGGAGGCTGACGGTGGTCGGCCTCGACGACCACTACGAGCCGCTGCCCTGCATCAAGAACACCATCCAGCTGCTCGAGAAGGAGTCGGTGTTCTGCCTGTCCAATTACGTCGGGACGCCCACCCTGACCCGCGCGCTGCCCGTGATCCGGCGTTACGCCGATCAGCACGTCGTGCTCGTCGGCAACTTCACCGGCGCCCAGCCCCAGCGCGAGGCGCCCTACGTCGAACAGGTCTTCAACATCCGTGCCTCGTACCGGCAGGAAATGGCGGCGCTGGTCGACCGCTTCTGGCAGCTCGGCGCCCGCAGCATCGGCGTCTACTCGCAGGCCGACGCCTATGGCCGTAGCGGCACCGACGGCGTCAGCCGCGCGCTGGCCGCGCGCGGCGCCCGGGTCGCCGCCGAGACGACCTACCATCGGGGGGCGAGGTTCGAGGACGACATGGCCCCGGCCGTGAACGCCCTGCGCCAGGCCGGCGTCGACGCCGTGCTGTGCACGGGCGCCTACCAGGGGTGCGGCGCTTTCGTGCGCACGGCCCGCGACCTCGGGTGGACGGCGCCGATCTCCAACGTCTCCTTCGTCGGCTCCGACGCGATGCTCCGCCTGCTCGTCCAGCACGGCAAGGCGGCCGGCCGCGACTACACGCGGGCGCTGGTGAACTCGCAGGTGGTGCCGAGCTACGACGAGGTCGCGCTGCCCGGCGTCGTGGAGTACCGCGGCCTGATGGAGCGCCACGACCCCGTGCTGCCGCCGGGCCTCCGCGACGAGAAGTACAAGCCCCAGCGCTACAGCTACATCAGCCTGGAGGGCTACGTGAACGCCCGCGTGCTGGTGGAGGCCCTGCGACGGGCGGGGCCGCACCCGACCCGTCCCGGCTTCCGGCAGGCGCTGGAGTCGCTCAGGGGCTTCGACCTCGGCATCGGCGCCCCCCTCACCTTCGGCCCCGAGCGCCACCAGGGCCTGGACGGCGTGTACTTCACCCGCGTCGACGGGGAACGGTGGGTGCCGATCACCGACTGGTCGTCGGCCGTGCAGGCCTGAGGAGAGCGCGTCATGAAGAGCAGCCCGCCGCGGTTCGGTCTCCTGGCGAAGCTCAACCTGTTCCTGGCGGCCGTCCTCGTTCCGCTGGCCGCCGTGACCTGGTACGTCTCCGTGCAGACGCTGCGGGAGCGGATGACCGAGGAGTTCACCTCCAAGGGCACGGCCATCGCCAAGAGCCTGGCCTCCTCCGGCGTCGACCTCATCCTCACGCGCGACGCCTCCACGGTGCAGGCGTTGATCGACCAGTTCGCGGGGATCAGCGGCGTGGCGTACGTCATGGTCTACGACGCGAACACGACGCCGATCGCCCACACGTTCGTGCCGTTCGTGCCGGCCGACCTGGTCGACAAAAATCTGGTAACGGGCGATCTCGCCAAGCAGGTGCAGGAGATCGAGTACGCCGACCCCGTGACGGGCGCGCCCCGGCGCATCATCGACATCGGCGTGCCGATGCTGGGCGGCACGCTCGGCACGGTCCGGGTCGGCATGGACCGCGCGGGCATCGACGCGGCCGCCACCCGGTCCGGCTGGTTCCTCTTCGCCGTCTTCGGGGGCGTCGCGATCGTGGCCGTGGCGGCCGGCGTGGTGTTCGCCCGCCGGCTCACGCGCCCGATCGCCGAGATCGTGCGCGTGGCCGAGCGGGTCGGCCGCGGCGACCTCACCGAGACCGTCACGGTCGGCGCCCGCGACGAGATCGGCCGGCTCGCCCACACGATCAACGACACGGTCGTCCGGCTGCGCGCGCAGGTCATGACCGAGGCCGAGCGCGACGAGGAGAAGCGCAAGCGCGAGGAGCTGCAGAGGAACATCCAGGCCTTCCTGGACACCGCGATGGAGATCGCCCAGGGCGACCTCTCCCGCCGCGGCCAGGTGACGCCCGACGTCCTCGGCAACGTCGTGGACTCCATCAACGTCATGGTCGAGGAGATCGCCGCGATCCTGGCCGAGGTGCGGCACGCCGCCCTGCGGGTGGCGGCCGGCGCCGGCGACATGACCGGCGCCACCGACCAGATGGCCAGCGGCGCGCAGGCCCAGGCCCGGGAGATCACGACGATCAGCCGCGCCATGGAGGCCATGAGCCGTTCCGTCCGCGAGGTCGCGACGGCCGCCGTGGCGGCCGCCGGCGCCGCCCGCCACACGCTCGAAGCCGCCCGCCAGGGCGACCAGGCGGTGCGCGACAGCCTGGACGGCATGCAGCGCATTCGCGGCGAGGTCCAGATCATCGCCAAGAAGATCAAGGGCCTCGGCGACCGCTCGCTGGAGATCTCCGAGATCGTCCACCTGATCGAGGAGCTGGCCTCGCACACGAATCTGCTGGCGCTCAATGCCGCCATCGAGGCGGCCGGCGCCGGCGAGGCGGGGCTCCGGTTCGGCGTCGTCGCCGACGAGGTCCGCAAGCTGGCCGAGCGGGCGGCCACCGCCACCAAGGACGTCGCCGGTCTCATCCGCGCCGTGCAGACCGAGACGCAGGAGGCGGTCGCGGCCATGGAGGAGGGAACGCGCGAGGTCGAGGCCGGCTACCAGATGACGATCCGCGCCGAGGAGCACCTCAGGGAGATCGCGGGCACGTCCACGACCTCGGCCGAGCTGGCCGAGGGCATCTCGCGGACGAGCGCCGAGCAGGTCGACGGCGTGGAGGGAGTCGCGCGGGCCATGCAGTCCATCGCCCAGGTCGCCGTCGACACCGAGCAGGCGGTGCTCCAGACCCGCCGGACCGTCGAGGACCTCGTGAAGCTGGCCGACGAACTGACCCGGAGCCTCGCGCGGTTCAAGCTGGCCGCGGCCTGAGCCCGAGCATGGACGAGCCGTCCGACCAGGATTTCCTGCGGTCGATCTTCCTCGTGGAAGCGTGGGACACGCTCGCGGCCATCGAGGAAGGGATCGGCCGGCTCGCCACCGGCGCCGAACCGGCCTGGGACGAGCTCTTCGTCGTCACCCACCGGTTGAAGGGGGCCGCCTCGCTGCACGGCTTCGCGGGCGTCGCCGCCCTCGCCGGCGCGGTGGAGCAGGCGTTGCCCGGCGCCTCGGGGGCCGCGGGCGCGGCCACGGCGGGCGAGCTCGCCACGCTCCTGGAGGCGCTCAAGTCGGCGCTCGACGCGCCGGCGCCCGAGACCCCGCCGGATCCGGTCCGCCGCGAGCTGGCCCGCTTCTTCGCCGGCGGCGACGAGGTCCTCGCGTACTTCCTCCCGGAAGCGGCCGAGCATCTCGAGGCGATGACCGGCGCCATTGTCGCCCTCGAGCGCGAGGGCCGCAGTGAAGCGGGTATCGCCGAGCTGTTCCGGGCGGTGCACACCCTCAAGGGGGCGGCGTTCGTGGTCGGCTGCACCCCGGTCGGCGAGCTGGCCCACGGCCTGGAGGATCTGCTCGTCGCCGTCCGCGAGGGCCGGACGCCGATGACGCCGGCCGCGCTCGACGCCTCGCTCGCCACCGTCGACGCCCTCAGGCTCATGCTCGACCCGGTCGGCGTCCCCGCGGTCGATTTCACGGCCGTCGTGGCCCGGCTGCGGGACCGGCTCACCTCGCTGCTCGGGGCCGCCGAGCCCATGCCGCCGGTGACGCCGGTGGCGGCGGCGGCGATCGTCCCGGCCCCGGCGAGACCGCGGCCGATTTCGCCCTCACCGCGCCGCTCCCCGGCCCGGACGCCCGCCGGACGGCAGACGATCCGGGTCGCCCTGGAGCGCCTCGACGCCCTGATGGATCTGGTCGGCGAGCTGGTCGTCGCCCGCAGCACCCTCGAGCGCCGGCTGGCCGAGGTGGACCGGCTCGGCGAGCTGCTCTTCACGACGCGCGCGCGGCTGAGCGAGGCGGTCGCCGACTTCGAGCGCCGTCGCCTCGACGCGCGGCTGCCCGCGCGCGCCGGCGCCGACGACGAGGGTGAGACGCGCCACCGGCGTCCCCGCTCGGTCGCCGAGCTGTTCGCCGAGCTGGAATTCGACCGGTACGACGACTTCACGCTGCTGGCCCGCAGCGTGGCCGAGATCGCCTCGGACATCGCCGAGGTCCAGACCGAGCTGACGGCGCTGGGCCGTGCCGCCCGCGAGGACCTCGCCCTCGTGCACCGGCTGACCGGCGAGGTGCGGGCCGGGCTCGGGCGCGCGCGGCTGGTGGCGATCGGCACGCTCTACACGCGCTTCGTCCGCCAGGGCCAGGAGGCTGCCCGCACGGCCGGCAAGAGCGTGCGCTTCCAGACCAGCGGCGAGTCGGTGGAGCTGGATGCCGGCGTCATCGAGCACATCGTGGACCCGCTGCTGCACCTGGTGCAGAACGCCGTCGGGCACGGCATCGAGACGCCGGACGAGCGCCGGGCGCACGGCAAGCCTCCGGCCGGCACCGTGACGCTGGGGGCCAGCCATCGCGGCGCCTTCGTCGTGGTGGAGGTCGCCGACGACGGGCGCGGCATCGACGCCGACGACTTGCGCCGGCGGGCGGTCATCCAGGGCTTCGTGCGGCCGGACATCGCGGCGGCGATGACGGAGGGTGAGGCGCTCGACCTGATCTTCCGGCCCGGCTTCAGCACCGCGGCCGAGGTGACGACCACGGCCGGCCGCGGCGTGGGCATGGACGTGGTGCGCACCAACGTCGGCCGGCTGAACGGCGACGTCGAGATCGCCACCGAGCCGGGCGCCGGCACCCGGTTCACGCTTCGCCTGCCGCTCACGGTGCTCGTCACCGAGGCCCTGCTGGTGCGGGCGGCCGGCGAAGTGCTCGCGGTGCCTCTCAACGCGGTCCACGTGATCGCCATGCTCGGCCCCGCGGCGCGGCGGGCGGGGCCGGAAGGCGACGCGGCGCTCGTCGAGGGGCGGTGGGTCCCGCTCGTTCACCTCGACGATGCCCTGGGCCGGCCGCCGGCGTCGCCCCCCGCGTCCCTCCCCGTCCTGGCGCTGCGGGGCGGCGGCGGGCTGTTCGCGTGCGCGGTGGAGCAGGTCCTGCACAGAGCGGAGATCGTCGTCAAGCCGCTCGGCGCATTCCTCGACGGCATCGGGCCCTATGCCGGCGCCACCGTCTCCCCCGACGGGCGGGTGACGCTGCTGCTCGACCCGGCGCGGCTCGCCGAGCTGGCGACGTCGCCCGGCCGTCGCTCCCGTCCACTCGGCGCCGAGGCCGACACGACACCAGGCGCGCGAAGCGCTCACACGAACTTCGGTCCAACCCCGGGCGCCGGCGTCGCCGGTGATCCACGACGGAGGGTCTTGCTGGTGGACGACTCGATCAGCGTGCGGAAATTCGTGGGGCAGATGCTGGACAAGGCGGGCTTCGACGTGACGACGGCGCCCGACGGCGCCGAGGCGCTGGCCCGGCTCGGCGAGTCGCGCTTCGACGTGATGGTCACGGATCTCGAGATGCCGCGGGTCAACGGCTACGAGCTGCTCGAGGACGTCCGCCGCCGGCCGCGCACCCGCGCGCTGCCCGTCGTCGTGCTCACGACTCGCGCCGGCGTCAAGCACCGCTCGCTCGCCGGCCGGCTGGGCGTCGACCACTACGTGACGAAGCCGGTGGCCGAGGGCGCCTTCGTGCGGCTCGTCGCGTCGCTGGCGCCGGCCGGCGGCCCGGAGGTGTCGTCGTGAAGGTGCTGATGGTCGACGCCGACTCCACGCGCGCGCCCGCGCTCACGCAGACGCTGCGCACCGGCGGCGCCGAGGTCACGGTGACGCCGAGCGGCGCCTTCGCCCTCACCATGCTGGAGCACAACCGCCACGACATCGTGGTGAGCCGCGCCCGTACCGAGGACCTGGATGGCCACGAGCTGTGCGCGATCCTCAAGGCCGATCCCGGCACGCGGGACGTCCGCTTCGTGCTGGTGGCGGGGCCCGACGAGGTCACCTCCGCCGAGACCACCGCGGCCGGCGTCGACCTGGTGCTGCCCTCCGCGATGACGGGCAGCGCCATCGTCCCGCTGATCCTGCGTCTCATGCGAGGCGATCGCGCCCCCGCCACCGAAGCCGTCGCCTCCGGGCCCGCGCCCTCGCCGATCGCGGGAGCGCCGGCTCCGGCGGCGGTCACGGCCGAGCCCGGGACCCGGACCGAACCGGCTCCGGCGGTGCCGCGGCTCCGCCCCGAGCCTGCCGCGCCGCCGCCCGCCGAGCCGCCCCGTCCCTATGCGACGGCTGCTGCCGCCGCCGCCGCCGCGCCGTGGTCGAAGTCCACGCCGCCCACCGCGGCGTCAGCGGCCGACAGCGCCGCGGTGGCGCGGCCGCCACGGATGGCGCCGCTCCCGCCGCCTTCGCCCGTGCCGGGCGTGCCGGCGGAGCCCGGTACCCCCGCCGCCGCCTCGCCGGCCGCCGAGCTGCTGGCGATGCCGAGCGGCACCTTCCAGGGCTCGCTCGAGGTGATGGAGCTGGCCGATCTGACCCAGGCGATCGCGGCGGGCGGCAAGAGCGGACGCCTGATCCTGGCGCTGCCGCAGGGCGGGGGGCTGCTGGTCTTCGAGAAGGGGCGCGTGGTCCACGCCGAGTACCGCAACACCGTGGGCGAGGCGGCGTTCGGCGCGCTGCTGGCGGCGTGCCACGACGACGAGGCCGGCCGCTTCTGCTTCCTGCCGACCAAGGGCGGCCAATCCCCGGGTCTGCCGCGCACGATCGACAAGACGGTGGACCGGCTGCTGCTGAGCAGCGCGACCGCGATCGACGAGAAGGGATAGGACATGGCCAAGGTGCTGGTGATCGACGACAGCCTCAGCGTACGCAAGGTGGTGGAGCGGGCGCTGGTGGGACGGCAGATCGAGGTGGTGTGCGCGGCGACCGGCAGCGAGGCCCTGGAGCGGATCGAGCGCGACGAGCCCGACGTGGTGGTCTGCGACGTCGTGATGCCCGACAAGGACGGCTACGAGATCTGCGACTTCGTGAAGCGCCACCCCCGGCTGGGGCGCACGCCGGTGCTCCTGATGTCCGGCATCGTCAACGACGCCGTGCGTGAGCGGGCCGCCCGCGTGCACTCGGCCGACGTCCTCAGCAAGCCGTTCGCCGCCGACGACCTGCTGCGCCGGCTCGACACGCTGCTGACGCCCCCGCGGCGCGAGGCGCCCGCCGCGCCGGTCGATCCGCCGGGGCCGCGACCGGAGCCGGCCACACCCGCCCCGCTGTCCGTCGCCGCGCCCGCGCTCAACGGGAGCAACGGGCACGTCGAGCCGCCCCTGGCAGCGCCGCCGGCCACGGTCGCGGCGGCGGACGCGGCGAGGCCCCCGGCGCCCCCGCCACCACCCGCGGCCACGGGCACCACGGCCGTGCTCAGGCAGTTCGCCGCGATCGACGGCGTGCAGTGGGCGGTCCTGGCCGATCGCGAGGGCTTTCTGCTCGACGCGTCGGCCGAGGACGCCGTCGGCGTCGAGGTGGCCGGCGCGTTGAGCGCCTGCCTGGCCGAGTCGTCCGAAGGGCTCGGGCGCGAGCTCGGGCGCGGCCCGCTCCAGGGGATGATCCTGGAGTACGAGCAGGGCCTGATCGTCCTGTACGGGGTCGGCGCCTCCGCCCTCCTGGCGGTCGCGCTCGGCGAGCCGGCGGTGCTCGGCAAGGTGCGCTACTTCGCCAAGAAGGCCGTGCCGGAGCTCCTGCAGGCGGTCTGAGCCATGGCCAGACATCGCACCCTGGTCCGTCTGTCGCGCGCGCTCCGGGTCGTCGCCGTGGCGGGGGCCGCGGCCGCGGCCACCACCGTGCTCTTCGAGGCCGAGCTCGGACGAGGGCTGGCCGTCCCGTCGTGGAAAGTCGCGACGGCGCCGCCCGTGCTCTACCTCGTGCTCGCGCTGGTCGGGCTGCACCGCCTGCCGCTGGACCGCCGGGTCGGCTGGGCGCTGGCCGCCTGCGGCGTCAACGTCGCGCTGGCGCTGGCCAGCGCGCTCACGCTCTCGCTGGCGCATCCCATGTCGCTGGAGGGCGCCCTGCTGCGCGCGCTGTGGACCTACGTGCCCGCCCCCATCGTCCATCTCGTCGCCGCGCCGCTGGTGATGCTGGCCTGGCGCAGCCGCCTCGTCCCGGCGCGCACCGCCTTGCGGATCGAGTGGATGGGGAGCGCGCCGCTCGCCGCGCGGCCGCCGGACCCGGCGCTCTCGGCGGCGGCACCGAACTGGGACGCGGTGCTGCGGCTGTCGCCGCTGTCTGCCCGGGCGGCGCGACCTGGACCCGCGTCGTTCGAGCGCGCCGGGCATCCGCGGCCAGTCGAGTCCTCCGAGCCCGCCAAGCCGGCGGTGGCCGTGCTGGAGCCACCGGAAGACGTTCGGGAACCGATCGCCTTCCCGCCGGAGCCTCCGAGCGTGCCCCCACCAGCGCCGCCTCCGCCGCCCGCGGTCGAGCTGCCGGCCCCCGCGCCCAGGCCGACGTCCGTGGCGACGCACCAGCCGCCCGTGGCCGACGAGCCGGTCGTGCGCATCCCCTTCGCGCGGGTCGCCGCGCAGCTGCCGCCCACCGCCTTCCTGCTCCCGGCCGAGCGGCTGGCCGAGAGCCTGCGTGAGCCGCACGTGCTGCTGGTGCCGCGCAGGCTCGTGCTGCCTCAGCTCGGCGAGGGCGCCGTCGAGATCGCCTGGGCCCTGATCGAAGACCAGTTCCCCGAGCTGGCGTTCGCGGCGCCGCCCGCCGAGATGCGCCAGCGCTTCGCGGGATGGGCGCTCTCGTTGCCGATGGACGAGGTCGTGCGACAGATCCCCACCGAGCTGTGGCGCCGCGAGGCGCCCGCCGCCGACCTCTCGGAGATCGGCCAGTTCCCCGCGCCGTTCAACCCGGGGCCGCCGATGCCCGAGCCCCCGGCCGCCCCCGAGCCCCCGGCCGCCCCCGAGCCCCCGCCGTCGCCCGCGGTCACGATCTCGGAGCCTTCGCCGCCGGCCCCCGTGCCCGTCACGCCTGATGAGCCGCCAGTCGTGGCTGTGCCTGCGCCCCCGGTGGCCGATCGCACGCCGGCGCCCGCCGCCGCGCTGCCGGCCGCCGCCACGCTCGAGACCGAAGAGAGCGAAGCCCTGGCCCGCGCCCTCGCGCTCGGCCTGACGCCGCTGGGCGCCTTCGACTGGCGGGCGCGCCGCGCGGGCGGGCGTCCGGTCGTGTGCTTCGTCCCCCCGACGCTCGTGCGCGAGCCCGTCGACGCGCTGGCCGCGCGGGCGGCGGCGCTCATCGAGCGGCTGGCGCCGTGGGCGGTCGAGCAGATGACGATCCGGACCTCGCGCGTGGCCTGCGTGCTGACGCCGCTCGGCAGTCGGGGATGTCTCGCCGCCGCGGTCCGCCGCAACGGACCGGTGGCGATGCTCGAGCTGCTCTCTGCGCGGGCCGGGCGGGCCACCGGCGCCGCGACGGCGAGCGCGGCGCCGGGCGCCGGGCTGAGCGCGGTCACGACGGCGCCCGTCGAGGCCGGCAGCGGCCTCCGCCGGCTCGGCGAGGCCGCGCGGGCGCTGGCGGTGTTCGGGGCAGTCACGTCCTCGGTCGCCGGCGCCGCGGGCGCGGCGCCGGGCGTCTACGTGTTCGCGGAGCGGGACGGCGGCGTGCTCGCCGGCATGGCGCGCGCCGTGCACGAGGGGCTGGTCGCCGGCCACGACGAGGCCGCGCTGGGCCGGCTGGAGTCGATCGAGCTGCGACGGGGACGCGAGCGCGCCGTCGTGCGGCCGCTGCGCGGGCAGCCCGGCGCACCGGCGATGCTGGCGGCGGCGGGCCAGGTGGCGCTGGCGGGGCGCGCCCATCGCGCGGTGGCGCGGGCGGCGGCATTGCTGGAGGCACGCTGACGGTGTCGATCATCAACTACGCGGCGCGCGTCATCAACTTCAAGGTCGTCTACTACGGCCCCGGGCTGGCCGGCAAGACGGCCAATCTCCAGTACATCCATCGCTGCCTGCCCGAGGACAACAAGGGCAAGATGATCTCGCTGGCCACCGGCGACGACCGCACCCTCTTCTTCGACTTCCTGCCGGTGTCGGCGACCGGCGTGCGCGGGTTCACCACGCGCTTCCAGCTCTACACCGTGCCGGGCCAGACGCACTACAACATGACGCGCAAGCTGGTGCTGCGGGGCGTGGACGGGGTCGTGTTCGTCGCCGACTCGCAGTGGGACCGGCTGCGCGACGACGTCGAGAGCTTCCGCAACCTGGAGGACAACCTGAAGGAGTACGGCCTCGCGCTGGCGACCACGCCCCACGTCATCCAGTACAACAAGCGCGACCTCGGCACGGTCGCCCCGCTCGACTACCTGGAGTATCTGCTCAACCGCGGCGCCCGCCGCGTCCCCGCGTTCGAGGCCGTCGCCGTCGACGGGACCGGCGTCTTCGACACCCTCAACACGGTGTCGCGCATGGTGCTCGTCAAGGAGTTCGGCCAGATCCAGGAGGCCCGCGCGTGAGAATCCACGACCTCGTGATCCACGAGAGCGACGCGGCGCGCATCGACGCCGTCCTGCTCCGGTTCCTGAGCGACTCCAGCTGTTCGGCGGCCCTGCTCATCGACCGCAGCGGCCAGCCGCTGGCCGAGGCCGGCACCGCCCGCACGCTCGACGTCGGCTCCATCGGCGCCCTGGCCGCCGCGGCCTTCAGCTCGACGGCGGCGCTGGCCCGCCTGCTCGGCGAGAGCGAGTTCTCGGTCCTGTTCCACGAGGGCGTCAAGGAGAGCCTGCACGTCTCGACGGTCGACGACAACACGATCCTGCTCGCCATCTTCGACGAGCGCACCACGATCGGCATGGTGCGCCTGTTCGCCCGGGAAACCTGCGCCTCCGTCGGCGCCATCCTCGCGGAGACGCGCGCGCGGCCGAGGCTCGTCGGGGTGCTGGCCGCGCCCCTGACCGCCGAGGAAGCCCGGCGCGCGAGTGACCATCGTCCCGCCTGACCGGCGGCTGTCGGCGGAGGAGCAGCGCGAGCTCCGCGACACCGCGGACGTGTTCGAGAGCGTCCTGGAGGCCGGCGGCCCCGACGCGCCGACCCTCGAGTCGCTGCGCGAGATCTACGAGCGGCTGGGCGACCAGCCCCGGCTGGCCGAGACGCTCGCACGCCTGGCCACGCTGACGGCCCCACCCCTGGCGGTCGCACCGCCGCCGCCCCAACCGGACTGGGCCGAGCCGGCGGTGTACCTGGCTCCCCCGGGCGCCGTCCCGCTGCCGGCGCCGTCGTCCGCCCCGCCCGGGGCCCGAACGCGCGGCGCCGCGCCGCCCGTGGCCTCGCCACCGCCGTTCATCATGCGCGGCCAGACGTCCGCCGCTCCCCGCAGCCGGTCGGGCCGGCGCCGGAGCCGCCTGGGCGACCTGCTGGTGGCCCAGGGGCTGATCTCGTCGGACCAGCTGTACGACGCGCTCCGCGAGCACCGGCGCTCGAAGGAGCGGCTCGGCAAGGTGCTGACCCGGCGCGGGTTCGTCACCGAGGAGAAGCTGGTCGAGATCCTGTCCAAGGAGCATGGCCTGCCCTCGGTCGCGATCGAGCAGTACACGGTGAGCGCGGACGTGCTGGCGCTGGTGCCCTCGTACATCGCCCGCAAGTACGAGGTCATCCCGCTGGCCCGGGTGGACAGCGGCCTCACATTGGCGATGGCGGATCCGACCAACGTCGTCGCCATGGACGAGATCGCCGCCAGGACCCGGCTGCGGGTGTTGCCGGTCGTCGCCTCCGGCCAGGCGATCCGGACGGCGATCGACCGGTACTACACGAAGGCACCGGCGCCGATGGCCGAGCGCCTGGCCGATCTGGTGAGCGACGTTTCCGGCGTGGAGGTGGTGGCCGAGGAGGAGCCGGCCGACGGTACCGTCATCGACCTGAAGGAGTCGGCCGACGAGGCTCCGGTCGTCAGGATCGTCAACACGGTCCTGGTCGACGCCATCCGCCAGGGCGCCTCCGACCTGCACTGGGAGCCGTACGAGAAGGACTTCCGCGTCCGGTTCCGCGTCGACGGGGTGCTGCACGAGGTGGCGTCGCCGCCCAAGCGTCACGAGCCCGCCATCATCTCGCGGCTCAAGATCATGGCCAGCCTCGACATCGCCGAACGGCGGCTGCCCCAGGACGGGCGGATCAAGATCCGCCACGGCCGGCGCGAGGTCGACTTCCGGCTCTCGATCCTGCCCACGATCTTCGGCGAGAAGGCCGTCCTGCGGATCCTCGACCGCGAGTCGCTGCAGCTCGACCTGACCAAGCTCGGCTTCGACAGCTGGGGCTACGAGCGGTTCACCCACGCGATCCACCAGCCGTACGGCATGGTGCTCATCACGGGGCCCACCGGCTCCGGCAAGACGACGACGCTGTACTCGGCGATCTCCACGATCAACGCCCCCGGGCACAACATCATGACCGCCGAGGACCCGGTCGAGTACAACCTGCACGGGGTGAACCAGGTCCAGGTCAACGAGGGCATCGGCCGCACGTTCGCCGCGGCGCTCCGCTCGTTCCTCCGCCAGGACCCCGACGTGATCCTGGTCGGCGAGACCCGCGATCTCGAGACCGCCCAGATCAGCATCCGGGCCGCGCTCACCGGCCACCTCGTGTTCACGACACTGCACACCAACGACGGGCCTTCGACGGTGGCGCGGCTGGTCGACATGGGGGTGCCGCCGTTTCTGCTGTCCTCCGCGCTGCGCCTGATCGTGGCCCAGCGGCTGGGCCGGCAAATCTGCACCGAGTGCAAGGAGCCGAGGGAGGCCGACGAGAACGAGCTGGTGGCCCTCGGCCACGCGCCGGCCGGCCGCGGCACGGTGACCCTGTACCGGGGGCGCGGGTGCCCAGTCTGCAACTTCACGGGCCTGAAGGGTCGAGTGGCGATCTACGAGGTGATGCCGGTCACCGACGAGCTGCGTCATCTGATTCTCCACAACGCCGCGACCTCGGAGATCCGCGAGGTGGCGCAGCGCCAGGGCATGAAGACCCTGCGCCAGGCCGGGCTCGCCAAGGTGCTGGAGGGCACGATCACGCCGCAGGAGGTCCTGAGAGTGACGCTGTCGTGAGCGCGTTGCGCGGCTTGTGGCGCCCGGCGCGGGCGCGCCGGGCGCGGACGCCGGCCGAACTGTTCAGCCGGGCCAATCGTCTCCGGCGGGAGGGCCGGTACGCGGAAGCAGCCAGGTCGGTGGCCGAGGGCCTGGCGATCGATCCCGCCAGCATCACCGGCCATCTGCTCGCGGCGTACCTGCACGTCGCGCAACGCACCAGCGCGCCGGCCAAGCAGGAGTTCCAGTGGGTGCTTGCCCGCGATCCGGCGCACCCGCGCGCCCTCCTCGGCCTGGCCCGCCTCGAGTTGGAAGAGGGCGATCTCGACGCCTGCCGTGACGCGCTGGTGCGGGCCCTGCGCGCCTACCCTGACTTTCCGGAGGCCCGGGCGGTGCTCGATGGGCTCGCCACGCGGGCGCCGGCCTCGCCGCCCGCCGGGCTGCGCCTGGACCGGCTCCGGATGCCCGGCCCGGCCGGCGCGCTGTTCCTGGTGGGCCACGACGGCGGGCTGATCTCGGCCCGGCCCGCCAGCGCCGCCGAGCTGGGCCACCGGCTGGCCCGGGCGGTCGGGCTCGCCGCCGCCGCGCTCGGCCGCGCCGGTCTGGGGCCGCTCCGGCGGGCGGTGGTCGAGGACGCCGGCGAGCGACACTTCGTGCGCGCCGACGCCACGCTCACGCTGGCGCTGACGCTGCCGCGGACGACGCACCTCACCCAGGGACTGCTCGAGGTCAACCGGCTGTGGGCGGCCGCCCGGCACGAGCTGGCCGTGGCGAAGGACGAGGCCGCCGGGACGGCGAGCCCCAGGAGAGTGTCATGAGCCGACTGAAGCTGGGACTGGAGCTGGACGGGACCTCGCGCGGACGCCAGGTGCGTGACATCGTGGTGGCGCTGGCGCGCCACCCCGCGGTGCGGGGCGCGCTGCTGGTCGCGCCCGACGGCTTCGTCATCGCGTCGGAGATCGCGCTCACGGTGGCCCTGGAGCCGCTGGCCGCGCTGGCCGCCACCCTCGGGCGCGATCTCGAGGTGGGGGCCAGCCGCCTGAACCGCGGAAGCTTCCAGACCGCGATGTTCTCGGCCGACGACGGCACGCTGCTGCTGGCCACCAGCTGCATCGGCTTCGTGGTGGCGCTGGCCGAGCGCGAGGCCAACATCCCCGCGATCCGCGGCGCGGTGGACGAGGCGGTCGCGCTGATCGAGTCGGCGTGGGCGCCGCCGGCGCCGGCCGCCGCGTCTACCTGAGGTCGTCCAGGGTGAGCCGAAAGCTCGGCACGAACGTCTCGACGAAGTAGCGGACCTCCGGCAGGTCGATCGCCTCGATGGTGCCCCGCAGCGCCTTCTCGGCCTCGGCGAACTCGCGGTTGCCGGCGGTGATCTCCTCCAGGCACTTCAGATAGGCGCACAGCTTGTCCGCCGCCTTGACGAGCGCCTCGTCACCGTCGGCGGCGCTCTCCGGCCCCAGCAGCGGCGCGTAGTCGGCCCGGAGCGCCGCCGGCACCATCTCGAGCAGTTTCTGTCGGGCGACGGCCTCGATCCGGCGGTACGACGTCTCGATCTCGGGATTGAAGTACTTCACCGGGCGGGGGAGGTCCCCGGTGAGAACCTCGCTGGCGTCGTGATAGAGGGCGCGGACGGCCACGCGCTCGGGGTTCACGCCGCCCCCGAACAGGCGGTTGCGGATCACGGCCAGCGCGTGGGCGATCATCGCCACCCGCAGGCTGTGCTCCTGGATGTTCTCGGTGTGCGTGCTGTGCATCAGCCCCCAGCGCCGGATGAACCGCATGCGCGACAGGTACGCGAAGAAGTGGCTCATGGGCGGGAACGCTAGGGCGGGCCGGGGTGGGAGTCAAGGCGGCGGCGATGATAGAGTGTCGGCCACCACGGAGGTCACCCGTGCACTGGGTCGGGGTCGATGTCGGCGGCACGTTCACCGATGTGGTCGTCCACGACGACGTCACCGGCGCGCTGCTGGTCGGCAAGTCACCGACCACGGCGGCCGATCCCGTTGGCGGGCTGCTGAATGCGCTCGCCAAGCTGAGGGTGGCGCTGCCCGCCACCGGCCGCGTGGTCCACGGCACCACCATCGGGACCAACGCGATCCTGGAGCGCACGGGCGCCACCGTGTGGATGCTCACGACCCGCGGCTTCCGCGACACGCTCGAGATCGCCCGCACCAACCGCACCGTCCTCTACGACATCCGGGCCCGCAAGCCGGCCCCGCTGGTGGAGCGCCACCGCGTCCTCGAGGTCGACGAGCGCGTCGCCTTCGACGGGGCGGTGATCCGGCCGCTGGCCGAGCACGACGTGCGGGACGCGCTCGCGCACATCGGCGCGGCCCCCAGCGGTGACGGTGCCGGCGCCCTCGTCGTCGGTTTCCTCCACGCCTACGCCAATCCGGCCCACGAGCGGGCGGCGGCGCGCCTGGCCGAAGCGCTGCTGCCGGGCTGGTTCGTCTGCACGTCGGAGGCCGTGCTGCCCGAGATGCGGGAGTACGAGCGGTTCAGCACGACGGCGCTCAACGCCTACATCGGCCCGAAAGTGGGCGGCTACCTCGCGCGCCTCGGCGCGACGCTCGCCGCGCGCGGCTACGGCGGTCGCGTGTTCATCACGACGTCCAGCGGAGGCGTCATGACCTCCGACGTCGCCGCCCGCCTGCCGGTCCACACCATCCTGTCCGGCCCCGCCGGCGGCGTGGCGGCGGCCGTCGACCTGGGACGGCTCACCGGAGACCGGAACCTCATCACCTACGACATGGGCGGGACCAGCACCGACGTGTGCCTGGTGGAAGACCTCGAGCCGACGCTGACGACCGAGCAGCACATCGCGGGGCTGCCGAACCGGACGCCGCAGATCGAGATCAACTCGATCGGCGCCGGCGGCGGCAGCGTGGCCTGGCTCGATGCCGGCGGCGCGCTGCGCATCGGGCCCCGCAGCGCCGGCGCCGACCCCGGCCCCGCCTGCTACGGACGCGGCGGGACCGAGCCGACGATCACCGACGCCAACCTGGTGCTGGGCCGCGTGCCCACCGGCTCGCCCCTGGCCGGGGAGGTCGCGCTCGACCCGGCGCGCGCGCGGCGCGCGCTCTCGACCCTCCTCGGCCGCGTGCCCGGCCTGGCCGGCGAGGCCGCGCTGGCCGACGGCATCGTCCGCATCGCGGTGACGCGGATGGTCGGCGCCATCAAGGAGGTCTCGATCGCCAAGGGCCACGATCCGCGCGACTTCGTGCTGGTCGCCTATGGCGGCGCCGGGCCCATGCACGCGGCCTTCATCGCCGAGGAGCTGGAGATGGCCCGCGTGCTGGTGCCCCCGGCTCCCGGCAACGTCTCCGCCTTCGGCTCGCTGATCTCGGACGTGCGCCGGGACTACGTCCGCACGCGGCTGACGCCGACCCGCGACGCCGCCCTCGCGGACGTCGAGCGGACGTTCGCGGGCCTGGAGCAGGAGGCGCGCGGCCAGCTCGCCGCCGAGGGGATCGCCCCGGAGCGCATCGCGATGGTCCGGGCGCTGGGCATGCGGTACGTCGGGCAATCGTGGGAGCTGCTCGTGCGCATGCCGGCCGGGGCCGACTCCATGGCCACGCTCGAGCGCGCGTTTCACGCCGCGCACGAGCGCCGCTACGGGCATGCCACCGCCGGCGCCGCCGAGATCGTGAACTTCCGGCTCACCGCCGTCGGCGCCGTGCCGAAGCCGCCGCCGCGGCGCTGGAAGAGCGAGCCGCAGGACGTCCCGGCGTCCCGGCGCGCATCGTCCCCGACACCGGCCGACCCCGCCCGTCGCCAGGTTCACTTCGGCGGTGCGCCGCTGACCGTGCCGGTGTACGAACGGACTCGCCTGCCGGCCGGCATGGTGGTGACGGGGCCCGCGATCGTCGAGGAGATGGGCGCGACGACGGTGATCCCGCCCGGCTGGACGGCGACCGTCGGCGAGTGGGGGGAGCTGGTCCTGCAACGGAGGCGCGGGTGACGCCCGTCGATCCCATCACGCTGGAGGTGGTCTGCGAGGGGCTCGTCGGGATCGTGCGCGAGATGCGGGCCACGGTCATCCGGGCCTCGTACTCACCGGTCATCTGGGACATGGACGACTTCTCCTGTGCGCTCTTCGATGCCCACGGGCAGATGGTCGCCCAGTCCGAGGATCACCCCGGCCACGTGCTGCCGATGCCGTGGTCGGTGCGCTGCGCGCTGGAGGACTTCGAGGCCGATCTGCGGCCGGGCGACGTCATCCTCCTCAACGACGCCTACCGCGGCGGCACCCACCTCAACGACGTGACGCTGTTCTGCCCGCTGTTCGACGGCGGCGAGCTGATCATCTTCCCGGCCGTGCGCGCCCACTGGGCCGACGTGGGCGGCGGCGCTCCCGGCAGCTACTCGGGCCTGAACACGAACATCTATCAGGAGGGCGTGCGCATCCCGCCCATCAAGATCGTGGAGGCGGGCCGGCTGAACCGCGCGGCGATGGCGCTGCTGCTGAACAACATGCGGTTGCCCCAGGACCGGCGCGGCGACTTCGACGCCTCGCTCGGCGCCTGCCGGATCGCCGAGGGCCGCATCCGACGGCTGCTGGGCAAGTACGGCCGCACGACGGTCCTCGACTGCATCGCGGAGAACCTCGACCGCTCCGAGCGCCGCCTGCGGGCGAGGATCGCCGCGCTGCCGGACGGCGAGTACGTCTACGAGGACTATCTCGAGTTCTACCCGGAGGGCCGCTTCGATCCGGTGCTGATGCGCCTGACCCTCACCGTGCGCGGCGACGAGATCGTCGCCGACTTCGCCGGGTCCAACCCGCAGGTGCCCGGGGTCGTGAACTCCACGCTGGCCACGACCGGCGCCGGCGTCGTGGTGGCGATGAAGGCGGCGCTCGACCCCGAGGGGCCGATCAACCACGGCACCTTCCGGCCGATCCGGCTGCTGGCGCCGGCGGCCTCGATCGTGGACGTGAAGCTCGACGCCCCCGCCGGCGCCCACGGGGAGGTCCGCAAGCGCGCGGTGTCGGTGATGCTGGGCGCGCTCGCCCAGGTGATCCCCGACCTCGTGAGCGGGGACCTGTGCGGCACCTCGTTTCCCAACGCCATGGGCGGCCGCGACGAACGCCGGTGCCGCGACTACGTGTACTACGAGGCCCCGACCGGCGGCAACGGCGCCTGCCGCGAGGACGACGGCCCCAGCGCCTGGGGCAACATCGACTTCGGCAACGTGCGCACGATCCAGTCCGCCGAGGCGCTGGAGAGCGGGATGCCGCTGCGCGTGGAGCGCAGCGAGCTGCGCCGCGACTCCGGCGGCGAGGGGGCGACCCGCGGCGGGCTCGGCCTCCGCCGCGAGCTGCGGCTGCTCGACGGCGAGGCGCGCTATTCCGTGCTGAGCGACCGCGCGGTGGTCCCGCCGTTCGGCGTCGGCGGGGCTGGGGCCGCGGCGCCGGTGAAGGTGTCGGTGGTTCGCGACGGCGCGGAGATCGAGTTCGCCACGCCGGGCAAGGTGACGGGGCATCCGGTCACGGCCGGCGACGTGGTGGTGATGCAGTCGGCCGGCGGTGGCGGGTTCGGGGATCCGCTCGCGCGCGACCCCGAGCGGGTACGGCGGGACGTGCTGGGCGGCTACGTCTCCGCCGAGCGGGCGCGCGACGGCCACGGCGTCGTGCTCACGCCGGCCGGCGACCTCGACGCCGCGGCCACCACGGCCGAGCGCGCGCGGCTGGCGGCCGCCCGCCGCCGCGTGCCCGTCGTCGCCGACGAGCGGGATCCCTACGAGGGCGGGCGCGGCCGGCATCGCGTCGTGCGCCTGTCGCCCGCGCTCGGCCGCACGCTCGGCCTGGCGACGTCCGACCTGATCGAGCTGCTGGGCCGCCACCCGGCCCCGCTGAGGGCCTGGGTGCGGCTGGACGACGCCGCGCCCGGCGGCGTGGCGCCGCTCGACGCCCTCGGCCGTCGCATCCTGGGCGTCGTGCCCGGCGACGCCGTGCAGATCCGGCGCCTGGCCATGCCCCCGATTCCCGGCGGCCTGGTGGGCGGCTGAGCGCGATGTGGCCGTTCCGGCGCCGGAAGAAGGTGCCGCCGGAGCCGACGCCGGCGATGCACGAGGAGGCCCGGCGCAACCCGGGCGGCTGGGTCTACGTGGTCGACGGGACGTTCGGGCCGAACGACGTGGTGCCGCCCGACCGGATCATCGGCGCCTGGAAGGTGGACCGGCGGGGCAGGCTCACCGGGAAGTACAAGGCGAACCGGGACTACCGGGGGCCAGTTCCATGACGTGCGTGCAGTCGGCGACGTCGAGAACGGGTCGAAAGCCCAGCTGCTCGTAGAACCGCGCAGCCGCAGGATTCTCCGTGCGCAGTCGCAGGCGCTCGAACCGGCCGCGCGCCGCCTCGACGACCGCCGTGACCAGCTGGCGACCTACGCCGAGCCGCCGGGACTCCAGCAGGACGTACAGGTGCCGGACGCGGCCGATGTCCGGCCGTGCGGCATACGGGTCGATGTTGAGCCCGCAGACGCCGACGGTTCGCCCGTCGACGGCGGCGACGAGCAGCGTCTCGCCGGGGCGGTCGAACCGGGTGGCGCCGCTGGTCCACTCGTCGGCGAGCCGCCGGACGAAGCGCAGGCCGTGCGCCTCGCTCTCGGCGATCAGCGCGCCCAGGCAGTCGGCCGGGGGACAGTTCAGCCGCTCGATGCGCGCGATCACCTCAAACAACTGACGCCAGATACTGTACGGGGTCGAGCGTGAACACTCGCTCAAGATACCCCTGCTTGTGGAAGAGCCGCGGCCTGCGGCGGAAGTCGAAAACGCGATACAGGAAATAGTGGTCCGCCTCTCTCTGTGAGGTGTTGAGCTCGTTGCGCGTCACGAAGAAGGGTGTCTCCCGGCCATAGGCAGTCGTTTTGCACGGTCGCGTCGACCTCCTGGCTACTCCAGTCCTCAGCCATTCATGACCGTGTGCGTGGCGAGATGCTATCGCTGGCGCCTGGCGGGCAGGACGTGGGTCTCGAAGTGCCGGGGGACGATCATGCGTGACCGCGGGGAGGCCTTCTTGACCTCCTTCACGAAGACCTGCGCCTCCCACAGGCGCGCGTCCTGCGGCGCGCCGAACGGCAGCGACTGCTCGTCCCAGTGAGTCGCGATGACCAGGCGCGGGAGGCCGAGCGCCCGCAGCAGCCGGCGCGTGTAGTCGTGGATCTCCAGCCGCTGGCGGGCGGCCGCGATCATCGCGACGTCCGGCCGCAGGCCCTGGACCTCCCGCTCGAGGTAGTTCATCGAGCCGAACCACAGGATCCGGTGCCCGGCCACGCGCAGGAAGTAGGCGAGGGTGCCGCCCTCGATGTCATTGTCCATCCGCCGGGGTCCGTGAAAGTCCCGGGGGACGACGCGGGAGTCGAAGTAGTGCTTGCCGTTCAGCGCCGAGTGCAGGCTGGGGACCACCTTCACCGAGAACGCGCCGAAGTCGTAGTCCTCGCCGCCACGCACGGGGAAGAGCTGGGACTCGGGCACGCCCCCGCCGCGCGCGAGGTTGATCGTGCTCTCGGTGCCCATCACGCGGGCGCCGGTCTTGCGGGCGATGTACGGCATGTCGAGGGTGTGATTGAAGTGCGAGTGCGAGTGCAGGATGTAGTCCGCCCGCGTGATGTGGGCGTCGATCGTCGCCGTGTCCGGCACCAGGTCGTCGTCGGGGCCGAACACCGGACGGGTGTCGCCCGGGGCCGCCGGCGCGTCCACGCTGCCGAACCGCCCGCGGTAGCGCAGGCGCGACAGGTACGGGTCGAGCAGGATGGTCAGGTCGCCGGCCGTGATCTCCCAGCCGGCCGCGCCCAGGTGCGTGAGCCGGACGGCCGGGGCCTGCGCGCGCGTCACCGCAGGCCGATCTCCCGCGCGACGGTCTCCAGGTGCAGCCCGGCGTCGCCGAAGTCGAGGCTCGCGGCCTGGATGCGCTTGTGGAGCAGGTGCAGCGGGTGCTCCTCGCAGTAGCCGATGGCGCCGAAGATCTGGTGGCCGCGCCGGGCGACCGTCAGGCACGCCTCGCCCGCGTAGGCCTTGGCCATCGCCACGTCGGCGCCGGCCGGCAGTCCCTCGCTCGCCCTCCAGGCGGCGGCGTAGAGGAGCCCGCGCGAGGTGTCCACGTCGCGCACGAGGTCGGCGCAGGCGTGCTGGATGGCCTGGTAGCCGCCGATCGGCCGGCCGCCCTGCACGCGGGTCCTGGCGTGCTCGACGGCGAGGTCGAGCACGCGCTGGGCGGCGCCCACCATCTCGGCGGTCCGGGCCAGCGCGCCGGCGGTGAGCGCCGCCGCCAGCGCGCCGTCGCCGCGCCCGGCGCGACCGAGACGGTCCTCGGCCCGCACCTCGACCGCGTCGAACGACACCTCGAACGTCTTCTCGCCGCTGAGCGTGTCGAGGGGCAGCCGCGCGAGGCCGGGGCGGTCGGCCGGCAGGAGCAGCAGATCGCCACCCTGCAGGGCCACGATCAGGTCATCCGCCACGTGGGCGTTGTTGACGAAGAGCTTCGTGCCGGTCAACCGGCCCGGCACCTCGCACCGGAGCGTGAGCGCCAGCGGATCGAACGACCCGCCGTCGTCCACCAGCGCCAGCGTCGCGATCCGCTCGCCCGCCGCCAGCGGGGGCAGCAGGCGCTCGTGCTGCGCGGGGCTGCCGCCCGCGACGAGCAGCGAGGTCGCCACCACCGCGCTCGCCACGAACGGCCCCGGCAACCCGGCCCGGCCCATCTCCTCCACGAGCAGGATCACGTCGAGCAGGGAGCCGTCGCTGCCGCCGAAGTCGCCGGGGACGAGCAGCCCCGGCCAGCCCAGCTCGGCCATCCGCCGCCACAGCCCGTCGTCGAAGCCGCGCGCGTCGAGCGCCAGCCGCTGGGCCGTCTCGGGCGGGCAGTGCCGGCGCAGGAAGTCGCGCGCGGTCGCCCCGAGCAGCTGCTGCGAGGGCGAGGGGGTGAAGTCCACGGTCAGGTCCTCAGGCGCGCTTGTCGGCGGGCAGCCCGAGCCCGCGCACGGCGATGGTCGTGCGCAGCACCTCGGCCGTGCCGCCGGCGATCGTGTGGCCGAGGCTCGTCAGGTAGTCGTGCGAGACGCGGCCGCCGAGCCGGGCGCCCCGCGAACCCTCGCGCAATGGCCCCCACGGCCCCAGCAGGTCCATCCCGAGCCGCGCGAGCTTCTGGCCCAGCTCGTCGGCCATGACCTTGGCGACGGCCGTCTCATAGGTGATCGGCGCGCCGTCGCGCAGCAGGCAGGCGGCGCGGAAGAACAGCGTGCGCAGCGCGGCGATGTCGGTCGCCATGCCCGCCAGCCGGCGCCGGACGACGGGATCGCGCCCCAGCGGCACGCCGTTGGTGGTCGTCGTGTTGGCATACTCGACGAGCTGGCGCAGCACGCGCTCGAGCGCGGGGGCCTTGTAGTAGCGGCCCCAGAACCGGTCGGAGTCGAGGCCGTTGAGCAGGGCCTGGAAGCCCTCGCCCTCGGGGCCGAGCATGAGATCGGCCGGCACCCGTACGTCGTCGAGGAAGACCTCGTAGTGGTAGACCTCGCCGGTGAGGCTCCGGATCGGGCGGATGTCCATCCCCGGCGTGCCGTTGGGGACGACGAACATGCTGAAGCCGCGGCTGCGGCGGGCCTCGCGGCTGGTGCGCGTGAACACCAGGCCGTGGGTGGCGATGCCGGCGTGGCTCGACCAGATCTTGTGGCCGCGGATGATCCAGTGATCGCCGTCGCGCTTGGCCTCGGTGGTGAGCGAGAGCAGGTCGGAGCCGGCGCCGGGCTCGCTGTAGCCCTGCCAGAACGTCGCCTCGCCGCGGGCGACGGCCGGCAGCACCTCGCGGCGCAAGCGGTCGGTGCCGTACTCGATGATCGCGTCGGCGGTTTGCCAGGAGCCGGCCAGCGGGCCGAACGGCGCCCCGGCCCGCGCCAGCTCCTCGAAGAGCACGAGCTTGAAGAACATCGGGCGCTCGAGCCCGCCGTGCGCGCGCGGCCACGTCATCGCGAGCCAGCCGCGGGCCCCCAGCTCCTTCAGGAACGCGCGCGAGTGGGCGCCGGAGCCGTAGCCGGCGTCCATGCCGTCGAGCGGGAAGCGCTCCGCCGGATGGTCGGCGACGAATCGACGCACCTCCTCGCGAAACGCCTGCTCCTCGGCGGTGAACCCGAACTCCATGCCTAATGACTCTCGTGAAACGTGGTGACGCCGGGGGTGGGGCACGGGGGTCGCGGGCGCGCCATCATGGCGAGCCGTCGTCGCCGTTCGAGCGCAGGGCTCGGCGAGCGAGCCGCCGACGATGCGACTAGTCCGCGCCCCAGCCCCCTCTGGGGGATGGGGGGACCGAGCGAGCCGGGCCCGGAGCGAGTTACGGCGACCGGCGAGCCATGCTGGCGCGCCCGCGGCTCCCGCGCCCCGCCCCGGGGGTCACCGGGTTCCACGAGAGTCACTGGCGGCGGACGGCCACCGCGCCGTCCTTGAGCACGAGGCGGATGCGGGCGGCGTCGGCCAGCACGCCGACGTCGGCGAGGGGATCGCCGGCCACGGCGATCAGGTCGGCGCGCCTGCCCTTCTCGAGCGTGCCGAGCTCGCGCTCGAGCCCCACGCACTCGGCCGCCCAGCCGGTGGCGGCCTGGATGGCCTGCATCGGCGTGAGGCCGGCGGCGACCAGCAGCGGCAGCTCGCCGGCGTTCGGCGGGTGGCCGTGGCCGCCGGCGTCGGTGCCGGCCACCACCCGCACGCCCGCGGCCAGGGCGCGGCGGATGCTCTCGCGGTGGTGCTCCTGCAGCGCCCGCGCCCGCTCGCGCACGTGCGGCGCCTTCGACTCGCGGTGATACTCGTAGACCAGCAGCGTGGGCGTGAAGACGACGCCGCGCTCCACCATCATGGGGATCAGTTCGGGATCCTCGTCGAGATAGCAGCCGTGCTCGATCGAATCGACGCCGGCCTCCAGCGCCAGCCGCAGCCCGGGGCCGCCGAGGGCGTGGCACATCACCTTGCGGCCCTGCGCGTGCGCCTCGTCCACCAGCGCCCGCATCTCGTCGAGGTCGAACGCCGGATCGCGGGGGCCGTGGCCGGCGCGCGACGAAGCGCCGCCGGTGGTCGCGCACTTGATGACGTCGGCGCCGGCCCGGATCATCGTGCGCACCACCCGCCGCACCTCCGCCACGCCGTTGGCGACGCCGGCCGGCAGGGCGGGATCGTGGGGGACGAGGCACTCGTGGCCGGACGGGCTCACGCGATCGCCGATGCCGCCGATCGGCGAGATGATCGCCACGGCGGTGAGCAGGCGCGGGCCGCGGATCAGCCCCTCGTCGACGGCGGCGCGGAAGCCGGCGTCGAGGCCGCCGGCGTCGCGCACGGTGGTGTAGCCCGCCGCCAGCGTCCGCTCGATCACGCGGCTGGTCCGGATGCTGCGCGTGCTGGCCGGTTCGCTCAGCCCCCAGCGCGCGGCCAGCTCGTAACCATGGAAGCCCAGGTGGTCGTGGCAGTCGATGAGCCCGGGCAGCACGGTCAGCCCGGAGACGTCGATCACCTCCTGCGAGGCCGGCCCCGGCTCGCCGGCGCCGGTGGCGATGCGCTCCACCCGGCCATCGTGGATCACGAGGGTGGCGTCGCGCACCGGCGGCGCCCCGGTGCCGTCGATCAGCGTCGCGCCGCGCAGGACGGTCATCGGCTACGAGAGCGGGAAGCCGTAGAGCCGGGCGGCGTTCTCGCAGACGATCCGGCGGCGCACGGCGGCCGGCAGGTGTCCCAGCTCGCGCTCGATGTACTCCTTCGAGTCGGGCCAGACGCCGTCCGGATGCGGGAAGTCCGAGCCCCACATGACCTTGTCGGCGCCCAGCTCGTCCAGGAGCTTCACGCCGATCGGGTCGGTCTGGTAGGTCGCCCAGCACTGGCGCTTCCAGTACTCGCTGGGCGGCATCGTCAGCGACAGGTCCTTGAACTGGTCCTCCCATTCGGCGTCCATGCGCCACAGGACGTAGGGGATCCAGCCGATGCCCGACTCGCCGAGCACCAGCCGCAGGCGCGGATGGTGCTCGAGCACGCCACTGAAGATCATCGAGGTGAGCACGTTGGACATGTTGAGCTGGAACGCGGTGATGTTGGTGGCGAACGCCGCGCGCGCGACCGGCAGGGGAACGTCCGGCGCGTCGGGCAGCGCGGCCCGGGTGGGGTCGGAGCCGACGAGCATGATCTTGCGGATGTGGTCGGGCACGTAGCCGCCCACCGTGTGGAAGTGCAGCGGCAGCCCGGTGGCGTTGATGACCTCCCACAGCGGGTTCCAGTACGGGTCCCACAGCGGCTTGAGGTCGGGCGAGTTGGCGATGTCGAGGCCGCGCAGCACGCCGCGCTTGGCCACCCGCTCGACCTCGGTGATGGCGGCGTCGATCGGGTTGTTGGGGATGGAGGCGAGCCCGGCGAAGCGCTCCGGCCGCCGCGCGCAGAAGTCGTCGGCCAGCCACTCGTTGTAGATCCGCATGACCTCGACGGCGGCCTCGGGATCGTTCAGCCGGCTGCTGGCGCCCAGCACGCCGTAGAGCACCTCGGCCTGCACGCCGTCGCGGTCCTGGTCCCTGATGCGGAGCTCGGGGTCGGTCAGGCGCCGGATGCCGCGCTTGCCGTCGTCGTAGAGGCCCGTCTCGGCCATGCGGTCGGCGCGATGGATCTTGCCGGGGACGTACTGGCGTCCGGCCGAGCCCATGCCGTTCATCACGCCCAGGTTGGCGCCCTTCTTCGTCGTCCACACCTTCCCCTGGGGACCGTCGGTGACGTACGGCATGCGGTCGCGCATGCCCGGCCCGGCGTTCGTGGTGAAGAGGTCGGGCGGCAGCCAGCAGAGATCGACGTGGCAGTCGGCGGAGATGAGCTCGTAGCGCATCGAAGGCTCCTTCTCCCTGGTCGGGGTCCCGAGTATACCGCTACTCGGAGAGGTCGAGGACGAGCGCGGCGTGGTCGCTCAGGGCGAGGCCGCGGCCGGCCCGGCGCCGCACGCCCCACTCGTAGCCGACGGCCTTCAGCCGTGACCGCAGCTCGCGGTTGACGAAGGCCTGGTCGAGCCGGAAGCCGTTGCGCCCGTTCGGCGAGTACCAGGTGTAGGCGCGCTCGGATCCGCGCAGCAGCCGGAAGGCGTCGGCCCAGCCGAGCCGGTCGAGGGCGTCCAGCCAGGCGACCTCGCGGGGGCCGAACACCGGCACCGCCTCGTCGAGGCCCGGCCGGCCGGTGTTCGTGTCGCCGACCACGACCGCCGGCCCACCCCGCCAGCGACGGAGGATCGCGAGCACCTCGGCGTAGAACGCGTCCTTGCGGCCGGTCACCCGGTTGGGAACGTGCATCACGCCGGCCGTGAACGGGCTCGGCGCGCCGACCTCGGCCAGCAGCCAGCGACCGGGCTCGGCCGGCTCGGTCCGCCCGCGCACCCGGCGCAGCGGCCACCGCGAGGCGAGCAGCAGTCCGTTGGCCGCGCCGGTCGCGGTCGTGCACTGATGCGCGAGCCCGTGCCGGGCCAGGGCGGTGGAGACGGCGAGGCTGGGGGGCGTGCCACGGAACTCGCAGAGGGCGGCGACGTCGGGCGCCCACTCCGCCAGCCGCGCGGCGATCCGCCGGGCGCGCACCCCGCCGCCCGCGCAGATGTTCCAGAACACGATCCGCATGGTGGCCGCGATTCTAGCGTGTTGCGGGGGGCCAGTCCTCGCCCGGCGCGCGCACCGCGCGCGGGGTGGCGCCGGCGTCGCTCACGGCCTGTCGCTCACGGCCTTGACCATACTCGATCGGGGCCCTATCGTGCGGGGCCTATGCGACGCAGCGACGACCGCATTCTCGTGACCCACGTCGGCAGCATCCCCCGTCCGCCGGCGCTGCGCGAGCTGCTCGTCCGCCAGGACGCCGGCGAGGCCGTCGACGAGCGGGAGCTGGCGCGCCAGACGGAGGCGGCCGTCCGCCACGTCGTCGAGGCGCAGCTCGCGGCCGGCGTGGATGTCGGCAACGACGGCGAGCAGCCGCGCGCCGGTTTCTCCACCTACGTGGCGCGGCGGATGCGGGGGTTCGGGGGCGAGAGCCGGCGGCCGCTGGCCCGCGACCTCGAAGAGCACCCCGACTACGCGGACATGCTCGCGCGGCGACGCCGATCCGCCGCCCGGATCGCCAACGCGCCCCAGGCGGTGGGCGAGATCGAGTACGCCGACCTGGGCGAGGCCGAGCGCGAGTGCGATCTCTTCCTCCGGACCGCGGCGGCGCTGCCGAAGCGGTTCGCCGAGGCCTTCATGACCGCGGTGTCGCCGGGCACGGCCGCCACGATCCTGCTCGATGCGCACTACGCGTCGCACGAGCGCTACATCGGCGCCCTGGCGCGCGAGCTGAAGAAGGAGTACGCGCTGATCCACCGGCGCGGGTTCGTGCTCCAGCTCGACTGCCCGGACCTGGCCATGGAGCGGGCCCGGTTCTTCGCCGACCAGCCGCTGGACCGCTTCCTGGCGGCGGTCGAGCTGCACGTCGACGCCATCAACCGGGCCATCGCGGGGATCCCGCCCGAACGCGTCCGGCTGCACGTCTGCTGGGGGAATTACGACGGCCCCCATACGCACGACGTCGCGGCCGAGGCGATCCTGCCCATCATCTACCGGGCGCGGGTCGGCGCGCTCTCGCTGCCGCTGGCCAATCCCCGCCATCAACACGAGGTGGAGCTGCTCAGACGGCTGCCGCCGCCGGCGCCCATGCTGGTGCTGCCGGGGGTGATCGACACCACCACCAACTACGTCGAGCATCCCGAGGTCGTGGCCGAGCGGATCGCCCGGGTGGTCGCTGCCGTCGGGGCGCGCGAGCGCGTCATCGCCTCGACCGACTGCGGCTTCGGGACGTTTGCCGGCTCCGAGATGGTGGCCCCCAGCGTCGTGTGGGCGAAGCTGCGCGCCCTCGCCGAGGGCGCCGCGCTGGCGAGCGGGCGGCTCTGGGGCTAAACTCCTGGCGTCGTGAACCCGAGACCCTGACCGACGGAGGCTCCCGATGATCGTCACCACCGCGTGGCTCGTACTCCTGACCGTGATCCTCGGGATCGGCGCAACCCCGATGCCGGCCGCCGCCCAGCCGGCGGGCACCCTCGTCGTCGGCCTCGTCGCCGAGCCGGTGAACCTCGATCCCGCCCAGGTGACCGACCTCAACTCCAACCGGGTCGGCCGCCGCATCGCCGAGACGCTCGTCACCTTCCCCGACGAGAGCACCCAGGTCGTGCCGGGGCTGGCCGAATCGTGGACGGTGTCCAGGGACGGCCTGCGCTACACGTTCAAGCTGCGCAAGGGCGTGAGCTTCCACGACGGCACCCCGCTCGACGCCGAGGCGGTGAAGTTCTCGATCGAGCGGCAGA
>Ga0302046_10000804_pt1 | contig 30238 bp, 20 predicted proteins | sample RVTome_11_FD_200261 | JGI IMG/M metagenome (GOLD analysis project Ga0302046, IMG submission 200261) | Soil microbial communities from uranium-contaminated site in the Upper Colorado River Basin, Wyoming, United States - RVT147D111 (version 2) ...
ACAGCATACGTGCCGCCGTGACCGGCTTCGCCCGGACGCTCGCCAATGAAGTCGCACCCTTCGGCATCACCGTGAACAACGTGATGCCCGGCTACACGCGGACCGAACGACTCGAGGAACTCGCTCTGCACGTCGCCGGCGTACGCGGCATCGATCCCGCCCGCAAGCTCGAGATCTGGGACGACGAGATCCCCATGCGCCGCATCGGCGAGCCGGAAGAGCTGGCCGCTTTCGTCGCCTTTCTCGCCTCAGAACGCGCGAGCTATCTCACGGGTACTTCCGTGCCGGTCGATGGTGGATGGATCCGGGCACTGCTTTGAACGGATTGAACGGATTGAACGGCTTGGACGGCGTGCTGGCGCTGGTTTCTGGTGCTCGTGCTGGGGGACGGAGTCCGGTGGCATCGCAGACGCGGGCACGACTGCAGCGCCAGCCGGCTCGGAGGAGCCCTCGTTGAGCAACGAGATCCGCATGCCGACGCAACCAGAAACGATCTCGAGACCCGCTCGCAGACCACCGAGGATCGCCTCACTTCTGGCGAGCGCGACCGAAACGGTGGTCGCACTGGGTCTCGCGGAGCGGCTGATCGCGATCTCTCACGAGTGTGACTATCCGGACTCGGTGCTGGACCGGCCGCGCGTGAGCCGGCCGCGCTTCGACCCGGAGGGGATGGACAGCGGTGCGATCGATCGGGCAGTGCGTGGCGCGCTGGCCGAACACGGCAGCGTGTACGAAATCGATGGTGCCAGGCTGGAACGGCTCCATCCCACACTCATCCTGACCCAGGCCGTGTGCGAAGTGTGTGCTGTGCCGACGCCGGGTGTACGACAGGTCGTGGAGCAGCGCGGTATTGCGGCGCAGGTCGTGTCGCTCGACGCGCATACACTCGAGGACGTCATTGATTCCGTCGCCGTGGTCGGTCGTGCGGCGGGCGTCGCAGGTCACGCGACCGAAATCGTGCGAGGCATGCGCGAGCGCGTCGAGCGCGTGCGGGCCATGGTGCGCGGACGCGTCTCGCCGCGCGTGCTCGCCATCGAATGGCTGGATCCGCCGTTCGTGCCCGGGCACTGGGTCCCGGAAATGATCGAGGTCGCGGGCGGCATCAACCTGGCCGGCCGTGCCGGTGAGCGTTCGACGCAGACGACGTGGGAAGAGCTGGCCGGCCTGGATCCGGACGTGCTGCTGATCATGCCGTGCGGCTACGGTCTCGATGCATCGCGGCGCGATGCCGACCGTGTTGCCGATCGCCTGCACGCGACGGGCAGCCGTGCCATTGCCGAAGGCCGCGCCTGGGTCGTCGACGGCTCATCCTACTTCAATCGCTCCGGCCCGCGCACCATCGATGGCCTGGAGATCCTCGCGGCCATACTGCACCCGGATGTCGCGGGCGCACCGCCGGCACCGGCAGCGGGCCACTGGCCGGCCTGATGGCTCCCGTCGCATACGCCATTGCGGACGCATGGCACGGTGCGAATCATTCGACCGTGTCCGGTGCCGCGTCACGGGCTTCGACACTGCGTCGACCGGGTTGCCCCTGAGGGTCGTCCACACGGCCGGGGAAGGTCTGAGCCATGGCAGGAGACAATGTCGCAACTGCTGCTCACAATGCAGTTCAGCGTCGCGCATTCGTCGCATACTTCTCTTCGATCGGACTCGGCACGACTCTGCTGCCCGGTGTGCTGTGGGCAAAGGCAGGGCAGCAGGGCGTTGTCACGAAGGAGATGATCGCACAGGCCGAACGCATTGCAGGCCTGGATTTCACGGAGGCCGAGCGCGAGGCAATGGTGCGCGGTCTCGATCAGAACCTGCGTGCATGGGAGCAGCTGCGCTCTGTTGTCATCGACAACGCCGTGAGTCCCGCATTCGTCTTCGATCCCGTGCCGCCCGGCATGCCGCTGCCAAGCGGGCGCCGTCGCATCCGCATGAGCGATGCGCCGCGCATCGAGCGGCCGGCCGACCTCGAGCAGCTTGCGTTCCGGCCCGTACGCCAGCTTGCCGAGCTGGTGCGGACACGCCGGGTGACGTCCGTCGAGCTGACCGAAATGTATCTCGCGCGACTGAAACGGCATGATGCGGTGCTGCAATGTGTCGTCACACTCACGGAACAGCGCGCGCTGGACCAGGCGAGGCGAGCGGATCGCGAGATCGCGGCCGGCCGCTACCGCGGTCCGCTGCACGGCATTCCCTGGGGCGCCAAGGATCTGCTGGCTGTGCGCGGCTATCCCACGACGTGGGGCGCAGCGCCGTACCGTGATCAGGTGATCGACATGGATGCGTCGGTCGTACAGCGCCTCGATGAAGCAGGTGCCGTGCTCGTCGCCAAGCTCACACTCGGTGCACTCGCGCAGGGCGATCAGTGGTTTGGCGGCCAGACGAAGAACCCGTGGAACCTCGAGCAGGGTTCGAGCGGTTCGTCGGCCGGCTCCGCATCCGCCACGGTTGCCGGCCTGGTCGGCTTCAGCATCGGCACGGAAACGCTCGGCTCGATCGTGTCACCCACCACGCGCTGTGGTGCAAGCGGACTGCGACCGACGTTCGGCCGCGTCAGCCGGCATGGCGCCATGGCGCTCTGCTGGACCATGGACAAGATCGGTCCGATCTGTCGCGCCGTCGAAGACTGTGCGCTCGTCTTCGACACGATCCACGGGCCCGACGGTCGCGACCCGACCGTGCGCGACCTGCCGTTCAACTGGGACGCCACCGTGCGCGTGACGGACCTGCGCATCGGTTACCTGCAGAGCGCGTTCGAGGCGGATCATGCGACGAAGCCGTTCGACGACGCGGTGCTCGGCGTGCTGCGCAGGCTGGGCGCTGCGCTCGTTCCCGTCGCACTGCCGGACCGCTATCCCGTGAATGCGCTGCGTCCGATCCTGAACGCGGAGTCCGCCGCCGCATTCGATGAGCTGACACGCAGTGACCGCGACGACCTGATGGAACGGAGCAGCTGGCCCGACTCGTTCCGCACGGCCAGGCTGATTCCGGCGGTCGAGTACATCCAGGCCAACCGGCTGCGCTCACTGGTGATCCAGGCGACGCACGACACACTGAAGGACGTGGACGTCGTCGTCACGCCCACGAGTGGCGGCAGCTGGCTCACGCTCACCAACTTCACCGGTCACCCGAGTGTGACCGTGCCGCACGGCTTCACCGACAACGGATCGCCGGTCTCCATCTCGTTCTTCGGCCAGCTCTACAATGAAGCCGCCCTGCTCGCTGTCGCCAGGGCGTACCAGGACGCGACCGACTTCCACACGCGGCGGCCGCCCCGCTTCGGCTGATGCGTCAACAGCATCTGACGGTATCGCGTACAGCACGGTTCTGGACCATCGGCGAACCCGGGCCAGCCGTGCGTCAGGTCTGGTTCGTACTGCATGGCTACGGTCAGCTCGCCGGCCGGTTCATCACGCGATTCCGCGTGCTCGAGGATGAACGGCGCGTCATTGTCGCGCCCGAAGCGTTGAACCGCTTCTATCTCGACGGCGGCAGCGGACCGCACACGGCGCAGTCGCGGGTGGGCGCGACCTGGATGACCCGCGAGGACCGGCTCACCGAGATCGAGGACTACATCCACTATCTCGATGCGCTGTGCGACCACGTCTTCGACGAACTCCAGCACACCAAGCGTACGGAAGGCATAGAAGACGGACGCGAGGCGGCCGGGATCGAACTGATCGTGCTCGGCTTTTCACAGGGTGTGGCTGCGGCCGCACGCTGGGCCAGCCGTACCCAGCAGCGGGTCGACCGGCTGGTGCTCTGGGCGGGCGGATTCCCGCCCGAGCTGGAGCCGGCGCCCGGCCTGTTCCGTGAAGCGCGCGTCACATTCGTGCGTGGTCAGCAGGACGCGTTCGCCACTGGCGGTGTCGATGCGTTGCGCGCGCGCATCGAGGCCGGTGGAATGCCGTACGAGGAAATCGTGTTTGACGGCGCTCATGAGCTGGACGACACTGTGCTGCTCCGCGTGGCCGGCGCACTGCCGGCCTCCGGACCCGGCTGACGCCATCGATCGCATGATGTTCTGAAGTCCGAACTCGGCTGCTCGCCGCGCGGCTGCAACGGCCGAATTCGCCGGTGCGATCGAGGGCACGCCGCAAGCCGCCGCCACGGGGGCACCGCCGGGCGTCGAGGTGTATGAGATCAACGGCCGGTTCTTCTTCGGGCCGCCGGGAAGTTCAACGACTCCACGGGGACGCTGGCGAAGCCGCCCCCGGGCGCTGGTCCTGCGGATGCGCAACGTGCTCACGATCGACTCGACAGCAATGCACGTGTTGGGCGACCTGATCCGGCGCAGCCGCAGGGATGGAATGCTCGTATCGCTGACCGCGGTGCGGTCACGGGCGCTGATGGCAATGGCCCGGCGTGACCTGCTCGACGAGATCGGAGACGACTGTCTGTTCGGCAGTGTCGAGGACGCAATGGAACGGGCGCGGGGCGACCTGATCCGCGGCAGCGCGAGTCCACGCACGTGAGACGCGACGTGGCGCGCAGCGCCGCCGATATCAGACCCGTGCGTCCGGTCAGGCGCTCCGAGCTGACGCTGATCTTCGGCAGCTGGGCCGTCTACGGCGTCATCAATACCGGTCAGCGGCTTGCGCTCGGCGTCAGTCCCGGTGTCGCAGCGGGCGTATCGGTCGCCAGTGCAGTGATCTGGTCCGGTCTGACGATCGTCGTGTTCTGGCTTTCGCGGATGTATCCGCTCGACCGGCGGCCGCGCACCACCTCGGTCCTCGTTCACGTCGGTGCCAGCCCGCTCATTGCCGTTGCGGAGTCGCTCATCTCGTTCGCCGTGCTGGCCATGCTCGGGATGCCGACCGAACCCTTCATTGACCACTTCTACTACGGGTTCCCGTTCAACATCGTCGTCTACTGGCTCATCGCGGGTGTGGCGCACGGCATGATGTACTACCGCCGCTACCGCGAGCGCGACGCACAGGCGCTGCAGCTGTCGCGCCAGCTGGCGCAAGCGGAGCTGCAGGTGCTCAAATCACAGCTGCATCCGCATTTCCTGTTCAACGCGCTGAACACGATTTCCGCGCTCATGCACCGCGACGTCAAGGCGGCGGACCGCATGCTGTGCCGGCTGAGCGATCTGCTGCGCGCCGCGCTCGATCACACGAGCGAGCAGGAAGTGCCGCTGCTCGAGGAGTTGAATTTTCTCGAATCGTACCTGGAGATCGAACAGACGCGGCTGGCGGAACGGCTGATTGTGAGGATCGACGTGCCGCCCAATGTGCTCGATGCGATGGTGCCGCACATGATCCTGCAACCGCTGGTCGAGAACGCGATCCGTCACGGCGTCGCGCCGCGCAAGACGCCGGGCACGGTGACGATCCGGGCGCGTGGCCGCCGCGAGATGCTCGACATCGAAGTGCTGGATGATGGTCCGGGCGTGCCGGCCGGTCGCTCGCCCAATGGCGGTCTTGGTCTGGCCAACACGAAGGCACGTCTGGAACAGCTCTACGCCGGTCAGTTCAGCTTCGAGCCGCGGAACCGCGCCGAAGGCGGGTTCCGCGTGTCCCTGTCCATTCCTTTCCGGCCCTTCGATGAGGCCGAGTCGACGAACGAGGAACAAGGTGAACATCCGAGTCCTGATCGCGGAAGATGAGCCACTTGCGCGCGAGCGCATCCGGGCACTGCTCGAAGACGAGCCGGACGTGCAGATCGTGGCGGAGAGTGCGGACGGCCGCACCGCCGTCGACGAGATCCGCGCCAATGATCCGGACCTCGTGTTTCTCGACGTCAGCATGCCGGAGCTGACCGGCTTCGATGTCATCCGCGAGATCGGTGCGGACAACATGCCGCCGGTCATCTTCGTGACTGCCTACGACCACTACGCCGTGCAGGCGTTCGACGCGCATGCGGTCGACTACGTGCTCAAGCCATTCGACGAGGATCGCTTCCGCCTCGCCGTCGAGCGCGCGCGTGAGATGCTCATCCATCGCGAGAGTGGTACACTCGATCGCCGGCTCAGCGACCTGCTGCAGGGGTTGGCTCGTCCCCACTACGTGGAACGGCTGGCGGTCAAGTCGGGTGGCAAGATCATTTTCCTGCGCACCGATGAAGTCACCTGGATCGGTGCGGAAGGCAATTACGCGCGGCTGCACGCGGGCAAGCGCTCGTACCTCATGCGCGAGACAATGTCGAACCTCGAATCCAGGCTCGATCCCGGCCGCTTCATCCGCATTCACCGCTCGACCATCGTCAGCACGGATGCGATCGCCGAGCTCGAGCCGCTGTTCCAGGGCGATTACGTCGTCGTCCTGCGTGACGGCACCCGGCTCACCTCGAGTCGTGGCTATCGCAGCAATCTGCAGTCGTTCATGAACCAGGGTTGAAGCAGCGAGTCCGATCCCCGCGACGGCGAACGGATTTTCCAGTCTGATCGATCTGCCCTGCGAGCCGGGCGCGTTCGGCTACATGAGCTACCAGCCGGCAGACCTGACGCCGACCGGCAACGTCGTGTCCGTGATCACGCACCATTACCGTGATCACTTCGATCGCGGCCTGTTCCTGGCGCGTTCGGATGGCGCATCATCGGCCCGCCCAGCGTCATCGCCGACCTGCCCGCGGACCGCATCCTGAGCGGCGACAGCGTGACGGCTGGCGCCTTCGAGATCATCGCAGTCCGGACGCCCCATACCGACGATCACCGGTCCTGTCGCATTCGCTGGCGTGGTCGAGTCTTCTTCTTCACGGGTGATACCGAGGACGCGTCCGCCGTTGCGCCCGAGCCACGGCTCGACATCCTGTTCGTTACGCCGTGGCTGAACTGCTCACTGGTGAGATCGGATCGATCCGTGGCGTGGGACAGGTCGCTGCTCTATCACCGTCGTCCGGATGGGTCGGATCAGTCCTGCGGCCCGGCTGAGGTGCTGCGTCAGGGAACGAGATTCACGATCGGGGCACGCTCGAACGAGGAGCAGGACGCCATCCTGTAATCACACTGCGGTCATCAGGAAACGTCGTGCAGCATCGCGTGAGCCGGATGCGAGATCAGGATGCGGGAGCGGACGCCCTGCACGTGCCGGGCGCCCGCTCGCATCCGCTCATTCGATCCGCCGCGTCAGCGTCTGTCACCTCTGCGGCCGGCGACGGTCTGCTCGTGAACGCGCGCGTTCTCCTCCCACGGCCGGCGCTCGAAGTAGCTCTTCGTCAGCTCGGCCACCCTGGGTGAAAGCAGCAACAACGCGAGCAGGTTGGGCAGCACCACAATGCCGAGGAAGACATCACCGAAGCGCCAGATGACATCGATCGTGGCGACGGCGCCCACGAAATGCATGATCACGAAGACAATGCGGTACGGTATGATGGCTGCCTTGCCGAACAGGTAGTGGGCGCAGCGCTCGCCGTAGTAGCTCCACGAGATGGCGGTGGACAGCGCGAACAGCAGCACGCCCATGATCACAATGTACTCGCCGGCGACGCGGCTGGTCCAGGCGAAGCCCTGCTGGAACGCCAGCGTGGTGAGCGGCGCACCGCTTTCCGCGGCATTGCCGTAGAGCGTCGGGTAGCGCTGGCCGTCGTCGCCGACCGCAACGTTGTCGGACGGACGGATCACACCTGTGAACCGCATGGTCTGGTCGCGGTCCGTGAAGAACTCGGCGACCGGCGCTTCGTGCCATGCGAACATGGCGCTGCCCGGCGAGGTTGCGGGAACACCGTTGTCGACGCGGATCTCGGCGGGTTCGGCCGTACCCCGGATGGCGCCGTTCGGCAGCTCCGCCACGTAGCTGATGTCGCCGCTCGAGAGCACCAGGTCGGTCGGGTGCCGGTCATCCCACACGCCCATCATGATGATGACCAGACCGGTCATCGAGCAGATCACGATGGTGTCGATGAACGGCTCGAGCAGCGCGACGACGCCTTCCGACACCGGCTCATCGGTCTTGGCCGCTGCGTGCGCGATCGGCGCCGAGCCCTGACCCGCTTCGTTCGAGAACAGACCGCGCCGGACACCCCACGTCATCGTCGCAATCAGCACACCCACTCCCGTGCCCGCCACACCCGCCGTCGGGTTGAACGCTTCACGGAAGATCAGCGCGAATGCGCCCGGCACCTGACCGATGTTCAGAACGATGATGATCAGTGCGCCGGTCACATAGATGAACGCCATGATCGGTGCCAGCCAGCCGGTGACTTTGCCGATGCGTGTGATGCCGCCCAGAATGACTGCCGCGACGATGCTGGCACTGATCAGGCCGGTCACCCACGTCGGAATGCTGAACGACGTCTGCATCGTATCCGACAGCGTATTCGCCTGGATGCCGTTGCCCGTGAGGAACGCGGTGATGCCCAGCATGATCGCAAAGAACATTGCCAGCGGCTTCCATTTCGGACCGAGGCCCTTCTCGATGTAGTACATGGGCCCGCCGGACACCGTGCCTTCCCACTTCTTCGGGTCGCGGTCCACCCCCTCCAGTACGCGATAGTGCTGGGCCAGCACGACCTCCGAATACTTCGTCGCCATGCCGAGGAACGCCGTCACCCACATCCAGAACAGTGCGCCCGGCCCGCCGAAGTGAATGGCGAATGCGACACCCGCGATGTTGCCGATGCCGACGGTCGCCGAGAGCGCCGTCGTGAGCGCCTGGAAGTGCGTGACGTCGCCCGGCTCGTTCGGATCATCGTATTTCCCCGACGTCACGCCGAAGCCATGGCCGAGACGACGCAGCTGGATCAGCCCGAGCCGCAGCGTCAGAAAGACGCCGGTCCCGAGCAGCGCGATGATCGACCAGGAGATGGTTTCACCGTTGACGGTGATCCCCTTGTTGAGGATCCACTCCTCGAGGAAGCTGACAATCGCGTTGAGATCCATGCGTCACCTCTGTGACATGGTGTGAGGGCGCCCAAGATTGACGGGCCGGGCACGGCGAGGCAAGTAGGCGGACGAAACCGGGGCCCGGCAACGGCGTACAACGTCCGCTACGGTTTCGTGCACAATCGGAGGTGGCATGACCCGGTCCCCATGGTCGATTCCGGCAGTACTGCTTCTGGTCGCGTGCGCCGGCTCACCGTCGGCCATGCCGGGCACGGCGGCAGCCGCGGGTACGCCAGCGGCCGGTGCAGCCGACCCGGCGCGCGGTGCCGCGACGATCACGGCGGAGGACATGATCCGTCGCATCACGTATCTCGCGAGCGATGAGCTTGGCGGTCGGGACACACCGAGCCGCGGACTGGAAACGGCTGCGGTCTGGATTGCCGACCAGTTCCGGTCGTTCGGTCTTTCGCCAGCCGGTGACGACGGCACGTTCCTTCAGCGGTGGGTCTACCGGCGGGCGTCGCTCGACCTGGACCGGACGATGCTGACAGCCGAGGTCGCGGGCGCGACGTTCACGGGCCGCGTGGGTGTCGACTATTTCGTGATTCCGTCGGCACGCGCCAGCACTGCGAGCGGTGGCTTGCGCTGGCTGGGTGAAGCGCGGCCGGGTGTCGCGGCACCGGGCGCGGACGCGGCAGAGTCATTCGTCGCGTATTACGTCCCGGGCATCCAGCTCGATGGCGAGTGGCAGGGTGCCGTCGCAGCAGCCATTGGTGCGGCTGTGGGCAGCGCGCCGGCCGGCATCGTGCTGATTCTCGATCCTGCGTTCGACGATGGGATGATCGGCCAGCTGGCGACCGGCGTCGCGTCACAGCAGGGCCCGACGTTCGTCATCGGACTGCGCTACGGACTTGCGAAGGAGATGTTCGCGGGCGCGGGCCACGACCTCGATGCGCTGCGCGCGACGACGGCGGTGGCACCGCTCGACCTGTCCGCTGTCCACCTGACCACGACGGTCGCGCGCGTTTCGGGCGAGGATTCCGTGCCCAACGTGGTCGCCTTGCTGTTGGGCAGCGACCCCGTACTGCGCGACCAGTACATCGTATTCAGTGCGCACATGGATCACGTCGGCGTGGGCGAGCCGGACGCACAGGGTGACTCCATCTTCAATGGCGCGGACGACAACGCGTCCGGTACCGCAACGGTCGTGGAAGTTGCCCAGGCATTCGCGTCCATGCCCGTGCGGCCTCGCCGCTCGATCATCTTCCTGACCGTGAGCGGTGAGGAGAAGGGCCTGTTCGGATCGGCACATTTTGCGCAGAACCCGCCTGTGCCACAGCAGAAGCTGGTCGCCAACATCAATCTCGACATGGTCGGCCGCAATGCGCCGGACACCGTGGTCGCGATCGGCCAGGACTATTCCTCGCTCGGCGCGACCGTCCAGCAGATCGCAGCCCGCCACCCCGAGCTGGGCCTCGTCGTCGCGCCCGACCTCTGGCCCGAGGAGAACCTCTTCTTCCGCAGTGACCACGTGAACTTCGCGAAGAACGGTGTGCCCGCCATCTTCTTCACGACCGGGCTGCACGAGCAGTATCACAAGCAGTCCGATGAAGTCGCGCTGATCGATGGCGACAAGGTCATGCGCATCGGTCGGCTCGTATTCCATCTGGCGTGGGAAATCGCCAATGCGGACGCAGCGCCGATGTGGACGGAGAAGGGGATTGCGGAGGTGCAGCCGGTCAGGAGGTAGGGTGGTGCAGGGGCAATCTGCGGTTCGCGTCCTCGTGAAGCCTGGTGGTCACGGTGGCCGCGGAGGACACGGCAGCTGCGGCCGTGTCCTCATCCGTCGTTGCGTTCACCTGGAGCCGCGCATACCGGTATCATCGGTGACGGCCGTCTCGCCCTTGAGATACCAACCGAACCATTGCCGCAGCCGGGCCAGTCGATCGACGAGCAGCCACGGTTCACCGGTGCGTGAGAGGTCGTGCGTCGAGCGCGGATAGCGGATGAACTCGACGGGCACACCCTGCTTCTTCAGGGCCATGAACCACTGCTCGGCATCGCCCATGGGTGTGCGATGATCCTCTTCCGACTGCACGATGAGCGTGGGCGTCTTCACGTTGGCGACGTGACGGATGGGTGACAGTTCTTCGTAGAGGTCCCAGTTCTCCCACGGCTTGCCGTAGAACTCGAATTCGGTGAGCCCCTGGGCTTCGGACTGGCCGTACCAGGAGACCCAGTTGCTGATCATGCGGTCGGCCTGGGCAGCCTTGAAGCGGTTCGTCTTCGTCGTGATCCATGCGGTCATGAAGCCGCCGTAGCTGCCACCGGTCACGCCCATGCGCGTCGAATCGACATCGGGCCGCTGTGCGACGATGTCGACCGCGTTCATCAGGTCCTCGTAGTCTTCCATGCCCCAGCGGCCGCGGGTGGAATAGGTAAACGGTGCGCCGTAGCCGCTCGAGCCGCGCGGGTTCGTGTACAGTACGAACATGCCCGCGCCGGCAATGTTGTGGAACTCGTCGAACCAGCCTTCACCATATGCCGAGTGCGGGCCGCCATGGATGTAGAGCACGAGCGGGTAGCGCTGGCCGGAACGGTAGCCGTGCGGCTTCATGAGCCATGCCTCGATCTCGAAGCCGCCGACCGACGTGTAGGTGAAACGCTCCGCTTCGGGGAACGCGACTTCCCGGTTCAGCGCATCGTTGAAGCCGGTGAGACGACGTTCGTTGCGGCCATCGATGTCGGCAATGAACAGCTCGGTCGGTGCATTCACCGTAGTCGCCGTGAACGCGACCTTCGTGAGCTGCGCATCGAAGCTCGTGCCGGTGATTCGGCGCCGGCCGGCCAGGATCTCCGTTCTGTCGCCTGTGCGCGCATTCACGCGGAACAACGCGGTCCGACCGCCAATGCTCGCTTCCATGACCAGGTCGCCAGCGGGCAGCCATGCGAAGGCGCCGGGCTCGTACGTCCAGTCGCCCAGCACACTGCGGGGCGCGCCGCCCTGCACGTCCACGACCAGCAGCTGCGTATTCGACGTGCGCGTCTCGCGATGCGTGAATGCAATGCGCCGGCCATCGGGCGACCACGCGACCGAGCCTTCACTGCCATTTGCCGTCGTCAGCCGGCGTGGCGTGCCGCCGTCGATCGAGACAATGAATATGTCGGAATCGTTGCGCGGCGCTTCATCGCGTGCAGCATTGTAAGGCAGCAAGGAGAGCGAGTCGCGTTCCGCCTGTACGACGGAGTCCGAACGCAGCTGCGGATCCGCGGCGAAGGCGATCCAGCGGCCGTCCGGCGAGACCACCGCGCTGCGGTGCGAGTACGGCGAGTCCGTGATCTGCGTGCGCGCCGTGTCGCCCACCAGCTGCGACCACAGCTGCGCCGGCCGATACCGCCTCGCCTCGCGGGCATTGGCCAGGAACCCGCGACCGTTCGCCTTGATCGGGTACTCGATGTAGTGGCGGCCATCGAAGCGGCGCGCATCAAGCGGCTGCGTGATCGCGCCGTGCGGTGGACGCGCGGGCGCAGGCATCGATGCGAACGGATCGCCGTTGCGCGCGCCTTCGCCTCGCTGGCCGCGCGCCCCGCCCTCATCGTCCTGGTCGACGGGACCCGTGGTCACCGCGAACTGGTGATCGGCCGGCATCGAGCCGGTCGGATAGTCATCGATCTGGAACGCCTCACCGCCCGGCTGGTCCATGCGCAGAACCCACGTGTTGCCACGGCCGCCCGGCCGGCTCGAGCTGAAGAACAGGTACTTCCCGTCGTGCGACCAGCGCGGTGACGAGCTTTCCGTGCCCGGCGACGTGTGGCGGACGGGGTCGCCGCCTGCCGCCGGTACGACCCACACCTCCGTGTGCCGGCTGTTCTCCGCTTCACGGACCGTCGTCACCGTGAACGCAATGAGCCGGGCATCGGGTGAGAGCGCCGGCGATCCGACCGTCGTCAGCCGGTACCAGTCCGACGGTGTGAATGCGCGTCCGGTCTCCTGCGCGTGTACCGGCGCAAGGGTGAATGCAAGCGTGACCGCGAAGAGAAGTGCCCTCGTGCGCATCATGACGACTCCTGGGTGGACGGGCATGCACCCGGCCTGGTGACTGGATCACTGAAGCATGACCGGCGCGCCGAGTACGCCGGCCATGGCATCGGCGGGTGGATCAACGGCGCCCGGCCACGCGCACGTTCCGCCCCAGCGACATGTCCCACGTCGCAATCGAATTGCGGAAGAACTGGAACTGCTGACTCGTCTGGGTACCGCTCGCACCGACGACGCGGATCGTGTAGCGGCCGGGCGCGCCGGTGAATGCGAAGTCTCGGGTCTGGCCGCTCTCGACTGTGCCGAGCGGAGAATCGACACCGACCTCCGGCACGATGTAGACGGTGATCGTGGAAGCGCCCGGCGCCACGTTCATGATGCGGACGAGCGAGCCCTCTTCCGTGGCCGCCGCGCCGCCGCCGGTGGTGGCCGCACCTTCGGCACCGCCCACGCCCGAGCTGCCACCACTCGCGCAGCCGGCGGTCACGATCAGCGCCAGCATGCCAACCAGCGATGCGAATCGCGATGTCTGCATCGGTTCCTCTCCGACAATGGGTTTCCGGCAACGTCAGGGTACCGTCTCACCGGCGGCTGCGCAATCATCACGCCACACCCACGGCGTGCCCACGGTCGCGACGCGCGCCATGCCTGCGAGGTGCGGACGGCTGCCCGGCGGGTCTGGACGGGCCCGCCTCAGGCGCGGGCGCGCAGCACGTCGAGCAGCTTCTCGTGCACTCCGCCGAATCCGCCATTCGACATGATCAGGATCACATCGCCGGATGCCGCCGACGCGCCCAGCGTGCGCGCGATCGACGCTGCCTCCGCAATGTATGCGGCCGGCCGGCCCGCGGCGCGCCACGCCGCGACCATGACGTGCGGGTCGATCGCGCTGTCCGCCGTGTAGCGTTCCGGATGAAACAGTCCGGCAATCACGATCTCGTCCGCTTCGGCCAACGCCTCCGTGTACGGCTGCTGGAACTCGCGCCGCTGCGCGGTATAACTGCGCGGCTCGAACACCGCGACCAGGCGGCGCCCGGGATAACGCTGGCGCGCAGCGCGCACCGTCTCGCGCACCGCCGTCGGATGATGCGCAAAGTCGTCGATCACCGTCACACCGCCGACCGTGCCGCGCACCTCCATGCGACGCCGTACACTGCGGAACGTGCGCAGCGCTTCACGCACCAGCGCCGGGTCGGCCTGCACGGCGTGCGCAGCCGCCACTGCCGCAAGGACGTTGCGCACGTTGAACGCGCCGGGCAGCGGCGTCTCCACCCGGCCCCACGGCGCACCACCATGGAGGATCGTGAAGGAAGTACTGTCGGCAGCGAACGCGACGTCCACTGCGGTCCACCGCGCGGGCGGATCCGGCGTCGTCGCCGGCGCGGATTCGTCGCCAGCGAAAGCGAACGACTCGACCGGTGCGAACGAACGCGCCGCCAGCTCACGCACCACCGGCGAGTCCCAGCCCGCCACCAGCGTGCCCTGCGACGGAATCAGATTGATGAAGCGCGCGAACGCGAAGTGATACGACGTGTCATCCCGATAGATGTCCGCATGATCGTACTCCACGTTCGTCACCACCGCCGTGTCCGGAAGGTAGTGCCACATCTTCGGGCCCTTGTCGAAGTACGCTGTGTCGTACTCGTCAGCTTCGATCACGAACCACGGTGAGGCCGTCAGCCGGAACGATGTGCCGAAGTTCTCCGCAACACCGCCGACCAGAAACGAAGGCGAAAAACCCGCAACCTCCAGAATCCATGCGAGCAGCGAGGTCGTCGTCGTCTTGCCGTGCGTGCCCGCCACCGCCAGCGAATGGCGGCCGCGCAGGAACTCCTCCTTGATCGTCACTGCCGCCGACGCGTACGGGATCTTCGCGTTCAGCAGATGCTCCAGCTCCGGGTTGCCTCGCGAGATCGCATTGCCAACCACCACGATGTCCGGGCGAGGGTCCAGGTTCGATGGCGCATAGCCCTCCGTGTACGCGATCCCGTGACCGCGCAGCAGGTCCGACATGGGCGCGTAGACACCCTCGTCCGAGCCCGTCACGCGATGCCCGGCCGACTGCAGCAGGCCCGCCAGCGAGGCCATGGCCGTACCGCCAATGCCGATCAGGTGGTAGTGGCGAATGCTCATACGGAAATAAAGACACGGAACAGGAACCGGAACAGGGCCGCGGCGGTGGGCCCCGCGGGAAACCCGTTCGGTGCGGCCGTCCATTGAGGTGTCCGGTCCGACGACGGGGCAAAGCTCGGCCGGACCGAGGGCATGTGCCGACGCAGGCCATGCCCTTGCCCGTTTCGAGGGCGTCGCGTGATGGGGTACGGCGGCCGCCGTGACACTCTGGACTCGCGCGGGGTACGACCGTATGTTACCTTGCTTGTTTACGTTCGGCGGTCGTGACCGGCGGGCGGCAGGAATCGGACGGGGACACCAGTCATGCGACTCGGACGTCCCCCGTCGTCGTTCAGGAGAAATGCAGCGAGGTACGGGAAGACCATGATCGAAATCGAGATCAACGAAGGTGACCGGATCGAGTGGGCGCTGAAGCAGTTCCGGCGCAAGATGTTGCGGTCCGGGCTGTTCAAGGACATGAAGCGGAAGCGATTCTACGAGAAGCCGAGCGAAGCGAAGAAGCGCAAGGCGGCGGATGCGCGACGCCGGAATGCGCGTGCGCGCCGTCGCAAGTGAAGCTGACGGGCCAGGTCGAACTTCCTCACTTTCCCCGGCGGGACTGGCGTATCGGTCGCCGGGGTTCTATTCGATGAAGGTACACGTGGGCGGGTGCGCGTCGAGCGGGCCTTGCTCCACCAGGTAGACTCCCGACAACCGGACACATGGACCCGCGACACGCGGACGCGCGGACGCGCGGCCGGGACGTCATCCGCATCCTCGCGGCGGCCGGGCTGCCGTTCGTCGCCATTCTGGGGCTGGAATGGCTGCTCTGGCTGGCCGGTCTGCCACCGGCTCCGGTGTGGTTTCATCTGGCGATCGTGGCTGCCACGTGGGCTGGCGGCTGGTGGGCGGGCCTGCTTGCACTGATCCTCTCGTTCGCGGTGGTCGAGGTCCTGATCCTCGAGCCGTCGCTGCTGGACGAGGTGAGCGGCCGTACCACTCTCCGCGCATTCATCTTCCTGCTGGCCGGCATGATCTTCATTGCTGGAACGGCGGTCGTGCGGACAGCGAGGCGGCGAGCTGCGGAGAGCACGGGGCGGGCGGCTGCGCTGACGGCGGAACTGCGCCGTGCGTCCGAACAGGTGGAAGAGTCGGCGGCACGGTCGCGGCGGCTGCAGGACGTGACGGCGGCGCTGCTGCGTGCGCTGACACCGGGTCAGGTGGTCGAAGTGATCACGGGTGAGGGCGTGCGTGCGGCGGGCGCGACGATGGGGCTCGTGCTGCTCGGCGGCCCTGACGGTGTCGTGGTGGCGGGCTCGCATGGCTGTCCGGAGTCGCTGCTGAACCGCGTGCGGCGGGTTCCGCTTGCCAGCGCGGGGTTGGCCGGCGCACTCGCGGGCGAAGCGGCGTGGCTCGAGGCTCTGCCACTGCTGGCCGATGCACCGATGGCGCCATCGGGCAGGGAGAGCTGGGCCGTGCTGCCGCTGTCGGTCCGGGACCGCCACGTGGGCGCACTCGCCCTGGGATTCGCGGGGGGCCCGCCGATCGGGGCGGAGGAGCGCACATGGCTCGGCCTGATGGCGCAGGAATGCGCGAAGGCGCTCGATCGGTCCCGGCTCTATGCGGCGGAGCGGAGTGCCCGCGTTCACGCGCAGTTCGCGGAGCGACAGGTTGGATTTCTGGCATCGGCGAGTGCGCGGCTGGCGGCAACGCTGGACACCTCACGGACGCTGGCGGACGTGGCGGACCTGTCGGTGACGAACCTGGGCGACTTCTGTGCGATCCACGTGCTGGACGAGAGCACGCGACCCGTGCTGGTCGCCGGATCGATCGCCATGGGTGCGACGACGGTCCGCTTCGGCGGTGACGACCGGCGCTATCCGGTCGATCTCGCGGCGGACGTCGCATTCCCCGCCGTGCTGCGGAGCGGCAAGGGCGAGCTGCTCGGAGTCATCGATGATACAGTACTCGAGCGTGCCGGCCGGACGCCCGAAGCGATCGAGCGACTGCGCGAGCTGGGCCTGGTCACCCAGGTGTGTGTGCCGCTGCGCGCGCGCGAGCGCGTGCTCGGCAGCATCACGATCGCGTCGAGCGAGCCGGGCCGGCGATTCTCCTACGCGGAGCTCGTGCTGGCCGAGGAGCTGGCCAGTCGTGTCGCGCAGGCGCTGGACAACGCGCAGCTCTATCAGAATGCGCTGCAGGCGAGCCGCGCCAAGTCGTCGTTCCTGGCCGTGATGTCCCACGAGCTGCGGACACCGCTCAATGCGATCCTCGGCTATTCCGATCTCATTCTGCTCGGCGTCCCCTCGGACATCAGCGATCAGACACGGCATCAGGTCGAGCGCATCCGCAGCGCCGCAGGCCGTCTGCTGCAGCTCGTGGATGATGTCCTCAACTTCGCGCGCGTAGAGTCGGGCTCGGAACGCGTGCGCATTGGTCCGGTCGCCCTGGATGACGTGGTGGGTGAAGCGCTCGGCATGGTGCGACCGCTCGCGAACGAGAAGGGACTCGCACTCGGCTTCGATGCGTCGACCGCCCTCGTGCTGCACACGGATGCGGGCAAGTTGCTGCAGATCCTGAACAACCTGCTGTCGAACGCGGCCAAGTTCACGGTTGCCGGAACCGTGGATGTGGCTGTCAGCGTGGAGGGCGGCAACGTCCATATCGACGTGCGCGACACCGGCATTGGCATCGAGGCGGAGAACCTGGACCGCATCTTCGATCCGTTCTGGCAGGCGGAGCAGACGCCGACGCGCCGATTCGGCGGGACGGGCATCGGTCTGGGCGTCGCCCGTCATCTCGCTCGCCTGCTGGGTGGCGACATCTCCGTGACCAGCGACCCCGGCAAGGGCAGCACGTTCATGCTTCGCCTGCCACTCCGCTACGAAACGATTCCGCCCGCAGCGTGATGCCAGAGACGCCCCTACATCATCGGTCGGACGGCGGTTTCCGCAACCCGTGGCACGACGCCGGAGAGCGCGGCTTTCGCGAATTCATGCGCTGGCGCCGCGAGCGGCGCGGCATGTCGCTTCCTCCGTTGCCGGCCGCCTCCGAACTGCCACTGGCCACACCCGATCCGGGGCTGCCACGCTGCGCGCCGGGCGAAGTGCGCATCACGTGGGTCGGTCACGCCACCTTCCTGATCCAGGCGGGGCCGTTCAACGTACTCACCGATCCCGTCTGGAGCGACTTCGCGTCGCCCGTCCAGGGCGCCGGCCCGCGCCGCCTGGTCGCGCCCGGCATCGCGTTCGATGCACTGCCACCCATTGACGCCACGCTGCTCTCGCACGACCACTATGACCACCTCGACGCGCCCACCGTGCGCCGCCTGGCCAGCCGGTTCGGTCACGACATGCTCTGGATCACCCCTCCCGGATACCGCCACTGGCTCAATCGGCGAGGCGCCCGCAACGTGCGCGAGCTGGACTGGTGGGACACCACACGGCTGGACGGGCATGGTGCGACACTCACGATCAGCGCATGCCCGGCTCAACACTGGACACGACGACGCCCGTTCGTGCGATCGCGCAGGCTCTGGGCATCCTTCGCGCTCGATACCGGCGCAGGAAGCCGCATCTTCTTCGGTGGTGACAGCGGCTACTGTCCCGCATTCGCTGAGATCGGCGAACGGCTGGGGCCGTTCGACGCCGCGCTGCTGCCTATCGGCGCGTACGAGCCACGCTGGTTCATGAAGCCGGCTCACATGGATCCGGACGAGGCCGTGCAGGCCTGGCGCGACCTGGGCGGGCGCGGCCAGCTGGTGGCCATGCACTGGGGCACCTTCATTCTCACGGACGAGCCCGCACTCGAGCCGCCGGCACGGGCGCGTGCAGCATGGGCCCGCGCGGGTGGCGCGACAGACGAGCTGTCGATACTTCGGCATGGTGAGACCCTGATCCTCGGAGCGTGCGCACGGGAGAAGCCGTGACCAGAGCCGATCCGCTGCACGACATCGAGCTGCTGCTCCGCTCGCGCTACGGACTCATCATCATCGACTCCGCTGAAGAGGACCGCGCCGAAACTCTGGTCCGCCTCGCCGCCGATCGCATCTCGATGCCGCTCTTCCACTGGTCACGCACGAAGGGATTGCGCCGCGATGGTGCGAACAGCGCTGTCTACGGCACGACGGACCCCGCGCAGATGCTCGCACACGTCGCCGCCGCGCACATTGACGCGCTCTACTATCTGCGCGGCGCCGAGACCGTGCTGGCCGAGCCGCTGCACGCCGAACGACTGCTCGAAGTCGTCGGCGAATTCGGTACCCGCCCGGGCGCCGTCGTCCTCGCCGGCACGGGACTGCCACTGCCGGAATCACTGCGTCGACTCAGCGCCACCGTGCAGCTGCCGCCGCCCGATGTCGCCGAGTTCCGCAGCCTCATCGAACGGCTCGCGCGCGACCTGCGCCAGCGCATGAAGGTCGAGATCGCACTGCCGCCTGACGAAGTCTCGAGGCTCGTCGCCAATCTCAAGGGACTCACGCTCATTGAAGCGGAAAAGGTGCTGACCCGCGCGATCGTCGAGGACGGCCGCCTCGGTCCTGATGACCTCGCGCACATCATCAACTACAAGAAGGAGATCGTCGAGCGGGAAGGTGTGCTCGAGTACTATCCGGTCGAGGAAACACTCGATGACATTGCCGACCTCGCCGGCCTCAAGGCGTGGCTCGCCAAGCGGACGCATTTCCTGAGCGCACCCGAGAAGGCCGCCGACTTCGGGCTCAGCTTTCCCAAGGGCGTGCTGCTCGTCGGAGTGCCCGGCTGCGGCAAGAGCCTGTGCGCCAAGGCCGTCGCCATGGAATGGAAGCTGCCTCTGCTCAAGCTCGATCCCGGCCGCCTCTACAACAAGTACATGGGTGAGAGCGAGAAGAACTTCCGCCGTGCCATGGACACGGCCGAACGGCTGGCACCGTGCGTCCTGTTCATCGACGAGCTGGAGAAAGCGTTCGCTTCGGGCGGCAGTGAGGACGGCGGCGTGTCGCAACGCGTGCTCGGCACGTTCCTCTCCTGGATGCAGGACCGCAAGGGCGATGTGTTCACGGTCGCCACCGCCAATGACGTTTCACGACTGCCGCCGGAGTTCCTGCGCAAGGGCCGCTTCGATGAAGTCTTCTTCGTCGACCTGCCCAATGGCGAAGCCAGGCAGGCGATCCTGTCGATTCATCTGCGCAAGCGCGGCCAGGACCCGGCCGCGTTCGACCTGGCCGGACTCACAGCCGCGACGGACGGGTTCAGCGGTGCCGAAGTCGAGCAGGCCATCGTGTCCGCGCTTTACACCGCGTTCGCCGCCGGCCGCTCCCTCGACACCGACCTCGTACTGGCGGAGATCCGCGCGACCCGGCCGCTGTCGGCAATTGCCGCAGAGCGCGTCGCCGGCATCCGCGCATGGGCCCGCGAGCGGACGGTCGCGGCCAATTGATGCCGGTAGCGGCAATCCTCCCCACACCTTGTCAATCACCCACACGTGGCACGCCGGTCCTGAATCGGACAGGTCAGTTGTGGGCGACGCTCACGTTGCACTGCTCGAGCTGAACAGACGGACGCCTGCCTGGCGTTGATCCTGCCCGGCACAACACGTGCATTCCACGGCCATGGCGAACGCCGTAGCGCGTCCGACGCGCAGCCCCTGCGCTGTGCGGCCCGCCCAGAACCAGCCCGAGTTGCGACGAGCGGTCCGTCGCCGTCGCGGCCTCGCCCCGGCGCAAGGCCGGGCAGCGCGGGCGATTCATGGCCGCGCGGCCCGGATTTCAGCGCATCCATCAGCAACCAACCATGGAGGTTCGCCGGTTCGCCCTGTCGCGACTCCGGCGAGTTTCGTGGTTTGCGTCTCGTGGATCTTCGTGAATTCAGTCCGGTGTGAACTTCGATCCTCAACCGCGCGAACCCGACAACCTCGACAATGATTCGACATGGAGGCACCATGGCCACAAAGCGCACCCTCCGCATTCACGCGATTCCGCTTTCCGACGATGACGGTGGCCGCGCGTTCAACTTCACCGCCGCCGATCTGGCCGATCTCGTCAAGCGTGCGAACCAACGGTTCAAGGCGGCCTCGATCGAGATCGCTTTCGACCCGAAGCACGACTGGCGGCCCCGCCGCAGCACGGCCCACAACAACCTGCAGAACTCGGGCACAAACTGGTTCAAGCTCGGCAACTCCATTGCGGCGCGCATTCCGGGCAAGATCGTGCTGTTTTTCCGTCACGGTCCCGATCCGACCGATCCGACCGGCAACGGACACGCCTATCCGCCGAACACGGGCCAGACGAAACCTTCATCGGCAGGTCTGCCGACCGACAATGTCAACTACGTCGCTTTCCCGAACACGAAGAATGGCATCAACCAGGGTGATGGCAACTTCTTCTGCCACGAGCTCGGTCACTATCTCGGCCTCTTCCACACATTCCCCGGCTGGGGCAACTTCACCGTCTACGGCAGCAATCCCGGTGCTCTGACGGGAGCGCAGGCCGTGCAGTCGCTCGTCCGCTACATCCGCAACAACGGCGGGACCACCGCCGCCATGAACGGCGACCTGATTGCCGATACCGCTCACGACTGCGGTACCGTCGTCTACACTGCGCAGGGTCTCAGTCACGGACCGACCGGGCCCGCCTCGCTCAACATCAAGGGCAGGCTCGACGGCCAGGACTACAACTTCACGTTCCGGCCGCCGCGCAACAACATCATGAGCTATTTCAACTGGGGCAGCGCGCAGCGCTTCACTGCACAGCAGATCACGGTGATGCACAAGACGCTCCAGCATTCCCATCGCCGCATTCTGATCGAGCCTCCGTGCTTCCCTGACTTCCACGGACTGGATGCCTCACGATTCCAGCTCTGTTTCGACTACTGGGTCAATCGCGGACGATGGCCGCACACGCTCAGCGCCAACGTGTCAGGATCGAAAACGATCATGGCCGGTTCGTTTCAACCCGGCGCGGACCGCCCCGTCCGTCACCTCATCACGAGCGCACAGTACCAGAAGGCATTCGTGGAATTCCGCGGCAAGGGATTCCGTCCGGGCCGCGTCTCCGCCACGAAGGTCGGTTCCACGGTACGCTACACCGCCATCTGGACGCCCATCGATGGCAAGTTCGAAGCGCGCCATTCACTCACCTTGCCACAGTTCGATGCCATGTGGCGCGACCTCCGCAAGAAGGGTTATCTGCACACCGATCTCAACGTCTATTCGACCGGCAGCAGCGTCCGTGTTGCGGCAACCTGGGTCAAGAAGCCGTTCCAGGACTACGCCTGCTATTACGGCATGACGGGAGCCGTGTACAACCAGCGGTTCAAGGACTTCTGGAAGAAGGGATTGCGCGTCACCTGCTTCTGCGCCTACAAGGCCGGATCGGCTTATCGTTTCGCCGCGATCTGGGAGAAGGTACCCGGCGCATGGGGTCACTGGTTCGGCATGGATTCAGCCGCCTACCAGAAGAAGTACAACGAGATGGCGAAGACGAAACACCGCCTGCACCAGGTGCAGTCCTACGGGAAGTGGTATTCCGGCATCTGGACGAAGCCCTGAACCGGCAGCATAGCGACACCATTCTCCCTCGGCCGCCGCGCGAACGTGCGGAACCGGGCCCGTCGCGTGTGAAGGAGAGCCGGGACACACTGGTCGCGATGTGGTCGGAGATCAAAGCGCGTCGGCGTGTTCCCTCTCGAAGAGACTGCCGGGTCGCAGCTCGTGGCGGTCCAGCCAGCAGCGCAGTCCTCGCCCGCGCAGCCGTTCCTCGATGTCCGTGACGGCCGGCTTGTCCCTGCTGTTGTGACACAGGAACACGTCGTACAGCATGGGCTTCATGATGCGACCGGCCGGATGCTGCGGAAGAATCCCCAGCTCTCGAGCTCCGGCGCGACCACGACGTGGCCGACGTTGCGATAACCGAGATGCTCGTAGAAGGAAAGGTTCGCGGGATTCTCGGTCGTGAGCGAGATACCATGGCAGTCCGCGTCGTCCCGCGCGAGACGGTCGACTGCCTCCATGAGACGCCGGCCGAAGCCCCGGCCTTCGAGTGGTTGCCGGACGCCGATCATGTTCAGGTGGATGTGCGCGACGTCGACGTCGAACGCCCGGCACGCGTCACTGTACGTTGCATAGCGCGACCGTGCCGCGTCACCCAGCTCCTCCCAGACGGTGGCGCGCAGGCTGGCGAGCGCGGCCGGGGTGACCGTGACATGCGGGTTGGAGAGAATCGCAACTGCAGCCAGCTGCGAGCCGTCGCGCACACCGAGCATGGGCTCGCGTCGCAGTACACGCGTGCGGACGAACAGATCGATCAGGCGCTGCAGTCGTGCACCGCCGCCCTCCATCGCTGCATCACCGAGCACGTACTGCATGACCGGGTACTGCACGAATGCGCTGCACAACACGTCCACGATCTCTCCGACGTGCGCATCATCCAGCCGCTGCACTGCGAGGGTGGTACTCACCGGCCGATCGTGTAGCGGACCACCTGCACGACACGGACGTCATCCGTTTCGACGGTGACGACGGTGTCGCGCCGGACATCGACAAGGCGTGCGGCTGCGATGGCGCGCAGGCGTGGCTCCTGCGCGATCTCCGCTCGACCGTCGACGACCAGCCAGCAGCAGGCGATCAGCAGGGCGCAACGCAACGAGGAGCCCCTCCCGGCAGGGGAAGGGCTCCTCGTTCGTGCACAGCGCGGCATCCGGACGCAGCCGCTGCGGCGCCCCCTTACCAGCCGGGCGCCAGGTTGAACCCGATGTGGCCGCCCTTGTCCGGACGCTGGAACGGGTACGCGTAGTACGATTCCAGCACCATGAAGCCGAGGATGTTGAAGCGTGCGCTGATTCCTGCGCTGAACACGGGCACGCGTGAATTGGTCGCATCGGTGGAGAAGGCGAGATGCGGACTCTGATCCCGGCTCCACGCCAGACCGGCGTCAATGAACGGCGACACCTCGGTGGGCAGGAACGGGAACGAGAAGATGCCGAATTCCGGTACACCGATCAGCGGAATGCGGAACTCGAGGTTGGCCACGGCAATGCGCGAGCCGACCAGCCGGTCGAACGCCGGGCATGGAGACACGAGCGGATCGACGGGCCGGCACTCGCTGGTCTCGAACGATTCGCGGGCGTAGCCGCGGACGAAGGTCTCGTAGCCCAGGAAGATGGGCGAGAGCACCTGCAGGTTGTTGTCCGACACACCGTCCGAATCGCGACCGTAGCGACCGTAGTGGACGACGCGGAACGCCAGTGTGAACGGTTTCCTGAAGGTGTAGTTGCGGTAGTCGGCCAGGAACGTCTGGTACGTGAGTGTACCGAAGGTCGGTGACACCTCGAAGCGGAAACGCTTGCCGGAGACCGGCGATGTGAATGCGAAGTTCGCATTGTCGCCGACGTAGGCGGCGGACGTCTCGAAGAACATCAATGGCTTGGGCGACGCCGTGTCGAACCGCTCGACCTGGGTCAGCTGCCGGCCGAACTGATCGAACAGCGCACGCTGCACCTCGCGATCGAACGAGTAGCGCGTGCCACCCACGTTGAACTCGAGACGGCGCGTGGTCGAGAACGGATAGTAGGTGAGTGCGAGTGCCTGGTCGACGTAGATGCGATCGAGGTACTGCGTGATTTCCCAGGTCCCGCCCGGTCCCGGCGCATAGCCGGTGTAGCCGGTGAGGTACGGGATGTGGCCGACCGCGACACCCCAGTTGAGACGGCGCGCCGAGTTGCGGTAGATCGCCTGCCCGCCAATGTCCTTGAGTGTGCCGTTCGCCTGGATGGCGGTGCCGATGAAGTGATCACCGAGCATGTCGCCGAAGAACGCGGAAATGCCGCCGGCCAGGACCGTTCCGTACTCGGACGTGCCGACGCCGAACGACGGTGGGCCGAGATAGTCGAGCGCAATGCTCGCATTGTACGGCTCGGTCGGGAATTCGCGGGTCGCCGGCAGACCGGTGCCCGCATCGTTGAGGTACGCGGCGACGATGCCGCCGCCCAGCGCTTCGCGGGGCGGCAGGATCGCGGCATTCACGATGCGCGGCTCGACACCGCGCCGGACCAGTACGCCGCAGCGGTTGGCGCAGTCCATCGAATAGATGTTGTTGCCGGAGTTCTCGAAGGCGGAGAACATCAGGAGGCCGCTGCGGCTGGCCATCGAGAGTGCGGGCGAGAGCGCGGTGATACCGCTCACGCCGGTCGCCAGCCGGGTGACCTGATAGACCTGCTGCGCTGCGAGATCGAGCCGGTAGACATCGCTGAAGCCCTGGCGATCCGAGACGAAGTAGAGGTCGCGGCCATCGGGCGAGTACTGCGGATCGATGTGCTTGGCGCCTTCGAACAGGTCGAGCGATGTGATGCGGCCGCTCGGCAGGTCGAAGAGCGCGAGGCGCATCTCGCCGAACGTCAGCAGCTCGAAGTCCGTCACACCGCGGTCCGTCACAAACGCGATCGTGCGGCCGTCCGGCGACCATGCGGGCTGCAGGTCGGCGTAGCGATCGTTGGTCAGCCGCTGCACGCTGCCGGCTTCCATGTCGTAGGTGTACAGGTCGCTCTGTCCGCCCGACATGCCGGAGAACACGATGCGGCGGCCATCGGGCGACCAGCGCGGATCGGAGACCGCGCCGACTTCCGCGATGTCGATGTGGCGCTCGACCTTCGTCGACGCGACATCCAGGATTTCGAGCCGGCTGTCACCGCCACGGAACACGACGTACGCGAACTTCCGGCCGTCCGGCGACCAGCCGCCGGACGCCTGAATGAAGCTGATCGCGTCCATGTGCTGGTTGCGTTGCGGGCTGCTCAGACTGCGAATGACCCTGCCGGTCTCCGCATCGGCGAGCAGCAGATCCACCGTGAACAGGTCCTTGCGCCCGAAATAGGCGACCATGCTGCCGTCCGGACTGACGGACGGCGACAGGTTCATTGCGCCCACCTCGGGATCGTAGAGGACGCGACGTGCCACGTCGGTCGGCCGCTCGCGACCCTCGATGATCGGCAGGAACGTTGCGCGGATCGACGTGATCCATTCCTGCGACAGCTGGGCGTGGCCGACGCCGAGCACGCGCACGAGTGCCTCTTCGAACCCGACGTTCGTCGCCAGGCGGAAGACTTCCGTGACGGCGCGATCGCCATAGCGGCCCGCGACGTAGGCCCAGAGCGCCTGGCCGTAGCGATACGGGAAGAAGCGCGGATCGACGGTCAGCTGCTGAATCGTCGGCAGATCGCCACGCAGTGTCGCATCGCGCAGCCACATGGCGGTGTGCGCATCGACACGGCCGAGCGAGAGGTACTCCGCCATGCCCTCGATCAGCCAGAGCGGCAGTCGTGACAGACCGGCCAGACCGCCACCGACGGGTGACGACGCGAGGTCGTACTGGAAGACGTGCACCAGCTCGTGGCCGAGCACGTGGTCGTTGTCCGCGTACACGCCCGTGTACGGCATGATCACGCGCGTGCGCAGACCTTCCGTGACGCCGCCCGTCCCCTCCGTCAGCATGTCGTTGATGACGTTCGTCTGCTGGAAGTCCGGATGGTCCGCATAGAAGATCAGCGGCTTGCGATTGAACTCGTGCTGGAACACGCCCGACAGCCGCTCGTACCACCGCTCCGCCAGCCGCGATGCGTCCTTCGTGACTTCCGCTTCCGATGTGTAGTAATGAACCAGGAAGTGCGGTGTCGTCATCTGATGCCAGTCGAACGCCTCGTACTGGACTTTCTGCCGCCCGAAGTACTGGGCCGAGGCGGGCGCCGCCGCGACCAGCAATGAAAGAAGTGCAGCCGGGACGGCCAAACCTCGGCCCGGGCCGTGAGACATACGCACCTTCCCCTTCTTTCCCTCAGGCTGGTGGGCGTGCGCGGCCCAGGGATGGAGACCGTGCGTGCTCGTGCTCTACTCGATCCGCTGTCGAGTGTTCCAGACAACCTACGACACCAATTGAAAGAACGCATGGATCGTTCCCGCCCGGACGCAGGGCAGGTCGTTGCGCGCTTTTTTCAGACCCGGCATACCGGGCGCGAGTGGCAGACGCCACTGCCCGGCGTCGGTTGCCCGGTGGCCGTGTCCTTCCCGCAAGTTTCGGCAGCCCGGGCTGCGGGGAAACTGTCATGCGGGCAGGTCTGGGCCACCGACTGACAGTGGTCGCCCTGCTGGTGGCTCAGCTTGCCGGCGGTGGCCGGGCCGGGCAGTTTCGCCTGAGCATCCGCCGGCCCGGCGCGCGTCGCGGTCCAGGCGGGCAGCGGAACCGGAGCGGACGGTCGGGTGAGTCGAGCCAGGAAATTTTCGACGTTCGCAGGGGTGTTCACGCCGTCGATCCTGACGATCCTCGGCGTGATCATGTACCTGCGGCTGCCGTCGATCGTCGGGCAGGCGGGTCTGCTCCAGACGCTGGGCATCATCGCGGTCGCGCACATCATCTCGGTGGCGACGGGACTGAGCGTGTCGTCGATCGCGACGGACAAGAAGGTCAAGGCGGGCGGCACCTACTACATGATTTCGCGGAGCCTGGGCCTGCCGATCGGCGGGACGCTGGGCCTGGCCTTGTTCGTGGGGCTGTCGTTCAGTGTGAGTCTCTACCTGATCGGTTTTTCCGAGAGCTTCCTGTCCTACTGGAATCTCCCGGTCAATCTCACGACGATCCGGATTACCGGGATCGCCAGCCTCGTGGGCGTGACTGTCGTCACCCTGGTCAGCACGGCGCTGGCGCTGCGGATGCAGTTCTACATCATGGCGGCGATCGCGCTGTCGCTCCTGTCCATCCTGCTGGGCCGCCACGAGTTCGCGCCGGCGGCGCCGCTGCTGCGGCCGGCCGCGACGGCCGCTCCGTTCATTGTGCTCTTCGGCATCTTCTTTCCCGCCGTCACCGGTTTCGAGGCGGGTGTTTCGATGTCGGGCGACCTGCGTGACCCGAAGAAGTCGATACCGGTCGGGACGATCTCGGCGATCCTCGTCGGGCTGCTGGCGTACCTGGGGCTCACCGCGTTTCTCGCGTTCACCGTGGATCCGGTCCAGCTGAGGGACAACCCGCGGGTGCTCCTCGACATTGCTCTCTTTCCGCCGCTGGTCGTGGCCGGCATCTGGGGTGCCACGATCTCGTCCGCCTTCGGCAGCATCCTGGGCGCGCCGCGGATCCTCCAGGCCGCAGCCGCGGATGGCATCGCGCCGCGCTGGTTCGCCCGGGGCTACGGCCGGGAGAACGAGCCGCGCAATGCACTGCTTCTCGCCTTCCTCATTGCCGGGGCCGGGATCCTGATCGGCAGCCTGGACGTCATTGCGCGCATTGTCAGCATGTTCTTCATCACGACGTACGGCTTTCTCAACCTGGCGGCAGCGATCGAGAGCTGGGTGAGCCCGGACTTCCGGCCGGAATTCCGCATACCGAAAGTCGTCGGCTTCACAGGTGCACTGGCGTGTCTGATCGTGATGATCCAGCTGGATTTCCTGGCCATGGCCGGCGCATCCATCCTGCTCGGTGCGCTCTACTTCTGGCTGGCGCGCAAGCAATTGCGACTGGAGACGGGTGACGCGTGGGCCGGCGTCTGGTCGACGCTCGCACGCGCGGCACTGCACCGGCTGGACCGGGGTGGCGTGCATCGCCGCAACTGGTGGCTCAACGTGATGGTGTTCAGCGGCGAGCGGCAGGCGAGGCCGCACCTGGTCGAGCTGGGCCGCCACCTCGCGGGCAAACGCGGCATGCTGACAGCCTTCGACCTTGCCGAGGACGGGCCGCCGGATGCGAGATCGGGTGTGGAACCCGGTGGTGAATCCGAAATGCCGTACGGCGTGTTCGCGCGCCGGATTCCGTGCGACGACGTGTACCAGGCGATCGAGGAGACCGCCACGCACTACGGCTTCGCCGGGATCGAGCCCAACACCGTCCTCATGGGGTGGGGTCGCAATACGCGGGACGCGTCACGGTTCGTCGCCACGATCCAGCAGCTTGCCGGGCTGGACCTCAATCTTCTGCTGCTGGACTACGACGCGGAGCGCGGTTGGGGGCAGCGCGAGCGGATCGACGTGTGGTGGCAACTGACGGGCAGCGACGTCGCGCTCTCACTCGCGCTCATCCGATTCCTGACGACGTCCGATGACTGGCGTGATGCGCGCGTACGGTTCATCACCGTGAACCACGCGGACTCGGCGCTGGCTGCGCGCGTCCTGTCGGAGATGACGCGGGTTCTGGACGAGCACCGCGTCGAGGCGGACGTCCGTGTGATCAACAATGCGGTCGAGCAGCGCGCGTTCCTCGACCTCGTCCGCGCGGAGTCGGTCGACGCGGACCTGACGATCATCGGGATTTCGGATCTGCGCGACGGCGATCCCGCGCGCTTCGTCGCGGACACGACGCGCATGGTCGATGAGCTGCGTTCGGTCGTCCTTGTGCATGCATCATCCTACTTCGCGGAACCGCTCGTACGGGTGCCGGCCGCGCTGCCGGCGCGCCACCTGGCGGGCCCCATCGACGTGCCGGAGCCGGAACCCGAGGAGTCCACCGCGGCAGAGCTGTTCGAGCCGATTGCACGACTCTGCGAACGACTGGATCCGCTGCTGGCCGGAATCGCCGCCGGCGTGCACGACGAATTCGTGGGCCGCGCCTTCGCGATCAGTGAGGAAATCCTCGAGGACACGGGTGCGACCATCGCCGGTGCGCTGTCCGAACTGGGCAACGCATTGAAACGTGACCAGGGCGAAGCGGCGGTCGAGCGCGTCGAAACCGATCTGCTGACGGCGTTTGCAATGCGACTCGACCGGATGAAAGCGGAATCCGTGCCGGCGCAGGCCGCCCTGCTCGCTGGTGCGGTCGATGCACTTCCGGCGCGGACCGGCGCGCTCGCGGCGGACGTTCCCGCGCGGCTCCCTGTCGAGGTGCCGATGCCGGCGCTGGAGCCGGCGCCGGAGGACGACTGGCGGGTCGGGCTGGCCCGTCGCGCGATCCGCACGAGGGCGGGCTTCCGGGCCGGGTCCGCGACCTTCACGGCACGGCCGCGTCCGATCGTCGAAGGCGGCCTGCGCATGTTCGCGGCGGACGCACTGGCGGAGGCGAAGTCGGTGCTGGCGGCGGACGCGGCGGCGACGATCGCCGATGTCGAGCGACTGCTCGACTCCGGTCTCGACACGATCGACCAGGTCGCCATCCACGTGACGGATGGGCAGGCGAGTGAGATCGCGTTCGTCGGCGCCGAGGCAGTGCGCAGCATGGTCCTGGACATGACCGGCGCACGCGTGCACGCCGCCACGCGCCTGCGTACGTCGTGGCTGAACCGCAGCCGGCACATGGTGCGCTCGATCGGCGATGAAGCGACCCGATTCGATGTCGGGTTCGCAGTCCGGGAAGCGCGGCGGGTGGCGGACAGTCGAAGGATGGCGATCCG
>Ga0302046_10000806_pt1 | contig 30223 bp, 22 predicted proteins | sample RVTome_11_FD_200261 | JGI IMG/M metagenome (GOLD analysis project Ga0302046, IMG submission 200261) | Soil microbial communities from uranium-contaminated site in the Upper Colorado River Basin, Wyoming, United States - RVT147D111 (version 2) ...
GCGCGACCGCGAGGACGACGCCCGGGGCGCTCACCGCGGGGACTCCCGCTTCTTGCCGGCTCTCCCGCCCTGTCCGCTCGGTTCCGGCGGCGCTCCGGTCAGCGCGGTGTAGACGGCGGTCAGGTCGCGGGCGGCGTGGGCGACCAGCAGGCTCGCCGGCGAGGCGAAGGCGAGCACGCGGCCGCGCTCGAGGATCACCACAAGGTCGCAGCGCCGGCCGGCGGCGTCGAGGTCGTGGGTGGCGACGACCACGGTCGCGCCGCGCTCGCGGTGGGCGGCCACTCGCCGCCAGGCCAGCTCGCGCCCCGCCGGGTCGAGGCCGGCGGTCGGCTCGTCGAGCAGCAGCAGCTCGGGCTCGTGGACCTCGCCGCCGGCGAGGTGGAGCCGGCGCTTGAGGCCGCCGGAGTAGGTCTCGACCCGGCGCCTCAGGTACTCGTCCAGCCCCCAGGCCGCGGCCAGCGCGGCGGCCTGGGCGCGCCGCCGGCGCCACGGCACGCCGTGGAGTGCGGCGAGCAGCGCCAGCGTCTCGGCGCCGGTCATCTCGGGGTCGAGCGCGACCTCCTGGCGCAGGTAGCCGACCCGCCGGCGCAGCGCCCGCCGCCCGTGCCGGCGCGCCGGGTCGAGGCCGAGCACGGTGAGCCCGCCGGCGCTCGGGGCGAGCCGGCCGGCGAGCAGGGCGAGCAGGGTCGACTTGCCCGAGCCGTTGGGGCCGGCCACCGCCACCGCGGCGCCGCGCGGCAGCTCGAGGTCGGCGCCGGCGAGCGCGGTCACCCCGCCCGGCCAGGTGCGGGCGACGCCGCGCAGGACCGCGGCTTCCGTGGCCGCCGGGCCGGCCGGCGCGGACCAGCGTGCCGGCGCGCTCGCCGCCACAGCCTCTCCCTCGGCGAGCGTCTTCGTCATTCACTGGCTCCGCGGGAAACGAACTCCTTCGCCGGCTCGCGGCCCGGCCGTCAGCGAGTGGCCGCGCCGTGGGTGTGACACCTCGACGGGAAGCGATGCGGTTTTCTATCAGCTCCGCCCGCCGCCCGCAACAGACCGCGGCCAGGGACGTGCCCGAGGCAGGTGGGGAGGCACACACCGAGCCACTGGAGTAGCATCACCCCCGAGGCGACCGTGAAGGACTGGACCCCCGACACCTGGCGCACCCGGCCGCTCGTCCAGCAGCCGCGCTACGACGACCCGGCGGCGGTCGAGGCGGTGGTCGAGCGGCTGTCGCGGTTGCCGCCGCTGGTCACCTCGTCGGAGATCGAGAACCTCAAGGAGCAGCTCGCGGCGGCGGCGCGCGGCGAGCGCTTCCTGCTCCAGGGCGGCGACTGCGCGGAGACCTTCGACGACTGCCGCTCCGACTCGATCGCCGCCAAGCTCAAGATCCTGCTCCAGATGAGCCTGGTGCTGGTGCACGGCACGCGGCGTCCGGTGACCCGGATCGGCCGCTTCGCCGGCCAGTACGCCAAGCCGCGCAGCGACGACGTCGAGACCCGCGGCGGGGTGACCCTGCCCGCCTACCGCGGCGACCTGGTCAACGGCGTCGAGTTCACCGCCGAGGCGCGCCGGCCCGACCCCGAGCGGATGCTGCGCGGCTACGAGCGCTCGGCGCTGACCCTGAACTTCATCCGCGGGCTGATCGACGGCGGCTTCGCCGACCTCCACCATCCGGAGTACTGGCAGCTCGGCTTCGTCGAGCACTCGCCCCTGGCCGCCGACTACCAGCGGATGGTCGAGTCGATCTCTTCCTCGGTGACCTTCATGGAGACGCTCGCCGGCCGGCCGATCGGCCAGCTCGACCGGGTCGATTTCTACACCAGCCACGAGGCGCTCCTGCTCCCCTACGAGCGGGCGCAGACGCGGCGGGTGCCGCGCCGCCCGGGGTGGTACCTGCTGTCGACCCACCTGCCGTGGATCGGCATGCGCACCGCCGACCCCGAGGGGGCCCACGTCGAGTTCTGCCGCGGCCTGCGCAACCCGCTGGCGGTCAAGGTCGGGCCGGCGATGACCGGCGACGCGCTCGCCCGGCTGATCGAGCGGCTCCACCCCGACGACGAGCCGGGGCGGCTGACCCTGATCCACCGCTTCGGCGCCGGCCGGATCGCCGAGCGGCTGCCGCGGCTGATCGACGCCGCGCGCGCCACCGGCCGCACGGTGCTGTGGGTGTGCGACCCGATGCACGGCAACACCGAGACCGCGGCCGGCGGGCGCAAGACCCGGCGCTTCGAGGCGATCCTCGCCGAGCTGGAGGCGGCGATCGAGATCCACCGCGCCGCCGGCGGCGTGCTCGGCGGCATCCACATCGAGCTGACCGGCGAGGACGTCACCGAGTGCACCGGCGGCGCCCGCGGCCTCGACGACGCCGGCCTCGGCCGCGCCTACCGTTCCTTCGTCGACCCGCGCCTCAACTACGAGCAGGCGCTCGAGATGGCGATGCTGGTGGCGCGCCGGCTGGCGGCGCCGGCGGCCGGACCAGCCTCGACGACGGACGCGGCGCCGGCCCCCAAGGTCGCTTCCGGCCGCTCCTGATACGCCTCCAAGAGCGGTGCGTGGCGAGCGGCCGGGCCGATCCCTGTTGCTCGTTCGGGAACCCACGGATGGGCGAGGGAGGTGGTACGATCTCGATGCCTGACGACTCCCGCCAGTGGGAGGAGCTCAGCCGCAGAGGACAGGCCGATGTGCCATCGCGCAACTCTCCACAGCCTGGTCGACTCCCTCCCCGAGGAGGATCTGCCGACTGCAGGCAGGTTGCTCGCCGGGCTGGCTGCGACCGCCGACCCCGTCCAACGAGCGTTGCTGCTCGCGCCGGTCGATGACGAACCCGACGCCGAAGACGACGACGGCGGTCTGACCGAGGCGCGCCGGGAGGTCGCGCGCGGCGAGGGGGTCTCCACCGAGGAGCTCCGGCGTGAACTCGGCCTCGGATGAGTTCGAGGTCCGCTGGTCACCCCGTTCCCGACGAGACTTGAAGCGGCTCGACCGGCCCGACCAGGGCCGGGTCGTCGACGCGATGGAGCGTTTCGCGCGGACCGGAGCGGGCGACGTGGTCCGCCTGACCGATGTCACCCCTCCGGAGTACCGGCTCAGGGCAGGGAGCTTGCGCGTCCGTTTCGCCCGCGATCGCGAGCACCGCGTGCTCCACGTACTGCGAGTGCTGCCTCGGGGGAAGGCCTACCGTTAGCGGCTCGCGATACGATCACCTGCACCGCACGCCTCGATCTGGGCCCGCGAGATTGGCACTCGCGGGAGAATCTGGAAGAACCGACCTGCAAAAGCGACAGGGCGACCGGATGCGTCGCAACTGCCGCTGATCGGTAGGATTCCGCCGGTGCGCACCCAACGCCAGCGGCTGCTAACGACCGCCCGCCTCGCGGGCGCCGCCGCCCTCGGCGTCGTCGCCCAGGTCGCGGTCGACATGCCGGACGGCTACTTCGGCGCTGCGGACCGGGTGACCGCGGTCGGCGGCGCCTACTCGGTCGGCCTCCTCGTCCTGGTCCTGATCGCCGTCGTCGCCCTGCGCCGCCACCGTCGCCTCGCCGGCTGGCTGGCGCCGGCGATCTACTCGCTCAACGCCGCGGTCTTCGTGCCGGCGGTGGTCTCCGACCCGGTGGTCGCGGGCGCGGTCGTGGTCTGGAACCTGGTGCTGGTGACGCAGTTCCTCTTCCCGCCGCCGCCGCACGGGGCGCGGACGCCGCGGGGGCCGGCGGAGGGGTTGGAGGCGCGGCTGGCGAAGGAGGGGCCGGCGCTGCGCCACCTGGCGCTGACGTCGCTGGCGCTGACCGTGGCGGTGGTCGGCTACCGGCTGAGCGACCGCCTCTTCGCCGAGGCGGTCTGCCTGGTGCTCGGCTACGGCACCCTCGCCGTCGGCGGGCCGGTGCTGCGCCTGCTCTGGCGGTCGCGCAGCCCGGCGCCGCCGGCGATCGCGCTGGCGGCGGCGGCCGGGATCGTGGCCGGCCTGCTCGGCGGCTCCGCGGCCGCGCTCTCACTCCTGGCGCTCGCCCAGGCGGTCCTGCTGATGACGCTGCTCGCGCGCGAGCGCGCCGCGGCCGAGGTACTCGCCGGCTTCTACCACAACCCGCCGCGGCTGATCGTCGTCTCGTTCGCCGCCCTGGTGCTCATCGGCACGGTGTTGCTGACCTTCCCGGCCGCCGCCGCCGGCTCGCGCCCGGTGGGGCCGCTCGACGCCCTGTTCACCGCCACCAGCGCCGCCTGTGTCACCGGGCTGATCGTGCTCGACACGCCGACCGCGTTCTCGCCGTTCGGCCACGGCGTGATCCTCGCCCTGATCCAGGTCGGCGGGCTGGGGATCATGGTGCTCTCGACCTTCGCGGCTCTGCTGCTCGGCGGCACGCTCGGCCTGCGCGGCGAGCGCGCGCTGACCGAGGTGCTCGACCTGCAGGCGGCGTCGTCGGCCTACCGGCTGACCCGCTTCATCGTCCTGGCGACACTCTCGGTCGAGGCGGCGGGGGCGCTCGGGCTGGCGCTGTGCTACCGCGCCTCCGGCTTCGACTGGGCCGGGGCGGCGTGGCGGGGGACCTTCCACGCGGTGTCGGCGTTCTGCAACGCCGGCTTCTCGTTGCAGACCGATTCGATCGAGATGTTCCAGCGCAACCCGGCGGCCCTGCTGCTGTTCGCGGCGCTGATCACCCTCGGGGGGCTCGGCTTCGCGGTGCTCGCGGCGCTCTGGCTGCGCCTGCGCCGCGCCGACCCGGCGCCGGCCTCGGTGCAGGTCAAGACCGTGCTCGCGGTGTCAGCGGTCCTGGTCGCCGCCGGCACCGCGACCTACGCGGCCGCCGAGTGGGGGCGGAGCCTCGACGGCCTGCCGGTGACCGACCGGGTGATCAACGCCCTGTTCCAGAGCGTCACCCTGCGCACCGCCGGCTTCAACTCGGTGTCGTTCGCGGCACTGGCGCCGGCGACCGCGCTGGCGATGATCGGCTTCATGTTCGTCGGCGCCTCGCCGGGCTCGGCCGGCGGCGGGATCAAGACCACCACCGTTGCGGTGCTGCTGGCGGCGATCCGCTCGACCGTCGGGCGCGCGCGGTCGGTGCGGCTGTTCGACCGCGAGGTACCGGGCGAGATCGTCTACCGCAGCCTGGCGATCGCGGTGATCTCCGCCGCGGTGGTGGGCGGCGCGCTCTTCCTGCTCCTGCTGTTCGAGCCGCAGCCGTTCGCCACCCTGCTGTTCGAGGTCACCAGCGCGTTCGGCACCGTCGGGCTCTCGCTCGGCGCCACCCCGAACCTGGGGCCGGCGGGGAAGTTGATTATCATCGCGGTCATGTTCGCCGGCCGCACCGGGCCGCTCACCGTCGCGCTGCTGCTCGGCGCGGGTGCGGCACAAGCGCCGTCCGTCCGCCGGCCCGAGACCCGCGTGATGGTGGGGTAGCGGTGGCCGAGTTCGCGGTCATCGGCCTCGGGCGCTTCGGCCGCGCGGTGGCGCTCAACCTGGTCGCCCACGGGCAGGGCGTGCTCGCGGTCGACATCGACCCGGAGCGCCTGGCACGGGTGGCCGAGGAGGTCGACGCGACCGCGGTGGCCGACACCACCGACGAGGACGCGGTCGACGCGCTCGGACTCGAGCGGGTCGCTTGCACGGTGGTGGCCATCGGCTCGCGCGCCACCGAGGCGTCGGTGCTGACCACCGCCATCCTCGCCCAGAAGGAGGTGCCGCGCATCGTCGCCCGCGCCTTCGACGAGCGCCACGGCCGCCTGCTGCTCGCCGTCGGCGCCCACGAGGTGCTCAACCCGGAGAACGAGATCGGCCGCCGGCTCGCCCTCCACCTCGCCCACCCCGGGATCCGCGATAGCATCGGCGCCGGCAGGACGACCGTCGCCGAGGTCGAGGCGCCCGAAGCGCTCGCCGGCCGCCTGCTCGCCGACCTCGAACCGCGCCGCCGCGGCGTCACCGTGCTCGCGCTGCTGCGCGAAGGCGGCGCCGAGACCGACCTCGACCCCGAGACGATGACGATCGAGAGCGGCGACCGGCTGGTGCTGCTCGGCCCCTCCGAGGCGCTGCAAGAGATCGCCGCCCTGCTCTGATTCGCCGAGCCCGCCGATGACCCTGCGCCTGCGCCTCCTGTTCGGCTACGGCTACCTGGTCGCCCTGGTGCTGGCCGCCGCCGGCAGTGCGCTGCTCGGATTCCTCCAGCTCTCCTCTGGCATCGGCACGGTGCTCGAGGAGAACGTCAAGAGCATCGGCGCCGCGATGCGGATGATCGAGGCGCTCGAACGGCTGCACGGCGTCACCATCGCCGAGCTGCTCCAGGCGGAGCCCGCGGACGCCGATCCGGCGGCCGAGGACGAGGCGTTCCGCGAGGCGCTGAAGGTCGCGGTCGACAACGTCACCGAGGAGGAGGAGCCCGAGATCCTCGCCGCGCTCGAGCGCGACTACGAGGCCTACCGCGAGGCCTGCACGGTGCTTCTGGCGGCGCCCCCGGAGCGGCCGATCAGCGCCTACGAGCGCTCGGCCTCGCCCCACTTCCGGGAGGTCAAGCGCGGCCTCTTCCGCCTCCTCGAGGCCAACCACGACGCGATCATCGAGGCCGACCGCAGCGCCCGCCAGGCGGCGCTCGCCAACGGCGCCTGGCTGGGCGCCCTGGTCGCGGTCTCGCTGCTCTCCTTCGTCTTCCTCTCCCGTGCGATCCAGCGCCACATCCTCGCCCGTCTCGACCGCCTCCGGCGGGGCAGCGAGGCGGTCGCCGAGGGCGACACGCGCCGCCGCCTCCTCGACCGTGAGGACGACGAGCTGGGCCGCGTCGCCGCTGCCGTCGACCGCCTGCTCGACCGCCTCCAGCAGGCCGAGGGACGGTCGAGCGCGGAGGTGCGGCGCGAGCGCCGGCTGACGCTGGCGCTGCTCGCGAGCCACGGGCCGGCGGCGGCGGTGTTCGACCTCGACGGGCGGCTGCTGGCCGGCGAGCCGGGGGAGGAGGTGCGGCGGCGGGTGCGCGGGTGGGCGCGGTCGGAGGACGGCTCGCGCGCCCGCGTGGACACCGGCGACGGCGCCGGGGAGCCGGCGGCACTCGGCGACGGCCTCGACGCCCGGCCGCTGCGCTCGGCGGACGGAGGGCAGGTCGCCTGGTTGGTGCGGTGGGCCGCGCGCTGAGGGCGCGCGCGGACCGGACCGGCTCAGCCGATCCTCGCCACCTTCTCGAGCGCGGCATCGGGCCCGGCGACCAGCACCGCGTCCGATTCCTTGAGCGGCGCGTCCGGGTCGGGCACCGGGGCGTAGCGGTCGGCGAGGACGTCCCGCACCGCCACCACCGCCACCTCGTAGCGCCGCGGCAGCTCGAGCTGGCGCAGCGTCTTGCCGACCCACGATCCGGGAACCGCCATCTCCTGGGCCGAGAATCCAGGCCCCAGCTCGACGTAGTTGAGGATCGTCCGCCGGGTCACCCGCTTGGCGAGGAACTGGGCGGACTCGCGCTCGGGGAAGACGGCGATCGCCAGCCCGAGGGTGTCGAGGATGCGGGCGTGGAGGTCGGAGGCGACCTTGACGTAGATCTCGGACACCCCGAGATCGCGCAGCGTCAGGGCGGTGAGCAGGCTCGCCGTGACGTCGTGCCCGGTGGCGACGATCGCGGCGTCGGCCTCACGCGCCCCGGCCTCCTCTAGCGCCTCGACCTCGGTGCCGTCACCGATCAGCACCTCTGGCAGCTCGTCGGCCAGCCGCTCGACCACCGCGGCGTCCTCGTCGAGCGCGACCACCCGGTGCCCCGCCTCGTGCAGCGCCGCCGCCGCCCCGGCCCCGAACGTGCCGAGCCCGACCACCAGGATCCGCTTCACCCGGTGATTATCGCAGAGCGCGGGAGGCTACTCGTGCCGCAGCGCCTCGATCGGGTCGAGGGCCGCCGCGCGGCGGGCCGGGTAGTAGCCGAAGAAGATCCCGACCGCGGCGGCGAAGCCGAGAGCGAGGCCGATGGTCGCCGGCGCGATGACGGTCGCCCAGCCGGTCAGGCGCTCGAGCAGCTCGGCGGCGCCGAAGCCGGCGGCGACGCCGAGCAGGCCACCGGCCGCGCTCATCACCACCGCCTCGACCAGGAACTGGGTCAGCACGTCCGAGCCGCGGGCGCCGAGCGCCAGGCGCAGGCCGATCTCGCGGGTGCGCTCGGTGACCGAGACCAGCATGATGTTCATGATGCCGATGCCGCCGACCACCAGCGAGACGCCGGCGATCGAGGCGAGCAGCACGGTCATCACCTCGGTGGTCCCCTGCGCCGCCTCGGCGATCTGGGTCTGGTCGCGGACGGTGAAGTCGTCGTCGTCGTACTCGGCCAGGCGGTGCGACTCGCGCAGGATCGCGCGCACGTCCTCCTGCGCCGGCGCGACGTCGGCGGGGGTGAAGGTCATCGCCAGGATCTGGCCGATGAAGCTGCGCCCGGAGAGCCGGTTGTGGACGGTGGTGTAGGGGGCGAGGACGACGTCGTCCTGGTCGGTGCCCTCGGCGGTCTGGCCTTTCGCCTCGAGCACGCCGACGATCTCGAACGGCACGTTGCGGAGCTGGACCGGCCGGCCGACCGGGTCCTCGCCCGGGAACAGCGCCTCGGCGACGGTGCGGCCGAGCACGGCCACCCGGCGCATCGTGCGCACGTCGGCGGCGTCGAAGAAGCGGCCGGAGGCGACGTCCCAGTCGCGGATGTCCCGGTAGGAAGCGTCGACGCCGTGGATCGAGACGCGCCAGTTCCCACCGCCGCCGAGCACCTGGGTGCGGGTCATCACCACCGGCGACACCGCCGCCAGGTAGGGGCTCTCCCGGGCCAGCTTCTCGGCGTCCTCGAGGGTCAGGCGGTTGAAGGTCTGCGCACCCTGGCTGACCCCGGCCTGGCGCATCGCCCCGGGGGTGACGACGATCAGGTTGGTGCCGAGGTTCTCGATCCGGTCGCGGATCTGCGCGCGCGCACCCTCGCCGAGCGCGACCATCACCAGCACCGCCGCGACGCCGATGATCACGCCGAGCATGGTCAGCAGCGTCCGCAGCTTGTTGTCGAGGATGCTGCGGCCGGCCAGCCAGACCATGTTCACGAGCGTCACCGCGCGGCCGCCTCCGGCGCGGGCCCGGTTCTCGCCGGCGGCCACCTCAGAAGCCTCCGGGCCGCCAGCGGGGCTCGCCGCCCGCGGGGGCGAACGGGTTGGCCGAGCCGCCGCCGGCGGTGGCGGTGATCCCGGCGATGATCGGCATCCCCTCCTCGAGGCCGGGGCCCGAGACCTCGGTGACCTGGCCGTCGGAGATGCCGGTGCGCACCGGCAGCGGCTCGGAGCGGCCGTCGGCGTCGACGGTCCAGAGCAGCGCGCGGTCGGCCGGCCGCCGTTCGGCCGCCGCCGGTTCACCGGCGGGCCGCTCCGCCGCAGTCCGCCCGTCTGCCGACTCCGCGCCGTCGCCTTCGGCGTCGCGGCGGGCGCGCAGCGCCGCGACCATCTCCTCGGTGGGCTGGAAGCGCAGCGCCGCGTTCGGCACCTTGAGCACGTCCTCGGCGGTGCCGATCACGAACTCGACGGTCGCGGTCATCCCGGGCAGGAGGCTGCCGGACTCGTTGTCGACGTCGACCACCACCGTGTAGCTGACCACGTTCTCGAGCGTGGTCGACTGCAGGCGAACCTGGCGCACGGTGCCGGTGAAGGTAGCGTCGGGGTAGCTCTGGACGGTGAAGCGTACGTCCTGGCCCTCTTCGATCGACCCGATGTCGCTCTCGTCGACCGCGACCAGGATCTCCATCTGGGAGAGATCCTCGGCGATCAGGAACAGCCGCGGCGTCGACAGGCTGGCGGCGACGGTCTGGCCGACGTCGACCGTCCGCTCGACCACCACGCCGTCGATCGGCGAGGTGATCTCGGTGTAGGCCAGGTTGCGCTGCGCGCGCTCGACGCCGGCGCGCGCCGAGACCTCGGCGGCGGTCGCGATCTCCAGATCGGAGCGCAGGGCCTCGACGTCGCTGTCGCTGATCAACTCCTGCTGGTAGAGCCGCTCGCCGCGGCGGTGCTCGCGCTCGGCGCGGGCGCGCTCGGCGCGGGCACGCGCCAGTGACGCCTCGGCCTCGCGCACCGCCTGCTCGAGCAGGGTCGGGTCGAGCCGCGCGATGAGCTGGCCGCGCTCGACACGGTCGTTGAAGTCGGCGTACAGCTCGGCGATCTGGCCCGAGACCTGGGTGCCGACCTCGACCGTGGTCAGGGCGTCGAGCGCTCCGGTGGCCGAGACCACCTGCTCGACGTCGCCGCGCTCGACGGTGACGAACCGGTAGGCGGCCTCGCCGCCGCCGGCGCGCCAGCGGGCATAGGCCCACAGGCCGCCGGCGGCGGCGAGGACGAGCAGGACGGCGAGCAGCTTCTTCATCGCGACACGATCCTGTCAGCGAAACCCGCGGCCGAGGGGGGCCGATTCCGCGCCTGACAGGGTCTTGACAGTCCCCGGCTCGCCGGTCTCGGAGCGCTCCGGGCGCTCAGTAGTCGATGTAGCCGTCGCGAGTGCGCACCTGGTAGGGGCCGCTCACCTTGACCGACACCGGGTGCCAGCTCCCGTCGTCGCGGTTGCGGCTGGGGTAGTAGCCGACCACGTACTGGCTGCGCAGCTCGGTGAGGATAGAGCGGAACGCCTCCTCCGCGCCCTCGACGCCGGCGATCGGGAAGATCGCGCCGCCGCTCTCGGCGATCGTGCGCTCCAGGATCGAGATCTCGGATGCGTGCTCGCCGCCGCTGTGCCACGGCGACGAGAAGGTGCCGGGCTGCAAGCCGTGGGACAGGCGGATCCAGTAGATCATCGCCTGGCTGCGCCGCGCCGCCCAGCGGACGTCGTCGGCGGAGAGCGCGCTCTCGATGTCGACGCCATCGGAGAGCACGATCACCACCCGCCGGCCCTGGCGCCCCTCGAGCAGCCGCAGAGCGTAGTAGAGGTGGTCGTTGAGCGCGGTTCCGCCGCCGGCGTCGACCTCGGCGAGGCCGGTGGTGAGGACCCCAGGGTCGCGCGAGAACGGCGAGGCGTGGCGGCGGCGGTCGGAGAACAGGGTCAGCTTGGCCTCGTCCAGCTCGCGCAAGCCGTCGAGGAACGCCCGGGCGCCCTCGATCGCGGTCCGCAGCCGGTCGCCGCGCATGCTGTCGCTGGTGTCGAGCAGGAGCACGGCGGTCATCGGCGCGTCGCCGCGCTCGAAGGTGACGATCTCCTGCCGGCGGCGGTCGTCGAGGACGCTGAAGGCATCGCGCTCGAGACCGAGGTAGTAGCGCGAGCCTTGGGTGACGGTGACGTAGAGCTGCTGGAGCTGGAGGTCGAGCGCGCCGTCGACCCGCACGCTCGGGGTCTTGGTGCGGGCGGTGACCGAATCACCGGAGACGGTGCGGGCGGTGACCTCGAACAGGTGCTCGAGGTTGTCCTGGCCGAGGTCGACAGTCAGCCGCCAGGGCGGCTCGGTCAGCCGTCCGACCACCTCGCCGTCGACCCGGAACTCGACCTCGGCGACCCGCTCGCCGCCGAGCACGTCGGCCTCGATGGTCAGAGCGCCGAACGCCGGCTTGCCGGGCCGGGGGCTGCGCAACAGGACGTCGAGCGCCGCCGCCGGCGCCGCCGCGAAAAGCAGCGCTGCGAGCGCGGCGGCGGTGCGGGCGGGGGCGACGGCCCGCGGACGGCGCCGCCGGTTCATCCGCTCTCTCCGGCGGCGAGACTCTCGAGCGCCTCCGCCAGCGCCCCGAGGCGCTCGCCGGCGCTCTGCCGCAGCGCCTCGAGGTCGAGCGCCGCCGCCGACTCGGGCAGTCTTGCGTAGCGCCGCCGCGGGGACTCGTCGGCGCCGTCCGGCGGGCTCTTCGCCAGCTCGGCGACGGCCCCCCTCGCTGCCACAGGATCGCCGGCGCGGTCGAACACGTAAGCGAGCTGGAGGCGTAGCGGCTCGGATGCCGGGAAACGCTCGATCGCCTCGCGCAGCAGCGCCGCGGCACCCGCCGGGTCGCCCTCGGCGATACGGTTTCGCGCCAGTTCCTGGTAGGCGATCTCCGCCGCCCAACCGGCCTCCGGATCGGCGGTGAGTGCGGTCAACAGCTCGCCGGCGTCGCGCCGGCGCCCGACGCGTTGGACGTTGATCGCCAGCCGGAGCCGGCCTTCGGCCGACTCCGGCCGTACCGCGACCAGCCGCTCGAGCAGGCCGACCGCGTTGGGATAGTCGCCCGCCCACTCGCGATCGATCGCGAGGCCGAAAAGGGCATCGCCGTTGGTGCGGTTGAAGCCGAGGGCGCGCTCCAGCGTTCCGTTCGCGGCCGTCCGGCGCTTGTCCTCGAGCAGCGCCAGCCCGACCGCCGCCAGCACCTCGGCCGCCGTGGCGCGCGCCTCCGGCGTGCCGCCGCGCTCGGCGTACTCGGCGACCATGAAGCGGATCAGCGCCAGATGGTGGTCCTCGAGCCTCACGTTGCGCGCGTCCCGGTGGCGGCGGAACATCTCGACGTGCAGCAGGATCGCCGGCTCCAGCGCCCGGTAGTCGTGCAGCGCGATGCCGTGGAGCACCGTGGCGAGGCCTTGCCGTGTCGCGTGCAGGGACTGGGCGACCGCCGGCCCGGCCGGATGCTCGAGCGCGGTGACCGCCGCCACGGCGGCGGCCGGCTCGGCGGCGACGAGCTGCGACAGGGCGTCACGGTAGGCGAGCGCGACCGCCTCCGCCTCGATGGCCGGCTCCTCGGCGATGGGTTGGGAGTAGTACCGCCGGCTCGGTCGAGCCTGCTCCGGATCGCTCGGAGACTGTGCCGCCACGGTCGCGGCCGGTGTCCCCGCTGCCGCGCACACGGCGGCGAGAGCGGTCACCCGCCGGAGGATCTTCTGGACTGTGTCGCTCGACAACCTCATCGACTTCCCGGGAGGCGGAACGCTCCGCGATCCAGCTCGGTCGGTGGACTATATACCCCACCTCGTGCGCCGCGGCATACCTACGGCACCGATCGTCCCGTGGGCTGGGGTATGGTTCGCGGCGATGACCGCGCCCGAGCCCGCGGCGCCGGCGCCGCCGGCGGAGGAGGACGGCCGGAGCGGCCCGCCGCCGCGGGGGAGCCGCGCCGCCGTCGTCGCCGCCGGCATCCTCGCCAGCCGGCTCGCCGGCCTGGTGCGGGTGCGGGCGGCGGCCTACTTCTTCGGCCTCGGTCCCCACGCCGACGTGCTCGAGGCGGCGCTCAGGGGTCCCAACCTGCTCCAGAACCTGCTCGGCGAGGGTACGGTCTCGGCCGCCTTCATCCCGGTCTACAGCCGGCTGCTCGAGGCCGGCCGCGAGCGCGAGGCGGGCCGTTTCGCGGGCGCGATCTTCGGGCTGCTGCTCGCTTTGGCGGCGGCGCTCTCGCTCGCCGGGATGCTGCTCGCGCGCCCGGTCGTCGCGCTGCTCACCCCGGGGTTCGCCGGCGACGCCGCCCGGATCGCCGCCGGCGAGCTGACCGTCGACCGCTTCGAGTTGGCGGTGACCGCGGTGCGGATCATCTTCCCGATGACCGGCGTGCTGACGCTCTCGGCCTGGGCGCTCGGGGTGCTCAACAGCCACCGCCGGTTCTTCCTCCCCTACGTGGCGCCGGTGGCGTGGAACGCCGCCATCCTCGCCGGCCTCGCCGCCGGCGCGTGGGCGGCGTTCGGAGAGCCGGTCCCGGCCGAACCCTCGGCGCTGCCGGCCGGCGCCCTCGGCCGGGTGCTGATCGCCGCCTGCTGGGGCGCGCTCGCCGGCGGGGTCGCCCAGTTCGCCGTCCAGCTCCCGCTGGTCGTGCGGCTGCTGCGCGGCTTCCGGCCGTCGCTGTCGACCCGGGTCGCCGGGGTGCGCGAGGCGCTCGCCGCGTTCGGCCCGGTGGTCGCCGGCCGCGGCGTCTACCAGCTCTCCGGCTACCTCGACCTGCTGCTCGCCTCGCTGCTCGCCACCGGAGCGCTCGGCGCGCTGCGCTACGCCCAGGTGCTCTACCTGCTGCCGATCGGCCTGTTCGGGCTATCGGTGGCGGCCGCCGAGCTGCCCGAGCTGGCGCGGCTCAAGGGCGACGAGCTGGCGCCGTTCTTCCGCCGTCTGCGCGGTTCGCTGGCGCAGATGATGTTCCTCACCCTGCCGACCGCGTTCGGCTACCTGGCGTTCGGGTCGGTCCTGGTGGCGGCGCTCTACCGCACCGGCAGCTTCGGCGGGGCCGACAACCGGCTGGTCTACCTGCTGCTGTGCGCCTACACCCTCGGGCTGCCGGCGACCACCGCCTCGCGGCTGCTCCAGAACAGCTTCTACGCGCTGTCGGAGACGCGGGTGCCGGCGCGCATCGCGGTCCTGCGGGTGGCGGTCTCGGTCGCGGTGGCGGTGCCGCTGATGTTCTGGCTCGACCGTTTCCCGGTGGCTGTGGGGGAGGCGGCGGGGCCGGCGGGCGATCCGCTCTTCCTCGGCGCGCTCGGTCTCGCCGCTGGCTCCGCGGTCGGCGCCTGGGTCGAGCTGATCGCGCTGCGCCGGGCGCTCGCGGTGCGGCTGCCCGGGTTCACGCCGCCCTGGCGCGCCCTGGCGCGCAGCGCGGCGCTGGCGGCGGTGGCGCTGGCACCGGCGGTCGCCCTGGCGTGGGCGCTGCCCGCGGGCTGGCACCCGGCGCCGCGCGCGCTTGCGGTGGTCGCGGTCTACAGCTCGGCCTACCTCGGCGGTGCGCGCCTGCTCGGCGTCCCCGAGCTGTCGGCCTGGTTGGGGCGGCTCGGTCGCTAGAGGTGAGCGTCGGTCGGGCAGGGCCCGCGCCTGCGGTCGCGCGGCAGCGGACGCCCCGGACTACCGACCCGAGAGACGCGGCGGCGGCGAGGCCGAGTCTGCCTCTCGACCTCGTTCCGCGGCCAAGCTCCGAAGTCAGCTCCCGACCTACCGCTCGCCTGCAAGCCCGGCCGCCAGCGCCTCGACCGCCTCGGTCTGGCGGCCCGGCTTGGCGACCGTTCGTAACTCCTCGAGGGTGGCGCGGGCGGCGTCGCGGTCGCCGGCGGCGAGCTGGTCGGCGAGGCCGCCGAACAGCTCCATGAAGCGGTTGTCGCGGACCGCCCGCGACACCAGGTCGAGCTGATCGGCGGCGCGCCGGGCGATGCCGGGGTCGCGGGTGGTGACCTGGATCCAGGCGAGCAGCTCGGCGGCCTCGGAGAGACGGTCGGCGCGGGTCAGCGCGTTGACCTCGGCGAAGGCGAGCTGGAGCCGCAGCTCGTGGGCGCGGGCCAGGGTCTCCTCGCCGGCGCCGCGCGCCGCCATCGAGGCGATCAGCGCCTCGGCCGCGGCGGCGTCGCCAGCGCGGGCGTGGGCGAGCAGCAGGTTGAGTGCCACGTCCATCCGCGCCGGCAGCAGCGCCACCGCGCGTTCGAGCGCCGCCACCGCCTCGGCCGATCCCTCGGGGTCGAGGTTGAGCGCGTAACCGAGCCGCGCCCAGCCCTCGGGGAAGTGCGGCGCCAGCTCGGTGACCCGGCGCAGCGCCGCCTGCGCCCGGCGCAGGGTGGCGAGGTCGTCCTCGCTCTCCGGCCGCCGCCGGCCGAGGCCGGCGAGCAGGCGGTCGCCGTAGAGATGCTGGACCAGGTAGTCGTCGGGCGCCCGCTCGACCGCCGCGGCGTAGGCGGCGACCGCGCCGGCGTCGTCCCCCGCCTGCTCGGCGAGCCAGCCGAGACCGGCGCGGGCGAGGCCGTGGCCGGGGTCGAGGGCGAGGGTGGCGCGGAAGCGCGCCGCCGCGCGGTCGCGCCGCTCGGGCACCGCGTGGGCGAGCAGGTCGCCGAGGCGGTACTCGACCTCGGCGGGGGCCATCTCGGCCAGCTCGACGCGCGGCTCGGGCAGGCTCGCCAGCGGCACCTTCACATAACGGAAGGTCGGGGCGGCGACGTAGGCCGCGATCTCTCGTTCCACCTCGGCCTGGGTGCGGCCGAACGCCTCGCGGAACGCCTCGTCCGCGGCGGCTCCTGCGACCGCGCGCTGCAGGTAGACGGGCAGGCGTCGCCGGTGGGCGTCGTTGCCGATCGCGAGGTAGTGGACGGTGGCCCACACCATCGGGAAGAAACCCAGGTCCTCCGTCGGCAGCTCGACGATCCCGAAAGGGCCGGCGATCCCGACCAGCTCCTCGCCGGCCGGGGTTCCGCGCAGCCAGCGGACGTGCTCCTCGACCGGCAGGCCGATGTGCGCGTGGCCGTCCCTGACCTCGAACGTCGAGTACAGCTCGGCCAGGCCCTGCCGGAACCACAGCGGCAGCTCGGGGAGGTTGGCGTCGAGCACCCAGTGCAGGTACTGCTTGTAGACGTAGCGGCTCGAGCGCATCGACGGATCGGCGAGCAGCACCGCGCCGTAGACGCCGTGCTCGTGCGGCGCCAGGAAGCCGACCGGGCCGCCGGTGGGAGAGGAGAGCTCGCCGCCGCCGGCCGGCCGGAACGGGGCCAGCTCGGCCTCGCTGTCGAACAGGTAGAGGCGGATCGGCACCTCGCTGTCGAAGCGTCCGCGGGGGGCCATCTGCACCAGCACCGCGCGCAGCCGCTCGAGGTCGGCCGCCACCGCCGCGACCCGGGCCGGATCGGAGGCGCCGTAGAAGGTGAAGTGCTCCGTGGCGGCGCGCACCCAGCGCCTCTCGAGCGGAGCCTCGGCGGCACCGACGTCGGCCGCTGCGGCCACGATGAGGGCGGCTGCCAACGGGACCGCGAGTTTGCGTGGCGCTCGCCCGGACATCGCCCGATTGTTTCAGGGAATGCGGGTGGATATCCAGCCGGGACACCCGCCTCGGGCCGATGAGCTGCGCCGTCTCGCCGGTGCCGCGGCCGTGGTCGGCGTGCCCGGTCGCTCGCGAAGTCCCTGCGGGACCGGTCAGGAGATCCGGTGGTTCGGCGCGGGGCGCTCGGCCGGCAGGCCGGCGCACTCGCGCAGCGCGGCCTCGGTGTAGTGGACGACCATGGCGCCGCGCCACTGGGCCTGGAAGTCGGTGTTGTCCATCGGCGTCGCCGGCTTCCGGGCGAGCCGGGCGGCCTCGGCGATCGTCTCGGCGCCGAGCGGCTTGCCGATCAGCGCGCGCGCCGACTCCCCGGCCTCGACCGGCTGCGAGCCGACCGCGCCGAGGTAGAGGCGGGCGTCGGCGACGGTGCCGCCGCCGTCGACCCACACCGCCGCCGCCACCGAGAGCACCGCGAAGTCGATCGAGCCGCGCCGGCGGAGCTTCCAGAACGCCTGCCGGCAGCGCCCGGCGGCGGCCTCGGCGGGCACCTCGATCGCGGTCACCAGCTCGTCCGGGCGCTTGGCGAGGTAGTCGATGCCGTCGTCCCGATAGAGCGCCGAGATCGGGACCTCACGCCCGCCGTCGGGTCCGGCGAGCCGCACCCGCGCGCCGAGCGCGGCGAGCATCGGCGCGGCGTCGGATGCCGAGTGCGCCCAGCAGCGCGGTGAGCTGGGCGCGACCCAGCAGACCGTCCCGGCCTCCTTCATGCAGTAGTCGATCGACCGCCGCCATTCCTCGGTCTGGTTGTAGTAGGTGCAGCGGGTGTCGACGCAGACGTTGCCGCCGATCGTCCCCATGTTGCGCAGCGGCGGCGACGAAATCGAGTCGACCGCCCGCGCCAGCGCCGGGTACCGGTCGCGCACCGCCGGGTGCGCCGCGACGTCCGCGAGCTTCGCCGTCGCACCGAGGGTGACTCCGCCGTTCGCCTCGATCCGATCCAGCCCCGCGATCCCCATCAGGCTCACCACCACCTCGGCCCGCTGGTGCCGCCGCTTCATGTTCGGCCACAGATCGGTGCCGCCCGCCACGGCCCGCGCCCGTCCCTCGGCGGCGCCCTCGCCGGCGAGCACGCGCACCGCCTCCTCGACCGAGTCGGCGCGGCGGTAGTCGAAGCGGGGGAGTCGGAGCATGGCGTGGTGGGGCCGGTAGTTCGAGGAGGGTCGGAGCGGGAGCCAGCTTAGTCGATTCGTCCAGTCGCTGTCTTCGGTGGCGATCCAGACGAGCGGCAGCTCCTCGATTACCGTGGCGACCGGCAGGTGTTGGTGGGCGATGAGGACTCCGGCGCTCCCGCCGGCTTCGACGCAGCGGGCGAAGTGAGCAGCTCGGCGTTCCGGTCGTTCCCTCCTGATCCGCCGGTTGCAATCGGCTCAGGCATCGGCCATCGTCGGCCGGCATGGAGACGTTCGCGATCGGGGACGTCCACGGCTGCTGGGAGACCTTGCAGCGCCTGCTCGAGCGGTTGCCGTTCGACCCTGGGCGCGATCGCCTCTGGTCGGTCGGCGATCTGGTCAACCGCGGACCGCGGTCGCTCGAGGTGCTGCGGTGGGCGCGGGAGACCGCGGGGGAGATGGGGGAGCGGTTCGCGGTGGTGCTGGGGAATCACGATCTGCGGTTGCTGGCGCTGGCGGCCGGGGTGACGCGGGCGAAGCGGCTCGACACGCTCGGGCCGGTGCTGGAGGCTGAGGACTCCGGCGAGCTGGTGGCGTGGCTGGGGGCGCGGCCGTTCGTGCACCGCGGGGGGGTGGGGAAGGAGGAGTGGCTGATGGTGCACGCCGGGCTGTTGCCGGAGTGGACGGTCGAGGACGCCGAGGCGGCCGCGCGCCGGGTCGAGGCGGGGCTCGCCGGGCCGCTCCGCAACGCGTTGCTGGTCCGGGGATCGGAGGTTCCGGAGGTCGAGGATCCGGCGTTGCCGCCCCTGCGCCGGGCGTTCGCCGCGTTCACGCTCTTGCGGACGCTCGACGCCGACGGCCGACCCTGCCCTCACAGCGGCCCTCTCGAGGAGGCGCCGGAGGGCTGCGTGCCCTGGTTCCGCGTCCCCGGCCGCTGCACCGCCGGCCGGCGGATCGTCTGCGGCCACTGGTCGGCGCTCGGCTTCCGCCGCGAGGACGGGGTGCTCGCGCTCGACTCCGGGTGCGTCTGGGGCAAGCGTCTGACCGCGGTGCGGCTCGACGACGGCGAGGTGTTCGAGCAGGAGACGGTCGAGGGGCCGGACGACCTGCCTTCCGGCGATGAGGCAGGCTGAGGCTCAGGCCGGGACGGCCGCCGGGCGGGCGTGCTCGAGGATCGTCCGCGCCCGTTCCTCGATCGCGCTCCAGCGCCGGGCGGCCATGTCGCCGGGGTCGAACAGCGGCGTGGTGAAGCCGGCGGCCCAGGCGCCGGCCTCGAGCCAGGCGGCGACGTTGGCGGCGTCGACGCCGTTGGTCGGCACGACCTTGAGGAACGGCAACGGCGCGAGCACCGAGCGCAGCCAGACTGGGCCGCCGGCCGGCACCGGGAAGAGCTTGACGAGCTGGGCGCCGGCGCGGTGGGCGCGCAGCATCTCGGTCGGGGTGTGGGCGCCGGGCATCGCCGCGACGCCCAGCTCGCCGGCGGCGGCGATCACCGCCTCGTCGGTCACCGGTGAGACCAGGAAGCTCGCCCCCGCCTCGACCGCCCGCCGCGCCTGCTCGGTCTCGAGCACGGTGCCGGCGCCGACCACCAGCCCGTCGCGCCGCGCGAACTCCTCGATCAGCCCGTAGGCGTCGGGGATTGTCAGGGTGAACTCGACCACCCGGAAGCCGCCCGCGACCGCCGCCTCCATCGCGGCGACGGCGGCGGTGCGGTCGTGAGTGCGCAGGATCGCGCTCGCGCGCTCCCGGCCGAGCAGCTCGACGAGAGATTCCGGGCTCATGAACCCAGTATAGCGGCCTCGGGCCGGCCGGCGGCCCGCGTGCCCGGCGCCCGCTCGAGGGCGGCGTTCAGCCCAGCGGCAGTCTCCGCTCGTCCCCCACGCCTTCCAGCTCGAGCAGGGCCTGCTTGATCGACAGCCCGCCGCCGTAGCCGGTAAGGCTGCCGTCGCCGCCGATCACGCGGTGGCAGGGGACGACGATCGGCAGCGGGTTGGCGCCGTTGGCGGCGCCGACGGCGCGCACCGCTTTGGGACGGCCGATGCGGCGGGCCAGCTCGCCGTAGGACTCGGTGCGACCGTAAGGGATGTCGCGCAGCGCCCGCCAGACTGTGCGCTGGAACTCCGTGCCGGCGGGGGCCAGCGGCAGATCGAACTCGTGCAGTGTGCCGGCGAAGTAGGAGCGGAGCTGGCGGGCGGCCTCGGCGACCGCCTCGGCGCCGCCGCCGTTGGTGCTCGCGGACTCGGCGGAGTCGGCGCCGGTCTCGGAGGCGTGGAAGCGGATCTCGTGCAGGCCGTCGTCGCCGCCCACCAGCAGCAGCGGGCCGATCGGCGTGTCGATCACGGTTCGGGTCATGGCGGTTCTCCTCGTTGGTCGTATCGGGTCGGTCGCTGCCGGTCGTCGTCACATCGTCCACAGGCAGATCGCGGCGTAAGCGCGCCACGGGCGCCACGCCTCGGCGCGCCCGCGCAGGCGGGCCGGGGTGGTCTTCTCGCCGCCGCTTCCGGCCGCCTTGAGCAGGCCGAGGTCGGAGGCCGGGAAGGCGTCGGGAGCGCCGAGCGCGCGCATCGCGACGTACTGGGCGGTCCAGTCGCCGATGCCGGGCAGGCGAACCAGCCGCGCCGCCAGCTCCTCGGCGCCCTCGGCGCCGTCGAACGCCAGCTCGCCGGCGGCGGTCGCGGCGGCCAGCCGGCGCAGGGTGGCGGCGCGCGCGCGGGTGAGGCCGATCGACCCGAGGTCGGCGGACGCGAGGTCCTCCGGGCGTGGGAAGAGCCGGTGCGGTCCGGTGCCGGCGGGCAGGGGCTCGAGCGGGCGGCCGAACGCCTCGACCAGCCGCCCGGCGAGGGTGGTCGCGGCGCGCACGCTGACCTGCTGGCCCAGCACCGCGCGCACCGCCAGCTCGAAGCCGTCCCACGCCCCGGGCAGCCGCAGACCCGGGTGGGCGGAGAGCGCCGGCGCCAGCAGCGGGTCGCGGCCGAGCCCCTCGGCGATCGCGGCCGGGTCGGCGTCGAGATCGAACAGCCGGCGTGCCCGTGCGACGATCCGCGGCAGCGCCCGGGGCAGCGGCGGGTGGACGCTCAGGAGCAGCGCGGCTTCGCCGGGGAGCGGCCGCACCTCGACGATGCCACCGACGACCGGGGCCGCCGGGGAGCCACCGCCGAGTCCGCCGCCGCGCCCGCCGCCGTGTCCGTCGGCGAGAGGGCCCGCATCCGGGCCGCCCTCGGTGAGCGCGACCGCCCGCCGGTAGACGCCGCCGGTAACCTCCTCGACGCCCGGGATCGCGCGCGCTCCGAGGAAGCCGATCAGGGTCTCCCAGTCGAGCGGCGGCCGGTAGGCGAGGCGCAGCGCCAGGCCGTGGCAGGCCGCGCCGTCGCGGGCGCGCCGGCCGTCCCCGGCCGCCCGCCGCAGCTCGCTCGGGGTGCGGCCGTAGGTGCGGCGGACCGCGGCGTTGAAACGGCGCACGCTCTCGAAGCCGGCGGCGAACGCTACGTCGGCCATCGGCAGCGCGGTCTCGTCGATCAGCCGCTTCGCGGCGTGCAGCCGCCGGGTGCGCACGACCGCGCCGACCGGCGCCCCGAGGTGGCGGTGGAACAGCCGGTTGAGATGGCGGGGCGTCAGGCCGACGCGGCGGGCCAGTACCTCGACCGCCGGTCCCTCGGTCTCGCCGTCGTCGAGCAGGCGCAGCGCGCGGTCGACGGTCGCCGAGCCGCCGAGCCAGGCCGGCGTCCCCGGCGCCGCCTCCGGCCGGCAGCGCAGGCAGGGGCGGAAGCCGGCGCCGGACGCGGCGGCCGCGGTCGGGTAGAACGAGACGTTGCCGGGCCGCGGCTGCGGCGCCGGGCAGATCGGCCGGCAGTAGATGCCGGTGGTCTTGACCGCGACGAAGAAGCGCCCGTCGAACCGCGGGTCGCGAGAGCGGTGGGCGCGCCGGCAGATCTGGGGGTCGAGCTGCATCGTTCAGTCTCCGTGATCGGCGACGGCAGGGCGGTTGCCGGTCGTCGCGAAGCCGATGCTACGACGCTCACCGTCTCCTGTCTGGCCGTTTTCGGACCACGCCCTCGGGACGGAACCGGTGCCGGCACCGCAGCCGGCACGAAGTACCGGGCCGACCCCGGTGAAGCGGCGTGACGGAAACGGAAGCTAGGGTTGCTGCGGGGGCGCGGCGCCGACGCCGGTCGCGGGGGTGCCGGTAGTCGCGGCGCCCGCGGAGGACTCCGGCGACCGGTCGCTTCCCGCCGGATCGCCGGCCGCGGCGGCCGGTTCGCCGCCGTCACTCTGCGGCGCGGCGGCGATCTCCTCGCCCGCGGGGGCCGCGGTCGGGGCGTCCGGGGGCGGATCCGGCGGCGTCGTCTGCTGCGGCGGGCTGAGGCCGAGGTCGATGCGGCGGGTCTCGCGGTCGTCGTCGCAGGCGCCGCAGCCGGCGAGCGCCGCGGCGAAGAGGAGGAGGGCGGGAAGGAGGGTTCGGTCGGTCATCGCGGCGGTCGGGTCGGCTCGACGAGATTGCACAAGCATCGGTGCATTCCAAGCAAGCTCCGTGCCGCCCCGGTCCGGTTGCGGAGGCCGCTACTCGCCTTCATAGCTGTTGAGCCGGTTGTAGAGGGTCTTGAGGCTGATGCCGAGCGTCTCGGCGGCCTTCTTCTTGTCGCCGCCGATCTCGTCGAGGGTGGCGAGGATGAGGCGTTTCTCCATCTCGGCGATCGAGGTGCCGACCTTGACTCGGACGTGGGGCCCGGCGGCCGTCGCGGTCTCCGGCGCCGCGTCGATCGGGAAGGACGCAGGGTCGAGCTCGTCGTCGGCGAGGATGAACGCCCGCCGGACGGCGTTCTTCAGCTCGCGCACGTTGCCCGGCCAGTGCCAGCGCTCGAGCCGCTCGATCGCGTCGTCGGTCAGCCCCTTCTCGGCCCCCTCCTCGCGGTTCAGCTCGGCGAGGAAGTGCTCGGCGAGGAGCTTGACGTCGCCCGGGCGCTGGCGCAGCGGCGGCAGCCGGATCGGAAAAACTTGCAAGCGATAGTAGAGATCCTCGCGGAACTTGCCCTCCTCGACCGCCCTCTCGGGGTCCTGGTTGGTTGCCGCGAGCACCCGCACGTTGACCGGCACCGGCTTGTCGCCGCCGACCCGCATCAGAGTGCCGGTCTCGAGGACCCGCAGCAGCTTCACCTGCAGCTCGAACGGCATCTCGGTGATCTCGTCGAGGAACAGCGTGCCGCCATGGGCGCGTTCGAACACCCCCTTGTGCTGCCGGCTGGCGCCGGTGAAGCTGCCGCGCTCGTGGCCGAACAGCTCGCTCTCGATCAGGTTGGCGGCCACCGCGCCGCAGTTGAGCGGCAGGAACGCCTCGCGCTTGCGCTTGCTGAGCTGGTGGATGGTCGCCGCCGCCAGCTCCTTGCCGGTGCCGCTCTCGCCGACCAGCAGCACGGTGGCGTCGGTCGGGGCGACCCGGTCGATCAGGTCGTAGACCCCCTGCATCGCCTCCGAGCCGCCGACCAGCAGGCCGAAGCGGCCGAGGTCGCGCAGCTCGCCGCGCAGCGAGGAGACCTCGGCCTTGAGGTCCTGGGTGCGGCGCAGGCCGGCGAGCAGGGTCTTTAGCCGCGGCACGTCGACCGGCTTGGTCAGGTAGTCGTAGGCGCCGCTGCGCAGCGCCTCGACCGCGGTGTCGACGCTGGCGTGGCCGGTGATCAGGATCACCTCGACCTTGGGGTCGCCCTGCAGCTCTTCGAGCAGCTCGATGCCCTGGCCGTCGGGCAGCACCAGGTCGGCGAGGATCACCCCGGGCTGCTTGGCCAGGATCAGGTCGCGGGCCTTGCCCAGGGTGTCGGCCGTGGTGACCGTGAAGCCCTCCCGTTCGACCAGCTCGGCCATCGCCTGGCGGGTCGACAGGTCGTCGTCGACGATCAACGCGCGCGGCTGCGCGGCATCGGTCACGCGGAACCCTCCTCGGCGGCCTCCGGAGCCCGTGGCAGCCGGACCACGAAGGTCGTGCCGTCGGGGCCGGTGTCGGCGACGTCGAGCTCCCCGCCCTCGCTCTCGATCACCGAGCGCGCGACGTAGAGGCCGATGCCGGTGCCGCTGTTCTTGGTCGTGAAGTGCATGTCGAAGATCCGCTGCACCAGGTCGGGCGGGATCCCGGGGCCGGTGTCGCGCACCGCGAGCGCCGCGGACTCGCCCTCGCCGCGCAGCGTCAGCTCGAGCGTGCCGCCCTCGTCGAGCACTTCGAGGCCGTTGATCGCGACGTTGAGCATCGCCTGCTTGAGGTGGTCGCGGTGGCCGGCGACGATCACCGGCTCGGCCGGCAGGTCGGTGACCAGCCGCACCTGCTGGCGCCGCGCCTGGGGGGCGAGCAGGTCTTCGATCTCCTCGACCGTCGAGCGCAGGTCGAAGCGCTCCAGCTCGTCGCTCGCCGGCGCGGTCTGCGCCAGCAGGGTGTCGAGCGAGCGGCGCAGCCGGGACAGCTCGCGCTCGAGCACCTCGACCCAGCGCCGCTGCTTCTCGCGGCCGATCTCGGCGCCGTCGGCGAGCGACTCGCGGAGCAGCTCGAGGTTGAGCACCATGCCGTTGAGCGGCGCCTTGAGGTCGTGGGCGACCGCCAGGTAGACCTGCGACAGCACCCGCAGCCGGGCGGCGCGCCGGAGGTCGATCTCGAGCAGCCGCATCAGGCTGGCGTCGCGCACCACCAGCAGCCAGCCGACGCAGTCCTCCTCGTCGAGCGGGTGGATCTGGCAGCGCAGCCGCCGGCTGCCGCTGACCTTCGGCGCGATCTCGACCGTCACGCCCTCGCGGCGCTCCTGCCACGCCCGCTCGATCGCCGTCACCAGATCCTCGGGCAGAGCGTCGCGATCGCCGCGGTCGAGGCCGAGCAGTTCGCGCGCGCGCTCGCTCGCGAAGTCGACGCTGCGGTCGGCGCCGAGCAGGGCGACCCCGACGTCGAGGATCTCGCCGAGCTGGGCCAGGCGGTGCTCGACCCGCTCGGTCCGCTGGCGGACGTCGCGCAGCTCGCGGCCGACCCGGCCGGCGGCGGCGAGCGCCGCGGCGAACGGGTCGGCACTGGGACGGCGGCGGCTCCTGGACTCCGCGACCACCTCGCCGGCGAGGGCGGCGTCGAGCGCGCGGCGCAACCGGCGCCCGCGCTCGGCGAGCTGGACATGGAGCAGGAAGCCGAGCAGACCGATCACCCCGAGCGCGGCGGCGCCGAACCACGACACCCGGCGCCGGCGGTCGTGGTAGAGCGCCGCCAGCTCCTCGGAGGCCAGGGTCAAGGTCAGATAGCCGGTCGGAGGTCCTTCGAGCGGCAACGGGATCTCCATCGTGTAGTGACCGGCCTCGAGACCGGGGCCGCCGGCGGCGACCAGGCGCACCCGGGGGTCGGCGCCGAACAGCTCCGCCGGCGTCGGACGCTCGCGGCCGACGATCCCCTCGGAGTCGCTCGCCGTCACCGTGCCGTCGGGGCCGACCAGCGCCACCGACTCGACCACCGCCGAGCGGCCGGCGACGTCGCGCACGGTCTCGATCAGCTCGCGGTGGCCGCGGCTGCCCGCGCGCGGCACCGTCTCCGGCATGGCGCTTTGGACCATCGAGGCGACCTCGCCGCCGATCAGCCGCGCGGTCTGCTCGGCGAGCCGCTCGGCGCTCGCCCTCAGCTCCGCGTCGACCCACCAGCCGAGGCCGCCGGCGGCCAGCAGGTAGATCAGCAGGAGCGAGAAGGTTTCTCTGAGCGCGAGACGGGTCAAACGGTTCTCCGCCACCTTGGGAACGCCCTGCGAGCCGGCCGCCCGAGGCGCGGCGAGGATAGCAGAACCACCGGGCGTCCTCCGGCGGTCAGGGATCGCCGAAAACCTCGGCCCGGCGCTCGAAGCGGGGTGCTACGGGCTCGAACGCCAGCGGCGACCAGGCCGCCAGCGCGCGCTCGATGCCGCGCTCGACCGCCTCGATCAGCCACGGACGCAGGCGCGCCGGCGGGATGATCGCCTCGATCGAGCCGACCCGCTGGGCGCGCTCGACGCTGTGGGCGGCGTCGAACTCCTCGGCGACCTCGCGCAGCCGCTCCGAGCGCGCCGCCTCGAGCGCCTCCTCGAAGCGCGCCGCCAGGTGCGCCCGCTCGCGCCCCTCGGCGGCGGCCAGCTCGCGCTCGAGCGCGGTCACCCGCGGATCGCGGCGGGCGCGCTGCTCGACCTCGCGGGCGAACACCACCGCTGCCGCCGGCGCGCCGCCGATCACCGAGGCGTAGCTGCCCTCGAGCGCCGCCGCCTGGAGGCCGTCGTTGAGGGCGCGCGAGAAGACCACGAAGGCGCCGCCGTGGTAACGCGAGACGACGCAGAAGACCAGCGGGCCACGGAAGTTGACCACCGCGCGGCCGATCTCGGCGCCGTATTCGAGCTGCAGCCGGCGCAGCGACTCCGGCGAGCCGTCGAAGCCGGAGAGGTTGGCGAGCACGACCAGCGGCCGGTTGCCGCTGGCGGTGTTGATCGCCCGCGCCACCTTCTTCGACGACTGCGGGAAGAGCGTGCCGGCGGTCCATTGGCGCGGGCCGTCGGCAGGCACGAAGCCGAAGCGCGGCAGCGGCTTCGACTCGAAGCCGACCAGCGACACCGGGTGGCCGCCGAGGTGCGCGTCCCAGACGACGGCCACCTCGGCGTCCTCCATCCCGTACCAGCGTTCGCGCGGCTCGTGGTCCTGGTCGGTCACCGCGCGCATCACCCGGCGGATCTCGAACGGCCGCTTGCGCCCGGGGTTGGCGGCGTCGGAGAACACCTCGCCGACGGTGGCGAACTCGCCGTGGTGGGCGAACTCGCGGACGTCGCGCTCGCGCGGGTCGTGGCTCGGCGAGGGGCGCGGGAAGCGCTCGCCGGGGGCGACGTAGGCGTGGCGGTAGTGGTCGAGCAGCACCCGGCAGGCGCCTTCGAGGTCGCGGGCGAAGTACTGCGCCTGGCCGTTGGGGCCCATAATTCGCTCGTAGCCGCCAATCCCCTGGTTGTCCTCGGCCGACACCCCGCCCGAGTAGTCGAGCGCCTTCTTGCCGGTCAGCACCATCGCCCCGTACGGGGTCATGATCAGCACCCCGCGGGTGTGCATCAGCATCGTCGCCTCGGCGTTCCAGTACGGCTGGGCGCCGACGTTGATGCCGCCGACCACGACGTTGATCTCGCCGCCGGTCTGGGTGAACTCGACGATCCGGCGCAGCACGCGCGCGATCGCGTCCATGTTCTCGGTGCCGCTGTCCATCGCGATCTCGGCGCCGGCGGAGAGCGCGAACCACTCGACCGGCAGACCCAAGCGCTCGGCGAGGTCGAGCGCGGCGACCACCCGCGAGCACTCCGGGTCGGCGAGCGAGCCCATGCCGCGGCTGGGGTCGCCGAGGACGATCACCCGCGCCATCCCCTCCGGGTGCTCGCGGGTGAAGCTGCGGATCAGGCCGACCACCAGGTTGGCCGTGTTGCGGCCCCAGGGGCGGTCGACCGGCACCAGGCTGCCCTCGCCGTCGAGGTCGTGCTCGACGAACTCCCCGGGCGGCGGGAACTCGTCGCCGAGCGGGCCGCGCCGCGCCGAGGTCAGCCGGCGGATCAGCTCGTAGGGGTAGACCTGGCCTCGCCGGCGCATCGCCACTACCCGGCGGGCGTACTCGTCGAGCGGCTTGAGCGGCCGGTCGGCGGGGCGGCGCAGGCGCAGAGTCAACCCGCGGCCGGTCGGGTTGCCGATCTCGAGCACCCGGTCGCGCAGCGGCCCGCCGCGGCGGTCGGCGACCCGGGTGCGCACCGCCACCTTCTGCAAGCCGTGGCCCTCCGCGCGCGGCGCCAGCCGGCGCACCAGGCCTTCGGTCTCGGCCGGAGTCAGGCGCAGCAGCGGCCAGACGTAGAGCACCACCCGGTTCCACAGCAGTCGCCGCTCCGCCGGCCGCCTGGACTGCACCCGGCGGATCGCGGCCAAAGCCTCCATCAGCATCCGCTCCAGCTCGGGCAGCTCGACCACGCGCCCCGCGGCGTCGGTGACCGGGGTGGCGTCGCGCACCTCGCCGACCGCGAACAGCCGCTCGTCGCGGGGGTTGTTGCGGGCGACGCCGCGGAAGAGGTAGACGTCGGCGTCGTCGGCGCCCGCCGGCAGCCGCTCGAGGTCGAAGTTCGACAGGCGCCACAGCTCGAGCCGTTCGGCGGTCGCCGGGTGGAGGCCGCGGTAGAGCGCGTTTTCGGAGAAGCCGCTCTCGCCGTCGGGACGGAAGGTGAACGAGCGGGTGCGTTGCGGCGCGGCGCCCGCCGCCCCCGGTGCGGCACTCCGGCGCGCCCTCCCGCCGATGGTCACCGCGGCCCGCTCGAGGGCGGGCGGAAAGCCGGCGGCGGCGAGGGTCCCGGCGAGCGCGGCGGCCTCGGCGTCGGGCCCGCCGGAGGTCCCGTCGGGTTCGGCGGCGGTCTGCGGGTTGTTCTCGCCGGCCGCCGCGGCCCGTTCGGCGGCCGCCGGCTCGGTCTCGCCGGCGATGCCGGCGGCCTCGCCGGGCGGGTGCCAGAGCAGCAGCTCGACGACCGCGGCGACCCCGCGGCCGGCCTTGGCGCAGCGCTCTGCGAGGGCGGCGGCGGCGGCGGCGCGCGCGGCGAACGGCGCCTCGGCGGCGAGCACCCGCACCGTCCGTTTCCCCTCCCGGTAGCTCGCCTCGGCGACGCCGATCCCGCCGACCCGCTTGACCGTCACAACACCGAGGTCGCGGCCGCGGTAGGCGCGGAGGAGCAGCACCTCGAGCAGCAGCCGGCGCACCGCCCGGCGCAGGTCGGCGCCGGGACCGTGGAGGCGGTCGGCGATCAGTTCCTCGATCGGCTGCGAGTTGTCGACCAGGGCGGCCACGCGGCGCCCCCGCTCGGCTCCGCGCAGCCGGCCGCCGAGGGCGTCGAGGTCGGCGGCCGCGGCGGCGACCGCGCTGCGCCGGGCGGCGGCGAGCAGCGGCCGGTCGTAGAGCTGGTAGCGGACCTCGCGGGCGAGGTCGTGGATCGCCGGCTCACGGGCCTGGGTCTGGTCGATCAGGCGGTCGAGCAACGGGCGGAACCCGCCGCCGCCGTCGCCAGAACCCTCCGTCGTGCCATCGGCCGCGGCGGAGGTCTCCATGGCCGCCAGCCGGCGCTCGAGGATGGCGAGCACGGCCGGCGCCTGCGCCGGCAGCCGGCGGTGCGCCTTGTGGAGCCGGAACAGGCTCTCCTCGAGCCGGCGGGTGCGCCGCCGCCGGGTGACGCCGTAGTGGCCGAGCACCCGCGCCAGTAGGTCGAGGAACTCCTCCGGCAGGCCCTCGCCCTCGGCGTCGAGATCGCGCAGGTAGGCGGCGAGGTACTCGACGGCGCTGCGCCTGCCGTCGCCCTCGTCGTCGGGGATGCGCCGGAACAGCGCCGCGACGTCGGTGTACAGCTCGAGCAGCCGGTCCTCGGCCCGGCGCAGCTCGGGATCGGCGCCGGCCGCGCCGCGGGCGAGGTCGGCCCGCTGGTCGTCGACGATCCGTTCCAGGGTCGCGGCGTCGACGTCGTAGCCGAGGGCCAGCCGCTCGAGGTCGCGCAGATGGCTCCGCCCGCGGCCGGCGACGCCGGGGCCGCGGCCGCCGGCGGCGAGCAGCTCGAAACTCAGCCGCTCGCCCGGGCCGGCCGCAGCCGCCGCCACCGGCTCGAGGACCAGCAGCGGCTCGCCGGCGGCGACCTGGACGTTCTCCCGCACGCACACCCGGCGCACCCGGCCGGCGAACGGCGCGGCGACCGCGGTCTCCATCTTCATCGCCTCGACCACCGCCAGGCGGTCGCCGGCCGCGACCTCGTCGCCTTCGGCGACGGCCAGCGATACGACCACCGCCGGCGCGGGCGCCCGCACCACGCCGCCGGCGTCGCCCGACACCCGGTGCGGAACGCCCTCGATCTCGATCAGGAAGTCGGCGCCCTGGGCCTGGGCGACCGCCAGCACCCGGTAGCCGCGGCCGCGGCAGGTCAAGCGCCGGCGGTGCACGCTCAGCCGTTCGACCTCGAGATCGACCCACAGGCGGCCCTCGAGCGGCTGCACGGCCTGCCGGTCGCCGCCGAGGAGCACCCGGTAGGCGTTGCGGTCGAGCCGGCAGACGGTCAGCGGGTAGGACTCGCCGCCCAGGCGCAGCTCGAAGCGGTGCCCGACCTCGGAGCCGACCTCCGGCCGGCCGTGGGCGGCGGTGGCGAGGAAGCGGGTGCGCTCGAGGGCCGACTCCGCCTCGTAGGCCTCGACCGCGGCGGCGAGCAGGGCGACCTCGGCGAACCGCCGGGTCCGGTGCCCTCCGCCGGCGACCAGCCGGTCGAGCCAGCCGACGTCGATCTCGCCGCTCACGACTTCGGGCCGGCGCAGCATCTCCTGGAGAAAGCCCTTGTTAGTGGTGCCGCCGCGGATCACCACCGCGGTGTCGGCGAGCGCGCGGCTCAGGCGGGCCATCGCCTCGTCGCGGTCGCGCCCCCAGGCGATGATCTTGGCGATCATCGAGTCGAACTCGGCGGGCACCG
>Ga0302046_10000807_pt1 | contig 30192 bp, 43 predicted proteins | sample RVTome_11_FD_200261 | JGI IMG/M metagenome (GOLD analysis project Ga0302046, IMG submission 200261) | Soil microbial communities from uranium-contaminated site in the Upper Colorado River Basin, Wyoming, United States - RVT147D111 (version 2) ...
AACATCTCGATGGAGGTCGCCCTCATCCAGCCGATCGCCATGGACGAGGGCCTGCGCTTCGCCATCCGCGAGGGCGGCCGCACCGTCGGCGCCGGCGTCGTCGCCAAGATCATCGAGTAGCCAAGGAACGCGCCAGCCGGGCCCCATTTCGGGGCCCGGCCTTTTGATGGGCAGTCGGACATGGAAAACCAAACGATAAGAATACGGCTAAAGGCGTTCGATCATCGCCTGCTCGACCAGTCGACGAGCGAGATCGTGCACACGGCCAAGCGGACCGGCGCGCAGGTGCGCGGCCCCATTCCGCTGCCCACGAACATCGAGAAGTACACGGTGCTGCGCTCGCCGCATATCGACAAGAAGTCGCGCGAGCAGTTCGAGATCCGCACCCACAAGCGTCTCCTCGACATCGTCGATCCGACGCCCCAGACGGTCGACGCGCTCGGCAAGCTCGATCTCGCCGCCGGCGTCCATGTCGACATCAAGCTCAAGGAAGAAGCGTGATGCGCACCGGCGTGATCGCGAAAAAGCTCGGCATGAGCCGCGTCTTCTCCGAGGACGGCACACACGTGCCTGTGACCGTGCTCCAGATGGAGGGCTGCCAGGTCGTGGCCGTCCGCACGCCGGAGAAGGACGGTTACAGCGCGCTGCAGCTCGGCGTCGGCGCGGCTAAGGTCAAGAACACGAGCAAGCCCGAGCGCGGGCACTTCGCCAAGGCGAAGGTCGAGCCCAAGCGCAAGCTCGCCGAATTCCGGGTGGCGGACGACGCGGTGCTCGACGTCGGCACCGAGATCGGCGTCAACCACTTCGTCGCCGGACAGTATGTCGACGTCGCCGGCACCTCGATCGGCAAGGGCTTCGCCGGGTCGATGAAGCGCTGGGGCTTCAGCGGCATGCGCGCCAGCCACGGCGTCTCGATCTCGCACCGCGCCCACGGCTCGACCGGCCACAGCCAGGACCCGGGCAAGGTCTTCAAGGGCAAGAAGATGGCCGGACACATGGGCGCGCGCCGGGTGACGACGCAGAACCTGCGCGTGATCGCCACCGATGCCCCGCGGGGCCTCATCCTCATTCGCGGCGCGGTGCCGGGATCGAAGGGCGGCTGGGTGCTGGTGACCGATGCGGTCAAGCAGCCGCCGGCGGAGAACGCGCCCTATCCCGCGGGGCTGAAGAGCGATGCCTCGGCCACCGGCTCGATCGCCGAGCAGGCCTCGGAGGTGACCGAAGAAGCCTTGGCCGCCGCCGAGCAGGCCGCCAAGGAAGCGCTCGCGGGCGCCGCCAAAGCCGCCGAGGACGCGCCGGTCGAAGGCGGCGGGGACGGAGACTGACGACGATGGCGATCAAGCTCAAAGCGATCGATCTCGACAACAAGGCGGCGGGCGACGTCTCGCTCGACGACGCCGTGTTCGGGCTCGAGGTCCGCAAGGACATCCTGGCGCGGATGGTCGAATGGCAACTCGCCAAGCGCCGCGCCGGCACGCACAAGGTCAAGACGATCGGCGAGATCCGCGGCACCACGGCCAAGCCCTGGCGCCAGAAGGGCCTCGGCCGCGCCCGCGCCGGCTCGCTGCGCGCGACCCAGTTCCGCGGCGGCGCCACGGTATTCGGGCCGGTCCCGCGCAGCCACGCCAAGGACCTGCCCAAGAAGGTCCGCAAGCTGGCGCTCAAGACGGCGCTATCCGCCAAGGCGAGCGACGGCAAGCTGGTGATCCTGGAGGCGGCGACGGTCAAGGACGCCAAGACCAAGGATCTCGCCAAGAAGGTCGCCAAGCTCGGCTGGGGCTCGGCGCTGATCATCGACGGCGCGGAGATCGACGCGAATTTCGCGCGCGCGGCGCGCAACCTGCCCGGCATCGACGTGCTGCCGCAGCAGGGCGCCAACGTCTACGACATCCTGCGCCGCGACACGCTGGTGCTGACCAAGGAAGCGGTGAAAGCGCTGGAGGCGCGTCTCGCATGAGCCGGAAGATGCAAGGCAAGGTGACGATCAGCCGCGAGCGCATGTACGAAGTCGTGCGCCGGCCGATCATCACGGAGAAGTCGACGATGGCCTCCGAGCACGGCCAGGTCGCCTTCCAGGTCGCGCTCGACGCCACCAAGCCGGAGATCAAGGCTGCCGTCGAGGGCCTCTTCGGCGTCAAGGTGAAGGCCGTCAACACGCTGCGCCAGCAGGGCAAGATGAAGATGTTCCGCGGCAAGAAGGGCAAGCGCGTCGACACCAAGAAGGCCATGGTCACCCTCGAGGACGGCCAGGCCATCGACGTCACGACCGGCATCTGATTTTAGGGATCTAGGACCATGGCGCTCAAACAACTGAAGCCGACGACGCCGAGCAGCCGGGGCGTGGTGCTGGTCGACCGCGCCGAGCTCTGGAACGGCAAGCCGGTCAAGGAGCTGACCGAGGGACTGGCCAAGAAGGGCGGCCGCAACAACCATGGCCGCATGACCGCGCGGCGGCGCGGCGGCGGACACAAGCGGCGCTACCGGGTGGTCGACTTCAAGCGCAACAAGCTCGACGTGCCGGCCACGGTGGAGCGTCTGGAGTACGATCCCAACCGGACCGCGTTCATCGCCCTGGTCACGTACGAGGACGGCGAGCAGGCCTACATCCTGGCGCCCCAGCGGGTGAGCGCGGGCGATCAGGTGATCGCATCCGAGCGCGCCGACGTGAAGCCCGGCAACGCGATGCCGCTGAAGAACATCCCTATCGGCACCATCGTGCACAACGTCGAGATGCAGCCGGGCGGCGGCGGCAAGATCGCCCGCTCGGCCGGGACCTACGTGCAGCTCGTCGGCCGCGACGCGGGCTATGCCCAGCTCCGCCTCACCTCGGGCGAGATGCGGGTGGTGCGCGGCGACTGCATGGCGACGATCGGCGCGGTCTCGAACGCCGACCAGCAGAACATCAAGCTCGGCAAGGCCGGCCACAACCGCTGGCGCGGCAAGCGCCCCTCGGTGCGCGGCGTGGCCATGAACCCGGTCGACCACCCCCATGGCGGCGGCGAGGGCCGCAGCTCGGGCGGCCGTCATCCGGTGTCCCCCTGGGGCGTGCCGACCAAGGGCAAGCGCACGCGCAACAACAAGGCGACGGACAAGTTCATCATCCGCCGCCGGCGCAAGAAGTAACGGAGGCAGATCGTGGCGCGTTCCGTCTGGAAGGGTCCGTTCGTCGACGGCTTTCTGCTGAAGAAGGCCGAAGCGACGCGCAATTCGGGCCGCAACGAGGTGATCAAGACCTGGTCGCGGCGCTCGACCATCCTGCCGCAGTTCGTCGGGCTGACGTTCGGCGTCTACAACGGCAAGAAGTTCATACCGGTGCTGGTGACCGAGAACATGATCGGGCACAAGTTCGGCGAGTTCTCGCCCACCCGGACCTTCTACGGCCACGCCGCCGACAAGCGGGCAAAAAGGGCCTAACGCCATGGGCAAGCCAAAGACCGAGCGGGCGCTGGACGAGAACGAGGCCCAGGCCGTGGGCCGCAGCATCCGCATCAGCCCGCAAAAGCTGAACCTGGTGGCGCAGTCGATCCGCGGGCTCGACGCCGGCGACGCGCTGGCCGAGCTCAGCTTCTCGCGGCGCCGGATCGCCGGCACGGTGAAGAAGATCCTGCAGTCGGCGATCGCCAATGCGGAGAACAACCACCAGCTCGACGTCGACCGGCTCTATGTGGCCGAGGCGACGGTGGGCAAGGATTTCGTCATGAAGCGCATTCGGGCTCGGGCGCGCGGCCGCATGTCGCGCATCCAGAAGCCGTTTTCAAACATCACCATCGTCCTCCGCGAGGCGGACGAAGAGGCGGAGACCGCGTAATGGGTCAAAAAGTCAATCCGATCGGGCTGCGTGTCGGCATCAACCGTACCTGGGATTCGCGCTGGTACGCCGAGGCCGACTACGCCGACCTGCTGCACCAGGACCTTCGGCTGCGCAACTACCTGCAGGATCGGCTGGGCCAGGCGGGCGTCTCCAAGGTCGTGGTCGAGCGGCCGGCCAAGCGCGCGCGCATCACCATCCACACCGCGCGGCCGGGCGTGGTGATCGGCAAGAAGGGCCAGGACATCGAGAAGCTGCGGGGCGAGCTCTCGCGCATGACGGGCTCCGACGTGCATCTCAACATCGTCGAGATCCGCAAGCCCGAGCTCGACGCGCGGCTGGTGGCCGAGAACATCGCCCAGCAGCTCGAGCGCCGGGTCGCCTTCCGGCGGGCCATGAAGCGGGCCGTGCAGTCGGCGATCCGCCTGGGCGCGCTCGGCATCCGGATCAACTGCGGCGGCCGCCTCGGCGGCGCCGAGATCGCGCGCATGGAGTGGTACCGCGAGGGCCGCGTGCCGCTGCACACGCTGCGCGCCGACATCGACTACGCCACCGCGGTGGCCAAGACCACGTACGGGACCTGCGGGGTCAAGGTCTGGGTCTACAAGGGCGACATCATGGCCCACGACCCGATGGCCCAGGACAAGCGGCTCGCCGAGCAGCAGCGCTAGGCGCGGGCTCAAGCACGAAAGACCAGGATCATGCTGTCACCGAAGCGAACCAAGTACCGCAAGCAGCACAAGGGCCGCATCCATGGCAAGGCCAAGGGCGGGACCCAGCTAAATTTCGGCTCGTTCGGCCTCAAGGCGACGCAGCCGGGGCGGGTCTCGGCGCGCCAGATCGAAGCCGCGCGCCGGGCCATGACGCGCCACATGAAGCGCTCGGGCCGGGTCTGGATCCGGATCTTCCCCGACGTGCCGGTGTCGGCGAAGCCGGCCGAAGTGCGCATGGGCTCGGGCAAGGGCACGCCGGAATACTGGGCCGCGCGGGTGCATCCCGGGCGCATCATGTTCGAGATCGACGGGGTGGACAGCACCGTGGCCCGGCGGGCCTTCGAGCTGGCCGCCGCCAAGCTGCCGATCGGCACCCGCTTCGTGGCGCGGATCGGCGAGGAATAGGAGCGAGGAGCGGGCCAATGAAGGCGGCCGATCTCAGGACCAAGACGCCGGACGAGCTGAGCGACCGGCTGGGCGAGCTGGAGAAGGAGGCGTTCAACCTGCGCTTCCAGCAGGCCAGCGGCCAGCTCGAGAACACGGCGCGGGTGCGCCAGGTGCGGCGGGACATCGCGCGGATCAAGACGCTGTTGAGCGCACGCGCGGGAGCGGAGGGCTAGATGCCGAGACGAGTGATGCGGGGCGTCGTGGTCAGCGACAAGCAGGACAAGACGATCGTGGTTCGGGTCGAGCGCAAGGTCATGCACCCGCTCTACAAGAAGTTCATCAAGCGTTCGAAGAAGTTCGCCGCGCACGACCCGGAGAACGCCTTCAAGGAAGGCGACCAGGTTCGCATCCGCGAGTGCCGGCCGATATCGAAACGCAAGCGCTGGGAAGTGCTGGCCGACGGGGCTTGAGCCGCGGGCGGGCGCCCGCGAGGGCCGGCCGCCAAGCGCGATAAGAAGGGACGACGTCAATGATCCAGATGCAAACCCGCCTTGAAGTCGCCGACAATTCAGGCGCCCGCAAGGTGCAGTGCATCAAGGTGCTGGGCGGCTCCAAGCGCAAGACCGCCTCGGTCGGCGACGTCATCGTCGTCTCGGTCAAGGAGGCGATCCCGCGCGGCCGCGTCAAGAAGGGCGATATCCATCGCGCCGTCGTGGTGCGCACGGCCAAGGAGATCCATCGCCCCGACGGCACCTCGATCCGCTTCGACCGCAACGCGGCCGTGCTGATCAGCCCCGCGGGCGAGCCGATCGGCACCCGCATCTTCGGGCCGGTGACCCGCGAGCTGCGCGCCAAGGGCTACATGAAGATCATTTCGCTGTCGCCGGAGGTTCTCTGATCATGGCGAAGAAGGCAAAGGCCGGGAAGGGCGCGCGCGTGGCGGGCAAACTCAAGATCCGCAAGGGCGACCGCGTCCAGGTGCTGACCGGCAAGGACAAGGACAAGCGCGGCGAGGTCCTCAAGGTCTTTCCCAAGGAGCGCAGGGTCATCGTCCAGGGCGTCAACGTGATCAAGCGGCACACCCGGCCGAGCACGACCCAGCAGGGCGGCATCGTCGAGCGCGAGGCGCCGGTGGCGGTCTCCAACGTGGCGCTGCTCGACCCCTCCGACGACGGGCCGACCAAGGTCGGCTTCAAGTTTCTCGAGGACGGCCGCAAGGTCCGCTTCGCGCGCCGCTCCGGCGAGATCATCGACAGGTAAGGCAAAACGCGATGGCCAGATTGCGCGAACACTACGACGAGGTGATCAAGCCGCAGCTCATGGAAAGCTTCGGCTACCAGAACCGGCACGAGGTTCCCCGGGTCACCAAGGTCGTCGTCAACATGGGCGTCGGCGAGGCGATCGTCGACAACAAGAAGGTCGACGCCGCCGCCGGCGAGCTGACGCAGATCGCCGGGCAGAAGCCGATCGTCATCAAGGCGCGGAAGTCGGTGGCGACCTTCAAGCTGCGCGAGGGCATGCGCATCGGCTGCAAGGTGACGCTGCGCCGCGAGCGCATGTACGAGTTCATCGACCGGCTGGTCACCATTGCGCTTCCGCGGGTGCGCGACTTCCGCGGGCTCAACTCCAAGAGCTTCGACGGGCGCGGCAATTTCTCGATGGGCCTGAAGGAGCAGATCGTCTTCCCGGAGATCGACTACGACAAGATCGACGAGATCCGCGGCATGGACATCTCGATCATCACGACCGCCAAGACCGACGACGAGGCTCGGGCCCTCCTGAAGGGTTTCGACTTCCCGTTCACCGGCGACGACAGCAAGGACGAAGGACAGGCCGATGGCTAAGAAAAGCGCGGTGGAAAAGAACAAGCGGCGCGCCCGCATGGCGGCGAACCAGGCGGCCCGGCGCGCGCGCCTGAAGGCGATGGCCAGGGACCAGAACCTGCCGCCCGAGGACCGCTTCGCCGCGCGTCTCAAGCTCGCGGCGATGCCGCGCAACGGCGCCAAGGTGCGTGTGCGCAACCGCTGCGAGGTCAGCGGACGTCCGCGCGGTTACTACCGGAAGTTCCGCATCTCACGGATCGCGCTGCGCGATCTCGCCTCGCGCGGCGAGATACCCGGCATGGTCAAGTCGAGCTGGTAGGGAGGAGGACAACGCCATGGCAATGAGCGATCCCCTCGGCGACATGCTGACCCGCATCCGCAACGGACAACGGGCCAAGCAGGAGCGCATCGTCAGCCCCGCCTCACGTTTTCGCGGCAACGTGTTGAACGTGCTGGAAAAGGAAGGTTACATCCGCGGCTACAACGAGCGCGAGCTGCAACCGGGCCTGCGCGAGTTCGAGATCCAGCTCAAGTACCACAACGGCGAGCCGGTGATTAAGGAGATCTCGCGGATCTCCACGCCGGGGCGCCGCGTCTATTCGGGGATCACCGACCTGCAAAAGGTCTATGGCGGGCTCGGCATCTCGATCCTGTCGACCCCGCGCGGCGTCATGTCGGATCACGATGCCCGCGACGCGAATGTCGGCGGCGAAGTGCTGTGCCGGGTGTTTTGACCGGACGGCGGGCGGAACAGCGAGGATAACGGTCATGTCGCGCACGGGCAGACATCCGGTCGAGGTGCCGGACGGCGTGCAGGTCTCGGTCGAGGGCTCGACCGTGAAGGCGAAGGGCAAGCTGGGCGAGCTCGAGGTCACCTTGAGCGACGACGTCACGGTGTCGCTCGACGACGGCGCGGTCACCGTGAAGCCGGCGAACGACGGCCGCCGGGCGCAGGTCATGTGGGGCACCGCGCGCAGCCTGGTGAACAACCTGGTCACCGGTGTCGGCGAGGGCTTCACCTACGAGCTCGAGATCGAGGGCGTGGGCTACCGCGCCGCGGCGCAGGGCCAGGAGTTGGTGCTGCAGCTGGGCTACAGCCACGAGATCAAGCATCCGATCCCCGAGGGCATTCAGGTGCAGATCGAGAACCAGCGCGAAATCAAGCTGACCGGCGCCGACAAGCAGGCGGTGGGCCAGCTCGCGGCGGTGATCCGCAAGTATCGCCCGCCGGAGCCCTACAAGGGCAAGGGCGTCCGCCACAAGGGCGAACAGATCCTGCGCAAGGAAGGCAAGAAGAAGTAGCGCGGCTCCGGGGCGGCCGGAGGCCGGCGGCGACGGATTAGCGACGGCGAAATAGCGACGGCGAAAAAGAGACGAAGATGCTGAATTCAAAGCAGTTGCAGGCGCGGCGCAAGCGACGCAACCGGCACCACCTCGGCAAGGCGGCCGGCGGCCGGCCGCGCCTTTCGGTGCATCGCTCGGGCAAGCACATCTATGCCCAGGTGATCGACGACCGGGCCGGCGCGACGCTCGCCGCGGCCTCGACCGTCGACAAGGACCTGCGCGCCAAGCTCAAGAGCGGCGCGAATATCGAGGCGGCCAAGGAAGTCGGCAGGCTGGTGGCCGAACGCGCCGGCAAGGCCGGGGTCACGGAGGTCGTCTTCGACCGCGGCGGCTTCATCTATCACGGACGCATCAAGGCGCTCGCCGACGCGGCGCGCGAGGGCGGCCTGAGCTTCTAGCGGCGAGCAGGCGGCCGGACAGGGAAAGAGAGCAGGCATGGCAGAACAAGGTGGCGATCGGCGGGGACCACGCGGACGGCGCGGACGCCGCGACGATGGTGACGGCCAAGACTCTGAATTTGTTGAGAAATTGGTCAGCATCAACCGCGTCGCCAAGGTTGTGAAGGGCGGCCGGCGCTTCGGCTTCGCGGCCCTGGTGGTGGTCGGCGACGGCCGCGGCCGGGTCGGCTACGGCGCCGGCAAGGCGCGCGAGGTGCCCGAGGCGATCCGCAAGGCGACCGAACAGGCCAAGCGTGGACTGGTGCGCATTCCGTTGCGCGAGGGGCGCACGCTGCATCACGACGTTCTCGGCCGCTATGGCGCCGGGCGGGTCGTGCTGCGTCCGGCGCCTCCGGGAACCGGCATCATCGCCGGCGGCCCGATGCGCGCGGTCTTCGAGAGCCTGGGGGTGCAGGACGTGGTGGCCAAGTCGGTCGGCACCTCGAACCCGCACAACATGATCAAGGCGACCTTCCAGGCGCTCTCGGCGATCCAGTCGCCCAAGGACGTCGCCGCCAAGCGCGGCAAGAAGGTGGGCGACATCGTCGGCCGCCGCGAGGCCGCCGCCGAGGCGCGGGAGTAGGCGCGATGGCCGGGAAGAAGAGCGGCAAGACCGTCAAGGTGACGCAGACCGGCAGCCCCATCGGCCGCCGCGGCGACCAGCGCGCGACGCTGATCGGGCTTGGCCTCAACAAGATGAACCGCACGCGCGAGCTCGAAGACACGCCCGCGGTGCGCGGCATGATCGACAAGGTCAGCCACCTGGTCCGGGTCGAGGACGCCGGCTGAGCCCGATCGGCGGTTCGATCCGCATTGCGCTCCCGAAGGATAGCGACATGAGACTGAACGAACTTACCGACAACAGAGGCTCCAAGAAGGACCGCATCCGCGTCGGACGCGGCGCCGGCTCGGGCAAGGGCAAGACCGGCGGCCGCGGCATGAAGGGCCAGAAGTCGCGCAGCGGCGTCTCGCTGGTCGGCAAGGAAGGCGGCCAGATGCCGCTCTATCGGCGGCTGCCCAAGCGGGGCTTCAAGAACAATTTCCGCAAGCGCCTGAACGCGGTCAACGTCGGGCGCCTTCAGGCCGCCATCGACCAGGGCAGGCTCGACACCGGGAAGCCGGTCGACGCCAAGGCGCTGATCGAGGCCGGGGTGATCCGCCGGGCTCACGATGGCGTGCGTCTCCTTGCAAAAGGCGAGCTCAAGGCCAAAGTGTCCATCGAGGTCGCCGGCGCCTCCAAGGCCGCGGTCGCGGCGGTGGAGAAGGCGGGCGGCACGGTGACGGTGCCCGATCCGACGCCCGCGGGCGAGGGCAAGAAGGCCAAGCGCAAGGCCGAGGCCAAGGTTCGTCCCGCGCCCGGAGGCGGCGAGGAGAAGTCCAAGGGCAAGGGTAAGGACAAGGACAAGGGCAAGCCGAAGGGCGCCAAGGCCGCTCCCAAGGCCCAGGCCGACCCCAAGGCCGACCCCGAGGCCGACCCCAAGGCCGACAGGGGGGCCAAGGATGGCGATGGAGCCGACAAGGGGGACGAAGGCTCCGACAAGACGTCGGAGTAGGCGGACCTAGACGCGAGGAACAGCCATGGCATCCGCGGCCGACCAGATAGGCGCCGGCCTCAATCTCGGGGCGTTCGGCAAGGCGACCGAGCTCAAGAAGCGGCTCTGGTTCACGCTGGGCGCGCTGGTGATTTATCGGCTCGGAACCTATATCCCGATCCCGGGCATCAACCAGGCCGAATTCGCGCGGATCTTCCAGAGCCAGGCCGGGGGCATCCTCGGCATGTTCAACATGTTCGCCGGCGGCGCCGTCGAGCGCATGACGATCTTCGCGCTCAACATCATGCCGTACATCTCCGCGGCGATCATCATGCAGCTCCTGACCGCCGTGGTGCCCAGCCTGGAGGCGCTGAAGAAAGAGGGCGAGGCCGGGCGCAAGAAAATCAACCAGTACACCCGCTACGGCACGGTGATCCTGGCCGCGGTCCAGGCCTATGGCATCGCCGCCGGGTTGCAGAGCCAAAGCGGGGTGGTGACGAGCCCGGGCCTGTTCTTCAGCTTTTCCACGGTGATCACGCTGGTCGGCGGCACCGTCTTCCTGATGTGGCTGGGCGAGCAGATCACGGCGCGCGGGGTCGGCAACGGCATCTCGCTGATCATCTTCGCCGGCATCGTCGCCACGGTGCCGGGCGCGCTCGCTTCGCTGTTCCAGCAGGGGGCGACCGGGACCATCTCGGCCGGGCTGGTGATCGCGATGCTGCTCGGCGGCATCGCGGTGATCGCCTTCGTGGTCTACATGGAGCGCGCGCAGCGGCGGATCATCGTCCAGTATCCGAAGCGCCAGCAAGGCAACCGGATGTTCGGGGGCGAGAGCTCGCACCTGCCGCTAAAGCTCAACACTGCCGGCGTCATTCCGCCGATCTTCGCAAGCTCCCTGCTGCTGATGCCGGTCACCGTCGCGGGCTTCGCCTCGCAGGGGGGCCCCGAATGGCTGACCAGCGTGACCGCCTTCCTGGGGCGCGGCCAGCCGGGCTTCTTGTTGATCTACGTCGGGCTGATCGCCTTTTTCGCCTTCTTCTACACGGCGATCGTCTTCAACCCCAAGGAGACGGCCGACAATCTGCGGAAGTATGGCGGCTTCGTGCCCGGCATTCGGCCGGGCAACAATACGGCCGACTATCTCGATTTCGTGCTGACGCGGATCACCACGGTCGGCGCGATCTATCTCAGCGTGGTCTGCGCGCTGCCCGAGATGATGCTCGCGCAGATGCCGCAGCTGACCTTCTATTTCGGCGGCACCAGCCTGCTGATCGTGGTCTCGGTGACGATGGACACGGTGGCCCAGGTGCAGTCGCACCTGCTGGCGCACCAGTACGAAGGGTTGGTGAAGAAGGCCCGCCTCAAAGGGCGTCGCTGATGAATCTGATCCTGCTGGGACCACCCGGCTGCGGCAAGGGGACGCAAGCCCAGATCCTGCAGGAGCGTTTCGGCGCGGTGCAGCTGTCCACCGGCGACATGCTGCGCGCCGCGGCGAAGGCCGGGACCGAGCTTGGAAAGAAGGCCGGGGCGATCATGAATGCGGGCAAGCTGGTCCCCGACGACCTGATCGTCTCGATGATCGCCGAGCGCATCGGCGAGCCCGATTGCCGCGATGGCTTCATCCTGGACGGCTTTCCCCGCACCGTCGCCCAAGCCGAGGCGCTGGACGCGATGCTGGCGGAGAAGGGCCTCAAGCTCGACCACGTGATCGAGCTGGAGGTCGACGAGGCGGCGCTGTTCGCCCGGATCGAGGGCCGGGCGGCGGACTCCGGCGGGGCCGCGCGCGCGGACGACAACCCCGAGACGTTGAAGAAGCGCCTGGGGGTCTACCGCGAGCAGACCGCGCCGATCCTGCCCTATTACCGGATTACGGGGCGGCTCGCATCGGTCGACGGCATGCAGGGCATCGAGGCGGTGACGGCGCAATTGGTCGCGATTTTGGACGGAAATTGAGTGGGTTATGTTGACAGCGGGGCGCCAACGCTTATATACCGCTGGTACCCTTTGGGCGGGGCCGAAAGGGGCGTGTTTGTGCGCCCTCATAAGGATTTGCGTACGGCAGTATTGCGTGCGAGCCGGCCGGGCTGGATGCGAAGGGCATCGCGCCGGCGCCGGGCGTTCAGCTTAATCCCGTTGCGGTTTTAGGAGGTCGAGACGTGGCGCGTATTGCAGGGGTGAACATTCCGACCGGGAAGCGGGTCGAGGTCGCGCTGACCTATATCCACGGCATCGGGCCCACCAAGGCGAAGGAGATCTGCGGCAAGGTCGGCATTCCCTTCGAGCGGCGGGTCAGCCAGATGACCGACGACGAGGTGGTCCGGATCCGCGAATCGATCGACCGCGACTACACGGTCGAGGGCGACCTGCGGCGCGAAGTGGCGATGAACATCAAGCGCCTGATGGATCTCGGCTCCTATCGCGGCCTGCGCCACCGCAAGGGCCTGCCGGTGCGCGGCCAGCGGACCCATACCAACGCGCGCACGCGCAAAGGTCGGGGCCGCGCGGTCGCCGGCAAGAAGAAGGCGTAAAGGACACCCATGGCCAAGGTACAGACCGCGCGCGTCAAGCGGCGCGAACGCAAGAACATCACCTCGGGCGTGGCGCATGTCAGCGCGACGTTCAACAACACCATGATCACCATCACCGACGCCCAGGGCAACACGATCGCCTGGTCGTCCGCCGGTGGGCAAGGTTTCAAGGGCTCGCGGAAGTCGACGCCCTACGCGGCGCAGATCGCCGCCGAGGATGCCGGACGCAAGGCCATGGAACACGGCATGAAGACGCTGGAGGTCGAGGTCAAGGGCCCCGGCAACGGCCGCGAATCGGCGTTGCGGGCCTTGCAGTCGGTGGGCTTTCAGATCACCGCCATCCGCGACGTAACGCCGATACCGCACAACGGCTGCCGCCCGCCCAAGCGCCGCAGGGTTTAGCGCGGCCAATTTCGCGGCGCCCGAACCCGTCAGGGCCACGGGGCGTCCGCCCGAACGCATAGTGAGGCGCGGGATCCAACCTCCCGCCATGAGCCCATGGAGCAGAACCCCGTGACAATTCAGAAGAACTGGACTGACCTGATCAAGCCGAGCGGATTCAAGGTCGATGCGAGCGACGACGCCGCACGCCACGCCTCGATCGTGGTGCAGCCGCTGGAGCGCGGTTTCGGCATAACCCTCGGCAACGCCTTGCGGCGCGTCCTGCTGTCGTCGCTGCAGGGTGCCGCGGTGACCTCGATCCATATCGACGGCGTGCTGCACGAGTTTTCCTCGATCCCCGGCGTCCGCGAGGACGTGACCGACATCGTGCTCAACATCAAGTCGCTGGCCTTGCGCATGCATGGCGAGGGACCCAAGCGCATGTCGCTCAAGGCCGAGGGCCCGATGGAAGTCACCGGCAGGATGATCGAAACCGGCCACGACATCGAGATCATGAACCCGGACCAGGTGCTGATGCATCTGGACGAGGGCGCGCATATCTCGATGGAGCTGACCGTGGAGCTCGGCAAGGGCTACACACCGGCCAACCAGAACCGCGCGGCCGATGCGCCGATCGGCCTGATCCCGGTCGACGCGCTCTACAGCCCGGTGCGCAAGGTGTCCTACAAGGTCGAGAACGCGCGCGTCGGCCAGGTGACCGACCTCGACAAGCTGACCCTCGACGTGGAGACCAACGGCGCGGTCACGCCGGAGGATTCGGTGGCGCTCGCCGCCCGCATCCTGCAGGACCAGCTCCAGCTCTTCATCACCTTCGAGGAGCCCAAGGCCGACGTGACGGACGAGCGGCCGGGCGAGCTGCCCTTCAACCGCAACCTCCTGCGCAAGGTGGACGAGCTGGAGCTGTCGGTGCGTTCGGCCAACTGCCTGAAGAACGACAACATCATCTACATCGGCGACCTGGTCCAGAAGACCGAGGCGGAGATGCTGCGCACGCCAAATTTCGGGCGCAAGTCGCTGAACGAGATCAAGGAAGTGCTGGCGACGATGGGCCTCCATCTCGGCATGGAGATCACCAGCTGGCCGCCGGAGAACATCGAGGACATGGCCAAGCGCCTCGAGGAGCCCTACTAGGGCCCATCGGGCGCGGGCGGAGAAAGCGGAGCAACGATCCATGCGCCACAGAATTTCCGGGCGGAAGCTCAACCGGACGTCGAGCCACCGCAAGGCCATGCTGGCCAACATGGCGGCGGCGCTGGTCAAGCACGAGCAGATCACCACGACCGTTCCCAAGGCCAAGGAGCTGCGGCGCACGGTCGACAAGCTGGTGACCCTGGGCAAGCGCGGCTCGCTGCACGCGCGGCGCCAGGTGCTGTCGGTGCTGAAGGATTCCAAGCTGACCGACAAGCTGTTCACGACGCTCGCCGAGCGCTACAAGGCGCGCAACGGCGGCTATACGCGGGTGATGCGGGCGGGCTTCCGCCACGGCGATTCGGCGCCGATCGCGATCATCGAATTCGTCGACCGCGACCCGGAGGCCAAGGGCCTGGATTCGGGTCCGGTGCAGGCGGACGGCGACGCGGAGGCCGATGCGGCCGAAGCCTAGAGCAGGTCGTGATTAGGTCGAATCACTTCATGATTCGACCTAATCACGTGAATCTGCTCTATTGTCAAATAGTTAGATCGGATTCACGCATTTGGGCCGGATCGATTCTTGATCCGGCCCAAATGCGACCCGATCTAGACGGGGCACGTCACGGCATTTGGCCGCGTATGATTAAATGAGATCGCAAAAGGGGGGCAGCGCAGGGCTGCCCCTTTTCGGTTGTCCCGGGTGGATTTGGAATATCATAATCATATCAGCGAGATGGGTGTGGTTGCCGCACCGAAAGGATGACGTTGGATGCGACGCTCTGAATTCCTGAGCCGGGGTCTGTTCGCCGCCGCGGGCATGAGCGTGGCGCTGCTGCTGACGCTTCCGGTTCCCGCCACGGCGGAAGAGACCAAGCGCGCGCCCAAGACGAGCGCCGAGATCACGCTCTCCTTCGCCCCGGTGGTCAAGAAGGTCGCGCCCGCCGTCGTCAACATCTACGCCAAGCGTCTCGCGGAGCGTCGACTGGTCTCGCCGCTGTTCGACGATCCGTTCTTCCGCCGGTTCTTCGGCCGCGACTTCGGCCAGCCGCGCCCGCGCACGCAAGGCGCGCTCGGCAGCGGCGTGATCGTGCGGGCCGAGGGCGTCATCGTCACCAATGCCCACGTCATCAAGGGCGCCAAACAGATCACCGTCGTCACCGCCGACCGCCGCGAGTTCGAGGCCACGGTGCTGCTGCGCGATCGGCGCACCGACCTCGCGGTGCTGCGGATCAAGCCCGACGGCAGGCTTCCGGCGCTGACATTCGGCGATGCCGACGATCTGGAGGTCGGCGATCTGGTGCTGGCGGTCGGCAATCCCTTCGGCGTCGGCCAGACGGTGACCAGCGGGATCGTCTCCGCCGTGGCGCGCACCACGGTGGGCATCACCGATTTCCGGTCCTTCATCCAGACCGACGCCGCGATCAACCCCGGCAACTCGGGCGGCGCGCTCGTCACCATGGACGGCCGCCTGGTCGGCATCAACACGGCGATCTATTCCAAGTCCGGCGGCTCCGTCGGCATCGGCTTCGCGATCCCGTCGAACATGGTTCAATCGGTATTGACCAGCGCGCTCACGGGCAGGCCGCTGTTGCGGCCTTGGATCGGTGCCAGCGGCCAGGACGTCAATGCCGATATCGCCGGATCGCTGGGTCTGAAGCGCATCGCGGGGATGATCGTCCGTGACGTCCGCAAGGAAGGCCCGGCGGCCAAGGCCGGGCTCAAGCGCGGCGACGTGATCACGGCGGTCGACGGAAAGGGCATCCTGAACGCCCAGGCGCTGCGCTATCGGCTGGCCCTCTTGCAGGTCGGCGGCAAGGCCAAGCTGAGCGTTTTCAGGGCCGGCAAGACGATCGACGTCGTCATCGACCTCATGGCGCCTCCTGAAAACCCGCCGCGCAACCGGACGACGATCACCGGCCATTCGCCCTTCGCCGGCGCCACGATCGCCAATCTGTCGCCGCGCCTCTCCGAGGAGATCGGCTTCCAGGGCCCGGATTCCGGCGTCATCATTCTCGACATCGCGCGCGGCAGCCCGGCGCACCGCCTGCGCATGGCGCGCGGCGACACCATCGTCAGCGTGAACGGCGTTTCGATCGACCGCGTCTCGATCCTGCGGGACCTGGTGGCGGAACCGCATCGCAACTGGTTCCTGCAACTGCGCCGGCGTGGCCAGCTGATCACGCTGCGCCTGCGCGGGTGAAGACGCTCTTCGAGGCGCACGCTCCGCATCCGCTGGCCGACCGCCTGCGGCCCCAGCGGCTGGAGGCCGTGGTGGGCCAGGACCACCTGCTCGACGCCAAGGGCCCGCTCGGCCGCATGGTGGCGCAGGGCCGGCTCGCCTCGCTGATCCTCTGGGGCCCGCCGGGGACGGGCAAGACCACCATCGCGCGGCTGCTGGCCGAACAGGCCGACCTCGCCTTCGAGCCGATCTCCGCCGTGTTCTCCGGCGTCGCCGACCTGCGCAAGGTCTTCGAGCGCGCGCGCGACCGCCGCGGGGCTGGGCAGGGCACGCTGCTCTTCGTCGACGAAATCCACCGCTTCAACCGCGCCCAGCAGGACGCCTTCCTGCCGGTGGTCGAGGACGGCACGGTGATCCTGGTGGGCGCGACCACGGAGAACCCCTCCTTCGAGCTCAACGCGGCGCTGCTCTCCAGGGCGCAGGTGCTGGTGCTCAACCGGCTCGACGATGCGGCGCTCGAGGAGCTGCTGAGCCGCGCCGAGCGCGAGGAAGGCCGGGCGCTTCCCTTGACCGACGACGCCCGGGCGGGGCTCAAGGCGATGGCCGACGGCGACGGCCGCTTCGTGCTCAACCTGGCCGAGGAGCTGTTCGCGCTGGCGCCGGAGGAGGCGGGCGAGGGGCTCGACCTGGCTGCCTTGACCAAGGCCGTGCAGCGCCGTGCGCCGCTCTACGACAAGAGCCAGGACGGGCACTACAACCTGATCAGCGCGCTCCACAAGTCGATGCGCGGCTCCGACGTCGACGCCGCGCTCTATTGGCTCGCGCGCATGCTGGCGGGCGGCGAGGATCCGATCTACATCGCGCGGCGCATCACGCGCTTCGCGGTCGAGGATATCGGCATGGCCGATCCCGACGCGCTGCCCCAGACGATCGCCGCCTGGGAGGCCTACGACCGCCTCGGCTCGCCCGAGGGCGAGCTCGCCATCGCCCAGGCCGTGATCTATCTCGCGACGGCGCCGAAGTCGAACGCCGGCTACCGGGCCTTCGGCGATGCGAGCCGGGCGGCGCGGGAAACCGGCTCGCTGATGCCGCCCAAGCACATCCTGAACGCGCCGACGCGGCTGATGAAGGACCTGGGGTATGCCGAGGGCTATGCGTACGACCATGCCGCCGAAGACGGGTTTTCCGGCCAGGACTACTTCCCCGACGACATGGAGCGGCGCCAGTTCTACGCGCCGGTCGAGCGCGGCTTCGAACGCGAAGTCAGGAAACGTCTCGACTACTGGCAGAAGCTTCGGGACAAGCGCGGCTGACCCCGGCGCAGCCGGGACCGGCCGCCGCCGATTTCGGGCGCGGCGTACGCCCAGGCGTTGTTGTCGCTGAGCACGGCGACTATCTTGGCCACCGCTATCCCGGCATTCAGCGGAGCAGGGCGCCATGGTCACATATTTCTGGATTGCGTTGGGTAGCGCCCTCGGCGGGGTGGCGCGCTATTGGACCTCGGGATTGGTCGCCCATCAATTCGGCGAGACCTTTCCTTGGGGCACGCTGTTCGTGAACGTGCTGGGCTCGTTCGTCATCGGCATTATCGCGACGCTGACGTCGCCCGACGGCCGCATATTCGTCGGCACCGAGACCCGTCAATTCCTCATGCTCGGCATTTGCGGCGGCTACACGACCTTCTCATCCTTCAGCCTCCAGACGCTGGAGCTCGTGCGTGACGGTGAAATGGTTCGGGCCAGCGCCTATATCGTTCTGTCGGTGGTGCTGTGCATCGTAGCGGTCTGGCTGGGACATATCGCGGCGGTCGGCCTCAACCAGCTGAAGGGATCCTGATCCATGAGCCCACCCAAAGCGGCGGTGCTGCTCCGCATCTTCATCGGTGAGGACGACAAGTACGAGGGCCGGCCGCTCTACCAGACGATCGTGGAAGCCGCCCGCAGCGAGCATATCGCGGGCGCCACGGTGCTCCGCGGCCCCCTCGGCTATGGCCAGTCGAGCCGGCTGCACACGACCAAGATCCTCCGCCTGTCCGAGGACCTGCCGTTGGTCATCGAGATCGTCGACGGTGCGGAGAAGATCGACGCATTCCTGAAGACTATCGATCCGATGATGACCGGCGGGCTGGTCACGCTGGAGAAAGTGACGGTCATTCGCTACGGCGACGGCGGGATGGATGGCTGAACGGGGGCCGGACGCATTTGCCGGCGGCGTACAGGCTGTCACCGTCGCCGAGGAGGAAGCCGAGCTGCGCCTGGATCGCTGGTTCAAGCGGCACTATCCCGGGCTTTCTCACGGCCGGCTGGAGAAGCTCCTGCGCAAGGGCCACATCCGCGTCGACGGCAAGCGCGCCAAGGCCGGCCAGCGGCTCGCGGCGGGGCAGACGGTCCGCGTGCCGCCGATGGCGGCCGAACGCACGGGGCCGGCGGCCGGAAAGCGTCGAGCGGCGGCGCCGGTGGCCGAGGACGACGCCGAGGCCTTGCGCGCGGCGGTGCTCTATCGCGACGACCTGGCGATCGCCGTCAACAAGCCGCCGGGGCTCGCCGTGCAGGGCGGGACGCGAACCAGCCGCCATCTCGACGGCATGCTGGATGCGCTGCGTTTCGGGTCGTCCGAACGGCCGCGGTTGGTACATCGGCTCGACCGCGACACCTCCGGGGTGCTGGTGCTTGCCCGCAGCGCCGCGGCCGCCGCCGCGCTGGCCCGCGCCTTCCGGCAAAGGAGCGCGCGGAAGCTCTACTGGGCCGTGACGGTCGGGTGCCCCACGCCCCGCGCCGGGACGATCGACGTGGCGTTGACCAAGGGCGCAGCCCAAGGCGGCGAGCGCATGGTCGCGGCCGGCCGGGTGGATGGAGCCGACGGTGGACGGCGGGCGATCACGCACTACCGGGTCGTCGAGCAGGCGGGCAAGGAAGCGGCGTTGGTGGCGCTGACGCCGCTCACGGGCCGGACGCATCAGCTGCGCGTGCACATGTCGGAGCGGGGAACGCCGATCCTTGGCGATGGCAAGTACGGCGGCCGGGGCGCCTTCCTGCCCGGCCGCGCATGCGCGCTGCACCTCCACGCCCGCCGGCTGGTGTTGCCCGTCGAGGGCAGAGCAACGCTCGACGTCACCGCCCCGCCGCCCGCGCATATGGTTGAAACGTTTGAGTTTTTTGGCTTCAGCACCAAGGAAGCCGAGGCGCTGTTCGCGATCGACGACTGAGTCTGGTCGAAGCGATGGCCGCAAACTTGCCGTGCGCACGCCCCATCGATGACAAAGATTTTTGTCAGTTAATGTCGCGGTAATGGGCGCGCCCTATGATCGCGCCCTCCACTTCCGGAGGCCCCGATGACCAGCGTCAAGCCAAGCGCCATGATGTTCGCCAATGTGAGCGGCTGCGCGCAGACGGCCGTGGTCCGCCCCAAGCGATCGAAGCCCAAGCCCGAGCCGGCGGGAAAGTCGGCCAAGCGGACCAAGAAAAAGCCCGCCAAGGTGGCGCGCCGGGGCGCCAAGCGCGGCTGACGCCAGGGCGGCGGAGGTTTTCGCGCCGCAAGTTCGGTCGGGCGTGCAAAAGGGCGTGGACTCCAGAGCCCTCAACCATCATCTCTTGTGAATGACACCGGCACCTGCTGGTCGGGCGTGAGATGGGCGGATCGCCGCTCCGCCTGGCCGTCTTCGACTGTGACGGAACCCTTGTCGACAGCCTCGGCGCGATTGCCGCCGCCGCCGCGCGCGCATTCCAGATGCAGGGGCTCGATCCGCCGTCGCCGCGCGAGGTCCAGGGCATCGTCGGCCTGCCGCTGCTCGAAGCGCTCGCGCATCTGGCGCCCGAGAGGGCCGACGTGGAGCGATTGCGCGATGGCTATGCCACGGCCTACCGTGAGCTGATCGCAGACCCGGCGATGCACGAAGGGCTCTACGAGGGCGCGCTTGCCGCCCTGGATGCGCTCGAGGCGGCCGGGGTGCTGTTGGGCGTTGCCACCGGCAAGGGCCGGCGCGGGCTCCACGGGGTGCTCGAGCGCCACGGCATCCGCGAGCGCTTCGTCACCTTGAAGACCAGCGACGACGGCCCCGGCAAGCCCAATCCCCACATGCTGATCGCGGCGATGGAGGAGGCGGGAACCGGTCCCGGCGAAACCATCATGATCGGCGACACCACATTCGATATACTGATGGCGGCGAATGCCGGCGTTTCCGCCATCGGCGTGACCTGGGGCTATCACGGCGAAGCGGACCTTAGGGCGGCAGGCGCGTGCGGCATGGCCTCGGCCTTCGCCGAGGTGGCGCCGCTGTTCGAGCGTTTGACCAGGAGACCGTGATGCGTTGGCTCAAGAGAGGGCTGCTGGGCCTGCTCGCCGTCGTCGCGATCGCGGTCGCCGCGGCCGTCATCTTCGTCTCCGCGATCGACTTCAACGAGTACAAGGCCGTGATCGCGGCCGAGCTCAAGGCCGCGACGGGGCGCGAAGTCACGATCGGCGGCAGGATCGAGACCAGCCTGCTCTCGACCGCGCCGGTGATCGTGGTGAACGACCTCTCGATCGCAAACACCGATTGGGGCACGCGCAAGGACATGGTGGTGCGGGTCTCGCTGTTTCCGCTGATCCTGGGGCGGGTGAACGTCAAGCGGATGGTCGCGGTCGAGCCGGATATCCTGCTGGAGACCGACCGGAGCGGCCGCCAGAACTGGGTCTTCGCGCCGGTGAAGGCGAAGAGCGGCGAGACCGGCAGCGGCCCGAGCCTTGCCTTTCGCGAGCTGCGCATCAGGCGCGCGCGCATCGCCTACCGCGACGGCACCACGGGCGACATCGACCGCTTCGGCATCGACCGCCTGGCCGCGACCGCGAAGAGCATGGCCAGCCCGATGCGCTTCGACGCGTCGGGGCTGTTCGACGGCAAGGTGGTCATGATCAAGGGGCGCCTCGGCCCGCCGGCCGATCTGTTCTCGGGCCGGGCGGTCGAGCTTGCCTTCAACGCGACCCTCGGGCGCAGCGACCTGACGGGAAACCTCGTCCTGCAGGCCCAGGAGAAGGTCTCGCTCAAGGGCGCGGTTCGCTCCGACAATCTCGACACCGCCGACTTCGGCGCCGCCTCGAAGGACCCTCGCATCTTCGGCGAGGATCCGTTGCCGGTCGGTCTGGTGCGGATACTCGACGCCGATATCGGCTTCAAGGGCCGGATGTTGCGTATCGGCAGCGCGGCGCTGACCGGCGTCGAGGGCGCGATCCAGGTGGTGGACGGCGTGCTGACGGTGTCGAACCTGAAGGCGGCGGTGGCCGGCGGGGACCTCACGGGCGCGCTGTCCCTCAACGCCACGGCAAGGCCGGCGAAGCTGTCCGCCAAGGCGGACCTGACCGGGCTGTCGCTGAAGCAGTTGACGCCCACGGTGTCCGGGCCGATGAGCCTCGCGCTCGACGTGGGCGGCGTCGGCGACACGCCGCGGGCGATCGCCGCGACGCTGAAGGGCCGGACGACGTTGATCGGCGGGCCCGGCCGGGTGGCGAATGACGGCCTCGTGCTGATGACCTTCGGGATCGGTTCGATCCAGAAGCTGCTGACGCGCGGTTCGGTGCGTGCGGAGAACGTGAACTGCGTCGTCGCGCACTTCGATTTCGCTGGCGGGGTGGGGCAGAGCCGGGTCCTGGTCACCGATTCCGCCCGTCTGACGTTCCTGGGACACGGCACGCTCGACCTGCGGAGCGAGCAGCTCAACCTGCTGTTCGTGCCGCGGACAAAGGAGACCGGGCTGGGCGACGTGACCATCCACCCGGTACGGGTCACCGGATCGATCCTGAACCCCTCGGCTGCGGTCGATCCGAGTGCGGCGGCGAAGCAGGCGGCGAAGAACATCCTGGGATCGGCGCGGCGCGGGCTCAATTTCGTCGGCTCGCTGGTCGGGGTCACCAAGCGCGAGAGCCGCAACGGCAGCCCCTGTCGGGCCGCCATCGCGGCGGCCGGCGGCAAGGCGCCGGCGGCGGACGGCGCAACCGAGCGCCTGGGGGGATCGGGCGGCGCGCCCGCGCGCCCGCGCAAGAAAAAGGGCCTGTTGCAGCGGCTCAATCCCTTCGACTGACCGTCCCCTTGAAGCGCTTCTACGAGACCGTATCGGTGGTCGAGGCGGATGTCGGCTTCGCCATCGCGCTCGATGGCCGGCCGGTGCGCACGCCGGCGAAATCACCGCTGGCGGTGCCGTCGGCGGGGCTGGCGAAGGCGATCGCCGACGAATGGGCGGCGCAGGAGGGCGACGTGCGACCGTTGGCGATGCCGTTGACGCGTCTCGCCAGCACGGCGATCGACAAAGTGGCGGCCGAACGGGCCCGGTTCGTCGACGACCTGGCGCGATACGGCGGGAGCGACCTGCTGTGCTATCGCGCCGAGCATCCACCGGAATTGGTGTCGCGCCAGGCGGCCGCCTGGCAGCCGCTCCTCGAATGGGCGGGAGACCGCTACGGTTCGCGCCTGACGGTAACCCAGGGTGTGGTGCCGCGCGATCAGCCGAAGGCCGCGCTCGCCGCCTTGCGCTCGGCCATCGAGAGGCATGACGACATGGGCATCTCGGCGCTCCACGCGGCGACCACGGCAGCCGGCTCGCTGGTCATTGCGCTCGCGTTGCTCGAGACCCGCGTGACGGCCGACGAGGCCTTCGCGCTCTCCGAGCTCGACGAGAGTTTCCAGATCGAGCAATGGGGCGTGGATGCGGAAGCCGCGCGGCGCCGCGAGGCGATCCGCGCCGAGTTCGGCGCGGTGGCGGCGTTCATGGCCCATCGCCGGGACGCGCCCTGACGGTTGCCGCCGCCGGCACGCGCTCGTCTGGCGCGGGTGTCACAGGCATGCTATTGGCAGAGCACGTGATTTTGGGGAAGGGGGTTCGCATGCACGACATCCTCCGCGCGCTCGAGCGCAAGCGGGCCGCGGCCCGGCTGGGCGGCGGCAAGAAACGGATCGAGGCCCAGCACGCCAAGGGCAAGCTGACCGCGCGCGAGCGCATCGAGCTGCTGCTCGACGAGGGGAGCTTCGAGGAATACGACATGTTCGTCGAGCACCGCTGCGCCGATTTCGGCATGAACAAGCAGACGGTGCCGGGCGACGGCGTGGTCTCGGGCTGGGGCACGGTCAACGGCCGGATCGTCTTCGTGTTCTCGCAGGACTTCACGGTGTTCGGCGGCGCTCTCTCCGAATCCCACGCGATGAAGATCTGCAAGGTGATGGACCAGGCCATGAAGGTCGGCGCGCCGGTGATCGGGCTCAACGATTCCGGCGGCGCGCGGATCCAGGAAGGCATCGATTCGCTGGCCGGCTACGCCGAGGTCTTCCAGCGCAACGTGCTGGCCTCGGGCGTGGTGCCGCAGATATCGCTGATCATGGGCCCCTGCGCGGGCGGGGCGGTCTACTCGCCGGCGATGACCGACTTCATCTTCATGGTCAAGGACAGCTCCTACATGTTCGTGACCGGCCCCGACGTGGTGAGGACCGTGACCCACGAGGAGGTGACCCACGAGGAATTGGGCGGGGCGGTCACGCATACCTCGAAGTCGGGGGTGGCCGATCTCGCCTTCGAGAACGACGTCGAGGCACTGCTTGAGCTGCGGCGCTTCATCGATTTCCTGCCGGCCTCCAACCGCGAGAAACCGCCGGTGCGGCCGACCAACGATCCGGCCGAGCGGGCCGAAGCCTCGCTCGACACGCTGGTCCCCGCCGATCCGCACAAGCCCTACGACATGCGCGAGCTGATCCTGAAGGTGGCCGACGAGGGCGACTTCTTCGAGCTGCAGGCCGATTACGCCGGCAACATCCTGATCGGCTTCGCGCGCCTGGAAGGCTCCACGGTGGGCATCGTCGCCAACCAGCCGATGGTGCTGGCGGGCTGTCTCGATATCTCGTCCTCGATCAAGGCGGCGCGTTTCGTGCGCTTCTGCGACGCCTTCAACATCCCGATCGTCACCTTCGTCGACGTGCCCGGCTTCCTGCCCGGCACGGCGCAGGAGTTCGGCGGCATCATCAAGCATGGCGCCAAGCTGCTCTATTCCTACGCCGAGGCGACGGTCCCGAAGGTCACGGTGATCACCCGCAAGGCCTACGGCGGGGCTTACGACGTCATGTCCTCCAAGCATCTGCGCGGCGACGTGAACTACGCCTGGCCGACGGCGGAGATCGCGGTGATGGGCCCGAAGGGGGCGGTGGAGATCATCTTTCGCCAGGACCGCGGCGATGCGGCCAAGATCGAGGTGCGCACCGAGGCGTACCGCAAGAAGTTCGCAAACCCCTTCATCGCCGGGCACAGGGGCTTCATCGACGACGTCATCATGCCGCACAACACGCGCCGCCGGGTCGCCCGGTCGCTGGCGATGCTGCGCGACAAGCACCTGGAGAACCCCTGGAAGAAGCACGCCAACATGCCGCTCTAACCGCCGCCGTCCGGGCTTACAGTGGGGGTGGGGACGATGAGCGATCCGGCGCGCCGGGCGGAGCATGAGGCCCAGCGCCGCCGCCTGCGCGGCTTCGGCTATCACCTGATCGGCTATTTCCTGGTGATGATCGTGCTGGTGCCGGTCAACCTGCTGACCAGCCCCGCGCGGCCCTGGTTCCTATTGCCGATGGTCGGCTGGGGAGCGGTGCTCGGCGTGCATGCGGCCTTTGCGATGGGCCTCTTGCGCGGCCTTATCGGCCGGCGCCGCGATTAGAGCATTTTCCGATCGTTTGGCATCACCGGCCCGCTCCCCCACCCGGCCACCCAATGGCAGTATCCTGTGGGTGGCCGGGTGGGGGAGCGGGCTGGCGCCGGTTCCGCGTGAGCGGAATATGCTCTAGCCGGAGCGACGCCTATTTGGGCGGGGCTTCGTAGCGTTGGCCGACCAGCCCGGCGCCGTCGCCCTCGGCTTCCTTGACCACCTCGCGCCCCACCGTGCTGGTGAAGGCTTCGCGGTCGCTGTAGGCCGACCACAAGGCGCCGCGCGCGCGCTCGAAATGGCTCGACAGTTGCGGGTTCTCCGGGCTCAGCAGCGTGACGATCTTGCGGTGCAGCTCGATGAACCGGGCGCGCAGCTGGTCGAGGGTCTTCTCGCTGGTGCCCTTGTGGAAGCGGTAGAATTCCTCGGTGAAGGCGATAAGGCTCTGGCGCAGGTCGATCTTGTCGACGATCCCGATGCCCTTGGCCTCGCCCAGCAGCGCCTTGATCTTGTCGATATCGATGTTCTCGCTGACCGGGCCGCCGACCTTGGCGAACCGGTCTCCGGCGCCCGTGGTCTCGCCCTGGGCGGGGGCAGTCACGACGGCATAGGCCAGGGCAAGGGCCAGCGCGCAGCCAATGCCGGGCCGCGCCCAGAAGCCGCCCCAAGTCCGGGTTCCTGCCGCTCGCTCTCCTCGCTCCATGGTCGGCAGTGTGTGGCCGAATGACTGACCAGTTTGTATACTTCGCCAACAGCTTGAGCGATGTTCTTCCTAAATTACCCGAAAATTCAATGGACTATGCAGGCCTGGCGTCGACCGGACCGCGGTTTCCCGCGAGATAGCGGATCACGTCGCCGGTATCGATCACGAGCGACAGCGCGTTGGCCGCGACGACGGCGTCGCGCCACAGCACGAACCAGTCGCGGTTGAGCCCCGGATCGGAGAGGGCGCCGCGGCTCACCAGGTACCAGATGAGCGGGGCCCACCAGATGTGGCCCAGGCCGACCAGGCGGCTGAAACCCGTCGCGCGGGTCAGGGCGATCATGCTGGCGAAGGCCGCGGCCATGGCGGCCAGGGTCCAGAGCGCATCGGGCGTGCCCAGGAAGGCCAGCGGCGCGATGAGGTTGAGCGCCGCCAGCAGGCCGACCCAGACGCGCCACGGCCAGGCCAGCCCGAAGAGGCCCTTGTGGAACGCGATCAGGCCGCGGATCACTTGGCGGCCCGCTGCGCCACGGGCGCGAAGACCTTGAGCGGACGGCGCACCCCGGCGACCTTGTGCGCTCCCAAGGCCTCCCACGCGGCGGCGTTGGCGAGCGCCTTCCTGAAGAGCTCGCTCGCCACCACCGGCCGTCCGAGCGTCTTGGTCAGGCCCTCGAGCCGCGCGACCTCGTTCACGGTCGGGCCGATCACCGAGAAGGCGAGGCGCTCGGCGACGCCGATATTGCCGAAGGTCACATCGCCCAGATGCAGGCCGAGGCCATAGGCGATGGGATCCCGGCCGGCCGCCGCCCGCTCCTCGTTCAGCGCCTCGGTCCTTTGCGCGGCCAGACGCGACGCCGCCAGGGCGCGCTGGCAGGCCCGGGCCGCCGTGGCCTGTCCCTTGCGGATCGGGAAGATCGCCAGCACGGCGTCGCCGATGAAACCCAGGATCTCGCCCTGCTTGGCGAGCACCGCGCCGCCGACGGCGTCGAAGAAGGCGTTGAGGGTGGCGATGTAGTCGCCGGGGGCAAGCGTCTCCGCCATCGCGGTCGAGCCGCGCAGATCGCTGAACCAGACCGCGGCGTGGATATGCTCGCCGTCGCCGCGGCGGATCTGGCCGTTGAGCACGCGCAAGCCTGCGTCGGGCCCGAGATAGGTGGTCATGACGTTGCGGGCGATCTCGCCGCGGGTCACGATCTTGCAGGCGACGGCGAAGCTTTGCTGGATGCGCATGATCGCCTGGACCTCGTTGTCGGAGAACCCGGCTTCGCGGTCGGTCAGCCAGGAACTGATGAGGCCGTCCTGCGCGCCGTCGCTGAACGGAACCAGGAAGGCGAGATAGTCGGTGCCCCCCAGCTCGCGGAACTCCTCCAGCACCGGAAAATCGATCAGGGTTTCGGGCCCTGTCAGTCGGCGCCGCACCATCGGTAAGCGGCGCTCGATCATGTGGTAGTGCGGGCTCTTCAGCCAGCGTTCGGGGGGCGGCCCGTCGACATGCAGGAAGCGATCGACCGTGATCGGCTCGCCGCGCTTCCAGACCAGGCCGATGCCGCTGATCAGCGGATGGAGCGTGCGGTAGGCGATATGGACGCGCAGGAGCGGCATGCCCGCGGCGTAGAGGCGGTCGCTACAGCCCTCGAACAAGGTCTCGATATCGGTCGTCTGGAGCGACTGGGCCATGAGCCAGTCCGCCACCTGGTCGAGAAGCGACGACGAGCCGCCGGCGGCCGCGCCGTCGGCCTTGGGCACTTCGACCGTGCGCGCGCTGGTTCTGGCCATCTGTCCGTCCGGGATAGGTCAGCCGAGCTTGGAGACGTCGAGCTCCTGCGACGCGCCGAGCCACATTACATGGGCGGTGTGGTCGATGAGGGCGTTGCCCGTGTTGGGATGGACGAAGACGGTGAGCCCCTCCCGATTGAGCGCCAGGAAAGGGATGATCTCGCCGAACAGCTCGGTCGCGAAGGCGATCTGGTAGCTCCACATCGGATGCGGGCCCACCGGCTTGTCGTGCCAGCGCCCCATCACGACCTCGAAGCGCGCCTCCACCGCCTCGCGGATGCGGGCCGCGCCCGGCTTGGTCGCAGCGTCGTAGTAGACATGGGCGTGGTAGCTCGCGATCGGGCCGGGCTTGGTCATGCGTGCGCCTGAGCGTGGTGGGTGCGGTTGCGTCCGACTATATCCTCCCGACCGGCCAGGACGAAGCGGGGATGCCCGCCCGAACCGGTCCGCCGGCGAGGCCGGCAGAGCCTTTGTCGCCCGGGGGACGCGTGATACCGTCCGCCGCGCATGTTCAAGAAGATCCTCATTGCCAATCGTGGGGAGATCGCCTGCCGGGTGATCCGCACCGCCCGGCGCATGGGCATCAAGACGGTGGCGGTCTATTCGGAGGCCGACGCCGAGGCGCTGCATGTCGAGATGGCCGACGAGGCGGTCGCAGTCGGTCCCGCACCCTCGGCCGAGAGCTATCTGGTCGCCGAGCGGATCATCGCGGCGGCGAAGAAGACCAAGGCGCAGGCGATCCATCCGGGTTACGGCTTCCTGTCCGAGAACGCGGCCTTCGCCAAGGCGCTGGAGACCGCCGGGATCGCTTTCATCGGCCCGCCCGTCAAGGCGATCAGGGCGATGGGGGACAAGATCTCGTCCAAGAACCTGGCCGCCAAGGCGGGGGTCAGCACCATCCCCGGCCATATGGAGCTGATCAAGGACGCCCGCGAGGCGGTGACGATCGCCCGCGGCATCGGCTATCCGGTGATGATCAAGGCCTCGGCCGGCGGCGGCGGCAAGGGCATGCGGATCGCCCGCAACGACGCCGAAGCCAAGGAGGGCTTCGCCTCGGCGCGCAACGAGGCGAAATCGAGCTTCGCCGACGACCGCGTCTTTATCGAGACGTACATCGAGGAGCCGCGGCACATCGAGATCCAGGTGCTGGCCGACGCCCATGGCAACGTGATCCATCTGGGCGAGCGCGAATGCTCGATCCAGCGCCGCCACCAGAAGGTGATCGAGGAGGCGCCCTCGCCATTCCTCGACGAGGCGACAAGGTCCGCCATGGGCGCGCAGGCGGTGGCGCTGGCCAAGGCGGTCGGCTACCGCTCGGCCGGCACGGTCGAGTTCATCGCCGACAGGGACCGCAACTTCTACTTCCTGGAGATGAACACGCGGCTTCAGGTCGAGCATCCGGTGACCGAGTTCATCACGGGCCTCGATCTCGTGGAGCAGATGATCCGCATCGCCGACGGCGAGCCCCTTTCGCTTGCCCAGTCAGAGGTGACGTTCGACGGCTGGGCGATCGAGGCACGGATCTACGCCGAGGATCCCTTCCGCGGCTTCCTGCCCTCGACGGGCCGGCTGGTGCGCTTTCGGTCGCCGGAGGAGAACGGCCACGTTCGGGTCGATACCGGGGTCGTGGAGGGCGGCGAGATCGGCATCCACTACGATCCGATGATCGCCAAGCTGGTCACCCATGGTCCCGATCGCGAGGCCGCCGCCGAACGCATGCAGGAGGCGCTCGACGGCTTCGTGATCCGCGGGCTCCACCACAACATCAGCTTCCTTTCCGCGCTGATCGTCCATCCGCGGTTCCGCGCGGGCCGGCTGACCACCGATTTCATCGCCGAGGAATTCCCCGACGGCTTCACCGGCGCGGCGCTGCCGGACAGCGATCCGGTTCCGCTCGCCGCCGTGGCCGCGGCCGTGCACCGCCGCCACACCGAGCGCGACGTGTCGATCACCGGGACGCTGGCGGGCCACGAGCGCCTGCCGCCCGACCGCTGGGCGGTGATGATCGGCGACCGCGTCCTGGAGGCGGTGGTGGTGCCGGTCCATGACGGCTTCGACCTCGAGGTCGGCGGGCGTCATGTCCGGCTGGCGACCGACTGGGAGATGGGCGAGAGCGTGCTGCGCGGCCGCGTCGACGGCGTGCCGTACACCGTGCAGATCGACGCGCTCGGGGTCGGGTATCGGCTGATCCACCACGGGACCGAGCAGGTCGTGCGGGTGGTCTCCCCGCGGACCGCCGAGCTCGCGGCGCGCATGCCGGTGAAACCGCCGCCCGATACCTCGCAGTTCCTGCTCTCGCCGATGCCGGGGTTGCTGTCCTCGATCGCGGTCGAGCCGGGCCGCGAGGTCAAGACGGGCGAGGTGCTGGCGGTGGTCGAGGCGATGAAGATGGAGAACGTGCTGCGCGCCGAGCGCGACGGCACGGTGAAGACGCTGCACGCGGCGCCCGGCGATTCGCTCGCGGTCGACCAGGTCATCCTCGAGTACGCCTAGAGCAGGTCGTGATCAAGTCGAGTAACTTCTTGATCCGACCCAAATGCGATCCGATCTAGGCCGCCCGCGGTCGCGAAATGACCCAGGTCGCGTTGACCATCGAGGAAGTGCTCGAACGGTTCCCCGCCTACCGGGTCGCCCTGGTCGTGGCGCGCGACCTGTCGATCCCCGACCCGGCGCCGGCGGCCCTCCTAGAGCACTTTCTGTTCGTTTTGAATCGTTAGGGGATTCCCAAGGTCGCTGGAATGTGATTCATCCTGTGGGCTGGTGAAGGAGGCCAGCCTGCATGG
>Ga0302046_10000809_pt1 | contig 30146 bp, 34 predicted proteins | sample RVTome_11_FD_200261 | JGI IMG/M metagenome (GOLD analysis project Ga0302046, IMG submission 200261) | Soil microbial communities from uranium-contaminated site in the Upper Colorado River Basin, Wyoming, United States - RVT147D111 (version 2) ...
TCTGCCGTTGAAATCGTTTTCAAAGACCCAAAGCTGATCGTGCTCTGTCTCTGATTCTTCCTCCTCGTTTGTTGTCAGCTCGATGGGGCCCGGCAGGACTGCCGGATCACCAACTCGGTCGGTAACGTCAGGTGTATCGGGCCGTCGCCCGGCTCGTCGATCAGGCCGACGAGCAGCTTCGCCGCTTCGAAGCCCATCTCTTGGATCGATTGGTCGATGGTGGTGAGCGGGGGGTTGGCCAGGGCGGACTCCGGAATGTTGTCAAAGCCGATCACCGAGAGGTCGCCGGGGATCGTCACCCCCAGCGAGCGGGCGACCTCCATGGTCTGGATGGCCGACACGTCGTTGGCCGCGAAGATTGCGGTGGGAGGAGGGCCCAGCTGGAGCAGCTCTCGCGCCGGCGCCTCGGCCGACTCTGGTCTGTAGCCTCCGACCCGGACGAGGTCCGGATCGAAGGAAATCCCGGCTCTGTCCAACGCCTCCCGGTAGCCCAACTCGCGCAGACGCGCCGACTCCAGGTCGGGGCGTCCGGACAAGAAGCCGATGCGGCGATGTCCCAGTGAGATCAGGTATTCCGTAGCGGCGACCGCGCCCTCCAGGTTTTGCGAGTCGACCGTGGGCAGGGTGGACGAACCGGCATGGGGGTCGACGGCTACCACCGGAGCACCACTCGACACCTCGACGACCGTGGGGGTGACGAGAATGGTCCCGTCGGTGAGGGTCCCGTTGAGTCGGGACAGATAGCGACGCTCCCAGCCGACTTGGTCCCCTGCGTGGCCACCGCCGGAATAGACGATCAGCTCGTAGCCGGTGCCCCGGATCGCCCTGGCAGCGCCCTTCAACAACTCGGCGCTAAAGGGCTCGATGTCGGCGACGATGATGCCGATCACGTTGGTGCGTCGACTGCGCAGACTTCTCGCCACCAAGCTCGACTCATAGCCGAGGTCGGCGATCACCGCTTGGACCCGGGTGAATGTCCCCGGTGCGACCCCGTAGCGCCCGTTGACCACCCTCGAGACGGTGGCGATCGACACTCCCGCCTGCTCGGCCACGTCGCCGATGGTGACCCTGTCCCGTGATGGTCTCATGCCAGGCCGACCTCAGAGTCGTTAACGATGTCGATAACGTTTACAACCTACCCACGTTGACGTCCCCGTCGCAACCGAGTACGGGGGGTGTTGTCTGGTTTCTGGTCTACTGCAGGAGTGGCTCGACGCATCCGAGGCAGGCTTCTCAGACTGGGAATGGCGGGCCAGAGCGGTCTGAGATCGAGGTCATCGACACATTGCGCATCCCGACCCGGCGACATTTGCCGCCAGGGCAAATACTGTGGGTGCCCAGATGGCCGTCCTGACCGACAAGTTCCAACGCCCGGTACGCGACTTGCGGCTGTCGGTCACCGACCGCTGCAACTTCCGTTGCACTTACTGCATGCCGAAGGAGGTGTTCGGCAAAGACCACGAGTTCCTTCCTCGCGGCGAGCTGTTGAGCTTCGACGAGATCTCGATGCTGGTCGCCCTGTTCGTCGAACGAGGGGTCGAGAAGGTACGGATAACGGGCGGGGAGCCGCTCCTGCGCAAGGATCTGGAGAAGCTGATCGGGATGCTGCGGTCGATCGACGGAGTTCGGGACTTGACCTTGACCACCAACGCATCTCTTCTGGTCAGAAAGGCCCGCAGCCTGGCCGCCGCCGGCCTGGACCGGGTAACGGTCAGCTTGGATGCTCTCGACGACCCCACATTCCAGAGGATGAACGACGTTGGATTCCCGGTGGCCGCGGTGCTGGAGGGAATCGAGGCCGCCGCCGAGGCGGGACTAGGCCCGATCAAGGTGAACGCCGTGGTCCAGCGCGGTGTCAACGATCACTCAGTCATCGAAATGGCCAGGCATTTCAAGGGCACCGATCACATTGTGAGGTTCATCGAGTACATGGATGTCGGGACGACCAACGGCTGGCGTCTCGACGACGTGGTCCCCGCCGAAGAGATGATCTCAGCCATCAACGCGGTCCTTCCCCTGGAGCCGATCCCTCCCAACTACCCGGGAGAAGTCGCCAATCGTTTCCGGTATCTCGACGGGGAGGGCGAGGTCGGCGTGATCGCCTCGGTGACCAAGCCATTCTGTGGCTCATGCACCAGGGCCCGGGTCTCGGCCGAGGGCACGCTCTACACCTGCCTATTTGCTTCCTCCGGCACCAGTCTGCGAGATGCGATACGCGCTGGTGACGACGTTGGTGCCATCGTCGAACAGGTCTGGTCGACCCGAGAGGACCGCTACTCCGAGATCCGCTCATCCCAGACGGTGACCATCGGCTCCAAGGTGGAGATGAGCTACATCGGGGGTTAGGGATCAATCAGCGCCCGTTGGCACCGTCTGAGCTGTCCGAATAGCTCAGTCCCCACTCTGAGGTCGGCAGTCCCATTCTTGTCCGTTTGACGTCCTCACCCAATTACAATACGATACCGACTCGTTTCGTATACCTGAACCAAGGAGTGTCATGGACGCCGAAACCATTTACAGGAGACGTTGGCTCACGCTGGTGGTTCTGTCGCTGAGCCTGGTCATCATCGGTCTCGACAACACCATCCTCAACGTCGCCCTTCCCACCCTGGTCCGGGAGCTCGGCGCCTCGGCGAGCGAATTGCAGTGGATGGTCGACTCATACGTGCTGGTGTTCGCAGGTCTGTTGCTGACCATGGGCGCGCTCGGTGATCGGTTCGGGCGCAAGCTCGCTCTCAACTCCGGGTTGCTGATATTCGGAGTCGCCTCGGTCTTTGCCGCGTTTGCCGATACGGCGAGCGCATTGATCATCGCTAGGTCGTTCATGGGAATCGGCGGGGCGCTGATCATGCCGTCGACTCTCTCGATCATCACCAACATCTTCAGCGGTCCCGAGCGGGGCCGGGCCATCGCGGCATGGGCCGCGGTTGCCGGTCTGGGGATCGTGGTCGGCCCCGCGCTCGGTGGCTGGCTCCTCGAGAACTTCTGGTGGGGATCGATCTTCCTGATCAACATCTTCATCGTTGGCGTCGCCATCGTCCTCGGTTTCTTCCTGGTGCCCGAGTCGAAGGATCCTGCGGCCACCCCGCTCGACCCGGTGGGTGCGCTGCTCTCGATCGCCGGACTGGCCACGCTCGTCTATGCCATTATCGAGGCGCCTGCGGAGGGCTGGACCTCTGGACTGGTTCTGGGTGGCTTCGGCGCCGCCGTGGTCCTGCTCGGGGCTTTCCTCTGGTGGGAATGGCGGGCCGAGCACCCGATGCTCCGGCTCGAGTTCTTCAAGAATCCAAGATTCAGCGCGGCAAGCGGCGCCATAACCATGGTCTTCTTTGCCATGTTCGGGACCGTCTTCCTCTTGACTCAGCATCTCCAGTTCGTCCTCGGGTTCACACCTCTGGAAGCCGGGTTCAGGGTCATGCCGGTGGCGACGATGATCATTGCCGCTCCTCTAGCGGCTCGAGTCGTCGAAAAGGTCGGCACCAAGATCGTGGTGACCCTGGGTTTGACCACGGTGGCGCTGGCCATGGGTTGGCTGGCGACGATCGACATCAACTCCGGCTACGGCCACATTGCCCTCACCCTGTCGCTGTTGGGCCTCGGGATGGGCGCTGCCATGGCCCCGGCCACTGAGTCGATCATGGGCTCGTTGCCGCTGGCCAAGGCGGGAGTGGGCTCGGCGATGAACGACACCACACGTCAGATCGGCGGCGCGCTGGGTGTCGCCATCCTCGGCAGCATCCTGGCATCGTCATACGGCACCGCAATGGCGCCTGTCGTGCAGGGCCTCCCGCCTCAGGCGGCTGAGATCGCTGGAGACTCCGTCGGCGGTGCGATCAGAGTGGCGGGCGAGATCGGTGAGGCAGGAGCGTCCCTGGTGGCAGCGGCGAACCAGGCATTCGTAGATGCGATGTCGTCGGCGGTTTGGGTGGCGGCGGGCATCGCCCTGCTCGGGGCAGCTCTCACGTGGCTTTACTTGCCGGCGCATGCGTTGACCCCGGAAGACGAGAGGCACCTCTATCGGGAGGATCAAGCACAGCAATCGTCGGAGACCATTTGACAACGGCCAAAGGCCCGGGTCGGCCCCGCGACCAGGCCGTCGAGCAGAAGGTGGTCGATGCCACCTTCGACCTGCTCAACGAGAACGGCTTTGCTGGACTGAGCATCGAGGCGATTGCCGTGCGGGCCGGCGTCAGCAAGGCCGCCATCTATCGCAGGTGGGACTCGAAGGACGAGCTCCTCGTCGATGCCATGGCCAGCGTCATCGAGACAGTGGAGATTGGCGAGACCGAAGACATCCGCAATGACCTGGTGGCTGCACTGCGCAGCATGCAGCTATTCATCACCGACACCCGGGCCGGAGAGGTCTTTCCTTGGTTGGTAGGGGAAATCGCCGCCCGCAGCGAAGTGGGGCTGAGGTACGGCGCGGTGATCTCCAGGAGGCGCGAGCTGCTCTTTGGTCTTGTGGAGAGGGCGGTGCAGCGAGGTGACCTCCGTGCCGACCTCGACGTGCAGACCGCCCTCGACATGCTCTCGGGGGCCATGATCCTGAGAAAGATCACCGGTGTCGGTTTCCCCGACAACGGACCCGAAAACCTCGTTGACACTCTCCTGGAAGGTTGGGTCGGCGGGAGAACACGGTCGGGGAGCCGTTGATTCAGTGGCCGATCCCGTGACGCACACAGTTGGGCTCGTCGCGAGCCTCGGTGGCGTGAGGCGGCGGGTTGGTGTCAGCAACGGGGCTAGCTCGGGGGCCGAGGGGTCATGGCGTTGGTCTCCGGCGAACGGGTGGCCCGTCGCCCGCCTGACGTGACCCGGTAGCCGGCCCAGATCAGGGTCACCGCGACCAGAAGGGAAAGCGCAAACGCACTTCCTTCTCCCAAGGCCAGACCGGTTCCCCCTGACGCCGCGGCGAAGGTGCCGGCGACGATGAGGAGGTTGCCCCATACGATCCGGCGATTCTTCTTCCAGAATCGGAGGACACTGACCAGGGCCAGGATGATCAGGATGGTCGATCCGGTGGCCCCACCGATGATTGCAAACAACCTCGGGCCAAAACCCGAGGCGAAGACATCATGTGGCACTCCTGAGGCGGGGAGGGGATTGGCGAAGGGCACCGTGGCGGTGAGGGTGGTCGAGATTGCGATGAGTGCGCCGAGAGCTACCGCCATGGTGTGCCCGGAGCGTTTGCCAACGACCAAGAACATCGATCCCAGGGCGAGGAACGGAATATTGAGGATTGCCCCGAACAAATAGAAGGCTCGATAGCCGATCCCGGTCCAGCCAAAACTCAGCCCGAGGTAGAAAGCCCAGGTGGCGACGGCGAACATGCTCATCCCGATGGCATAGGCAGCGATGTGGGGGCGGGGTCGCTTTCGGTGGTCCAGCCAGAGATCACCGCCGAAGGCTGTGGCCGCGATGGCGGCGAGCAACGCGAGCACCGAGTCCATTGCCGTCAGGCTAGGTGCGGGCGAATATGCGGGCGTCGGTTGCCCGCACCCGGCAAGCCTGGCCCGCCTGATAGATGGGGCGGGGCCCGATTCTGGCCCGGACCCGGGTGCCCTCGTGAAGGGCCACGGTGACCAGCTGGTCATGGCCGAAGAACTCCGAGCCCGCCACAACCGCGTTCGACGTCTCTCCGAGGGAGATCTGCACGTTCTCCGGTCTGACAATCACCGAAACCCTGCCCCGAATGTCAGTCTTGAACGAGCCGACCGGGGTCTCGGCTATTCCGTCTCGTGCTTCGGATTCGAGGACATCGGCATCTCCCAGGAACTCGGCTATCCAGGGATTGGCAGGGTTGGAATAGAGATTGGCGGGGGTGTCGGCCTGGAGGACCTGCCCGTCTTTCATCACCGCGACGATGTCGGAGGTGGCTAGAGCCTCCTCCTGGTCGTGTGTGACGAACACCGCCGTGGTGCGGGCCTCGGTCAGGATCAATCGGAGCTCACGTCTCACCCGATCCCTCAGGCTGGCATCGAGATTGGAGAAGGGCTCGTCGAGCAGGATCACCTCGGGTTTGGGGGCCAGGGCACGGGCCAGAGCCACCCGTTGCTGTTGGCCTCCGGAGAGCTCGTTTGGCATCCGGTCTTCGAGTCCGGTCAACCCCACCAAGGCGAGCACTTCTGCAACTCGTGGCGCGCGGTCGCCTCGGGGCAGGCCGTACGCCACGTTGGATGACACACTCATGTGCGGAAAGAGGGCGTAGTCCTGGAACACCATGCCAACCCGGCGCTTCTCCGGGGGCACGAAGACTCCGTCGTCGAGCACCTTGCGCCCGTGAATCTCGATCGACCCCTGGGCATTCTCGAATCCGGCTATGACCCGCAAGGCGGTTGTCTTGCCACACCCCGAAGGTCCAAGCAGGGTGACTACTCCGCCTTCCCATACGTCGAGGCTGAAGTGGTCGAGGGCGACCACCTCGTCATAGGACCGGGACAGGTCACGAGCACGGATTGCTAGTCGATCAGTCGCTGAGCTCACGGGACATCACGAGGAAGAGTGGCACGATCGAGACCACAAGGAGAACCAGGCCGGCCGCGGAGGCCCGGGTCAGGAATCCCTCTGCCGTTGAGCTCCAGATGCGTATCGCCAGCGTCTCGAAGCCATTGGGGCGAAGGAGGAGGGTCGCCGGCAGCTCTTTCATCACGCTCATGAAGACGAGAGCACCTCCCGCCAACAGCCCGGGCACCGCGAGCGGGAGGGTGATCCGCATCAGCGTTGTCATCGGGCCGCGGCCGAGACCGCGTGACGCATCCTCGAGGTCGGGGCTGGCTCGTCGAAGCGAATCCTGGGCAGAGCCCACCGCCTGGGGCAAAAAGATGGCCACGTAGATGATGACGAGGAAGATCAACGTCTGATAGAGGGGCCGCGCCCATTGCAGGGCGATTCCCACCGCGGCGACGCCGACGGTGATGTGAGGCAGTGCGTATGTGCCCCACACCACCGACTCGACCCAGCCCGAGAGCCGCCCCGGTTTGCGTGTGGTGACCATGGCGACCGGAAACGCAACAAGGGCGGTGGCCGCTGCCGCGAGGGAGGCCACACTCAAAGATCTCATGGCTTCGTTGCCGAGGGATCCCACGCTCTGTCCCACCCCGAGGCCGCGGACGACGGCGGTGGCCATCACCAGGATCGGTATCCCGAGGGTGAGAACGGCATAGGTCGCCAGCATCGACAAGGAGACCCCGCGTTGCCAGCTCCGCAGCTCGAGCAACGGACGCGCCCGACGGGGCCGGCGCGAGTGCAAGGTTGCCCGGCTCCGATATCGGCGTTCGAGGACGAGGATCACCACGGCGAGAGCCATCAAGATCAGAGAGAGGGTCGCCGACGGCCGACGATCGAGCTGTCCCCGGTACAGGGTGTAGATGGCGCGGGTGAAGGTGTTGAAGCGGAGCAGCGAGACGGCGCCGAAGTCGGACACGGTATAGAGACCGACCAGGAGACCGGAGGAGACCAGCGCCGGTTTGAGTTGAGGAAGGGTGACGGTCATGAACACACGCCACCGTCCCGCCCCCAGCCCGGTGGCGGCCTCTTCCGTGGCCGGGTCGATCGCTCGAAGACCAGGGATGATGGTGAGATGTACCAGTGGCGCGGTGAACACCGAGAGCACCAACCAGGCACCGGCGAACCCGTACGGCGTCGGTATCTCGAAGAGGACCCCCGAGGCTCCCGTCGCTGCGATCAAGCTGAGGGCTGCCACATACGAGGGGACCACCAGCGGTAGGGCGGCGAGAGTCATCCATCCCTTGCGAAACGGCAAGTCAACCCGGGTCGTCACCCATGCTGTGGCCAGCCCGATGGCAACCGCGGTGAGGGTGACCGCCGAAGTCAGGAGGAGAGTGTTGGCGAATAGCTCTATCAGTCGGGCCGATGGGACGGCAAGAGTCGCCCCACCGCCCAACACTTGAATGATCAGGCTGACCGGGGGAATCAGCGCCGGGAGCAGAGCGATACCGGCGGCCGCCCACCAGCCCCGTCCGCCCCGGTACCGGACCGGACCTGCCCTCGAACGGGGCGCGGTGATCAGTCCGACAGTCATCTCACACCAGGCCAGCCTCTGCCACGAGTCGGGTCGCCATGTCGAGAACGTCTGCGAGGCCGCTCAAGTCGATGTCCGGTGCGTTGATCTCCGAGAGAGGGGGGACGCCTTCCGGCTGCGGGACGCCCTCGATGACAGGGAATTCAAAGGTGTCGGTGGCGAAGAAGGCCTGGGTTTCCTCGGAGAGCAGGAACTCGACGAACTCCTGGGCGGCCTCGGGGCGCTCTGTGGCTGCGAGGACCCCGACCCCAGCCGGCATCACGAGAGAGCCAACGTCCCCGGCGGGGATGAAGTAGTTCTCCGCGTTCTGCCCCAGACCTTCGGCGCGGAGACGGAGCAGGTAGTAGTGATTCACCAGGCCTCCGGCCAGCTCACCGCTGTCGGTGGCTTCGACGATGGGCGAGTTGCCTTCGAAATCAACCGGGTCGGTGGCAGCGAGAGCCTCGAGCCATTGACGGGTCCCATCCTCTCCTCGCTCGAGGATCATGGCGGCGACAAAGGCGAGGAACGAGCCGTTGATCGGCGCGACCCCGAGTTGGCCAGCCCAGGCAGAGTCGGTCACCTCGTCAATTGTGGCCGGGAGGGGAGTGTCATCGGCGGTGTTGTCGATGAAGACACGCACCCGCCCCGAAGTGCCGATCCAGCGGCCGGCTCGATCCTGGAACTTGGGATCTACCAACACGAGGGTTTCCTCGGGCAGTTGAGACATCAACTCGACGACTGCCCCCAAAGAGGCCGGGTCCTGGGCGAAGAACACGTCTGCCTCGGTCTCGTCGCCTTCGGCGAGCAGTGTGGCTGCGAGCTCGTTTGATCCGGCGTAGCGGACATCGAGTGGGATGCCCGACTCGGCCTCGAATCGCTCGATGAGGGGGGACACCAGTTCTTCCCCCCTCCCCGAGTAGACAACGAGCGGTCCTTCGGCGTCCGATCCACCACACGCAGCAAGGGCCAGACCACCGACGAGGACTAGAGATATCAGACGTCTCAAGATCGATCCTCCAAGATCGTTAGTTACCGAACGATCTCGGAATCTATTAGCACTACGACGGTAGTGCAAATAGGAGGGTGGACCTCGTTTTCCGTACCAGAGTGGGCCCGATGCTCCGGTCAGGTTCCGGCTCGGTCGACCTCGAGATGTCTTCCCCGGCGCGGGTCTGGTCCCTTGGCGGCTCGCTCGCTCCCTACCCAAGCGCGCAGCTCTTCCAGGGGTGAGCGCCCCTCTTCGTGTTGCCAGAGCAGGTGCTCGCTTGGTGGCCTCGGTCCGGGTTCGGTCCACGCTTCGACCAAGGCAGGATCGTGCCGGGTCATCACGAGCCGAGCGACGTCGGCCGATGTCTCGTCGGTCGTGTTCACCTCGACTGTCACCGCGCCCAGGTGGTCTCCGAGAAGAAGCTCGTCCCAATGTGGCGGGCTGGTCGCGGCGAGGGCGCCCGCGAGCGAACTGCCGACCGCGCCGAGAACTACCCCCAGCAGTCCGTAGATCATCCAACGCTCGGGATTCCCCCACAGCAAGGCCGACACAGACGAGACGAGGCCGAGGATGATGGCGCTGAAGAATGCAATCTGAATTGGATGATCGAGGAACATCCACCGATCGCCACGAGGGTGATTGACGGGCCAGGGGTTCATGATCATCACATCGGCTTCCGCCATTCCGGCCCTCACCAGGTCGCCGACGACTACTGGCACGGTGGACGCATCGGTATATGCAGCCGCGATCTTGCGGATGTCTTCAGAGTGCTCGAGACGTTGTTGAGTATCGACAGTCATGATGTTCTGACCTCAGCCTCCCATTTACCCGCCGGACATTGGTGGCAAACCGAGAACGCGGAAGATCAGTCCTCGGACATCCGGGATCGGGATCGGTGGGGAAGGGTCCCTCAGGCCTTGGGGGAACCTTCGATGTGCGACCCTGGCAGTGGGCCGAGGGTCGCGCGATGTCCCCAACCGGGCAGAGCGTTTTGGTTGTCGACATCTATGTGAACGATCACCATGGGCTCCTCCCACTGTCCCGGGCCTCCCAAGCGCATCCGAGCTCGCAGCGAGGCATGGCCTACCCGGGACAGCGATGCCACCCGCTCCGAGAGGAGGGCGCGGCGCATCGGGCCGAGCAGGGGGTCGCACAGATATGCCAAGGAAGCACCTATCAGGGCGCCTTTGACGGTGCTGAGTCTCACAAATCTGCAGCCAGGACCACGGGATCGATTGTCGTCGGGCTTGCCTCACAGTCGGGATGCCCGCAGCCACAGAATGGGCCGCCTTCCAGTCCCAACCGGCATGATTCGCCGCAGAACTGACCGAGTTCACCTACCTGGCAGGTACAAGGCTGATGTGAGCACTCCATGTTGCCTCCTTTTGCTCGGAGCAGTCAGATACCCGTGGAAGGAGCAAGCGAAACCGGCCCCGGCGATTCAAGCTCCAGGGCTCCAAATCGAGGTGGCGTCCAGGTCGGGGAAAGGAGCAGGCTCGATGGTGGAGAGGGGGGTGACGGTGACGAAGTTCTTGGCGCACAGTGCGGTGTCGCTCGCCGGGTCCGCGCCTGCCGACGACGAGCCGACCACGAACTGGAGTGTCCGGCCTTTGACGTCGGCATTGGCCACCCTGAAGTATCCGAACTCGTCGAGATCGGCCCAGTGGATCCCCTCGATCTCTTCGAGAGGAACTGATGGCACGTTGATGTTCAGAACATGGGGGCTTCTGACTCTCGCCAGCATCCAATCGGTAGCGGACGCCGCAACTGCCACGGCCGTCTCCCAGTGCCAGGAGTCGGATTGAGCCAGGCTCACCGCCAAGCCGCGGCCCCGAAAGGTGCGTGCAGTGAGAGCGGCGCCGACTGTGCCGGAGTGGATTATCGAGTGACCGGTGTTCATCCCGGCGTTGATGCCCGACACCACCAGATCGGGCGGACGTCCGAACGCACCAAGCGCCGCGGCCATCACCGCCAGCCCCGGCGGCCCGGCGACGGTGAACGCGGTGACACCGTCCAGCTCGACCGGCACCAGCTCGACGCCCGTGACCGGATCGAAGCCACCTATACCGGTCCCGCTGCCCGACATGTCAGAGGCCGGAGCGGCGACGACCACCTCGTGAGTGTCGGCGAGTGTGGTTGCTAGCCTTCTCAGCCCGGGCGAGTCGATGCCGTCATCGTTGGTGAGGACAACGCGATGTTTGCTGGTCATGCTGGGGCGAGGGCTTCGACTTCTACCCGTTGCGCCAGCCTGGGGATCAGGTCCTCGGAGGCGCTGCCGAGGCCGTGGCGTGTCGCGTTGGCTGCTCCCGCCCCGCAGGCCAGTCTCAGGGATTCCTCGGGATCGAGGCCCCGAATGATGGCGGCGGCGAGCCCGGCAGTCATCGAATCCCCGGCACCGCGAGCGTCCGCCGGTTCGAGGGGAGGGGCTTTGGCTCGATAGATGGTGCCGGAGAGGATGGCAACGGCGGGCAAGCTGGCCCGGGACAAGACCACGTTCCTCGCGCCCATTTCCACCAAGTCATGAAGCGCCGACAAGGCCTCCTCCTCGTCGTCGCCCTCCAGCAACCCGTCTGCCACCAGGTCTTCGTCGCTGACCTTGAGTAGGTCGAGCGGACCTCCTCCGAGCAAGGCCTCGAGCTCGCGTCCGTGAAGGTCGCCCACCACGGTGACGTTTGCCGACGACAGGTCGTGACCGAGACGGCGGTATGTCTCCACCGGGAGGACCTCTGAGCTTTGACCCGCGATCACACATACTTCGGCGGTCATGGCGTGATCGAGGAACCTGCCATAAACATCGTCCAGCTCGTGTCGGGCGAGACTCGGGGAGGCGGCTTCGGCGATCAGGTCGCGCTCACCGGAGCGGCGATCCTGCACGGTGGCAGGTGAGCCCGCAGTTGCATCCACCGGGCTGATATCGATGCCCCACTTGTTGACCAGCCCGTGGATCACCGCTCCCGCCTCTCCTCCGATCGGTCCACAAAGCAGTGGTCGCTCCCCGAGATGGCGGAGCATGCGGGCGACCCAGAACCCTTGGCCGCCGGGGTGGATGTGTATCTCGTCGGGCCCGTCGTCGCGCCCCCCTTCGATGGTCACTGTGAGGGAGAGAATCGGGGCGAGGATCGCCACGGTGTGGGCTTCGTTGACGGCCAATGTCGCTTCTCCCTTGGGCTGGACCAAACTGAGGCGATCGAAGGGTTCTCATACCCTGTGCAGCTGCGCACAAAACCCCGAATCAACCATCGCCGTCAGAGCCGTCAATGCCTCCCGTGCTTGCTGGAGGTCGTCGATGACGGCCACGACAGTCCCGGTCAGATCTTGCATCCCCTATCCGACCGGGGCGTTCGGGAGCGGGATGGAGGTGGTGGTGCCAGTGGACTCGGGTACCAGCGACAGCAGCATGATTGCCCCGAGAAGTAGCGCTACTACCACGGCCAGAGTCACCCAGACGCCTTTGGCACCCTTCTTTCCGGCAGTGACTTCGGGGTGAGTGAACATCTGATACTCGCCGTCGGTCTGGGGGCGGTTCGTGGGTGAGTACCCAGGTAACATTGTCTACCTCCTGTGTAGACGTGCGTGTCGGCGCACGCTTACCCGGCGTGGGTTGGCGCCAAACCCAGACAGATTGGCCTCCTCGGGTCTAGGCCACCAGGAGCGGGACTTCGATCTCGGCTGGGGCAAGCCCGCCGTGATAGCTGCGAAGCCGCTTGTCGAATCCGGGTGGCAGGATCACCTTCTGGTCTGGGGCAATCAACAGGACGTCGCCGACCCGTCGTTTGGCTTCGGCGCTGGGATCGGGGCCGAGGAGGGCCAACGGGTCCACCAGTCTGCCCCCGGTCAACTCGGCCAACTCGTCGAACACCCTGGTGTCTCCCCAGAGATGAACACCCCGGGTGTCGCCGGCGAAGCGAAGAGAGTCGAACGGTTCGCCCCGGATCAGGATCTTGTCCGTATCGTCGTACTCGATCAACCCGTGATCCGCCGTTCCGATCAGCGTCACCTCCGGCGGAAGACGAGCCGCGAGGCCTTGCCAGACGTCGGCCGCCAGCTGTATCGCAGTGGTGAACTCATCCGACCCGAGCCCCGACACGTGACCGGCGAAATCGACCTGCCACACGTAGGTGAAGATGAACCGGTTGGGAGCAGACGCCAGTTGGACGGTGGCGTCGACCAGGTCGTGCTCATCCCAGGCACTCTCGAAACGCGCTCCCCGGTAGAGGAGACGGGAAAGCGGGCTCCCGTTGAACGGGCTCGGCTGCACGGTTATCGGCTCGATCCCGCCCCGTCGCAACCGCTCCCAAAGATTGGGACCGGGTAGGAAGGAGGCGTAGTCCAAAACGACCGGTTTACCGCTCAGATCCACCCACTTGAGAGTGTTGACCACCCGGCCGGCTTCTTCGAGCCATGTCAGGTGAGACACGAGGCCGTGCCGGGACGGCGTGAGGCCGGTGGCGAGAGTGGCCAGGGAGACACTGGTGGTGGTGGGGAACGGCGCCAAGAGAGTCGCCTGGTGCGATCTATGCAGGGGCCGGGCAGCGTCATGGCCGAGCTGGGCGACACCGAGACCGTCGAACATGACCAACACATAGGTCCGTCCTTCGGGTATCAGGCGGCTCGTCTCGGCATCGAGAGGTGAGCCTGGTGAGCTGCCCGTCATCCTCGATTCGAGCTCTCCCACCAGGTTGACCAACCCGCGGGAGTTGTGAGAAGGGGCGACGACCATCGGCGCAGGCTAGGTGCCGCCGAGTTGATTCTGCCGATGGGAGTTGGTGTTTCCTGACTTCGACGAGATAGTGCCCTTGCGTATACTCGCCGCCGGTGGTGTTCCTCGACCCGGATCGGCATGAGCCAATACTTTGAGAGCTATGTGACCGTCGGTGCCTTTGCCGCGCTCGGCATGGTTCTGGTGATGATGATGCTTGGGGTGGCCGCCGTGGTCCGGCCCACCAATACGACTCCTTCCAAGCTGCTCACCTATGAATGTGGGGTCGACCCGGTGGGGAGCGGATGGAGCCAGTCCTACGTCCGCTACTACGTCTACGGGTTGCTCTTTGTCATCTTCGACGTGGAGGCGGTTTTCATCTTTCCCTGGGCGATAGTCCTCGAGGATCTCGGCATGTTCGGCCTCGTGGAGATGCTGATCTTCATCGGCATACTCGTGCTCGGGTTGGTCTACGCCATCCGCAAGGGAGTCTTGCGGTGGGAGTAGTCCAGAAGTTCGGGGCCCCCAAGCCGGTGAGCTGGCTTCTCAACTGGTCCCGTAAATATTCTCTCTGGCTGTTTCAGTTCGGTCTGGCATGCTGTGCCATCGAGTTGATGGCTGCCTCCGGCCCTCGTTACGACTTCATGCGATTCGGCATTATTCCGTTGCCTGCTTCGCCGCGCCAGGCCGACCTGATGGTGGTGGCGGGCACGGTGACCGACAAGATGGCACCGGCGATCAGACGTCTCTACGACCAAATGCCCGACCCCAAGTACGTCATCTCGATGGGCTCCTGCGCCAATTGCGGCGGCCCCTACTGGGATTCCTACTCGGTGACCAAAGGCGTCGACCAGGTGATCCCGGTCGACGTGTACGTCCCGGGTTGCCCTCCCCGTCCCGAGGCGTTGATGGACGGAATCGTGTTGCTCCAAAAGAAGATTCAAGGCGAAGACATCAAAGAGAAGTGGAACCGGCGTGACCTCGAGCCCGTCTGAGACCGAGACCACAGTCCATCCCCTCCAGGAGTTCGCCGATGCGGTGGCCGGTGCGGTTGGGGGGGAAGCCAAGATCGCCTTCGACACGGTGAAGGTGCGGGTGGCTCCCGAGCAATGGGTCTCCACCCTGACCACGGCCCGCGATGAGCTGGGACTGGTGTTCTTTTCCTTCCTTTCGGCGGTGGATTGGTCTGCCGAGGTCGAGGTCGGGGATCCTCCCGGAGACGAGGTCGAGGAGCGATTCGAGCTGTTGGCCGCGGTCGGCGACCTCGGCGCGGGGCGCCGGGTGATATTCACGACCGATCTCGCCAAGGACTCACCAGTCATTCCCAGCGTTGTCGACGTGTTCCCCGGGGCGAACTGGCATGAGCGCGAGGCGCATGAGATGTTTGGCATCGAGTTCGTCGGCCATCCCAATCTCGCCAACCTCTATCTTCCCGACTCGTTCATGGGCAATCCTCTGCGCAAGAGCTATCCGCTGCTGAGCCGCGAGGTGAAGCCCTGGCCGGGGAATGTCGACGTCGAACCCATGCCCGGCGGTGACGAGGAAACCACGGAAGGCCCATCGGAAGAGAACCCGGAGGCATGACGTGGTCTTAGACCAGGATCTTGTTCGGCATCTCTCCGAGTCGTCGGTTTCGGTGGAGCTCGAGACCGAGGACATGACCTTGAACATCGGCCCCCAGCACCCGTCGACACATGGGGTCCTGAGACTTGTAGCCCGGGTCGATGGCGAGCGAGCGTTCGATGTCCAACCGGTCATCGGGTATATGCATCGGGGCTACGAGAAACTAGCCGAAGTCAGGTCCTATCCCCAGATCACCACTCTGGTCAATCGAATCGATTGGGTGTCCGGGTATGCAAACGAGGTGCCGTTCATCGTCGCTGCCGAGAAGCTTCTCGAGATCGAGGTGCCGGAGAGGGCGCAATACATCCGGCTGATCCTCACCGAGATGGCGAGAATCTCGTCCCACCTCGTCTTCATGGCGTCGTACCCGCTCGAGTTGGGTGCACCCACTCCACTGTTCTTCGCGCTGCGGGAGAGGGAGCGAGTCCTCGATCTGCTGGAAGGAGTCACCGGAGGGCGGTTCCACCCCAACTTCAACCGGATAGGTGGGGTCAAGCCAGCCTACGGCTCCGGTTCGAGCACCCGCAAGGTGATCCAGGACCTGCCGGCCGGTTTTCTCGCCGAGACTCGTGATGCCATGGACAAGGTGACGGTGGCGGTGGACGAGATCAACTCGCTCGTCGCCGGAAACGAGATAATCCTGGCCCGCACCAAAGGGGTCGGGGTTCTGCCACCGGAGGTGGCGGCCTCATACGGTGTCTCCGGCCCCAATCTCAGAGCCTCGGGGGTTGGATTCGATTTGCGTAAGGTCGAGGACTACCTGCCCTACCACTTGTTCGACTTCGAGGTCCCGGTCGGTGAGAACGGTGACTGTTGGGACCGCTGGCATGTGCGTCTCCTGGAGATCCGCCAGTCGGTTCGGATCATCCAACAGGCGATCGACGGCATCCCATCGGGACCACTTCAAGCAAAGGTGCCCAAGGTGATCAAGGTCCCCAAAGGCGAGACCTACGTCAGGGCGGAGAACCCCAAGGGCGAGATGGGCTACTACCTGGTCTCGAATGGAGCACAGGGGCCATACCGGCTCAAGATACGCTCGGCGAGCTTCTCCAACATCTCGATTCTCCCCTGGATCCTCGAGGGCGTGCTCATACCTGACATCATCGCCATCATGGGCAGTCTCGACTTCGTTCTGGGGGACGTGGATCGATGACCTCGTTTCTCACTGATCTGTTCTCGAACTTCTGGGTGTCTCTCGCCGGCAAGCTGCTCATAGTCGCCTTGATGATTCCCCTGGTGGGGATGGTCATCGGGTTCGCCGAGATGAAGCTGTCGGCCAAGATGCAGGCGCGGGTAGGCCCGTACTTCGCAGGAGGCCGCTGGGGTTGGGCTCAGCTCATCGCAGATGGGGTCAAGTTCTTCCAGAAGGAGGATCTGATACCGGCCGAGGCCGATCGGCCGGTGTTCAAACTCGCCCCGGTTCTGGTCCTGGTGAGCACGGTTGCCCTTTTGGTCGTGATCCCCTTCGGGCCCGATTTGATCTTCCGCGATCTCTCGGTGGGGGTCTTCTTCGCCCTGGCCATCTCGTCGCTGAGCACTATCGGGATCCTCATGGCCGGCTGGTCATCGGCCAACAAGTACTCGCTCATGGGTGGTCTCCGGGCTGCCGGTCAGTTGATCGCGTACGAGTTGCCCCTGGTGCTGGCTGTGGTCGGCGCGGTGATCCTGGCGGAGACGATGAGCATGGCCGGCATCGTCGAAGCTCAGGTCTCGGCGGGGTACCCCTTTGTGATCTTCCAGTTCGTGGGTTTCGCGGTGTTCATGATCGCGGCTCTGGCCGAGCTCACCAGGATTCCGTTCGACATGCCGATCGCCGAGTCCGAGCTGGTCATGGGATATCTGACCGAGTATTCGGGCTTTCGATTCCTGTTCTTCTTTCTCGCCGAGTTCGCCAACATGTTCACACTCTCGGCGATTGCCGTGACCCTGTTTCTCGGGGGATGGTGGCTCCCCGGGATCCCTGACGATGTTCTTGCCTATGCCGGCCCGCTCATCCTGGTGGCGAAGACCTTCCTCCTCGTCTTCATCATGATCTGGTTTCGTTGGACCTTCCCTCGATTTCGCGAGGATCAGCTCCAGAGCCTCGCGTGGAAGGTCCTCGTTCCGCTCGCTCTAGCCAATATCGCCATCACCGCCGTGTTCAAGGTGGTGCTCGGATGATTGAAGCCCCGAAGCGAAGCCTCCCCGGGATGGGAATGGCCCGGGGGCTTTGGGTGACCATCTACACCATGGTCAAGACGATCTTCCTCCCCGGGAAGCATCTGGCGACGGTCAACTACCCGGTGGTCAAGGAGACCCCGGTGCCCCGGGCGCGCGGGGTCATCGCCTTGGACCAGGAGGCGTGCACGGTGTGCATGCTCTGTGCCCGTCAATGTCCCGACTGGTGTATCTACATCGAGGGGCACAAAGAGGAGAAGGAACCGGACAAGCCGGGAGGCAGGATCAAGGTCCGCAACACCCTCGACCGTTTCGACATCGACTACGCCCTGTGCATGTACTGCGGGATCTGCGTCGAGGTTTGTCCCTTCGATGCCCTGTTCTGGTCGCCGGAGTACGAGTACTCGGAGTCGAATATGGGAGGGATGCTCCATGACATGGACCGTCTCCAGGATTGGCTGTTGACCGTGCCCGAGAACCCGGCGTTGGAGAAGTGAGGTCATGACGGTCGGTGACTGGGTCTCGCAACCGATCAACTGGGTCTTCCTGGTCGTTGCCATCCTGGTGGTGGTGTCCGCGTTCCGGGTGGTGACAGCGAAGAACCTGGTTCACGCCGCACTGTTCCTCGTGGCCACGCTGGGTGGTACCGCGGTGCTGTTCCTCATGCTCTCCGCGGAGTTCGTGGCGTGGGTCCTGGTTCTGGTCTACATCGGCGCGGTCATCGTTCTCTTCTTGTTCGGGATCATGATCACCAGAGCGCCCACGGGTCGTGATGAGGGTCTCGACGCCGAGCGCAAGGTCTGGCCCGCCTTTCTCTCCATTGCCACGTTTGTGCTTCTCGCCTGGGCCTCCGTGGACGCATTTGGCGGAGATATCGTGAATGAGCTGGGTGAGGCCACCTCGACCGAGTTGCTCGCCAAGTCGTTGCTGGGCCGCTTTGTCATCCCCTTCGAAGTGGTCTCGTTCGTGCTGCTCGCCGCTCTCATCGGCGGGATCACCATTGCTCGACGCGACCTCGACCCGGCCGAGGAAGAACAGAGGAGAGCGGTCTGATGCTGCTCAGTCAGTTCCTCATCCTCTCCGCCGCACTATTCGCCCTCGGCATCTACGGCCTTCTGGTGCGGCGCAACATCGTCCTAATCCTGCTCTCGGTCGAGTTGATGTTGAACGCTGTGAACATCAACCTGATCGCCTTCGAGTCCGTCATCCGCTCGTCGGATGGGGTTGGGCAGGTGTTCGCCATCTTCGTGATCACAGTTGCCGCCGCCGAGGTCGGAATCGGTCTCGCCATCGTCTTGATGATCTTCCGCAACCGCAAGTCGGCGAACGTTGACGACCTGAGCCTGTTGCGATGGTGAGGATGTTTGTCACCTTGCGGGGCGGGGGGACCGAGGCCGTCGTGTGGGGCAACCCCCCTCGCTTTCGCTTTGCTCCAGCGGTCCCCCCTGTGTCAGGGGGGACAACTCTGCGGGGCGGGGGGACCGACGCGAGCGACCGAATCGAGCGCGTCGAGGGGGGTGAATCGTGACCCCTTGGATCCTCGCGACCGAGGAGGTAGAGCCCGCTGTCGAGGCCGGCATCACCGGTGGCTTCTGGGTCGACACCGCCTGGATCATGCTCGTCCTCCCGTTCGTCGCCTTCCTCCTCATCCTGGCGTTCGGCAGACGTCTCAAGAACCAGGGTGGGGAGCTGGCGGTCGCGGCTCTGGCCATTAACACCGTCTGGGCCACGGTTCTCTTCGTGCAGAACATGACCGAAGGGGTGCTGGCCACCTACTCGTTCGAGATCGGGCGCATCGGGAGCGACCTGGTGTTCGAGCTCGGCTGGGTGGTGGACGGCCTCTCGATCATGATGTACTTCCTGGTGAGCGTGGTGGGGCTGCTCGTCTTCATCTACGCCGTGGGCTACATGCGCGACGACGTGCGGGTCGCTTGGTTCTTCGCCGCTTTCTCCCTTTTTGCCGGCTCGATGCTGGTCCTGGTTGGAGCGCCAAACCTGATCCAGCTCATCATCGGGTGGGAGGGTGTCGGTCTCGCCTCCTATCTGTTGATCGGCTTCTACTGGGAGGACATGGACAACGTGAGGGCAGGCAACAAGGCCTTCATGGTGAACAAGGTTGCAGATGTCGGGCTGATCCTGGGCGCGATCATCCTCGGATTGACGGTGGGGACCTTCGACTTCTTCGCCATCAACCTGGCGGCAGCCGATCAGCTCGAGTCGCTGTCGACCGTGGCGGTGGTCGGTGGTGCGCTCGTCTTCTTCGGGGCGATGGGAAAGAGTGCCCAGTTCCCCTTCCACATCTGGCTTCCCGATGCGATGGCGGGCCCGACTCCGGTCTCGGCCCTGATGCATGCGGCCACGATGGTCACCGCCGGCGTCTACTTGATGGGTCGCATGTTCCCGCTGTTCGAGTACCTGGCTTCTGACATCCGGCCTTGGTTGGTAGCAATCGGCGCCATCACCCTCTTTGCCCTGGGTCTGCTCGCCCTGGTCGCCAACGACATCAAGAAGGTGCTGGCCTATTCCACCGTGTCCCAACTCGGATACATGATGACTGCCGTAGCCGCCGGTGGATACACCGCAGGTCTTTTTCATCTCTTCACCCATGCCTTCTTCAAAGCACTGCTCTTCTTGGGGGCGGGATCGGTTATTCATGCTGTCCACTCCAACTACATGAGCGACATGGGTGGGCTCCGCAAACAGATGCCGACCACGTACTGGACGTTCGTGGCCGGTGCGCTTTCGCTCGCCGGGATCTTCCCCCTGGCGGGTTTTTGGTCGAAGGACGAGATCCTGGCAACACTCGGTCACGAGGGTTACACCGCCGTGATGTGGATCGCCATAGCCGGCGCTTTCGTCACCGCGTTCTACATGACACGTGCGGTTGCCCTGACCTTCCACGGCGAGTACAAGGGCCACGGTCATCCCCATGAGTCGCCGCGGATCATGACCGGGCCCCTGGTCGCGTTGGCTATCCCCTCGATCGGGTTCGGTCTGCTCAACATCCCCGGCGTCTCCCTGCCCGGATTGGGGAACTTCACGGAGTGGCTGGCGACGCGGGTCGTTCCGATGGGCGACCACCATGCCGAGTCCATCGACTTCCTCCTAGCCGGCAGTGGCCTGCTTGCCGCTCTGGCGGGGATCGCTCTCGGATGGCGAATCTGGGGCAAGGACCGCGAGACCCAAGCCGAGCGCGACCGGTTCGAGATTCCGGTGCTCTACCCGCTGCTGCGACGCAAGTACTACGTCGACGACATGGCTCTGGGAATGGTGGGGGCAACGATGGGCCCCGTCGCCCGGTCGGTCAACTGGGTGAACGACTACGTCATCGATGGCGTGGTCAATGGGGCAGCGCTCATCACCAAGGCTCTGGGGTCCTTCGTGTACGGGATCGTCGACCAGCGAGGGGTCGACGGGATCGTCCATGGTTTGTCGGCTGGGGCCGACTTGTCCGGTGCGGCTGTGCGCAAGTGGCAGACGGGCCGGGTTCAGCAGTACGCAGCATCCTTCGTCGGGGGGGCGCTGATCCTGATTGTCGTGTTCGTGTTTGTTACATAGGAGAGGCTGAGCAATGGACTGGTTCGAAACTTGGGGGCTGACACTCACAGTGTTCATACCCCTGGCCGGAGCCCTTGTCCTGGGCGCGATCCCCAGGGACAACGAGAACGCTCTGAAGAGGCTCGCTCTGGTTGTCTCGGTGGCGGCCTTCGTCGCCTCGCTCGTGGTGATCGGACAGTTCGACTTCTCTGGCGCTCCTTACAACACCTACCAATTCGAGGTGAACGAGTCTTGGATCGGTGCGATCAACGCCAACTACCACGTCGGCATCGACGGGATCAGCCTGCCTCTCCTGGTGCTGTCGACTTTTGTGATGGTCCTGGCCGTGATCTACAGCTGGAACCACTGGGAGGAGCCAAAGAACCCCAAGTCGTTCCTGATCCTGATGTTGATCCTCGCCACCGGGTTGAACGGGACCTTCGTGGCGCTCGACCTGGTCCTGTTCTTCATCTTCTTCGAAGTGGTCCTGCTGCCCATGTACTTCATGATCGGAATCTGGGGCGACCGGTCGCCGCGGAAGATCCCCGGGTTCGGCAGAGAAGTGCAGACCCGGTTGTACGCGTCGATCAAGTTCTTCCTCTTCACCCTGTTCGGATCGGCCTTCATGCTGCTGGGATTCCTCGCCCTGTACTTCCAGTCGGGCGAATCAGGGGTGCGCACCTTCGACATCGTCGAATTGACCAATCTCGGAGCCGCCGGCGCCTTCACCGGTAGATTCGCCTTCCTGGTCTTTGGGGCGATGTTCCTCGGTTTCGCGGTCAAGGTGCCGATGTGGCCCTTCCACACCTGGCTGCCCGATGCCCACACGGCGGCCCCCACGGTCGGCTCGGTCCTTCTTGCGGCGATAATGCTGAAGCTCGGCTCCTACGGTTTCATCCGGATTTCCCTGCCGATCCTTCCTCAGGAGGCGGCAAACTGGGCCCCGTTCATCGCCATTCTGGCCGTGATCGGCATCATCTACGGCTCCCTGGCGTGTCTTGCCCAGACCGACATGAAGCGGCTGATCGCCTTCTCCTCGGTGGGGCACATGGGCTTCGTGATGCTCGGTATTGCGACGATGACCGACGTCGGCATCAATGCCGCAGTCATCGGGATGGTGGCCCACGGTTTGATCACCGGCCTCCTCTTCTTCCTGGCCGGCTCGATGTCACACCGTTATCACACCAGGGAGATGTCCCGACTGGGCGGCAACATGAAGCTGATGCCGGTGATGGGGGGAATCCTGGCCTTTACCGCCATGGCCTCACTCGGGCTGCCCGGGCTGGCCGGGTTCTGGGGTGAGTTCATGTCCCTCGTTGGCGCCTACAACCCGCTCGCCGGGCTCTCGCTCGGAGTGTTCCGGACGTCGATGGTCTTAGGAGCGCTCGGGACCGTGCTCACAGCTGGATACATGCTCTACCTGCTCCAGCAGGTCAATCTCGGCGAGCCGGGCGAGGAATGGCAGGGTCAGGAGTTTCACGACGTGGACCGCTACGAGCTCACCGCTTGGGTGCCGCTCATCGTGCTCATCGTGGTGATCGGTTTCTATCCCAGATTCATCTTCAGCGCCACCACCGACAGCGTGGTGTCACTCGTCGACACCATCCTCAACGCAGACACCACTGCTGCCTTGACCAGGGTTGCGAGCGGTTGAGAGGATCCCGGTGACCTTCGAGATCGACTATCTGGCGCTGGCACCCGAGCTGGTTGTCGTAGCGACCATGTTGATCGTGTTCACGCTCGACCTGGTGCTGCCACGCGCCCAGAAGTTCTGGACGGCGACCGCTGCCGTGGCCGGGACGGCGGCCGCGGCGGTCCCCCTGGTGATCCTGGCCTCGGAAGACACGGTCAGGTCGATGTTCGACGGCTCCTACGTGGTCGACGAGTTCGCCCTGGTCTTGAAGGGCGTGTTCATCGTCGCGGCCTATCTGGTGTTGCTCATGTCCCATCACTACATCGAGTCTGACCGCTACTACCAGGGCGAGTATTACTTCCTGCTGTTGGCGTCGGTCCTCGGCTCCCTGGTGATGGCATCGTCGCGCGATCTGATCATCCTCTTCATCGGGCTCGAGCTGACCACGGGCCCGCTCTACCTCCTGGCCGGCTGGAGGAAGGGAGACGTCAAGTCAAACGAGGCCTCGATGAAGTACTTCATCCTCGGGGTCCTCTCCACCGCGATCCTGCTCTATGGGATGTCGATGCTCTACGGGCTTACCGGAGAGGTCACATTTGACGGTCTGGCCGGAGCCACCGCCGGCCGGGGGGACGAGCCGGCAATCGTGGTGGCGATCCTCTTCCTGATCGTGGGCTTCGGGTTCAAGATCTCGGCGGTCCCCTTCCATTCCTGGGCGCCCGATACATACGAGGGGGCTCCGACTCCCGTCACCGCCTATCTCTCCGTCAACTCCAAGGCCGCGGGCTTCGTGGCGATGTTGTTGGTGATGTATCTCGCCTTGCCGGACGTCGCCGACATATGGGCCCCCGCCCTTTGGTTGCTGGCGGCGGCGTCGATGACAATCGGGAATCTCGGCGCGTTGCGTCAGACCAACATCGTTCGGCTGCTCGCATACTCGTCGATCGCCCAGGCCGGGTTCATGTTGGTCCCGTTCGCAGCAGCGGCAGTCGCGGGCGCAGACCTCGAAGAGGCCTTTTCCGCCACTGTGACCTACCTCGTGATCTATGCGGTGATGAATCTCGGAGCTTTCTCGGTGGTGATCGCAGGTGCCCGCAAAACCCGTTCTGGTGAGATCGACGCATGGTCGGGTCTTGCCCGGATCGATGCCCGGCTTGGGGTTCTCGTCATCGTGTTCTTCTTCAGTCTGGCGGGGATCCCGCCTCTCGCCGGGTGGTTCGCCAAATTCGCCATGTTCCGTTCGGTGATCATCGCCGGCGGGACCTCAACCGTCGTGCTGGCGGTTATTGCCGCGGTCAACTCGGTGATTGCCCTCTACTACTACGCCAGGGTGGTCAAGTCGGTTTGGCTCGACGACCCGATCGGTGAGTTTGCCTCGGAAGCCGAGGCCGCGCCCGCCGTTTCATTGCGTCTCGCCTTGCTGCTGGCTCTCGGGTTCACCGTCGTGATCGGTTTCTTCCCGACGATCGCCACCTTCGTCGGCGACGCCAGCCGCGTGATCGCCGCCGGCGGCTAGTTGTGTTGTTCGCCTGCTGATACGTGGATCAGTGAGCGCGACCGGCCGGGGTCAGTCGCGGGGGTCGTCGAGACCCAATTCCCGGGCCATCCGCTGGGCAACCGCCCAGGAGCCGCGGTCTTGATTGCACAAGACGACGACGGTGGTCCCGGCACCGACATAATGCGAGACCATGGCCGAGACCCCGGGATCGGATCCACCATGGCCAAAGATGGTCGCGATGTCATCGACCACCACCAACTCCATGCCATAACCGTAGGCCTCCGGGCCGTCGTCCTCGAAGGCGTGCGGGGTCACCATCTGCGAGAACGTCTCGGGGGCGAGCAGCATCCCCGATCTGAGGGCGTCGAGGAAACGATCGATGTCCGCCGCGGTGGTGATGATTCCACCGTCGGGCATCCCTCCAGCGGGAACGCTATAGATGTTGGACCGTTGGCTCTTCGACGTGTCGTCGGCGACCAGGTACCCGGTTGCCATGTCCTCCGGCTCGTCGTCGAGTTGGAAGAAACCAGAGTCGGCCATGGCCGCCGGGACCAGGACCTCCGAGGTCGCCACGGAGGCGAAAGACTTGTCGGTGATCCACTCGATCAATAGCCCGATCAGAACGAAGTTGGCGTCGCAGTAGTCGTACTCCCCGGGGTCGGAGACCGGCGGCAGGTCGGCAAACAATGGAAGGAGGTCGCGTGGCCCTCTCGCCTTGTAAACCGGAACCCGGTCCCATGCGCTGGTGAAGGACGCCCATGTCTCATCGTCTCCGTCGTGGTAGTCGGCCAATCCGGAGGTATGGGAAAGCAGATGATGGAGGGTGTGTCGATCGTCGAGACCGGCCGGTCGCAGCTCGGGAGGAAGGAAGCTGGTCAGAGGTTTCTCGAGACTGAGCGCTCCGCTTTCGACCAACCTCAGGGCCGTCGTGGCCGTGATCATCTTCCCGACCGACGCCACCTGGAACTTCGTCTCCGGTGTCGCCCCTATTCGATGCCCGCGGTGGGCGAGCCCGGCGGCATGTTCCAACAGGGTCTCACCGCCGGAGCGAACCAACACGACTCCACTGAACAAGCCTTGCGCAGCACGTTCGTCGAGCCAAGCGATGAGGGAGGGTTGGTTCAGGGTGGTCATGTGCTCCCACGGGTGGCGCCTCTCCGGAGGGCGCGGAATTCCCGGTCGAGAAGTGACCAGAGTGAGTGATCCACCCAGTTACCTCGAATCAGTAGCTCCTCTCGGAGCACACCCTCCCGGGTGAAGCCCAGCTTCTCGGCAACCCGGTCGGATGCGGTGTTCCCCACGGCGATGCGGAGCGTAACCTTGTGGTAGCCCAAGGAGTTGAAGGTCTCGTCGAGAAGCCGGTCCACGGCCTCGGTGCAGATTCCCCGACTTTGCTCGTCGCTTCGCACCCAGTATCCGAACTCTGCGATCTTCCCCAGCTTGGAGACTGTCCAGAAGGAAATGCTTCCAACGTGGCGCTCGGGGTCGTCCTTGAACCGGATCGAGTAGTCCCAGGCCCGGTCTTCCTTCCAGGCCAGGATCGACTCGCGGATGAAGCTTGTGGAATCCCCGTGCTCGTAGTCCATGCGCGCCCAGGGGAGCCATTGGTTGAGCTCCGGCAATGAGGCTCGGGTCGCCTCGTCGTACGTGTTGTGATCACGCTTGGAGAACTTCTGGAGGATGAGTCGATCGGTCTCGAGTGTTGGTCTGGGCACCTGATCAGATTATCGGCGGGCTTAACCTGCAGATTGAATGTGGGACCGGCTCCACCTCATCGAAGACACACCCATCGATGCCAAGGGCACGCTGGCCGCGGTCCTGGCCGCGCTTTACGAGGACGACGCCGGTGACGTGAGGCTGGTGCTCACCAAACGGCCCGACACCATGCCGACTCATGCCGGTCACATCTCGTTTCCGGGGGGCAGAGCCCATCCGACGGACTCGGGGCCAGTGGACACTGCCCTACGCGAGGCGCACGAGGAGGTTGGCATCGAGCGCGACCGCGTCGAGATCCTGGGGTTCCTGACACCCATCGACACCGTTGAGTTCAAGCCTTGGGTCGTGCCGGTGGTCGGACGTCTCTCGACTCCGTTCACGCTGGTGCCAAGTGAGCGTGAAGTGGCCCGGATTCACACGCCCCGGCTCGAAGATCTGGCAGACGAAGAGCGCTGGTGGCATGTGCCTTGGAATGGGCACAAAGTCTGGTACTACGACCTGGCCGGCGACACCTTGTGGGGGGCGACAGCCCACATGGTTCGGTCGCTCCTCGGGCTTCCCTGAAATCAGGCGATCCGTTCAGGATGTGGGGGCCACTAGGTGAGTCTCGAGCGAGTTGGCCTTGCTACTGACCTCTGCCGAGAGACCGAAGGCGAACCGCTCGTCTCAGGGGCCTTTGCATGACTTCGTCGCACCGGCAGCCAGGCCGTCGTTGCTCATCTGATCCTGCTGCTGGGCCGGTTTCTGGACGCTCTGGTTGCTGCGTGGCGTAGAATGTGTGGTTCGGGGTATCTATAGGGTGGACCATTGAAAAAGCGAGTCTTGATCGTCGGCGCCTGCGCCATAATCGTGCTCCTAGCAGTAGGGGCCGTTTTTGCGTGGTCGACCTGGGGAGATGTCACCCGGGTCAGCATCGATCGCAGTGCTCAGGTCGACAGCGATGCCCAGCAGGACGATGGAACCCCGGGCGAGGGTCTCTCCGACGACGGACCGGTGGCAGCGGAGGCCGGGGAAGACGAATTGGATATCTCACTCCTCGTTGGCTCCGACTCGAGGGACGAACTGGAGAGCACCGAGGGCTTTGGTGAGTTCGCAGGGGAGCGGGCGGACGTCGTGATGGTCCTCATTCGACCCGCTGACGGATCACGCGCCGCCCTGCTCTCCCTTCCTCGAGACTTGTTGATAGATGATGTGTGCCGCACCAGTGGCCAGCACAAGCTGACCGAGGCCCTCGAGGGATGTGAGTCGGGTCTGAACGGCCCAACGGCCCTGATCGTGAGTGTTGAGGCAGTCATCGGTCAGACCATCGATCATTTTGCGCTGATCGACCTGGCCGGGTTCCAGGAGGCAGTCGACGCGGTCGGGGGATACGAGATTTGTCTGGAGAGACCGGTCAGGGACCGAAAGGCCCGGCTCGAGCTCCCGGCCGGCTGTACCCAGGCCACCGGGGCACAGACTCTCGCCTGGCTCCGTTCCCGCTCGACCCAGGAGTTGACCGCGAGCGGGTGGCGGACCGTCCCGGGAGTGAGCGACCTGACCAGAAATGAGCGGCAGAGGGCCTTCCTGCTCTCGATGATGGGCGAGCTCTCCGATTTCGGCAGTCCCAAGGATGTGGCCGACGTGGCACAGGTGATCGCTCCGTTTGTGACGGTTGACTCTGAGTTGACGTTTCTCGACGCGGTGAACCTCGCCTGGGCTCTGCGCGGTCTGCAGGGGGGCAATATCGAAGAGCTCGAGGTTCCTGTCTCGGATGCGACAACAGCCGGCGGAGCCGCGGTTCTCATCGCCGAGATCGACATCGCCGAGATGGTGAGGGAATACCTCAGACCCGAAATCGTCGGCGAGCCAACGGACGCGCTGACAGGCTGATCGGGCCAAGCTGAATGGATGGGCCAATCACCAACCCCTGGTCGACCTGATCAGGTATAGGTCGATCGACGTCAGTCCCTAACCTTGGGTGAGATGATCGTGAGCAACCAAAGACGAGTCTTCTCGGGAATCCAACCCACCGGCGACTTCCACGTCGGCAACTATGTGGGCGCGCTCAAGAACTGGGTTGCTCTCCAAGATGAGTACGAGACCATCTATTGCGTGGTCGATCTCCACGCCATGACCGTCCCATTCGAGCCGTCCGAGCTGCGAGCCGGGCGTCTCGAGACGGCCAAGATGCTGCTGGCGGTTGGCATCGACCCTGAGCGATACTTCTGTACTACCAGTCCGAGGTCCCACAACATGTCGAGCTCTCCTGGATCCTCGGCACCATGACCGGTCTCGGCCAGCTGGAGAGGATGACCCAGTTCAAGGAGAAGGCCGATCGTGGCAGGCAGAATCTGGGCATCTTCGCCTATCCGGTGTTGCAGGCCGCAGATATCATGGTGCACAAGGCGCACGCGGTGCCGGTCGGGGACGACCAGGCACAGCATCTCGAGCTGACCCGGGATCTCGCTCAGAGATTCAACGCCCGATTTGGTGAGGAGTTCCCGCTCGCCGAGACGATCACACCCGACATCGGTGCCCGGGTCATGTCTTTGGCCGATCCCACATCCAAGATGTCCAAGTCGGATCCAAGCCCCAGATCGCGGATCCTGCTCAAGGACACTCCCGATGCCATCGTCAAGAAGGTGAAAGCGGCTGTCACCGACACCGGAAGCGAAGTCATCTATGACTGGGGTTCCAAGCCGGGAGTCTCCAACCTGCTCGAGCTGTTCAGCGTTTTCACCGACCGGCCGATTGCGGATCTGGTCGCCGAGCACCACAGCTCGGGGTACGGGGCGTTCAAGCTGGCGGTTGCCGAGGCCATCGTCGAAGGTCTGGCGCCGGTGCGCACCGCGTACGACTCGCTGGACGATTCCGAGGTGGAGAAGACCATGGCGCGGGGGGCAGCGACCGCCCGTGACCGCGCCGAGATCTCGATGCGAAGTGTTCGACGGCGGGTAGGGATCGGCTAGTGGTCGTTCGCGTCAGTCCCTAGCCGATCGACTCGAGAAGCTCGGTCGGCAACAGCAAAACCACCGCGGCCAGCAGGTTGAATCCCGAGTGGATGAAGATCGCCGGCCCCAGCCGTTTGGTGCGCAGGGTCACCCACGCCAAAACCAGTCCGACTATGAAGAGCTGAGGCAGGACCACCGCAGCAGCTGAGAGCATCCGGCTGGGGTCCAAGCCGAGCAGGTGGAACACGGTGAAGACAAGGGCCGTGATCACCATGATCATTCGCGGGCTCCGATGGCTCTGGGTTTTGAGCAGGACACCTCGAAAGGTGAGCTCCTCGGTGACCGGGGCGAGCACCACTGCCGTGACCATGGCGGCCACCCTGGCCGCAGTGGTCTCCAGCCCGGACAGGGCGGTGCTCACCTGCTGGGCCGGGTCGCCGTCGGGGAGCAGCAATGAGCTCAAAGGGAGAAACACGACTGCCAATGCAAGCTGGAGAAAGAGGCCAAAGCCGAGGTAGAGCACATCCCGGCCTTCGATGGTGAACCCTAGATCCGGATGGCCCTTACTCCGTGAGATGAGCCAAAGGACCGCGAGATGTCCGATGTACTGCCCGGCTAGAGCAAGCACCAGGAACAGGTCATCCTCGCCGACCAACGAGCTGATCCCGACCAGTATCCCCGCGCCTACGAACCCGCCGAGGACGACGAAGAAGAAGTCGAGCAGTGACCAGGGCCTTGGCACGGGCTGGCCAGCCTACTGATAGCCGGAGGGCATCCACTGTTACGCTGCAAACGAGCGTCGGAAGTTGAGCGAAGGTGGAAATCGACATCGGTATCGGGAAGTCGGGCCGTCAGGCGTATGGCTTCGATGACATAGCAATCGTGCCCTCGAGGCGAACCCGCGATCCCGACGACGTCGACATCTCCTGGCAACTGGACGCGTTCAAGTTCGCCCTCCCGATGATGGGCTCGGCGATGGACTCAGCCATCAGCCCGGCGACGGCCATCAGGATCGGTCAGCTGGGCGGATTGGCGGTCCTCAACCTCGAAGGTCTTTGGACTCGATACGAGGACCCCGAGCCATACTTCGAGGAAGTGGCTGAGCTCTCCGCGGAGAAGGCCACCCTGCGCATGCAAGAGATATACCTGGAGCCGGTCAAACCCGACCTGATCGGTCAACGTGTCACCGAGATCAAAGCCCAGGGTCTGGTGACCGCAGCCAGTCTCACCCCGCAGCGGGTCGAGAGCTGGGCGCCGAACGCGTTGGAGGCCGGCCTCGACGTGCTGGTGATCCAGGGCACCGTGGTGTCGGCAGAGCATGTTTCGAGTCGCGAAGAGCCGTTGA
>Ga0302046_10000810_pt1 | contig 30138 bp, 26 predicted proteins | sample RVTome_11_FD_200261 | JGI IMG/M metagenome (GOLD analysis project Ga0302046, IMG submission 200261) | Soil microbial communities from uranium-contaminated site in the Upper Colorado River Basin, Wyoming, United States - RVT147D111 (version 2) ...
AGATACTGCAACTCAATATGCCGGGCTGGCATTGTATGATCAAACCGGGCTGCGGGCTGAAGAAACCTGGCACGCCGGGCGGAATCATACCATTGAATTGATGCCCCGGATTGTCCGGATGCTGCAAGTAGGCAGGCTAGACGTCTCTGATTTAGCGGCGTTTGCGGTGGCCTTGGGACCTGGGTCTTTTACCGGTTTGCGCATCGGTCTGGCCATCGCCAAAGGGTTGGCCCTGCCGCACAAGTTACCCTTGATCGGTATCCCGACGCTGGATATCACGGCTTATCCCTGGCGAGACAGCGGTGTCAAGGTTTGGGCCATTGCCCAGGCCGGTCGGGGGCGTATTCTGGCTGCCTGTTATGACCGCCTTGACGGTCAGTGGCAGCCGCTCGCTGAGCCACGGCTGACGAATTTCGAAGACCTGGCTGCCCGGATCGAGGACCGGGTCTTATGCGCCGGCGAAATCGACGAGCGCGGGGCCGAGCTTTTAAGCGAAGGGGCCGGCCAAAAAGCCCGTGTTGTTTCCCCGGCGGCCCGTCTGCGACGAGCTGGCTATCTGGCGGAGCTGGCGGCGGGGCGCCTGGCGGCGGGGCAGTTGGACGACCCCGACACGCTGGCCCCCATCTATCCTGCACCCTTGTGAGATCGCGCTGTGAACCATTCAGATTTACCTGTTCGCATCGACCCAATGCAGCCGGCGGATATTCCCCAGGTGCTGGCTATTGACCGCGTTTCCTATGCCATGACCTGGCCGTCCCGGGCCTATGACCACGAGTTGAAACAGAATGATTTAGCCCATTATTTTGTCGTGCGTTTTGCCGGCTCTCAACCCGGCGGTCAGATCGACGGCGCCTTGGCTCCGGTCGCCGGGTTGGGCGGGTTCTGGCTGCTGGCGGGAGAGGCCCACATTACCACCATCGCTATTCATCCTGACTGGCGCCGTCTGGGCCTCGGTGAGTGGATGTTAGTCAGATTATTGGAAGAAGGCCGGAGCCTCAAGGCTAACGTGGCCACCTTAGAAGTCCGCCCTTCCAACCGCCGGGCTCGAGCCCTTTATCAGAAATATGATTTCAGGGAAGTCGGTCGCCGGCTGGGCTACTACAGCGATAACGGGGAAGATGCTCTTATCTTGACCTCACCGCCGTTGATCTTGCCGGATTATCAGGCGCTGATTCAGCAGCGCAAAGCAGCCCTGATCCAGAAGTTGGCCCAAATCAATGTGGACAAAATGGACCAAATCAACTAAAATGCGCTGATCCCCAGACCTTGGAGGAGAACCCAACATGGCCAATCAATTCATCGAATTTCAGGAGCAAGTCGAAGCGGTGAAAGCGCGACAGAACCGTGGCGAAATAACCGAAGCGGAGCAAAACGATTTGCTGCGCAAAATGCAACTGAAGGATGACGCATGGGGCGATACCTGGATGCTCAGCCCCCAGGGAACCTGGTTTCGCCAGGCCAAAGGCAGCGATAAATGGATGCCCGATTTTCCGGTGGCCCTGGTCGACCCGGACGATCTGCCGCCGGTACCGCAGATGAGTTTGCCTCAGATCGCCCGGGCGGTGCATGATTGCACCCGCTGCCCCCTCCACCAGGGGCGCACCCGGCCCGTCCCCGGCGAAGGCAACCCCAAGGCCGAGATAATGCTCATCGGCGAGGGGCCGGGTTATCACGAAGACAAACAGGCCCGTCCCTTTGTCGGGGCCTCCGGCAAGTTCTTGGAGCAGTTGCTCGATCACATCGGTTACCAACGTGAGGACGTATTCATCACCAATGTGGTCAAATGCCGCCCCCCTAAAAACCGAGACCCCCAACCAGACGAGTTAGAGGCCTGCCAGGATTATCTCGAGCGGCAAACCCAACTCATCGATCCCAAAGTCATTGTCACGTTGGGGCGCTATTCGATGGCTCGTTATTTTCCGGGCGCGTCGATCAGCAAGATTCACGGCCAACCCAAGCGTGTTGGCCAGCGCCTGATCGTGCCGATGTTTCATCCGGCCGCGGCCTTGCACCAGCCCAAATATCGCTCCTCGATCATCGAAGATTTCAACAAGCTGCCGCAATTCATCGCCGAGGCCGCCGGTTTCCGCGAGGAGAAGGGGCCGGGCCCTGATAATGTAGAGCAGTTGAGTCTGTTTTAATTGGAGCAGGAAGCAAAGGAGCAACCGCACCATGCCTCATTCGATCAATCGCGTAGCCGTTATTGGCGCCGGGACGATGGGCGCCGCCATTGCCGCGCACGTGGCCAATGCCGGGCTGCCGGTGTTGCTGCTGGATGTCGCCCCGGATAAACTGACGCCCCAAGAGGAAACCCAGGGCTTGACGCTTGAGAGTCCGGCTGTGCGCAACCGCATTGTCCGGGCCGGTTTCGAGCGGGCGCGCAAGGCTCGACCGGCGGCGTTTATGAGTAAAGAGGCGGAACGCCTCGTCACGTTAGGCAATACTGCGGATGATTTCGAAAAACTCGCCGAAGCTGATTGGATTATCGAAGCCATCATCGAAAAGCTAGCGCCGAAGCAAGCCCTGCTGGCCCGGATCGAGACGGTACGCCAGCCCGGTAGCATTGTCACCAGCAATACCTCCGGTCTGCCTATCGCGCCCCTGGCCGAGGGCCGCAGCGACGAGTTCAAGCGCCACTTTTTTGGCACTCACTTTTTCAACCCTCCTCGCTACCTGAAGCTGCTCGAAATCATTCCCACCGCCGAGACTGATCCGGCCCTGGTGCAGACCATGGCCATCTTTGCCGAAAATGGATTGGGCAAAGGACCCGTCTTTTGCAACGATACGCCTAACTTTATCGGCAACCGGCTCTTTTCCCTCGGCAACACTTTTGCCATTGACTACGCCCTGGCGAACGGCTACAGCGTCGAAGAGGTCGATGCCCTGACCGGGCCGCTGCTGGGCCGGCCCAAAACTGCGACCTTCCGCCTGCTGGATCTGGTCGGGATCGATGTGGCCGCGTTCGTGGCCCAAAATCTGCACGAACTCATCCCTCACGATGCTTACCGGGACGTGTTGCGCGCGTCGGGCGTCGAAACCGTGCTGGGTGAGCTGCTCAAGCGAGGCTGGTTGGGCAACAAGAGCGGCCAGGGTTTCTATAAACAGGGCCGGGACGCCGAGGGTAAGCGGGTCTTCACCATCCTCAACCCGAACACATTTGAATATGACTTGCCCCAGAAACCACGCTTTGAATCGGCCGGCGCGGTTCGCAAAATCGATGACCTGGGTGAGCGGCTGCGGGCCCTGCTCGACGAGCGCTGGCGGGACGACCGGGCTGCGCAGTATGTCTGGGCCGTGCTCAGTTTCGAACTGGAGTACGTGGCGGCCTGCGCCCAGGAGATCGCCCACGATTTGAAGAGCATCGACGAGGCCATTCGTTGGGGGTTTGCTTTTGAGGCTGGCCCCTTCCAGTTATGGGACAAACTGGGCGTAGCCGCTACCGCAGCCAGGATGGAAGCCCGGGGCCGGGAGATCGCGCCCTGGGTCAAAGCAATGCTGGCAGCCGGGTGTGACAACTTTTACCGGGTCGAGAATGGCCGAACCACCGCTTACTATGATTGGCACAGCCAACAGTATAAGGATATGCCGGCCAACCCCAGGCACATTAAGATCGACAATCTGCGCCGCGCGGGCCGGGAACGCCACCAAAACGACAGCGCCAGTATCCTTGATCTGGGCGATGGCGTGCTGCTGCTCGAATTCCATGCCAAGATGAACGCCATCGACGACGAGATGGTCAAGATGATGGCTCAGGCGCAGGCCATGCTGGCAGACGATGATTACGCGGGCCTGGTCATCGGGAATGAGGGCGAGAATTTCTGTGTAGGGGCCAACCTGTTTGTGGTGGCCATGGCCGCGCAGCAAAGCATGTTCGACCAGATCGAACAGACGGGCCGGGCCTTCCGGGAAGTGCTGCACGGCTTTCGCTACAGCCCCAAGCCGGTCGTGGTCGCGGTTCATAATCGGGCTTTGGGCGGTGGCGCCGAAATTGTGCTGGGGGCTTCGCGTGTGGTGGCCCATGCCGAAAGCTACATCGGCCTGGTCGAGCCGGGCGTCGGTCTGGTGCCGGCCGGCGGCGGGGCGGTGGCCCTGGTCCGGCGGATTGTCTCCGGCGGGATGCAGGTCCAACATGCCGATCCGCTGCCCCTGGCCCAACAGGTTTTTGAAACCATCGGCCTGGCCAAAGTCGGCACCAGCGCCGCCGAGAACCGTGAGCTTGGCTTTCTGGGTCCCCATGATCGGATTGTGATGAATCGGGACCAGCTTCTCCACGAGGCCAAACAGGAGGTGCTCTCAATGGTCGCGGCAGGTTATGTGCCACCGCCGCCGGCGCAGCTTTATGCCGGAGGGCGCGACCTGTACGCTGCCTTAAAGATGGGCGTCTGGCTAATGCAGCAAGGCAGCTTTATCACCGAGCACGAGGCCCTGATCGGCGACAAACTGGCTTTCATCATCGCCGGCGGCGATCTGAGCGCGCCTCAGTGGGTCGACGAGCAGTATTTCCTCGACCTGGAAGGCCGGGCGTTTATGGAGTTGGTCGCCACCGAGAAAACCCAGGCCCGCATGTGGCATATGCTGCAAGAGGGCAAGCCTTTAAGAAATTGATGACAATGTTTATTATCCTCTCGAACGGAGGTTCATCATGAGAGAAGCCGTAATCGTCGGTGCTGCCCGGACAGCGGTAGGCAAGGCCAAGAAAGGCACATTGGCTAATTTTCGACCCGAGGATATGGGGGCGGCGGTGGTCGCCGAGGCGGTCAAGCGGGCCGAGGGGTTGGACCCGGCTGACATCGACGATGTCATGATCGGCTGCGCCATGCCCGAGGGTCAGCAGGGACTGAACATGGGCCGGCTGATCGCACTGCGGGCCGGCTTGCCCCATACGGTGACCGCTCAGACGGTCAATCGCTTTTGTTCGTCGGGAGTCCAGACCATTGCCCTGGGCGCGCAGCAAATCATGGCCGGCATGGGTGAAGTCATTGTGGCTGGCGGTACGGAAAGTATGAGCGCGGTGCCGATGACGGGCTTACAGTTTCGGCCCAATCCCTGGCTAGTAGACCACATGCCGGAGGTGTACATCAGCATGGGCCTGACGGCTGAAAATGTGGCCGGGGAGTTCAACGTCAGCCGTGAAGAACAGGATGAATTCAGCGCCCGGTCGCATGACCAGGCCCTGGCTGCGATCACGGGGGGTAAGTTCAAGGCTGAGATCGTGCCACTGGATGTGGAGCAAGTCAGCCTGGCAAACGGCGGCCGCACCACCCGGACCACGACCTTTGATACGGATGAAGGCCCGCGCCCCGGCTCAACCGTGGAGGTCCTGAGCAAATTGAAGCCGGTCTTCAAGGTCAACGGCAGCGTGACCGCCGGCAACGCTTCCCAGATGAGCGATGGCGCGGCAGCCGTGGTCGTCATGTCGCGGGAAAAAGCTGACGAGTTGGGGCTGAAACCGCTGGCTCGCTTCATCAGTTACGGGGTGGGCGGCGTGCCGCCCGAACTGATGGGCATCGGGCCGGTGGCGGCCATCCCCAAGGCCCTGAAGTATGCCGGGCTGACCCTGGCTGACATCGACCTGATCGAACTCAATGAGGCCTTTGCCGCCCAGGCCCTGGCCGTCATCCACGAGCTGGAACTGGACCTGGACAAAGTCAACGTCAACGGCGGCGCGATTGCCCTGGGCCACCCTCTGGGCGCGACCGGGGCCAAGCTGACCACCCAACTCCTGTATGAAATGAAGCGCCGCGACAGCCGGTATGGCATGGTGACCATGTGCATCGGCGGCGGCATGGGCGCGGCGGCGATTTTTGAAAACTTGAACTGACGCGAGGTAAGTGGTTATTGGTAATAGGATTAGCTATCGTTTTTCCCTGCCCCTTCAACCACCTTCACGAGCATGGAAAAAGGTCTCCCAAAATGGGTCTTGTTCATTTAGACAAGGTATGCTATAGTATCTTTGTTGTCTTAATTTCGTTATTAACCTTGACCCGGTAAGCGCTATAAACGACGCGGCCCTCTGCTCAGGATTTCTCCAGGCCAGGCTCTAGCTCAGAGGCACTCGTCAAACGATCATTGAATTGGGGGGCTGGTCATGACTATTTCTCGGGCTGATAAATTAAAGACACTTCGTCGCGTTGGTGATACCCAACGAACAACGGACACAGCGCCTTTGCCGGGTGCGGCTGCGCCAGCGCCCGTGTTGATGGCCGCCGACGTGCTCGACAGTACGGTCCTGAAGCTGGTCGAAGAACCCCGCACCATCGAAGCAACCCGTATTCCGCAATCTTTTATTGCTGATCTGGTGCTGAAAACCCTCTATTTTGGCGGCGTGATGCAGGGCAAACAAGTCGCGGAGGCCGTACGCTTGCACTTCAGCGGCGTGATCGAGCCGGTTTTGCGTACGCTCAAGGTCGATCACATGCTCGAGGTCATGGGTGGTTCCAGCTTGAATCCGGCTTCGTATCAATATACGGTGACCAACAAAGGCGGGGTACGAGCCAGGGAACTGCTCGAGCGCAATCGCTATGTGGGTCCTTGCCCGGTTGCGCTCAGGCACTATGTCGAGATCGTCGCAGCACAGGCCAAGATACGCACCCTGGTGAAAGAGGCGGACGTTCGGCGCGCGATGGCCGGGTTGATCCTGTCCGATGAAGTCATCCAGCGGGTCGGACCGGCGGTCAACTCGCACGAGTCGATGTTTATTTTCGGACCACCTGGTAATGGTAAGACCACCATAGCCAAAGCAATTGGCACGGGGCTGCTGCCGGGCAATGTCATGATCCCGCACGCCATCTACGAGGATGGGCAAATCATCAAGGTGTTCGATCCTGAAACCCATCAGGCCATCGATGGTGAAAGGTCGCAGTTAGCCGATCAAGACCGGTTGGACAAACGTTGGATGCGCTGTAATTTACCCGTTGTCATTACGGGGGGTGAACTGACCCTATCGGATCTGGATCTGGGCTGGAACGATGCCGTCCGTTTCTACGAAGCGCCATTACAGATGAAGGCCAATGGCGGGCTGTTGCTCATCGACGATTTTGGCCGCCAGCGGATGTCGCCGATGGATTTGCTCAACCGTTGGATCGTGCCCCTGGAAGAGCGGCTCGATTTCTTGACCTTTCATACCGGCAAAAAATTCGTCATCCCCTTTGAAGCGTTGATCGTCTTTTCAACCAATCTGGACCCCAAATCGTTGGTCGACGAAGCTTTTTTGCGCCGCATTAGCCACAAATTATCCGTCCAAAACCCTACCGGGGAACAGTACAGTGAGATTTTTAGGGCGGTCTGTAAAGCTCGGGGGATCGAGTTCGAGCCAAAGGTCTTCAAATATTATGTCCGCAAATATTTACTGGACACGGATCGCCCCTTGCGAGCCTGTCATGCCCGTGATATCCTCAAGCAGATCGTTAACTTTGCCATCTATCAAGATAAGACCCCGGCCATGACGATGGAATTGATCGATCTGGCCGCGAGTTCTTACTTTTCCGAGATCTAACGAAAACCACCCCATCTTTATCGCCGGAGCATGGCCTTGGGTCTGCCCCGGCGGATTTCTCCGATCACAATTGCTCCGTTGAGTTAATCCTATTCATTTGCCACTGAATTGGTAAGATTGCCACGGTCATCGTTGTCAATAATGGGTGTAAAAAACGATGACCCCTCATATTTCTGGCTGCGCATAAGGGGGCATCGAGTAACAACGAGTGTGAAATAGACCGGAGGAAATGGCAAATGACAATTGCGCCTGCTAAAGAGTTTTTAAAGCAATCTGAGTTTGAACAATTACTGGACTACCGGCGGTCTGTGGCCAATATCTACGCTGATCTGCGCCGATCCGATCTGAGCGATGAAGAGACGTGCCGGCGATTCCGGGCCCAACGGGATCACCTGTTTGCCTCGCATCCGCAATCGGCCCTATCAGAGGTACAACGAGCCAACTTTAAGGCCCTGCCGTATTATCCTTACGATCCCAAGTGGCGCCTGGTTTTGCCCGTAAACACCAAGGTCGAACAGGAAACCATCAAAGTGGAACTGCAAGGGGATGGCCTGGTCCGGATGCAGCGTTTCGGCCAAATCGAGTTCGAGGTAGCCGGCCGCGCGGTTTCACTGTCGCTGTTTTGGGTGATGGGCTATGGCGGGGGTATATTTCTACCCTTTCGGGATTTGACCAATGAGGAAACCACCTATGGCGGAGGGCGCTATTTGCTCGATACCATCAAACATGCCGATTTAGGGCATGAAGACAATCGGCTGGTGATCGACTTCAACTATGCTTACAATCCTTCGTGTGCCTACAATCCGCGCTGGCACTGCCCGCTCGCGCCGCGAGAAAATTGGCTGCCGGTTGCTATCTCCGCCGGTGAACAACGGTATCCCGATTAGATACGGCTGGTTCAAACAGGCAAACTCATCTCGTAGATGTTTATAGAGTGAAGGATTTTTGTGACACAAGCGTATCAATAGGATATATTACCTACTAATCGTTGGGATCTCGTAGGCTAAATCGCCTATTAAGTATTGATTCAACGTAGGTAATTATGCTATACTGTCAGGGTATGTTTTGCGCCGTAGTCAATGAAATGACGAACGGTTACCAGCCCACTTAGGATTGAGAATTAAATAACTTCCTCAAATGAAGTCAAAATATCCAGCTTATTTGCCTGCAAATAGGGAAGTTATTTAATCCTAAGCCCTTAACCACCCGAGACCCATACAAAACAGAAAGGGAACGAAGGAAAACTGTAACCGTACCTGGAAATTAACACGCTTGGAATCAATAGTGGCAGAAGGATGGTGAGATCGATCTCAACCTGGGGGTAAAACAAATCCCGTGGTCTTGGGTGTCATTTCCGGCAATTATTCGACGTGAATCGTTGTTTTAGTGGCTTATCTTCCCCCTATTTCTTCTATCTCATACCAACAATCCTGATCAAATGACCTGGCCTGGTCTGAGGCATTTGGTTAGACCTCGTTCTTCAATAGAGTGCTGTCGTTCATTATTTTGATTCCGCATCATTCGCGCTAACTCATGACCTAATGCTATTTAGATGACAGAGAAAACAATTTTGAAGTTGTTGATAACGGTGCAATGGGCCAGATTTGTTGTTGGCTCACTTTTGTTAAGGAACCAAGTTTTACAACAATGGAGTAAATTGATAGGCTCCTCATTTCTTATTATTCAGTGTTAAGGAGGACAAATTGTGATTGATCAAAACAAAGGAAAATTTGGTACGTTCAAGGTTTTGTTGTTTCTTGTCGTGGCGGCTGTGGTATTGGTCGTTGCCCCGGCCTCATTGGCGGCAGGCGGCGGACCCACCCCGGCCCAGGCCGTAACGATTCAGGGGTCGACGGTCTATGTTGATAACCTGGGTCCCCTGGAACAGCATTGGTTTAAGTTCGAGGCGGCGGATGGCCCCATCTTCGATGTCCAGCGATCGCTGACCTTCGTTTTCACCCCGAACCAGGGCAATATCATCAATTTCATTTCGGTCAGAGTTTTTGAAGAAGATCAGCTTGCCTTTTACTCCAACGGCGACGCCAGCCAGATGACCCACATCGGGGCGGGCCAGGTCATTCAGCGCGACACCAACCCCGAAACAGGCGAGCTGTTTTGGACGGGCTGGGGCGCTTCGGATAAAACCTACTATGTCCTGGTTCAAAACGAGAGCGACTTCCCGATCGATTACCAGCTTTCGGCCACCGACATCAGCGCTCCACCACCGGATTTGGGCCAGCCGGAAGCAACCGTAGCCGAACCGGAAGCCCCGCCTCAGGAACAGCCGGAGCAGGAGCCGCCGACGACCGCCTCACCACCCGAAACGCCTGACCAGGGCCAGACCCCGGACAATCCGATTCCGCTCCGGGCCGGTACAACCACGGGTAAGTTGGCCCCCAAAACGGTCGAGTGGTACAGCCTGCATTATCCGGATTTCAGTACCGAAGAGACAACCCTCCAGGAACTCGATTTCAGCCTCTTCTTTACCCCGGATGATGGCAACCGCCGCCACTATGTCAACTTTGAACTCTTCGCTGCCAGCGAACTGGAATTCTACCGGCGCGGCGAGGCCGACCAAATGACCAATTTTGGGGCCGGTATGCTGGTCTCGCGCGATGGCGACTACAACACGGGCGAGCGCATCTGGCGTGGGGTCGTGCTCCATGATAACGACTATCTTTTGGCCATTGAAAACGGGACCGATGTGGAAGTCGATTATTGGCTGTATGACGACGACATCTACAACCCCCTGTTAGGTGCTGTGCCCGTCGCGACGGAGCGCATCTTCGATCCGGGCGAGTCACCTCAAACGGCCCGCCCCCTGGAAATAGGTCTCAATAAGTCGGGGCTAGCCCCGGGTGAAGAGGCCTGGTACAGCTTCTATATCACCGATTTTGACAAAGAAGATTTCGAGCAGATGGCCTTGACCATGATCACGACCCCGGACGATGGCAATCGCATTCGAAATATGACCTTCGATGTCTTTACCGCCGGCGGCGTCAAGTACTGGTCACCGGGCGATAATACCCAAATCGACAATATTGGGGCCGGCAGTGTCGTCTATCGTGATGACAACCCTTTGACCGGCGAGCGCTACTGGAGCGGTTGGGTCATTGACAACAACCTCTATCTGGTCCAAATCCGCAATGGTACCGACGTCTACATGGACTACTACCTGTATACCGGTGACGTTTATCGACCCGAACTGGGCGAGAAAACCGTAGCCAAACCCCTGGTCTTTGCCCCCGGTAAGGCCCCCACCGTTCCCGAACCGATGAAAGTTGGGATCAATGACGGCTCCTTGGGACCCGGCGAAGAAGAATGGTACACCTTCAGTCGAGGTGATGTGGATAATACCGGCAGCGTTGAAACCGTCTTTACCATGGTCTTCACCCCCGACGATGGCAACCTGGGCCGCCTGGTGAATTTTGACCTGTTCGAAGGCAACCAGTTGCGAGATTGGGCTCCGGACAACCGCTTCAATGTGGATAACTTTGGCAGCGGCGCAGCCGTTAATCGCGATGGCGGGGTGGAAACCGGCGAACGAATCTGGCGAGGCCACGTTCAATCCGGTGATCTGTACTACCTGCGCGTCACCAATGAAAGCGATACGACGATTGACTACAAGATCTATCCGGAAGACGTGATCAACACGTCCCTGGAAGCGGTCCCATAAGCCTGCGCTTGCTTGCGCTCGATAGTTGAAGGACAGACAAACGCCCGAGTCGAGCTAGCGTAGAGACAATCGAATACAAATAAAAAGAGCGACATCGAAGTGTCGCTCTTTTTGTTTTTTGACAGGGTGGTTATATAAGTAAATGCACACGTGTGCATAAAGATTTTCTACCCACAATGTGACCTAACCGAACTCCCCTGGATAGACTTCGGGGATAAAGGTTTGATCCGTGATCGGCGGCCGGATATAACCGATATTTTCCTGGCGCGGTGGCAATTCAATCGGTTCCGGGGTCAAATCTTCGTATGGGAACTGGCTCAAGAGATGACAGATGACATTCAAGCGCGCGTGGCGTTTTACATCAGCATTGACCACAAACCAGGGCGCCTGTTTGATATCGGTGTGGGCCATCATCTGATCCTTGGCTTTGGAATATTCCACCCATCTCGCCCGGGCCTCCAGGTCCATGGGGCTGAGCTTCCAGCGCCTGAGGCGATCATGGATCCGATTTTGAAACCGGCGTTCCTGCTCCGCATCACTGACCGACAGCCAATACTTGATCAGCTTGATCCCGGAGCGAGCCAGCATCCGTTCGAACTCGGGACAGGAGCGCAAAAACTCCCGGTACTCTTCGTCAGTGCAAAAGCCCATGACCTGTTCGACCAGGCCCCGATTGTACCAACTCCGGTCGAAAAAGACCATTTCACCTGCCGCCGGCAGGTGGGCCACATAGCGTTGAAAATACCACTGGGTCTTCTGCTGCTCGCTGGGGGTGCCCAACGCCACGATCCGCGCCAGACGCGGGTTCAGCCGATCCATAATCCGTTTGATCGTGCCCCCCTTGCCGGCCGTGTCACGTCCCTCAAAGATCACGACGACCTTCAGGCCCTGATCTTTGATCCAGGACTGTAATTTAACCAATTCAATTTGGAGCCTGGCCAGCTCCTTTTCGTAGATCTGCCGCTTTAATTTCTTTCTGGGTTTTTTTCTAATGTCTTCTCCCAGCAGGTCCTGGCCGTTCTTGGTTGTCACGGCGTCTTTAACCTTAGCGTCAGTTTTCTGCGCCTTCTTCGTTTTCTTGCTCATGGGTTCCTCCTCTCCCTGGTGGAATTGAAAAATAAAGTTGAATATAACGGTTCGACTGATCTACTCTGCGCTCTGGGCCGCCTCTTTCCGTTCCTCCTCTTCCATTAACTCGCGCCGAATAATTTTGCCGACCATCGATTTGGGCAGTTCCGGCCGAAACTCAACGAATTTCGGGACTTTATACCTGGCCAGCCCGGCCCGACACCATTCGATGATCTCCTCTTCGGTCGCACTTTCCCCCTCTTTGAGCACCACGAAAACTTTAGCCCGTTGATTGGTACTATGTGCCGGCACACCAATAGCGGCCGCTTCGAGCACTTTAGGATGTTCGTACAAACGCTCTTCGATATCGCGCGGATAAACGTTGAACCCGCCCGAGGCCAGGATCATCTCTTTTTTGCGATCAACGATTCGAAAATAACCATCCTCGCTCATCTCGGCGATGTCACCCGTATGGAGCCAGAGTTTGCCATCGGCGTGGGTTCGCAGGGTGTTCGCCGTTTCGGTGGGCATCCCCCAATATCCTTTCATAATCTGGGGACCGTTCATACACAGCACGCCCGGCTGACCGGGGCCCAACGCTTCTTCTTCCGTGTCCTGGTCCATGATTTTGACATCGGTATCCGGAACGGGTACACCAATCGTGCCGATCCGTCCCCTACTGCCCAGGGGATTGGCCATGGCTATCGGCGACGATTCGCTCAGCCCATAGCCTTCGATCAGGGTCCCGCCCGTGATGCGTTGGAATTCCTGCTGCACCTCCACCGGCAGGCCGGCTGCGCCGCTGATGCAAGCCCTGATCGAGCTAATATTATATTTACCCGACTTTATATCAGGATGATTGTTAATGGCGGTATATAGCGTTGGCACGCCCGGAAAAAGGGTCGGTTTGTGGATGCTGATGGCGTTCAATAAATGCACAAAGTTGCGGGGATCAGCAATGATGATCTGCGTATGGCCAAAGAAGACGGCGTGATTCATGCAAACCGTCATAGAATAGCTGTGTGTCAGCGGCAGGGCTGTCAGGACGACCTCGCTTGCTTCGACTCCGCCGCCTCCGGCCAGCCATGTGGCGGCTTGCAGCGCATTCGCCACGAGATTTTTATGCATCAATTGGGCGCCCTTGGGCACGCCGGTCGTGCCGCCGGTGTACATCAACACCGCTATATCGTCCGGCTCGATCTCGACCGGCTCAGGCGGAGTTAGCGCGGCGCTCAGAAGATCTGGAAACCAGACGGTGTTGGCCTCGCCCGAAATATCGAGCCGGTGGCCGCTCCGCTTTTCTTTGGCCAGCGTAAAGAGAAACTTCAACAGACCGGGAAAATATTCCTTGATGTTTGTGACAATGACCTGCTTGAGGGGCGTTTTGGCCCGTACCTGTTTGATGTTGGGATAGAGCATGCTCAACACGACGGCCACGGTTGCCCCGGAATCGTTGAGTTGATGCTCGATTTCGCGGGCCACGTAGAGCGGATTACAGGACACGATAATTCCCCCGGCTCGTAAGACACCGTAATAGGCAATGACGAACTGAGGACAGTTAGGCATATAAAGCGCAACTCGATCCCCCTTTTGCAGCCCCATGGTCTGTAATCCTGCCGCAAAACGGTCGGCCAGCGTATCGAGTTCGTGATAAGTGATGGCACGATGCTGTTCGCCCAACCAGGGCGCCATCTCACCAAAGATCAAGGCGGTTTTGTCGGGATATTTCTCGGCTGTCTGGCGCAAAAAATGATCAATGGGTTTGTCGGGGTAATCAATCGATGCGGGTACGCCCGGATCGTAATGTTGATGCCACACACGTGGTTCCATGGGGTGAAGCCTCCCTCGATGCAGACTGGGTAGGTTTGGTTGAGGCGTGAGAGACAACACGATCCGGGTGAATCGTTGCGCTCCATCATCATTAAGCCAACCTACGGATTAATTTTGAAGTTACTCAGGTTAATAAGAGTATACTTGGCTGTTTGCCGATTTGTCAAGCACTTGCTAGAAGGCCCTGAAAAAGGGGAGCGATTTGTAGATCTAACGGAGTGGGGGTAATGAAGAGATAGACGCTTTTCCTATGAAAGAGACATTATACCGATTAGACTCATGTCACCCAGAAAGAGCAGGATCATCTGAATGATAGGATCAACATCTCTTCATTCTGGAAATCCTACTCTAAATGATGGGTCCAGGACACTCTCAAGTTAAATCGATATAATGTCTAAAGTATTATCCGGCCTGGATAAACAACTACGAATGGAAGAAATCAACTAACTTAGCCTTACCAGCGATTAGCTCAACGGCTCACCAATGCCGCCCGAACATGAAGCGCCTGGTTCAGGCGTAAAGGGCCCCCGTTGAAACCGGTCGAGGAATTCTCCTATACGCTCATCCGAAGCGTCATCCAGGCGCAGTTGGACACGCCAGGCGGTCAGGACAATCGGATCTTCCAGATCAGCCTTAGGAGCCAGGACAATTAACGGTTCCTGGCGATTTCGACGCTGCTGACGCACGGTTTCACGCAGCATTTCGACTTGATCCTCAGGCAGGCCAGGCTGATAGGCAATCCAGACCGCGCCATGTTCCAAAGAGTGGACTACATTTTCGACGCGCACCGGCTCGGCGTAGATGCCACAGTTCAGCCAGGTGGGATTATGCGGCCCGCCTGCCGGCTCGCTGACGGCATAGCTAATGTCGCCGTCTACATGGCCCGCGCCGGGGTCGGGCAAAATTTCTACCCCTTCGATGCTGTCGCCCACAGTTGGGCCCTGATTACCTAAGTAGAACAAGCCCAGCACCAGCGCTACCGCCAAAATTCCCCCAATAACGAACCAGACCCAGGTGGGCATTTGCCGTTGAGGCGCCTGACTGGCGACCTTACGCTTTAGCCTTGGCTGCTGTCCTTTCTTTGCCATGCTCTCTTCCAACCTCCAATGATTTTGGTATTCATTTTGGCATTCAATGAAGCGTGAATTACAAACAGCTACTGCAAATGTTCGTCGATGATCTGTTGAAAAACTTCATACGGTTGAGCGCCGGAGACAAACGCGCCGTTAATCAAAAAGCCAGGCGTCCCCCGCACCCCCATCGACTGGACCGTCAGCGATTCTTGACTGATCTGCGCGCTATAACGGCCCGAGGTCAAACACTCGGCCAGCGCCGTCGTGTCCAGGCCAATCTCGCCGGCCATGCTAACCAACCGATCCTCAGAGAGCGTACTGTGGCTGGTAAGTTGATCTTCGAAGATCAAATCGTGATAAGCCCAGAACTCGCCTTGTTCGGCTGCGCATTCGCTGGCTTCGGCCGCGCGGCTTGACTCCGGGCCCAGGATGGCGAAATGTTTGTAGACAAAACGAACTTTACCGGTATTGATGTACTCTTCGCGAAGCCGGCTCAACGAGTCGGTGGAAAAACGCCCGCAGTACGGTCATTTGAAGTCGCTAAACTCGATGATGGTAACCGGCGCGTTATCGTCACCCTGAAAATGGCGGGCATCCGATAAAACGAAATCCATAATGGTCGGTGTTGGTCCCGTGGCCGCCGGCCCCTCCGGCACGGTCCCCGAAGTCGACTCCGGGCCCTCAACCGGTGACGAGGCTGCCGGAGCAGCGGCCGCGGGGGCAGACTCGGCCGGAGCCGCTGTGGTGGGATTGGGTGCATTCGTCTGAGCGACCGCCTCGCTCGCCGGATTGGACACAACCGTAACGACCACTTCAATCGGCAAATCATTAATGATGACCGGACGTCCCAAAAAGCCAATACCCAACCCCAGGATAAAGGTAAAGGCCACAACGAGACCCAGGACAAAGGCTCGCTGCCAGGAATCGGCCGGCTGAACCGGTTGGGGCGACTCTGTCTGAGAATCGGCCGGCTGAACCGATTGGCTGGGCTCTGGCTGAACGTCGATTGGTTCCGGTTCAGGCGGAGCCGAAGGGGTATTCGCAAAATCTTCCATACTTAACGCCTCGCTTAGGATTGAGAATTAAATAACTTCCTCAAATGAAGTCAAAATATCCAGCTTATTTGCCTGCAAATAGGGAAGTTATTTAATCCTAAGCCCTTATTTGGATACGACACCATTTAATAACGATAGATTGGTTTGAGCGGCGCTGAGTGAATCGACTGTACAGCGACCTGCTTCATCATAATATGGCCCTGTCTCCCCACTCAGCGAGAGCAGCATGCTCCCGCTCAAAACGGCGATCACGCTCACATTGACCATCCAGGTCAGGAGCCGTAACGGCCGGCGGACAGCGTGCGGCGAATCCATAAGTCGCCGCAAACGGGCCTCCGTGACGTTCAAAGGACTGTAGGCGGCTCCGGCGCCGTAAGCTGCTGGAGACAAGGACGCCGTACTGTCCTGGGCGAGTAACTTTTGCAGCGCGCACAGCAGGGGTAAGTCATCACCGGCCTGCCGAATAGCAGCTTGATCGGCGGCCAATTCTTGCTGTAACTCGGCCGTTTCAGCCAATTCACTGATGAGGGGCAGGAAGAAAAAGGCCGATTTGAGGGCGCGCCCGATCAGCAAACGCAGTGGGTCGCGCCGACGGCAGTGATGGGCCTCGTGATCGAGTACCGCCCCTAACTCGCCATCGGTTAGCAGTTCAACCAGCCCGGTCGTGAGCCAGATACGCGTTCGCCAGAAGCCCAGAGAAAAGGCGCGGGGCTGCTCCAATTCGAGAAAGACAACGTCATCAGGCTGCAAGCGGCGCGCAAGCAGTAAGGCCCGCACGCGCGCCGGAACACCCTGACGCAGCGGGTCAAAGAGCCGGGTTAATCTACGGGTGGCCCGCACCTGTTTGATGATGCTTGCACCTGCCCGCACAATGACGACCAGGGCCACCAGGGGAATCACCAGTTGCCAGGCCACAGGAAGCTGTTCGCCTATCTGCTTAAATCCCGTTTGGCAAGCCTGCCAGACCGCGTGCCCCCAAGTTTGACCGGTTAACCAGCCCATAACCAGACCCGACCCCGTCAAAAAGCCGGCCAAGGCGATCAAGAGCCAGAAGTGGAAGGTTGCAACCTTAGCCTGTCGGGTCATTTTTTCTCTTTTTTTCCTCGATCAGACGAGTCAAATCATCGAGTATCTCAGCATCGAGCGCCTCGACCGTATCCACCATTTGGGCCAGTGCGATTTGACGAAAATCGTCATCGAACATGCCACGTACCATTTTATCAAACACACTGGCCAGGAGTTCATCTCGCGAGGCAACGGGTGCGTAGACAAAGGCCCGGCCCAACTTACGACGTTTCAAGAGCCCTTTTTCCACCAGGCGATTCATGACCGTCATTGCGGTTTTGTAATTGAGATCCCCGCCCAGGTGGTCGATAACAGCTTGCACCGTTGGCTCTTCCAAAGCCCAGACGGTATCCATCAGCCTGGCTTCAAGCTCACCAAAGATATGAGTTAGTCCTTTCTCACCCAACTTGAAAGATTGAATTGGTATTTCTGAAAACATGTCTGGCTTCGCTTTCATTTGCATCTACTCCTACAGATTGTAAGAAAGAAAATGAGGTTGTCAAATCATGGTCGAGAAAGTATCGAAACTGGTTAGGCTGAATAGTAACCCGAACCCAAAAATGGCCTTAGCAGCGCCTAAACAGAGGGTCATGTGACTTTAGGGAAAGAAATAAAGTACCTTAGTCCATGCATTTTTGTGACTTTCGCCTCTATTTGGACAGCCTGGTCATGTTGTATCCTATAGGCGATGGTCAAGCCATGAGAAGAAACACCATGATGGATCTTAGCGTAAAACATAGCGATGTCATGCCCGTCGACGAATGGTACTACCGGCAAGAGGTGTTGCAAACCCTTTTCCGCTGGTCATTGGGCATCACCCTGGTCATGGGTGTCATTTACATGGCGGCATACCTGAAATCACCCTCGTCCACGACCTTGATCATAGGCGAGCCGTTTTTATTATTTCCGTTCATTGCCTGGTGGTGCTTGCATCTGCTGCGCCAGGGCCAGACTCAGCGTGCCATGCAGGTTTTTATTGCCAGCGCCACGATGCTGGCCGCACTGGTCATCCTTTTCATGCCCGATAACCTGATCCTGCTGGGCATGATGGGCTTATTTTTGCTGGTGCGGATTGGGGCCTTTCTGGAGACCTCAAACAGCCTGGTTCTATTGGGGACCTTGTGGGCCATCCTGTATCTGCTTCTTGTGCCGCTTAGAAAATGGCTGGCTCTAGCTCAGGCTGACCTGGGGGCCCTGGACAGCTTTTTCTTGTATATCGTTCCGGTGGCGATCCTGATTGTTTTCATCCTCCTCGACCGAACCGTGACCCACTATCTCAAAGAAGCACTGTCTCAAAGTGAAGCGGCTCGACATGAACTGACCCGGTCTTATACAAAATTGGAGCAGCAAAAGAAGGCGCTGGAAAAATCAGAAGCAAATCTATCGGCGCTGGCCGCCAAGCTGGAACGCAGCAACCAGAAGTTACAGTCCGCCAATGAGGAACTCAACTCGTTTGCCTACGTTGTCTCGCATGATATTAAAGCCCCCTTACGGGCCATTCGCAATTACGCCGACTTTTTGCATGAAGATCTGGTGGATTCGCTCGATGGCGATCAGAAAAAGTACATCAACGGTCTCATCCATGCCGTCCACGAAGCCGAAGGCCTGGTCGAGGACCTATTAGCCCTGTCGCGTATCAGCCGCATCAACTTTCAAATTGATAAGGTCAATCTTGGTATCTTCTTGCAAGAGTTGGTCACCTCGCTCGATTTACCGGCGGACGTTGATATCAAGTGGGGCCAGGACTGGCCCACGATTTATACCGAGGTGGTCTTGCTGCGCCAGATTTTCCAAAACCTAATTCTAAATGCCTTCAAGTTCAACCAGTCATCGCCCAAAATCATCGAAGTGGGCTGGCTGGCGGCCGGTGACGACAACTATGACCTGTTTGTGCGGGATAACGGGATCGGTATCGCCGAGCGGCACCAGGAGCAGATTTTTCGTGTCTTTCAACGTCTCCACACCAGCCAGGAATATGAAGGCACCGGCATTGGTTTGGCGATTGTGGAAAAGGCTGCCAAGAAATTGGGCGGGTCGGTGCGGCTCGAGTCGAGCTCCGGTCAGGGCAGTACCTTTTTTATAACCTTGCCCAAGACTCAAGTGGAATCATAGCCCATGAATAATCAACGGTTCAATATTCTTATGGCTGAAGACAACGAGCATGACATCATTGCGGCCAGGCGGGCCTGGAAGAAAAATAAGATCGCTAATCCGCTGCATATTGTTAACGATGGCGAGGCATGTTTGGATTATCTGTATCAGCGCGGCGCGTTTAGTGAACCGGGTAGTGCCCCACCGCCCGGCATTTTGCTCCTCGACCTTAACATGCCAAAAATGGATGGCCTGACCCTGCTCAAGCGTATTCGAGCAGATAATGTGCTGCGGCGGCTGCCCGTCGTCATTTTGACCACGTCCCAACTCGAAGAGGATCGAGCTAAAAGTTACGAATTGGGAGCTAATGCCTATATCAAAAAACCAATTGGCTTTGAATCATTTTCAGACGCCGTCAAGATCATCAACCATTTTTGGGAGCTGGCTGAACTACCAGAATGATTTACGAACCCGACCTATGGTCCCTAACTGAAATTTACCAACCTATGTTCGACCCTGCGGCAGGAGAGCCTGATGCCAACACGCTTAAATGTTCTGATTGTTGAAGACCGGCCCGCCGACGCCGAACTGCTAGTCAGGGAACTGCGCCGGGCCGGATTTGAGTTCGACTGGCAGCGGGTGGAAACCGAGACCGATTATCGCGCTCGGCTTACCCCAGATATTGATGTGATTCTGGCGGATTATCACTTGCTCGATTTCCATGCGACCGATGCCCTGCGCTTATTACAAAAGCAAGAACTGGATATTCCTTTTATTGTGGTCACCGGCGCCTTGACCGAAGAAGTTGCCGTAGCTTGCCTGAAGCTGGGTGCAGCCGATTATCTACTCAAAGACCGGCCGGCTCGTTTGGGCGAGGCCGTCAAACAAGCGCTCCAGCAGAAAAAGCTGCGTCAAGAAAAGCAAAGCGCCATCGCCGCCCTGCGCGAAAGTGAGGAACGGTTTCGAACGATTTTCGAGAATGCGCCGATCGGGATGATTATTGCCAACTCCGGCGGTAAGATTCTTCAAACCAATCGGGGCCTCCACGAGATACTCGGCTACTCTAAAGACGAGCTGCGTCAGATGTCCTTCAAAGATATCATCCATCCCGATGATTTGGCTGGCAGTCTCAACCTATCTCAGGTTTTGCCAGGACTCAGCAGCAATGATTCATATGACCGTCAGGAAAGACGCTACTTTCGCAAAGACGGTCAAGTGGTCTGGGGCGACACCACGGCCTTTATTATTCACGACTCCAAACGCAAGTCTCAGCATACGGTCACGGTGATTCAGGACATCACCGAACGCAAAATAGCCGATGAGGCTTTACGTGAAAACGAAAAGCGATATCGCCGGGTTGTCTCCTCGATCTCTGACCATGTCTATATGACCGAAGTAACCCCGGACGGCCAGATCATCAACCGTTATATTTCCCCGAATGTCGAAGTATTGACCGGTTATGCTCCGGAGCAGATCATGGTCGATTGGAGCTTGTGGCCGACAACGCTGATCCATCCTGATGATCGGGCGATCGCCGCAGAGCAGATGGCGAAGTCAATCCAGGGCTATAATGGCGAGGTCGAGTATCGCCTGGCGCGGGCCGATGGCGACATCATCTGGGTGCGTGATAACGTCAGGGTCGAAAGCGTGGGCGCATCGAAAACGATCTATGGCGTGGTCAGCGATATCACCGAACGAAAACAGGCCCAGGAAGCCCTGGAAGCCGAACGGGCCTCATTGGCCCACCGCATCGAGGAGCGGACCTCGGAACTACGTATCGCTAACGCCAAATTGGCCCGGGCGTCCCGGCTTAAAGATGAGTTCCTGGCCAGCATGAGCCATGAACTTCGGACCCCGCTCAATGCGATCCTGGGAATGGCCGAGGTCTTGCAAGAACAAGTGTACGGGGCCGTCAATGAAAAACAGTCGAAATCGATCCAGACGATTGAGGAGAGCGGGCGGCACCTTCTCTCGCTCATTAATGACATTCTCGATCTTTCCAAAATCGAGGCCGGCAAGTTGAGGTTAGACCTGAACCCGGTCTCGATTATGAGCTTGTGCCAGGCCAGCCTTCAGTTCGTCAAACAAACAGCTCATAAGAAACGGCTCAAACTGTCGGCCGAATATGACGAGGCCGCCACCATCGTGCAAGCCGACGAGCGCCGCCTGAAGCAAATTCTGGTCAATCTGCTGAGTAATGCCGTCAAGTTTACACCCCAAGGCGGCGCCATTGGTCTGACTGTAAACGCCGATCCTGTCCAGCAAGTCATCCAGTTTACAGTGTGGGATACCGGCATCGGTATTACCGAAAATGAAATAGACCGTCTATTTCAACCCTTTGTCCAACTGGATAGCAGTCTCTCCCGCGAGTATTCAGGCACCGGGCTGGGGCTGTCGCTGGTATATCGTCTGGCCGAAATGCATGGCGGCAGTGTCTCGGTCGAGAGCGAAGTGGGGCAAGGGAGCCGGTTCAACATCTCGCTGCCCTGGCAGCCGGCGACTGGCGCCGAACCACTGTTCCCCGGAAATGGCTCATCGAAGCCGGTGATTGGGACAGGCCAGCCGGTGACTAACCATTCACCAGCCGCCGTTGTTCTCCTGGCCGAAGATAACGAGGCCAATATTAAAACCCTATCTGATTACTTGCTGGCCAAAGGCTACCGGCTCGTGATTGCCCGCAATGGCGCTGAGGCCATCGAGCGGGCCGAGGCCGAACCGCCAGACGTGATTTTGATGGACATCCAAATGCCCGATATTGACGGCCTGGAAGCAACCCGTCGGCTACGCGCCAATCCGGCGATGACCAAGATCCCGGTCATCGCCCTGACGGCGCTGGCAATGCCGGGTGATCGTGAGCGCTGTCTGGCCGCGGGCGTCAATGAATATCTGAGCAAGCCCGTCAGTTTGCAAGAATTAGTTAGTGTTATCGAGACACAGTTACGATTATCATGGCCTCAAACCTGACCCAAAAAAATACGATTCTCATCGTCGATGACGAACCAACCGGCCAGGACGTTTTAGAAGGTCTGCTGGCCGGCCAGGGCTATCAGATGGCGTTTGCCCCCGACGGCCCGTCCGCCTTAGCCAAAGCTGCCTTACTAATGCCGGATGTCATCCTGTTGGATGTGATGATGCCTGGTATGGACGGGTTTGACGTATGCCGCCAACTCCGCGCCGATCCTATTCTGGCCGAAGTGCCGATCATTTTGATCACCGCTCTGGATGATGATGACTCGCGCCTGGCCGGGATCGAAGCAGGCGCCGATGACTTTATCACCAAACCGTTCAATCGCGTAGAACTGCGCGCCCGTATCCGCACCATTACCAAGCTCAACCGCTATCGTCGCTTGCAAGCAGAGCGAGCCCGCTTTGAGTGGGTGGTCGAACAGGCAGAGGAGGGATATCTGGTGGTCGACGAGCAAGACCAGACCCTGTATACCAACCCCAAAGCCCGCCTCTATCTCGATCTCATTGCCGACTCGGATGAGACGATTGATGAGACATTTCTGGCCCTGGTGCGGCAGCATTATGAACTTCAACCCGAGGAAGCCTGGGCCGTCTGGCCGCCCAAGGCCGCTGAGCTCTTTTTGCCGCGCTATCTGATCCGGCCCGAGACGGACACCGCCAACGCGTTCTGGCTGCAAGTCAACATTTTCGAGGTGCCTATGGGGCCCCGTCTCGGTCGCATGATCCGTTTGAGCGATGTGACCGAGCCGATGACTATGCAGCAGGATATGCGCGGGTTTCATACCTCGGTCCTGCACAAATTTCGGACGCCGCTTACCGGCATGAGCGGCAGTCTGGAATTACTGGCCCGGCACGCTGCAAAATTGTCCACCGCCGAGGTGATCAATTATGCCCAGGTGGCTCTTGGCAATCTACAACGGCTCAAAGACGAAATCGAGGATGTGCTGGCTTATGCCTGTGGGCCTACCTTTGGCGAACCGGGCGCTCCCCTCTGTCTGGCTCAACTGCCGGCCCTCGTCAGCCAGATCAGTATGGACTTGGGGTTGCAGGTCGATGTTGCCTTCAAAGCAGACCAACTCGAACGGGTTGGCATCACCCTCTCACCCCGGGCTGTCGAAATGATCCTGGTCGAAACGCTGGAGAACGCCAAGAAATTTCATCCGGGCCAGGCTCCGGTCGTGACGATTGAAGTCTCACCGCTGCCGGAGCAGCACGTCAGATTCCAGATTAGCGATAACGGCCTGACCCTGTCACCCGAACAATTAACCTCTGTCTGGCGGCCCTATTATCAGGGCGAAAAATATTTCACCGGTGAAGCTCGAGGCATGGGCCTGGGATTGTCAATTGTGGCCTCGCTGGTCTGGGGCGTGGGTGGAACCTGTCACATCTACAACCGAACCGACGGCCCAGGGGTTACGGTCGAGCTTAAACTCCCCCTGGCGAGTTAGAATCAAACCTGAGCATCATCCCAAACCATAGGCTTACCGACGGATTTCATAGATTCGGGGAGATTAGAAATTGGAGATTCACATTTCAATCTCTAATCTCCCATAAGAAGCCGCAACATTATTTTGGACAATCGCAATCATTTTGGAGAGAGCGCAATCATGAATTCAAATCCAGCGATCCTGGTTGTTGATGACGAACCCGATCTGTTAGACAACATTGGAATGGCTTTAGAATATGAGGAGTTCAATATTTTAGCCGCCCGAAACGGCGTCGAGGCGCTGGTGACGCTGGAGTCGCAGCCGGTTGATCTCATTTTGGCCGATGTCGCCATGCCCGATATGAATGGCTACCAGTTGTATGAGCGCGTCCGTCAAAATCCCAACTGGGGCGCGATCCCATTTATATTCTTGACGGCGCGAAAGATGGACAGCGACATCCGCTATGGTAAAGAACTCGGTGTCGATGATTATCTAACCAACCCGATTTCGGCGGCGGACTTGCTGGCCGTTGTACGAGGCAAGATCCGCCGGTCACAGCAACTCATCGAGGCGGCGGCTGTCCTCACCGCCCAAACAGTCCGGGAACAGCGTCATACCACCTTCGGGCCGTTAGAAATCGATGCCGATTATCATCAAGTCTGGCTCAATGGACAGGAGATTAAGTTATCGGCCAGAGAATTTACCCTGGTCGTGTCCCAGACCTGTTAGCCAGATTCGATCCCCCTACCACATCCGATCTCATCCCAGACAAACACCGGTAACACACCCAATCCCCTTGAAACTCGTGCTTGGCCCTGTTTTTATCCGGACTACCTGGAACCCAATGTCGACACCGACGGTGATGGCACACCCGAAAATCTGGCCTCCAATCCCATCTACCTGCCGTTGCTCTTTTACGGGCCAGGATTATAAGCTTCTACAGGGCTCATCCTCTTCAATGAAGATAGACGCTCCCATTGGGTGATTGCCCAATGGGAGTATTTTTGATATCCTGGGGTATGTAACGATAGGTCTTAGACCGGCCCCTTTTTTTGAGGCTATTCGTCCATTGACGAAAGGTCACTCGGCGCCTCCGGGTCAGGACCCCTTGGTTCAGGGCCCCCTGGTTCAGGGCCCCCTGGTTCAGGGGCATGATGGGAACCACCGAATGTCACAAACATCAAATAGACCAGACTCAACGTGATGAAGCTGTCGGCCAGATTAAAGGTCGGCCAGCGCGCCGCCCCCAACCCTACATCCAGGAAATCCGTAACCCGCCCATCGAAAAACCGGTCGGCAAAATTGCCGATACCGCCGCCCAGCAAAACCCCAATCGGCCAGCCGGCCCGGGCCGGGACTTCGCCGGTTCGTAAGGCGTTGCTCAACCAAATGGCCAGACCTAAAATCACGATGCCGGTTACAAGCAAGGGCCAGGAGCCCCCGTTGGCAAATAGGCCAAACGCTACCCCGGTGTTATAGCCCAACGTTAGCCGAAAAACCTGGCCAACAATGGGCACCGCCTGATACGGCTCCAGGATACTTTCGGCCCAGAGTTTGGTCAACCCATCCAGTGCCAGCGCAATGGTGAGGGTCGTTACCAGTCGATACCAAATTTTCATATTAGCGTTGTCTCCACTTCGGTAATCTTATCTTACAAAAGCAGGCTGTCAAATTCGGCCGGAACCAACTTTAAGTGAGAGGTCAGCCGGTTAATTTGACACGTCCATTGAACTGTAATACAATCCACGCAGTTGCAAACAATTACAATAACTATCCGATGCAGCAACTAGAAATCTTAACTCATTGCAGGGAGGTAAAGACCATGCTTTTCTCACCTATCATCCCCAATATCGTCGACACATTCAAGCACGATCCGGCCCTACACATTCCTGATGGTTTCCTGAGTCTGTCTATCTCGATTGTCTTTTGGATTATCACGCTCGCGCTGCTGGCGACGGCAGTCCGCCGGACGCAGGATGAGCTCGGCGAACGCCAGATACCTATGATGGGCATTATGGCGGCCTTCATCTTCGCCGGCCAGATGATCAACTTCCCGGTGGCCGGTGGTACCTCGGGCCACCTGCTGGGTGGGGCGCTGGCGGCGATTGTGCTCGGTCCCTGGGCCGCGATGCTGGTGATGGCTGCGGTCATCGGTCTGCAGGCGCTGCTGTTTCAGGATGGCGGCCTGGTGGTCATGGGGGCTAATATCTTCAATATGGGCTTGCTGACAGCCTTGATCGGCTTTGGTCTGTATCGAAGTGTCGCGGGGCAGAGTCGGAGCGTCCGCCTGGGGGTGGCCGGTCTGGCCGCCTGGCTCTCGGTGATGGCCGGAGCCCTGGTCACGTCGCTCCAGCTTTGGCTTAGCGGCACCTCACCCCTGGCCGTTGTGCTGCCGGCGATGTTAGGGGTCCATGCCCTCATCGGTCTGGGCGAAGCCCTGATTACGGTCGCAGCCCTGGCCTTTATCAGCCAAACCCGGCCCGATTTGCTGGAGGCCGGTGCCGTTCAGGCCCGGGGCGGCCGGGGTTGGGTCGTGGTTGGTCTCATCGTCTCCCTGATTGTGGTCTTATTCTCGCCGCTGGCGTCAAGCCATCCCGATGGCCTGGAACGAGTAGCCGCAGACGTCGGCTTCTTGAATCGAGGGTTGGACGCACCATACACCATCTTGCCCGATTACACCATTCCAGTCCTGGGTGAAACCGGTCTGTCCACCATTGTGGCCGGCATTGTCGGCGCCCTCATTGTAGCCGTCGTGGCCATTGGCGTTGGCCGGACCCTGAAGCGACCCGCTTCAACCGTGGCCTCCGACCCCAGTTAAGACACCGTGCATATCAATACCTTTGATCGGTATGAAACCGGCGAGAGCCTGATCCACCGCCTGGACCCACGCGTCAAGGTGGTGGTGACGGTTCTCTTTATCGTTTCCAATGTCATCTTGCCCGACGGGGCCTGGCTGAGTTTTCTATTAGCCTGGGGCCTGATCTTGTGGGTGAACCAACTGGCCCGCTTAAGGCTGGATTACGCCTTCAAACGTTCCTTTATCGCCCTGCCATTTGCCCTGGCCGCGATCACCTCGATTTTCACCCTGCCGGGCCGGCCGCTCATCGCCTTGACCATCGGCTCCTGGGAACTGGTGGCCACCGGCCCGGGCCTCATCCGCTTTCTGAGCATCGTCAGCCGCGGTTGGCTGTCGGTGCAGATGGCGATCCTCTTGACCGCAACCACCCAGTTCCCGGACCTGATGCACGCCCTGCGCCATCTCCGCGTTCCCCCCATCCTGGTCGCGATTATTTCTTTCATGTATCGCTATCTGTTCGTTTTGGCCGACGAAGCCATGCGCCTGCTGCGGGCTCGCGAAGCACGAAGCGCCCGCCTGGCGGGGTATCGTAGTGGTGGTTCAATTCCATGGCGCGCCCGGATCGCCGGTCACATGGCCGGCCAGCTCTTTCTGCGCAGCTATGAGCGCAGCGACCGGGTCTACAACGCCATGCTAGCCCGAGGCTACACCGGTCACTTTTACACGCTCAATCCGCACGTGATGCAGCCCGGCGATTGGGTGATAGGGGGGCTGGCGGTATTCCTGCTGTTGTTGCTGCAAGTGATCGGGCGTCTGGCCTATTTCTAAAATGACTCGATAGGTAATCCTATGCCCATCGTCCACAACTCAAAAAAGTTACCAACTTCCTCAACCTCCGGCATGGCTCAGGCTGGCAGCGCGCCAACGCTCGCTGTAGTAAATCTCAGCTTCAATTACCCCGATGGTCACGTGGCCCTGCGTGATGTTTCGCTGCAAATCGGGCCGGGCGAAAAGGTGGCCCTGGTCGGGCCCAACGGAGCGGGCAAGAGTACGTTGATGCTGCACCTCAACGGCATTCTTGATGGGGGTGGCCACGTCCAGGTAGCGAGTTTACCCGTAACCCGGCCCAACCTGCCGGCGATCCGGGCTAAGGTCGGCCTGGTCTTTCAAAACCCCGACGATCAGCTCTTCTCGCCCACGGTGTTCGAGGATGTCGCCTTTGGCCCGCTGCATATGGGCCTGCCTGAAGTCGAAGTGCGAGACCGGGTTGCCCGGGCTTTGACCCAGGTTGGGATGGCTGACTACGCCGACCGGCTCTCCCACCACCTCAGTGTGGGTGAGAAGAAACGGATCGCCATCGCCACGGTGTTGTCGATGTCGCCCGACATCCTGGTCTTTGATGAACCTTCAGCCGGGCTCGATCCCCGCGCCAGGCGTTCACTGATTACACTGATGCGGGCGCTTTCCCTGACCACGCTGGTCTCAACCCACGATATGCGCATGGTGCAGGAATTGTTTCCCCGCATGGTCATCATGGATGAAGGCCGCATCGTGGCTGACGGCCCAACCGAAATCCTCATGGCCGACGTGGCTCTGCTCGAAGCGCACGGCTTGGAGCAGCCCTGAGAAGTTGTCTAAAAATAACTTTGGGGTTTCCGCACGGGATTAGAGATTGGAGATTAGGGCGCTTTAATCTCTTATCTCTGAAATTGCGAAGTTGTTTCTGGACGAGTTCTGAGTGGGTATTCCCTCCGGTCACAAAATACTCCATCAAAAGTTGTACCCAAAAATCCTACAATTGACCGATTTCCTTAGTCGAATAGAGCGCTATACTTTGCGTGATAGCACAAAATCGTTTTCTGGAAAAATTTTGCCCCTGCAACTGTATTAATACCTTTGCAGTTCAATTCTTGATCTTTGGACAAGAAAATGTTCAACCATGAAGACCATGAAGAATAAAAAACTTCATACCCTTCATGGTCTTCATGGTAAATTTCAGTTTGGTCTGGCTTACCCAGGTTAAGGAGTTAACCCCTTTGTGAAACCTAAAATGCAAATCGCCATTCTAATCATGCTGCTGTTTATTAACAGTGCCTGTGGCCTTCAACAGAATGCCAATGCTGAAGTGGCTGCCGAACCAACGTCGCCACCGGTCGTACCGGCTGTAACCGCCACCCCACCCCCTGAAGCAACACCGGTCACGGATATATTCGTGGCCGATCATGCCCCAGACGAAGACGCTGCCTTGATCTGGGAAGGCATCTCGCTGCCCGACTGGATCATCGAGCGCACGGACATCACCATCGACGGCGAGCCGGCCGTTGTGCTGGATCATCTACCCGGCCAGGACCTGAACCGGCGCGTTTTCCTGGTTCACGAGGGCCGCTTTTATCATCTATTCTTCACCCCGGTCGATCCGAGCCAGCCGGAGGTCTACCAACGAATGGAGGACTTCTACCGGACGATCATCGATTCGTTCCGGTTCGTTTCGCCGCAGTGATGATGGCGGCTCAGTAAACTGACAAGGGCAGGTCCGAGACCTGTCCCTGTCTTTTTTGAAGTTTCTCACTTTTCTCTCCTCTCCCGACTATAGTATAATTAAGCAAATCACATTCAAGGTGATTTGACCATCCCGATTTTGGTTAAGCTCCATTTATCATGAATATCATCGATCTCACGCCTGAAAACAAAAAGGCCGTCGCGCAAGCCGCCAGGCTGCTAATGGACGGCTTCCGTGACTCCGGAACAACCGCCTGGAAGACGCTTGAGGATGCCCTGGCGGAAGTCGACGAGTCGTTCCAGCCGGACCGGATCAGCCGGGTGGCTCTTGACGACGCCGGCAACGTGCAGGGCTGGATTGGCGGGATCGAACAATATGACGGCCACGTTTGGGAGCTTCATCCCCTGGTTGTGGCCCGGGCCTACCGGGGGCAGGGTCTGGGCCGCACGTTAGTGTTGGATTTTGAACGACAGGCGGCTGAGCGGGGAGCCCAAACCATTCATTTGGGCACGGATGATGAAAACAATCGAACCTCTTTGGGCAGCATCGATCTTTACCCGAACGTTTTGGACAAACTCCGGGCGATAACGAATCCGGGCCGGCACCCGTTTGAGTTTTATCAAAAGGTGGGATTTGAAATCGTCGGCATCATTCCCGATGCGAATGGGTTTGGCAAACCGGACATCTTGATGGCCAAGCGGGTCAACAAGCCGACAACTTAAGCCATCTTATCAACCCATCACCAGACCGCCATTCACGTTGAAGACGGCGCCGGTAATGTAGCTGGCCCGGTCTGAGGCTAGAAAGGCGATAGTTTCGGCCACTTCTTCAGATTCGCCCAGCCGCCCCATGGGGGTTTGGCGGAGCCACTCGGCCTCGCGTTCGGGGGTTCGGCCCAGCAGCAAATCGGTCTCGATCCGCCCCGGCGCAACGACGTTGATGGTCACCCCGGAGGAGCCCAACTCTTTGGCCACGGAATATGTAAAGCCCAGCAGGCCGGCTTTGGCCGCGGCGTAGTGGGCATGCCTGGCCGAGCCGGTATAGGCCGCCTGCGAGGAAACGTTGATAATTCGACCCCAGCCCCGGGCCTGCAT
>Ga0302046_10000811_pt1 | contig 30136 bp, 24 predicted proteins | sample RVTome_11_FD_200261 | JGI IMG/M metagenome (GOLD analysis project Ga0302046, IMG submission 200261) | Soil microbial communities from uranium-contaminated site in the Upper Colorado River Basin, Wyoming, United States - RVT147D111 (version 2) ...
CATTACATGGCTACATATGATGAAGGGCTCGACACCCCAAGTCCATGTGCCGACTGAGCTTGGCCATCGCGAACCGACTCCAGGGGCGGGAACTTCGGCCTAACCGCTTCCCGGCCCGAAACGCCTGCCGGAGCGTCGTGGGTGGTGTATCCTGTGGGGCCTTTTTTGGGAGATCGGTCTTGAAGAGAGTCCTCGGTTTCGCCTTCCTCGCCCTGGCCGCCTTCGTGGCGGCGGGAGCGGTCCCGGGCGATGAGAGCGCCATGAGCAAGATCTTCCCCTACCCGACCCACGTGGAGACGCTTCCCAACGGCCTGAAGGTCATCCTCGTTCCCATGAGCTCGAACGGGCTGGTGTCCTACTGGTCCATCGTGCGCACCGGGTCGCGGGACGAGTTCGAACCGGGGCACACCGGATTCGCGCATTTCTTCGAGCACATGATGTTCCGCGGAACGGAGAGATTCCCGCAGGAGGTCTACAGCCAGATCCTCACCGAGATGGGCGCGGACGCGAACGCCTTCACGTCCGCCGACCTCACCGCCTACCACCTGTCGGTGACCTCGGACGACCTCGAGCGCGTCATGGAGATCGAGGCCGACCGCTTCCAGAACCTGGCGTACGCGGAGTCGGTCTTCGAGACCGAGGCGGGAGCGGTCTACGGAGAGTACCGCAAGAACCGCATGAGCCCGCTGTTCACGATCTACGAGGCGATCTACGAGGAGGCGTTCAAGAAGCACACCTACGGGCACACCACCATGGGCTACGAACGGGACATCAAGGCGATGCCGGACATGTTCGACTACTCGAAATCGTTCTTCGCGCGCTACTACCGCCCCGACAACGTCGTGCTGCTGGTCGTCGGCGACATCGACGTCGCGAGCACGATGGCCTCGATCCGCAAGCACTACGGCGAATGGCAGCCGGGTTACGTGGCACCCGAGATCCCTCGCGAGCCGGCGCAGACCGCCGAGCGCCGCATCGAAGTCTCCTATGCCGGGCAGTCGCTCCCCTTCCTGTGGGTCGGCTACAAGGTGGACGCGTTCGACCCCGCGAACCGGCCGAGGGTCGCCGTCGACCTGCTGGCGGAGCTCGCGTTCGGCGAGACCAGCGAGATCCACAAGAAACTGGTTCTCGACGAGCAGGTCGTCGAGTTCCTCGCGGCCGGCGCGGATCCCAGTCGAGATCCGAAGCTGCTCGACATCTACACGCGAGTCAAGGACCCCTCGAAAGTCGACTACGTCCTCGCCGAGATCGATCGTACCGTCGCGCGGTACCGCGAGACGCCCCCGGACGGCGACCGGCTGGCGGATCTGAGATCGAGGCTGAAGTACGCATTCCTGATGAATCTCGACACCCCCGACCACGTCGCGTCGAGCCTGGACCGCTTCGTTTCGGCCACGGGCGGGATCGAGGCCGTCGACGAGCTGTTCCTCGCCTACGACTCCGTGACCGCGGAAGAGGTGCGCGCCGCGGCCGCGACCTACCTCTCCCCGGAACGACGCACCATCGCGGTCCTCCGAGGACAGAAGTGACGCGCGCCTCGGCGGCGCTCGCTGCCGGCGCGGTTCTCGCGCTGTGCGCGGTTTCCTGCTCCGCTCCCGACAAGGAGGCATCCGTGGTGCTGCTCCCGGTACCCGACGACCCGACCATCAGCTTCACGGTGTGGTTCAACGTCGGGTCCCAGGACGATCCTCCGGGCAAGGAAGGCCTGGCGCACCTCACCGGCGAGCTGCTGGCCCAGGGCTCGACCACGGAGAACTCGTACGAGGAGATCCTCCGCAGGCTCTACCCGCTGGCCTCCGAGTACGGCATCCGTGTCGACAAGGAGATGACGACCCTGACGGGCCGGACCCACCGCGACAACGTGGAGGCGTACTACCGGCTGTTCACCGCCGCGTTCCTGAAACCCGCCTTCGACGACAGCGATTTCCAGCGCGTCCAGAGCGACGCCATCAACTTCCTGGAGAACACGCTGCGCTACGCGTCGGACGAGGAGCTCGCCAAGGCGGCGCTCCACGCGCTGGTGTTCGCGGGAACGTCCTACGCCCATCCGCCGGTCGGGACGGTGCAGGGCCTGAAATCGATCACCCTCGAGGATGTCAAGAAGTTCTATCGCGAGCACTACCTCGGCGCCAACGCCGTGGTCGCCCTCGGGGGCGGCTTCGCCGGCGACCTCGCGCAGCGCTTCGAGGGAGCGCTGGCCGAGCTTCCGTCCGGGGAACCGAAGGCCGCGGCGGGTCTGATCGACGTCGAGCCCATCGAGCGGACGAAGGTGATCGTGGTGTCGAAGGCGGGAGCCGATGCCTCCATCAGCTTCGGGTTCCCCGTCGAGGTGCGGCGAGGCGAGAAGGACTTCTACGCCTTGTGGATCGCCAATTCGTGGCTCGGAGAGCACCGCAACTCCTCGAGCCACCTTTATCAGGTCATCCGCGAGGCGCGCGGCCTGAACTACGGAGACTACTCGTACATCGAAGCCTTCCCCGAGGGCGGACGGCGGAGCATGCCGCCGGTCAACGTCGCGCGGAACGAGCAGATGTTCGAGATCTGGATCCGGACGCTGCCCAACGAGCAGTCGCGATTCGCCCTGCGAGCGGCGCTGCGCGAGCTCGCGAGCCTGGTCCAGAACGGCATGACGGCCGAGCAGTTCGAGCTGACCCGCTCGTTCCTCGAGAAGTACGTGCTGCACTTCGCGGAAACCACCCGGGAACGCCTCGGCTACGCGGTGGACGACCGGTTCTACGGGATCGACGGCGAGGGGCACCTCGCCCGATTCCGGCAGATGATGCGCGAGCTCACCGTCGAGGACGTGAACGCCGCGATCCGGAAGCACCTGCGTCACGACCGTTTGAAGATCGCGATCGTCACCGGAGACGCCGAGGGGCTGTCGGCGGGCCTGGGGAAAGACACACCGAGTCCCGTGAGCTACCCGTCGCCCAAGAGCGACCAGATTCTCGCGGAGGACCGGGAGATCGCGGTTTTCCCCCTCGCCATCGACCCCGACGCGATCTCCATCGTCGCCGTCGAGGACGTCTTCGAGCGCGCCGGGTTCTAGCCGGCCGTCTCGCCCGCGGCCGAACCTGAAACGGAATTCGCGACTGGGTGGTACCGGGCGGGTGCCGGGAGGGCGCCGGGCTGTGTCCGTACCGCGGCATCGATCAGGGGACCGATCGACCGCACCTGACCTCGGCCTAACCGTGGGAGATTCAACGACATGTCCCCAGCGACGCATTCGCGTTCGGGACGGCGCGGAGCCCACCGCAGGGTGCTTTCCGAGACGGGACAGCCGCGTTGTTGGGATGACCGCATGACCGTATACTCAGGTCTCGGCCGCGGGAATGAGGCAGTTCCCGGGAGATCTCTCCTTGAAGAAACGCGTCGACCGCCGGCGGCGGATGTTCCTCGGCGTCGCGATCACGGCGACCCTGGTGGGCGCGCCGGTGCCGGCCGCGCTCGCCACCGCGGATCGTTCGGAGGAGCCGGTCCTGGTCGCCGGGGCCTCGTTTCCCGACTTCCTCGGCCGGTCGATCTCCGACCTGTACCTGTTCCGATACGACGCGGTCGGGGGCCAGTTCGTTCCGATTCCGTTCCAGATCGACGAGCGGCTCGTCGACCGCGTGTTCCGCGAGGGGACGTCCCTCGAGTTCACGCAGACCGTCTACGACATCTACGGCGAGGACGACGGATCGCTGGACGCCGACGACGAGCTAGCCCTCCGCTTCGGCGACGCCGGCCCGCAGGCGCCTCCGAGTCCCCCGTGGGTGAGCGGCGCGGATCCCAGGCGCTACGAGATCGTGCTCTCGGATTCGCGCCCGGGCGCGCCGTTCGCGACGCGCTACGCCTACCTGTTCAGCGGGACCGGCCTGCCGGTTTCGGCGACCTCGTACGTCAACTGGACGGTGTCGCCCTCGACCACCGCGACCACCGACCTGTATGCCCTGGATTTCCAGGACAAGTGGCTGTTGCTCGGCTACCGGGTGCTGGCGCCGTGCGGGAGCGGCGCCGACATGCTCGACCGCTTCAAGGTCCGCTCCGGCTTCACGCCGAAGAGCGGCGGCACCGAGCAGGGCTTCAACGACGGCGGGCCCCCGCTCGACTCGACGTTCATGGGCGGCCTTTCGGGTCCGATTCGCGCCATCCGTTACGTGATGGGCGCCGCCAGCGGCGTGAACACGATTCACCACGACATGGTCTACCGCGGCGTGTGGGAGCGGCACACCAACCTGCGGGTCCACAGCATCCAGCAGGTATGGTCGTACTTCGACTGGCTGCCCGCCGGCGGTGCGACGCTCTACCTTCCCGGGAACACGGGCGGTCTCGGCGTGGACGGCACCGCCGAGACGCCGGCCGCGTGGAGCCCGTGCGACCCGGGCAACCCGGACAATCCCGGCGCCTGCGGCGCGGTGCCCCCGTGGGCGCTGTACCGCAGCTCGAACGGCGGGATGGCGATGCTGCTGGAAGTTCCACCCTCGACGTTCTACGACGGCGCCGACGGGTACTACCTCGACAACTCGAGCTACGACGACGACCCGCCGTGCAGCCCGCAACCGACATGCTACCCGGACGACGACGATGCCGCCCATGACCTCGGGATCCACATCCTCAATCCGCACTCGGCCTGCTGCGACTCGATCTTCACGAAGTGGAGCACCTACGCCCTGTGCTCGGACACCGGCGACGGAACCCTGGGAGCCGACTACGGGGAGTTCGCCACCACGCCCCTCGGCGTCGCTACCACCGGACAGTGGAAAATCTTGGGGTCGATCGAGACGGTGGTCGCCCGGCGGAGCGGCGACGACATCGTCCTGGACTGGGCTCCCGCCGCCGGAGCGACCGGGTACCGGGTCTATCGTTCCCAGTGGCCGGACCTGCCCAAGGCCTCCTGGACCTCGATGGGGGACACGGTGAACCTGACCTTGACCGACCCGGGTGCGGCGCTTCAGGCGGACCCCCGCTACTACTCCGTGGTCGCGCTCACGCCAGGCAGCGAGGGCGAGCACTGAGCCGGGGCCGCCGGGCCAACCTGGCGCCGACTCTGTGCGCGGGTCGTCAAGCTATTGTCGACCGGCCACGGAATCTGTAAAAACACCCAGTATTGTTCGTTTTGTCCGTCAAACGGGCTGAATTCCCGGCGGCTCCTCTCGGCCGGACACCCTGTGCCTATGTTTTTGGTGGTAGCTTAGATAGGGACTTGGAGGGTGCGCCATGCCGGAGCTGAGTCCGCTTCAGCGGAAGATCCTGCGCGAGGTTTACCTCCTCCGGGGCAGGGACCGCAGGATCGACGTCGCGCGCGAGCGCGAATCGGCAGGGGTGGTCCTGACCATCGGCGAGACGCGGCTCGCGAGCGACCAGGCGGTCGACGCGCTCTCGAATCTCTACTCCCGCGGGCTGGTCCACCAGAAGCGGCTGAACCGCTTCGTCTTGACCAGGACCGGCCGCCAGGTCGCCCGGGTCGCCCACAACTGAGTCCAACGTGGTGCGGAGCCTGTTGCACGGGCTCCGCAGTATCGCCGGCCAGATCGTCCGATCCGGCGGCGCGGGCTCGCCCGTCGCTCGAGCGCATCAGAAATCTGTCTCATCTCTTGCGATTCCAAGATGTTACGGGATTGCTTGCAACAAGCTCCGCACCACGTTGAAAAGGGTTGACCCGGGCGGCGCCTCCCGGATTAAATGTGGAAACGGCGCTTCCGACACCCCGTACTCGAAGCCGGGATCGCCGGGGTCCCGGTCGTTCGTTTCGTCGTTTTCCCGGACGCGCGGACCCGGATGGGGGGGGCAGACCGATGCATGCGCGCAGACTTCCGATCGCGAGAATCGTCGGCGCTGGACTGGCGGCTGCCCTGGCGGTCTTTCCGGTCCGGGCCGCCGGTTTCGGCATCTTCGAGCAGGGCAGCAAGGCGATGGGCGAGGCGATGGCGTTCACCGCGCAGGCGGACGACCCCTCGGCGATGTTCTACAACGTGGGCGGGCTGGGGCTGCTCCACGAGCGGGAGTTCTACGCCGGGCTGACCCTGGTGAGCCTGGGCGACTCCAGCTTCGTGGGAGCCGCGCCCTTTCCGGGCCCGACCGAGACCGGCGAGCAGACGGATCGCATGGTGATTCCGCCACACTTCTACTGGGTGGAGCCCATCGGTGAGAAGACGACCTTCGGGCTGTCCCTGACCTCGCCCTTCGGGCTGATCACGCAGTGGGACAGTCCCGATGCGTGGTCGGGACGCTTCATCAGCGAGAGGGCGGAATTGTTCGACCTCGATCTCACGCCCAACGTCGGCTTCGAGGTCAACGACAACCTCGCGATCGGGGTCGGGGTCGTCGTGCGGTTCTCGACGATCGAGCTTCGAAACCGGGCGGCGGCCGTCGACCTCGGCGGACAGACGGTGGAGGTCGCGAAGGTCGAGCTCGAGGGCGGCACGGACATCGGTGTCGGGCTCAACCTCGGCGTGCTCCATCGCCCATGCGACTTCTTCTCGTGGGGATTCTCGTATCGCAGCAAGGTCACGGTCGATTACTCCGGTGACGGCCTGCTGACCCAGCAGCCGACGGGCGATCCGGTGTTCGACGCCATCGTCGCGGGAACGCTCCCCTTCGGCCAGCACCTGCCCATCGAGACCAGCATCGAGTTTCCCGACCAGGCGAGCCTGGGCCTGGGATTCCGGCTCGATCCGAAGTGGCTGTTCGAGGTCGACTTCAACTGGACCGGCTGGAGCAGCTTCGACACCCTGGACATCGATTTCACGACCGACGACTCCCTCGACTCCGTGCGTCCCCAGGACTGGGACGACGCCGTCAACGTCCGCGGCGGCGTCGTGTGGGACCGCAGCGAGCGCGCCCACTGGCGCTTCGGGATGTACTACGACGAAACGCCCCAGCCGGAGGATGCGGTCAGCCCCATTCTCCCCGACGCCGACCGTCTGGGAATCACCTTGGGCTTCGGGCTCCAGGCGGAGAGCGTGACCTTCGACATCGCCGCGCTGTACGTCGACTTCGACGACCGGACGGTCCGGTTCCCGAACAGCAACGACGGCTTCTACGGCACCTACAGCAGCGACACCGCGCTGCTCGGCCTGTCGTTCGGGTGGTGAGCCGGGAGCGTGAGAGAGCTGGAGTGGTGCCGCGCCTGCTGCACGGCGCACGCAGCGGACCAGCCGTGTCCGGGTGAGCTGCTCGCGACCGGACCGGAGCGTCACGCCTGGCGCGTGACCGTCGACACGCCCCACGGCATGGAGACGTTCGGGGTGCTGGTGGCTCCGGCCGGTTCCCTGTGGCGCGCGCGCGTCGTGACCTATCCGCGGACGTTGTGGGTCGTTCCGGGAGGCGCCGGATCGATGAAGTTCGCCGCCACGCGCCCGCAAGAGGCCGAGAGGCAAGCCATCGAGCTGATCGAGGAGTTGTGCGATCGGCGCGGGTTCCGCAAGCACGAGGTCCTGCCGCCGGTCGAGATCGGCCCGATCGACCCGGAGCGGGCTCGCGCTCCCCGACGAGCACCGCCATCGCCCTCGGCTCGCAAGCCGCTGCGCACCCCGGTGCACTTCGGCCACACCCGGCCGTCGCTGCAGGCCGAGACGGCCAACGTGTCGGAGCGCGGCATGTTCGTGAGCACGCCCAGCCCTCTCCAAGCCGGTGCGGCGATCCGAATGCGCGTGATCCTCGACGCGTTCACGGTGCCGCTGCGCGGCGTCGTGGTGTGGTGTCGCACCACGCCCGAGCCCGGACGGCCGCTGGGAATGGGCGTGCGCATCTTCCAGCCGTCCGGCCTGTACACGGATTTCGTCTCCCATCTCCAAGAGAAGCGAGGGCCTGACGGACCTCGAAGGCGCGAAACCATCAAAAACGACGGCCGCGTGCCGGAAGCTGCCAAAAAAGACCCGTCAGGCGGTTGACCCGGGGTCGGATTTCACCCATAAAGCATGGGACGTTCGAGGGCTTGTGAGGGTCGCCCACCGGGCGATCCGTGCGGACGGTCGCTCTTCGGCCGCTTCCCGGGGGGAATGCATGCGCGTGAGATCTGGGTTGCGCGGGACCACGGGTGTGGTCGTGGCGTTGGCGTGTCTGGTCGCGGGCCCCGGGCTCGGGGCGCTCACCACGGAGCGCGAAGCCGCCAGGTTCGACCACCTGGTTCGCCACCGCGACGGCGGAGCGATCGCGACGCGCGCCGTGGCGATCGCGGACCTCGGTCCGTCTGACGACCTCCGTCGCGGCTGGGAGCGCTTCGGCGCATCGAGGGGCGGCCCCTGGAAGTCGTGGGTCGACGAGCGTTCCGGCCTGCCGACTCTGGCCCTCGGGAGGGAGGCGGGCTGGCTGCCCCCGGCGAGCGTCACGGCCCTCGACCGGTCCTCGACGCTGGCGAATCTCGCCGGCCGCGCCCGGGCGCTGATCGCCGGCGAGCCGGAGATCCTGGGCGGCTGGAACGGCGAGCTGGTCGTGGACGACGAGGCATCGGGCGCGATCGGAACGCGCGTGTGGCAATTGACCCTGCGACAGGTGGTCGGCGGCGTGCCGGTCGACGGCGCCCGGTTCGACCTCCACGTCTCGAGCGGGAACCTCGTGTCGTTCGGCGCGACCTCGCTGGCGCGCGTCGAGGTGCCGACCTCGCCGGCCCTGACGCGCGAGCAGGCGCGCGCGGAGGTCGATCGCTACCTGGAAACGAACGACGTCGAGATCGAGGAGCTGGAACCCGGAAGCCTGCACCTCGTGCCGGTCGACTCTCGCGGGCTGAACGCCGTCGCGTGGGACGGCGCGCGCGGCGGGGGCTACGGCCACAGGCTCGTGTGGCGCTTCCGGCTCGCGGTCCCCGGAGAGTTCGCCGAGTGGGTCGCCGAGGTCGACGCGCACTCCGGCGAGATCTTCGCTTTCTTCGACGACGCGCGCTACGAGCGCATCAAGGGCGGAGTCAATCCCCGCGCCAACGACGGCGTGTGCGCCACGGGCGGGTGTCACGAGGCCGATTTCCCGATGCCGTTCCTCGACTATCGGGAGGACGGCGGCGCGGTGCAGTTCACCGAGGATCAAGGGGTCTACACGTGCTCGATCATCGGGTCGGACGTCGAGACGACCCTGGTCGGCCGCTACGTGCGGATCCTGGACGACTGCGGGGCGGCGCTCGAGGCAACGACCTGCGAGAACGAGCTGGATCTGGGGGTCGGCGCGGGCCTCGATTGCCTGGTCTCCCCCGGCGACTCGCCGGGCAACACCCGCGCGGGTCGCAACTCGATGTACCACCTGAACCTCTCCAAGCAGCGCGGGAGGACGTGGCTCCCGAGCCGCACGTGGCTGCACGGTCTCCTGACCTCGCGCGTCAACATCAACTCGACGTGCAACGCGGTGTGGAGCGGCGGGCGGGTCAACATGTTCAGGTCGGGGGACGGGTGCAACAACACGGGCGACAGCCCGACGATCGTCGCGCACGAATGGGGCCACGGCCTCGACCAGAACGACGGCGGCGGCTTCGACAACACGTCGGAGGGCTACGCCGACATCGTGGGATTCCTCCACACGCGGGAGTCGTGCATCGGCCGCGGCTTCCGGCAGAGCGGCGCGCAGTGCTCCAACTACGGGGACAACTGCCTCGACTGCAACGGCATTCGCGAGCTCGACTGGGACAAGCGGGAGGACCATACCCCCGCAACCCCGTCGGGCTTCATCCAGGACAACTGTCCGGGCGGCGGCGGCCCGTGCGGACGCGAGGAGCACTGCGAGGGGATCCTGGCGGCGGAAGCGCTCTGGGACCTGGCGAATCGCGACCTTCCCGCCGCCGGACTGGATACGGCATCGGCATGGCAGCTCACCGAGCGCCTGTGGTTCCAGTCGCGCCTCGGATCGGGGGGGAACGCCTACAACTGCTCCGGCGGCAACGCCGACAGTTGCGGAGCGACCTCGTGGTACCACAAGTTGCGGCTGGCCGACGACGACGACGGCAATCTCGCCAACGGGACCCCGCATGCGGGCGCGATCTTCGCCGCCTTCGACCGCCACGAATTCGCGTGCGGAAACACCGGCTCCCTGGAGAACCTCAGCACCTCGTCGTGTCCGGCGCTCGCCCAGCCGGTGATCGGCTCCACCGCGGGCTCGTCCAACTCCGTGGGGCTGCAGTGGAGCCCCGTCGCCAACGCCGACGCGTACCGCATCTTGCGCGGCGATCTCGACTGCGACAGCGCCCAGGTGGTCGCCGGCGAGGTTCTCGACCCGGCGACGAGCTTCCTGGACGAGGATCTGATCAACGGGCGGACGGTCCACTACCGCCTGCAGGCCATCGGCGCCAACGCCGCGTGCGAGAGCCCGCTGTCCGCGTGCGCGCAGGCCGAGCCGCAGCCGCTCGCCGGAGCGGTGCGTTTCGACCAGGCGACCTATGGATGCAGCAATCGCGTCGGCCTGCAGGTCAAGGACGCGAACATCGTGGGGCCGACGGTCGCCGTGGAAGTCCGCTCCGACTCCGAGACGACGCCGGAGACCGTCGTGCTCACCGCGATCGGGCCGGGCTCGGCGACGTACCTCGGCGAGATCTTCACGACCGGCGCCCCGGCGGGGGCCGACGGCCTGCTGTCGATCCTCGGCGGCGACGGCATGACCGTGGAGTACGTCGATGCCGACGACGGCCTGGGCGGGGTCAACCTCGTTCGGGAGCACACGGCTGTCGCGGACTGCGTCTTCCCGGTGATCTCGGGGGTGCAGATCGCGAACCTGACGGACTCGAGCGTCAACATCACGTGGACCACGAACGAGCAGGCCGACACCGTCGTGCTGTGGGATCCGGCGAGCCCGCCCGGCACGACCGCCGTGGGGGACCCCAGGACCACCTCCCATGTCGTCCCGCTGACCGGCCTCCAATCGTGCACCGACCATTTCTTCGAGGTGCGGTCCACCGATCCCGCGGGCAATACCGCGATCGCCGACAACGGCGGCGTCTTCTTCCAGTTCGAGACGCTCGGCGACCTCGGGAACGGCGTTCAGGAATGCCACCGCGGCCGGGTCGTGATCGATCAGCCCACCCCGGGCTGCGCGCAGACCGTGACCTTCGACCTCTCGGACATCGATCTCAACCAGAATCCGCTCGTCGCCGAGACCGTGGTCGTGGCGGTCGCGAGCACGACCGAGACGTCGCCCGAGTCCGTCCTGCTGACGGAGACCGGCCCTGACACCTCGCGGTTCGCGGGGTCGATCGCGACGGCGCCGGGCGCGCCGGCGGCGGACGGCGTCCTGCAGTCCTCGCACGGCGACGTCATGACGGTCGCTTACGAGGACCGGGACGACGGCACGGGCGCGGCAGCGATCGGGTTCGACACGTCGGTGCTCGACTGCGACGGCCCGGTGATCACGGACCTGCGGGTCGAGACGCACACCGATGCCAGGGTGCACGTGCGCTGGACGACGCAGGAGCCGTCGAGCTCGGTCGTCGAGTGGGGGCCGACGGCGGCTCTCGGTCAGGCCGAGTCGTCCACCGCTCTGGTCACGGATCACCTCGTCGCCTTGAACCAGTTCAGCGCCTGCCAGGAAGCCCACTTCCGCGTCGCCGGCACCGACGCGTTCGGCAACTCCGTCATGGTGGACAACGGCGGCTCGCCGTTTCTGACGCGCACCTACCAGATTCCCGGGCTGTACTGGAAGGAGAGCTTCGAGGCCGGCGCTGCGGGCTGGACGCTGGGCGGCGAGTGGCAGATCGGCGCTCCCGCCGGAAACGGGGGCTCGTCCGGTCTCGCCGATCCCGACGAGGCGTACAACAACGCCAACGTCCTCGGCCACGACCTGACCGGTCTCGGCGCGTTCCCCGGCGACTACGAGCCGAACGTCACGCAGACCGCCATTTCCCCGACGCGCAACGCCTCGACGTGGTCGAACACGAAGCTGATCGTCCACCGCCGGCTCAACTCCGGGACGGACGACCAGGGCCGCATGACCCTGAACTTCGGCCAGTTCGGATCGCTGCAGCTCATCACGACCGGCGGCGTCGAGACCGCCGCTTCCGACTACCAGGTGGACTCGTTCGACGTTTCGGCGAACGTCGACGGCCAGTCCTCCGTGTCGCTGAGGTTCACGCAGATCTCGGACGGCTCCGGGCAGTTCAGCGGCTGGAACGTGGACGACTTGATCTTCAAGGACGGCGCGCTCCCCGACTACGGCGCGTGCGGCGGCTGCGACACCGCGCCGGCGTTCGCCGGCGTCGTCTCCGCGGTCGACAACGACGCGTGCGGCGCGAACGGCGTCACGGTCTCGTGGAACCGCGCCCTGTCGTGGGGTACCGGGACCGCGGGCGTTTACCACGTCCACCGCGGAACGACGCCCGGCTTCACGCCGTCGAGCTCGAACCTGATCGCCGCCGATCTGACGGCGCTGTCCCACAACGACACCACGGCCCCGACGAACCAGACCGTGTACTACAAGGTGGTGGCCGAGAACGACGAGAGCTGTGGCGGTGGCCCCAACGCCCCGGGCCTGACCGCCGGGGAGCCGGTCGTGGTGGCGGTCCAGGAGACGACCTCGGTGCCGGTCCCCGCGGAGGTGCCGGGCCTCCTGGGCAACAGGATCGCGGACGCACACGTGCGTTTCGACTGGGACGCGACGGCCGGAGCCGTCGCCTACCGCGTGTACCGCTCGACCTCCCCGTTGCCGGGGACGTTCGCCCCGATCGGCGAGACCGCGAGCCCGCTGTTCGAGGATCTCGGCGAGGCCGCCACGCCCGACTCCTACTACTACAAGGTGATTGCGATCAACGCCTGCGATCAGGAGGGCCCCTGATCCGGATGCAGTACCGCCGGCTCGGCAAGTCCGGTCTGAAGCTCTCGGCCCTGTCCTACGGGTCGTGGGTGACGTTCTCGTTCCAGCTCGACGAGGACGCGGCGGGAAGGCTGATGACGATTGCCTACGACGCGGGGATCAACTTCTTCGACAACGCCGAGGCCTATGCCGGCGGGGCCTCCGAGACCCTCATGGGACGGGTGCTCCGCAAGTCGGGCTGGGGACGGGACACGTTCTGCGTGTCGAGCAAGGTGTTCTGGGGCGGGGACAAGCCGACCCAGAGGGGCCTGAGCCGCAAGCACGTCCACGACGCGTGCCACGCGGCACTGCGCCGCCTGCAGGTGGACTACCTCGACCTGCTGTTCTGCCACCGCCCCGACCCCGAGACTCCCATCGAGGAGACGGTGCGCGCCATGGACACGCTCGTCCGCCAGGGCAAGGTCCTGTACTGGGGAACCTCGGAGTGGAGCGCCGACCAGATCCTGGAGGCCCACGCCGTCGCGCGGCGCGACGGACTCACCCCGCCGACGATGGAGCAGCCCCAGTACAACATGCTGCACCGCGACCGAGTCGAGCGCGATCTCGGGCCGCTGCACGAGCAGGTCGGCCTGGGCATGACGACATGGTCGCCGCTCGCCTCCGGGATCCTTTCCGGGCGCTACGATCGAGGCGTTCCCGAGCGATCGCGCCTCGCCCTCCCCGCGTACGCATGGCTGAAGGAGGAGGTGCTGTCCGAGGAGCGGGTCGAGAAGGCCCGGAGGCTGCGACCGATCGCCGACGAGCTCGGCATGACCCGCGCCCAGATGGCGATCGCGTGGTGCCTCAGGAACCCGAACGTCGGCTCGGTCATCCTCGGCGCGTCGCGTCCCGAGCAGCTCGAGGAGAACCTCGCGGCGCTCGACAAGGTCGAGCTGCTGACCGCGGAGGTCCTCGACAAGGTCGACGCCGTGCTCGGGAACCGACCCGCTCCGTGAAGAGCCCGGCTGGGCGCTCGGGGGCTGAGGATCGCGATGCGGACGCGAGCTCGGAGGGTCTACCGCAGTGCGCGCAGGATCTCCGGGGACAGCTCGCGGAGCGAGGCGACGATGAGGTCGGGCCGCGCCTCCTCGAAGTCGGACTCGCGGCGCCCGGTCGATAGCAGCGCCACGACCGCCATCCCGGCGGCGCGCGCGGCCCGCACGCCGTCCGGAGCGTCCTCGACGACCGCGCACTCCGCGGGCGAGGCGGCCAGGCGCCCGGCCGCGATCAGGAAGACCTGCGGGTCGGGCTTCCCGCGCGTTACGTCCGCGCCGGTCACGGCCGCCGCGACGAGCTCGCGCTTTCCGAGCCTGTCGAGCGCCAGCTCGACGTTCTCCGGAGGACCGGAGGATCCGACCGCCAGCACGAAGCCGTCGCGATGGAGCGCCTCGAGAAGCTCCGGAGCGCCGTCCATCGTAGGGAAGTCCTCGGAGACGATGCGGCGGTAGAGCGCCTCCTTGCGGTCGTCGAGCTCGCTCACGCGGCTCACGTCGCCCGCGTCGCGGTGCCAGAACCGGCGGATGATGTCGCGGCTCGTCTTCCCGAACGTCTCGGCGAACTGGGCCTCGGTGATGTCGAAGCCCGACTCCGCCGCCAGCGCGCGCCAGCTCCGAAAATGAGGACCGTACGAGTCCACGAGGACGCCGTCGACGTCGAAGATCACGGCCCGCACCATCGCGGCAGGATAGCAGGAACGGGACCCGGGTCGCGGCCCCCGGGGAGTTGCAAGCGGGGGGCAAGTCGTTCATGTTGGGTATGCGGGAGGGCGCGGAATACCATGGACGAACGGAAGGCCGGCGCGGTGGCGCGCGAAGCGACGACTCCCTACGATCGCGAGGCCGTCCGGAAGATCCTCGAGCGACAACGGTTCGACGTCCGCCGCCCCTCGATCCGCCAGATGAACAATTTGGTCAGCTCCATCGAGTCCGAGCTCGGAGTAAAGTTCATCCGGATGGAGTTCGGGATCCCGGGGCTCCCGACGAGCCCGGTGGCGATCGAGGCCGAGGTCGAGGCGCTGCGCGAGCGCGCGGTCGGCTCGGTCTATGCGCCGTTCGAGGGCGTGCCCGCGCTCAAGGAGGAAGCCGCCCGCTTCGTGCGGCTCTATCTCGGCATCGACGTTCCCGCGACGTCGTGCATCCCGACCGTCGGCGCGATGGAGGGCTGCTTCGCGAGCCTGGCGGTCGCGACCGGGCGCCACAAGGACCGGCGGACCGTGCTGTTCCTCGAGCCCGGCTTCCCCGTCAACAAGCTCCAGACCCGCTTCCTCGGCGCCCCGACCGCGCACATCGACTTCTACGATCACCGCGGCGAGAAGCTGCTGCAGGCGGTCGAGGAGCGCGCGGCGCGCGGCGACCTGTGCGCGATCCTGTGGTCGAGCCCCAACAACCCGACCTGGATCGTGCTGCAGGAGGCCGAGCTCGAGGGGCTGGGGCGGATCTGCGACCGTTACGACCTGATCGGCATCGAGGACCTGGCCTATTTCGGGATGGACGTCCGGCACGACTACTTCACCCCGGGCCGGCCGCCCTATCAGCCGACCGTGCTGCGGTACACCGATCGAGCGATGTGCATCATCAGCAGCTCGAAGATCTTCAGCTACGCCGGGCAGCGCATCGCGCTGGCCGTCCTCCCGCCGGGCCTGATGGAGCTCGAATCCCCGGATCTCGCGGAGCGCTTCGGCGCGCCGAACGTCGGCGCCGCCTTCCTGCACGGCGTGCTCTATCCGCTCACCGCCTCGGTCCCGGAGAGCCCGCAGTACGGTCTGCTCGCGCTGCTGCGGGCCGTCAACGCCGGAGACCGCAGCCTGTTCGCCCCGGCCGCGACGTACGCGCGCCGGGCGGCCATCATGAAGAGGATGTTCCTCGACAACGGCTTTCGGCTGGTCTACGACCACGACCTCGGCGAGCCGCTCGCCGACGGGTTCTACTTCACGATCGCCTACCCCGGCTTCGAGCACGGCGCCGACCTGCTGCGCGAGCTGCTGCACTACGGGATCAGCGCCATCACCCTCGAGACGGCGGGCAGCGTGCGGATCGAGGGGCTGCGGGCCTGCGTCTCGCTCGTCGGAGACGACCAGCTCGAGATCCTCGCCTCGAGACTCGAGAAGTTCCGAGCGGACCATCCCTTCGTGGAGACGCGGAGCTCGTGACGCCCATCGCGAGATGCGCGCTCTCGGCCGCGGCCCTGGCGTGGAGCGCCGGGGGACCCGTGTCCGGCCAAGGGCCCGAGGAATCCGCGGCGCGGCGCGGCGGGGATCGCGCGAGCGTGCTGCTCGTGACCATCGACACGCTGCGCGCGGACCGCCTGGGGTGCTACGGCGGACAGGGCGCGCTCACCCCGTACCTCGACGCGCTCGCGCGCTCGGGGACGCGGTTCGAGCAAGCGCTCAGCCCGACGCCCCTGACGCTGCCGAGCCACGCGACCATCATGACCGGGCTCGTGCCGCGCCGCCACGGCGTGCGCGACAACGCCGGCTTCGCGCTCCGGGACTCGGTCCCGGTGCTCGCCGAGCGCCTGCAGGCCGCGGGCTACGAGACCGCGGCGTTCGTCTCGGCGGCGGTGCTCGATCGCCGCCTCGGCCTCGCGCGTGGCTTCGACCACTACGACGACAGCGTCCGGATCGGAGATCGCGAGGCGTTCGGCTACCACGAGCGCGCCGCGAGCCAGACGACGCTCGCGGTGCTCGCGCACGCCGGCGATCTGACGCCGCCGTTCTTCCTGTGGGTGCACTACTACGACCCGCATCTGCCGTACGTCCCGCCCGAGCCGTTCCGGACGCGCTTCGCGGATCGTCCCTACGACGGCGAGATCGCGTTCGTCGACTGGGAGCTGGGAGGCGTTCTCTCGGCCGCGCGACGCAAGACCGACCGGTTGCTGACGATCGTGGTCGGGGATCACGGCGAGAGCCTCGGCGACCACGGCGAGGCGTCGCACGGAGCGCTGGTCTACCAGTCGACGCAGCACGTTCCCATGATCTTCACCGGGCCGGGCATCCCCGAGGGCGCCACGGTTCGCGACAACGTCGGACTGGTGGACCTGGCACCCACGGTCCTCGACCTCCTGGACCTGCCGCCCCTGCGAGGAGCGGACGGGCGCTCCCTGGCGCCCGCGCTCCGCGGCAACGAGCGCGACGCGGCCGATTACGAGCTCGAGACCCTGCATCCGTACTTCGCGTACGGCTGGGCCCCGCTTCGCGCGCTGGTGCGCGGCTCGCTCAAGTACATCGAGGCGCCGCGCCCCGAGCTCTACGATCTGACGGCCGATCGCCGCGAGTCGCGCGACATCGCGGAGCGCTGGCCGGCGGAGGCCAAGGCGCTGGCGGCGACCCTCGAGCGCCTGTCCGAGGGGGCGGCACCGGATCCCGCGCCGCCGACCGATCCCGCCCTGGCGGAGGCCCGCGCCCGGATCGAGTCCCTCGGGTACGTCGGCGGCTCCGGCCGTGGCGACCCGCGCGAGGCGCGCATCGATCCCAAGGACGGCGTGGCGTGGCTCGCCGATCTCGACGCGGCTCGCCGGTCGCTGCAAGGCGGAAACCCCATCGCCGGAATCGCCCCCCTGGAGCGGCTCCTGCGGCGCAATCCGGAGAACGTGCCCGCGCTCTTGACCCTCGGACAGTGCTACCTCGCGGCCTCGGACGTCGAGCGTGCCGTCTCGACCTTCCGGCGCGCCGCGGAGATGCATCCCGACGACCCCGTGGCGCACTTCAACCTCGCGAACGCCTTCGCCCGCACGGCCGAAGCCGACTCCGCCTCCGGAACCGAGACGGCGTGGGCCGCCCAGGCGCAAGCCGAGTACGAGCGCGCGCTGGCGCTCAACCCGAGGTACGCCGAGGCGCACCTCAACTACGCTTCGATGCTGCTCACCCTGGGTCGCGGCGCGGCGGGTGAGGCCGTCCTGCAACGCGCGCGTCGTGAGGGCGTGCAGGACCCGGATCTCGAGACGTCGCTCGGCATGCTGGCGCGGCTCAAGGGCGACGTCGCGGCGGCGCGCGAGGCGTTCGAGAGAGCCGTGGTTCTCAACGATCGCGCGACCCACGCCCTCGAGGGCCTCGCCGAGCTCGCCGCCGCCGAGGAGAGCTTCGAGGCCGCGGCGGACTACTACTCCCGCGCGCTCGACAGCGCCCCGTCGTTCGAGCTCGCGAGAAAGACCGGGACGATCCTGTACTACGAGCTCGATCGCCCGTTCGCCGCGCTGCAGGCGTTCAAGCTGGCCGCCGAGCTGGCCCCTCCCGGCGATCCGGACCTCGTGGCGCTGCGGGACCTCGTCGAGCACCTCGAGGAGCTCACGGCGGATCGCATCACCGCGGAGTGACCGCGGCGACCTTCAGGACGAGCGGCCAGCGCACGTGCCGCGGCGCGGGCCCCCACGCGCTCCGCAGCTCGGGGCCCAGATCGGACAGCGGGTCGACGCCTCGCTCCGCGACGTAGCGTCGCACCGCCGACCACGTCCCGACGTATCCCAGCATCGCCTCGGCGGTCCACTCGGCCGTCATGTGGAAGCTCGGAGCGGGCAGCACGCGGAACGGGAAGGGAATCGTCTCGTAGCGCTCGGCCACCCATCTGCGCTCGGGAGGCCAGTACTCGCCCACGGTATGCGCGTAGAACGCATGCAGAACGACGTCGATCGCCGGATCGACCTCGCACAGGTCGTAGGCCCACGCGGCGAGGTGCGCCCCGGGCGCGGCGACGCGACGAACCTCGGCGTAGAACCGCTCGAACTCCAGCCAGTGCAGGGCCTGCGACACGGTGATCAGATCGACGCTGCCGGCAGCGAGACCGCTGTCCTCGGCGGGGGCCACGCGGTATTCGACGTTCGCGACCGGCATCGCGCTCTCGATCTGGCGCTCGCTGGCATCGGTGGCGACGACACGCTCGAACCTCCGGGAGAGCGGCTCGGCCGACTGCCCGTTGCCCGTGGCGCAGTCCCACGCCACGACCCGCCGCTCGACGAGCGACGCGACGAAGTCGTACAGCGCCTCGGGGTATCGCGGGCGGTAGCGCGAGTACGAGGCGGCGTGTCCGGAGAAAAGGTCCTTGAACACCAAGGTCAAGTTCCGGGAAACCAGATGTACAGCATCAGGTAGATCACGACTCCGGTGACGGAGACGTACAGCCACAGCGGCAGCGTCCATCGCGCGATCCGCCGGTGGCGATCGAACTGCCCGCGCGCGGCGCGGTAGACCACGATCAGGACGAGCGGCACGATCGCCGCCGCGAGGACGGTGTGCGAGAGCAGGACGGCGAAGTAGACGGGACGGATCCACCCCTGTCCCGCGAACGAGACCGAGCCCGCCCTGGCGTGGTAGTACAGGTAGGACCCGAGGAACAGGGTGCTCACGACGAGGGCCGTGCTCATGACGGTCAGGTGCGCCCGAATGGCTTTGTTCCGGGCGAGCACGAACCCGGCGACGAGGAGCGCTCCGCAGGTCGCGTTCATGATCGCGTTGAAGGTCGGAAGGGCGCGCAGGCCCGCGCCGCTCGGGACGACGCCAGGAGGGCGCGAGGTCAGAAGCCACAGGATCGCGATGCCCGCGACCGCGGCGGCCCCGATCGCGAGGGCGGGCACGAGGGCGCCGGTCTGCGAACGGGCGGGGCTCACCGCGCCGCGGCGTGGCCCGCGGGCACCCGCTCCGCGAGGTAGTCGACGGCGTCGCGAGCGGCGCGCTCGCCCGAGCTGATGCAATCGGGCAGCCCGAACGCGCCCACGCTGCCGCCCGCCAGGAACAGGCCGTCGTGGGCGTCGATCCGCTCGCGGATCGCCTTCAGGCGCCGCGGCCACCCGACTTCGTACTGCGGCATGGCTGCCGGAAAACGATGCGTGCGCGAGAACACCGCGGGCCCGCGGATGCCCAGGATCTCGCGCAGCTCGGAGTCGGCGATGCGGGCGATCTCGGCGTCGTCGCGGTCCACGATCTCCGGATGGAGCGCCCCGCCGAGGAAGGCCCGCACCAGGAAGCGGCCGGAGGGCGCGCGGTTGCGGAACTTGACGCTCACGAAGCTGCACGCCAGCAATTGCCGCCCCTCGACGCGCGGCACGAAGAACCCGAACCCCTCGAGCGAGGCCCCGAAGGCCTCCCGTTCGTAGACCAGGCTGGCCGTCGCGCACGACGCGTAACGCAGCGCGCCCAACTCGCCGGCGAGCCGCGCGTCGTGATGCGCGAGCAGCGGCCCCGCGGCGTGGGCCGGGCACGCGACGACGACCGCGTCGGTCTCGACCGCGCCGGCGCCGCGCATCTCGATCCTGTACCGGCCCCCGGCGTCGCGGCCGACACGCTCGATCCCGACCCCCGTCCGGATCGCGTCCGGTGGAAGGCGCGCGACGAGCGCGTCCACGATGCGTCCGAGCCCTCCCTCGAGGTAGGCGAACCGGCCGTGTCCGCTGTGGGCCTGTCCGGCCGGCTGCGCACGGCGGGCATAGGCGAGCGCGCGGGTCACGCTGCCGTGGCGGCGCTCGGCCTCGACGAACCGCGGCATGACCGCCTCGACGCTCAACCTCTCGGCGTCCGCCGTGAACAGGCTCGCGACGATCGGCTCCGCGCCGCGCTCGAGCGCCTCGCGACCGAAGCGGCGCGCCACGAACGACGCCAGGCTCTCGTCCCCCGCTCCGTCGGCTCGCGGGGGCACGAAGCGCTCGACCGCCATGCGAGCCTTGCCGCGCCACGAGAACAGCGGCGACCGCAGCATCGGCCACAGCCGCGTCGGCGCCATCATCAGGAAGCCGCGCGGGAGGCTCACCAGGCGGCCGCGGTGCAGGATCCGGGTCCCCGCCTCCGGCGAGCTGAGGTGCCTGACCTCATCGCCGAGGCCGAGCCTGTCGCACAGCTCGAGACCGCCGCGCTTCGCGACGAGCAGCGCGTCCGGCCCGCCCTCGATCAGGTAGTCGTCGATGCGCTCGGTGCGAATCAGCCCGCCGACGCGGGCACTCGACTCGAGCACGACGACCTCCGGCGAGAGTCCGCGCTCGCCCGCCAGCTCGCGCACGTGGTGCGCGGCGCTCAGGCCGCTGATGCCGGCGCCGACGACCGTGACTCGCGGCCGGTCGTGCCGCATCTCAGGACCCGGCCGTCGCGCGGCGCTTCGCGCTCTCGCCAAGCCACGGAGAGCTGCCGCGAGCGATCTCGATCACCGCTTCCGCCCACGAGTCGGAGGCGTTGACCGCCGGGACCACCGCGAGCGTCTCGCCTCCCGCGGCCTTCCAGTCGGCCACCGCACGGATGCCGAGCTCCTCGATCGTCTCGAGACAGTCGGCCACGAACGCCGGGCTCAGGATGACGGCGCGCTTGACCCCGCGGCGCGGCTCGTCCCGAACGACGTGGTCGGTGTACGGCCGGAGCCACGGGTCCCTGCCGAGCCGCGACTGGAAGCACACGACACGGCGCTCCTCGGGAACGCCGAGGCGCTCCGCGAGCAGCCGCGCGGTCGCGTGGCACTGCGCGCGGTAGCAGTCGGCGTTGACGGTCGAGATTGCGTCGCAGCACTCGTGGCGGCACAGGCACCAGGCTCCCGTGGGGTCGCCCTTCGTGACGTGGCGCTCGGGAACGCCGTGGAAGCTGAACAGCACCTTCTCGAACCGCGCGCTCTCGAGGACGGGACGGGCCTGCTCGGCGCAGGCGTCGAGGAACGCCGGATGATCGTAGAACGGCGGCACGACCTGGATGTAGGGCGTCACCCAGCGCTTGCCGGCCTCGTCGTAGACCTTCTGCATCGAGGAGCCGGTGGCGGCCGTGCTGTACTGCGGATAGAGCGGGAAGGCGACGATGCGGCGCACGCCGCGCTCCCGCAGCCGCTCCAGCGCCCCGGCGATCGAAGGCTCGCCGTAGCGCATGGCGAGCTCGACGACGGCGCGGTCGCCGAGACGCTCCTGAACCTTGGCGGCGAGGTCCGTGGAGTGAAACAGGAGCGGCGAGCCACGCGCGGTCCAGATCTTCTCGTAGGCCTCGCCCGACTTCCGCGGGCGAAACGGCAGGATGAACAGATTGAGGATCAGCCAGCGCTTCCACGCCGGGACGTCGATGACGCGCGGGTCGCTCAGGAACTCGCGGAGATAGGACCGGACGTCGGACGGCCGGGGGCTCCTCGGCGTGCCGAGATTGATGAGCAGCAATCCTGGGGTGTCTCTGAACGCCAACGCACTCCCCGTGCGGCGCGATTCTAGCACCCGGAGCGCTCGCGCTCCGGGCGCGCGTCCTCCAGTTTCGGGACGGCCGCAGGTTTCTTGACGGTCCGCGGGCCGGCGGCTACCCTCCGAATCCCAACGACAATAAACGGCAAGGCTCGCGGGTAGTGGAGATTCCCATGCGTCATTCGGCAACAACCGGCGAAAGGGGCGGCGTCAAGCTCGGGTGCGCGATCGCGGCCGGCGCGGTCGTGCTGGTCGCGCTCGTCGCGGGCTCGGTGCTCGTTGGGCGCTACAACGGCCTCGTGACCCGTCAGGAGAAGGTCGAGGCGACGTGGAGCGAGATCGACAACCAGTACAAGCGCCGCTTCGACCTCGTGCCGCAGCTCGTCGAGACCGTGCAGGGCGCGGCGGACTTCGAGAGGTCGACGCTCGAGGCGCTGACCGAGGCGCGCGCCAGCGTGGGCCGCGTCCAGCTCCCGCCGGGTCTGCCCCGCGACCCGGCGCAGCTGCAGGCGTACATCGAGGCCCAGCAGGGACTCGGCGCCGCGTTAGGAAGGCTGTTCGCCGTCGCCGAGGCCTACCCCACGCTCCAGGCCACGCAGAACTTCCGGGCGCTCCAGGATCAGCTCGAGGGCACCGAGAACCGCATCGCGGTGGCGCGACGCGACTACATCGACTCGGTTCTCGATTACAACGCCTTCCTGCGCCGCTTTCCGACCAACTTCGTGGCCGGGATGTTCGGCTTCGAGAAACAGGCGCAGCTCGCCATCGACGATCGGGAGCGCGAGGCGCCGAAGGTCGACTTCGACTCCGGGAAGGAGTAGCCGTGACGGTCCGCGTCGCCGCGCTCCGCGCGGTGGCCCTCGTGGCCATGGCCGCCGCCTGCACGGCGGCCGCTTCGGCGCCGGAGCTTCCCGCCAACGACGGCTGGATCACCGACCTGGGGGGCTTCCTGACGCCCGAGCAGGAGCGCGAGCTCGAAGCGCTGGCGGAGTCGTACAAGGCCGGCAGCGGCAACGAGATCGCAGTCCTGACGGTCCCCGATCTCGGGGGCCGCTCGATCGAGCGCTACGCCCTCGAGGTCGCGCGCGCGTGGGGGATCGGAGAGCAGGACCGGCACAACGGCGCCCTGCTGGTCGTCGCGCGCGACGAGCGAACGATGCGCATCGAGGTCGGCCGCGGTCTCGAAGGCACGCTCACCGACTCGATCAGCGGCCGGATCATTCGCGACGTCATCGTGCCCGACTTCAAGAGCAACCGAACGTACGAGGGCCTGCTGGCAGGGCTTCGGGCGATGCACGCGGCCGCGGGAGGTGACCACGCCGCAATCCCCAAGAAGAGTAAGAAACGACCCCGCGACGCCGAGTTCTCGGCGTTGTTCGCGCTGCTGTTCTTGATTCTCCTGCTGTGGGGCATGTCCCGGCGGGGGGGAGGCGGAGGAGTCCTCCCGTGGATGTTGGTGGGATCGATGAGCGCGCGCCGCCGCGGCTACGGGCGCTCGTCCGGCTGGCACGGAGGAGGGCGCGGTGGAGGCGGGTTCTCCGGGGGCGGGTTCGGCGGCTTCGGCGGCGGGGGCGGATTCTCCGGCGGCGGCGCTTCGGGGAAATGGTGATGGGAACCGTTCTCGCCACTACGTTGGGCGCCGTTTCCGAGTGGACCGGCGGACCGGCCGGACTCGACGTCTGGAGGATCGCCGCCATCGTCGCGAGCGCCGTCTTCGCGGCGCTGGTCGCGCTCCTCGTCGTGCGCGCGGCGCTCCGGCAACGAAGGTACCGCGTGGTCGACACCTTCGGCGACGAAGACCGCGCGGCGGTTCGTGCGGCGGTGATCGACGCCGAACGGCGCACGGTCGGCGAGATCCTCCCGGTGGTCGTCGAGCGCTCCGACCCTCACCCGGCGGCGGAATGGCTCGCGGCGCTGACGTTCGTGATCGTCGGCTCGGCGGCGCTCGCGGCGGTCGTGCCGTGGACTCGGCCCGCGCTCGTCGTGCTGTCCCAGCTCGTCCTCGGTGGCGCCGGCTTCGGGCTGGCGCGCGCGCTTCCGGGATTCAAGCGGGCGTTCATTTCCGAAGACCGCGCGACGGCGGTCGCGCACGAACAGGCCCTGCAGGAGTTCTACGCCCACGGCCTGCACCGCACCGAAGGAGCGACGGGGGTGCTCCTGTTCGTCAGTCTTCTGGAGCATCGCGCGATCGTCCTCGCCGACGAAGGCATCGATTCGAGAGTCCACGCGGAGTTCTGGGCCGACACCGACGATGTGGTCCTCGACGGGATTCGCCGGGGCTCGGTGCGCGACGGTCTGGTCGCCGGCGTGCGTCGCGCGGGCGAGCTGCTCGCCGAGCACTTTCCGTGGCAGAGAAGCGACCGCAACGAGATTCCCGACCGCGTGATCGCGCGCCGCGAGTGAGCGCGGGGGACCGGCGCCGCGACCCGCGCCCGTCCGAATTTCGTGATCGCACGATCGCCTACGCGCGGGCTCCCGAAGGCGCCGGGCGCCGCCGCCCGTTTCCAAAACGTGATTCGATGACGGTTCCGTACCGCCGCGGTGTCGGCGCTTTCTTGACTTGTCCGAAACGGGAACCTACCCATGAAACGACGCGACCGGTGTGTCGTGTGTGGAGGGTCGCCATGCGTGACGGTCGAACGCGAAAGCTGAGGAGCAAGAACATCACGGCGAACGACATTCGGGATTTCCTGAGTCGCTACAGCGCGACGGTCGTCGTCCTCTCGGGACCCGTCGCCGGCCAGGAGATCGTCCTCGACCGCGAGCGGACGATTCTCGGCCGGGGTCCGGGTGTCGACGTCGAGTTCGACGACGAGACGATGTCGAGGCAGCACGCCGCCATCGAGTACACGAACTCCCGCTTCCGGATCCGGGACCTCGGAAGCACGAACGGGATGAAGGTCAACGACAGCACGGTGCAGGCCGGCGCCCTGGAGCACGGCGATCAGTTCACGCTCGGCGCGCTGCGGTTCCAGTTCGTCATCGACGAGGCGGATTCGGTCGCCGACGTCTACGAGCTTCCGACCGGCGCCTGACCGTGACCGCCACCGCCCGCTAGCCCACGATGAGCGCCACGGCCAAGAAGCTGGGGAGCTTCGACGTCCTCGAGCAGATCGGCGAGGGCGGCATGGGCGTGGTGTTGCTGGCGCGCCAGCCGGCGCTCGAGCGCCTCGTCGTTCTCAAGAAGATCCGAGCCGAGCTGGCCGTGGACCCGAGCGCGGTCGAGCGCTTCGAGCGCGAGGCCCGGGCCGCGGCCTCCGTGCACCACCAGAACGTGGTCGCGGTCTACGACTGCTTCTCGGTGCGCGACGACCACTACATCGCCCAGGAGTACGTCGACGGCAAGGACCTCCGCACCGTGCTCACGAAACTGGGGCGGCTCGACCCCAACGTCGCCCACCTCATCGCGCTCGAGGTCGCGCGCGCGCTCGAGGAGATCCATGCACGCGGGATCGTGCATCGCGACCTGAAGCCCTCGAACATCCTGGTGAGCACGGAGGGCGCGACCAAGGTCGCCGATTTCGGGATCGCCTTGGAGAGCAACGGCGAAGGCCTGACCCGTCCCGGAACCCTGGTCGGCTCCGTGCCCTACCTCTCGCCCGAGCAGTTGCTGGGAGAGCGCATCGACTGTCGCAGCGACGTCTTCCTGTTCGGGATCCTGCTGTACGAGATGCTCACGGGCGTCCCGCCCTACAGGGAGTCGAACGGCGACGCGACCGACACGCTGCTCGAGCGCATGCAGCGCGGCCTGTACGTCCCACCGCGCCGGCTCGCGCGCGGGCTCCCGGGCCATCTCGTCCGGCTGATCCGGGGTTGTCTCAAGGCCAAGCCGGCCAAGCGGGTCCAGTCCTCTACGCACGTCCGGCGCCGCCTCGAGCGCCGGCTCGGCAACATCTCCCCCGCGGACTGTCGCGCGGCCATCGCCGAGTATCTGTGGGACCGGGGAGTGTTCGAGGCAACCGGCGAGCGAACCCGGCCGGAGCCGGTCGCGCACCTGCAGCGCGCCGCCCGTAGCCTCAGCCTCGCCAGGGCGATCCCGGCGGGAACCGCCGTGCTCGCCACCGCGTTCGTGCTCGCGGGCTACGGCTTCGGGATCCGGTCGCGGGAGGCGCCGTACGTGCCCGCTGAGCCTGCTCGGGCGGTGCCATCGACGCAGGCCGTCGTGCCCGCGTCGCGCTCCGCGTCCCCGCCGGAGATCCGGATCGCGGGGTCCGGGGTCGGACCCGAAAGGCTCGCGCCGGCTCCGATACCCGAGCCCGAGCCGGCAAGGGTCCGGTTCGTGGCCCAACCGTGGGCCGAGGTGCGGCTCGAGGACGGTCGCAGGATCCTGACTCCGAGCGCATCGAGCGTGGACCTTCCACCGGGGAAGAGCACGATCCTCTTCGAGCACCCCCGGTACGGCGCGCGCGAGGTCGACGTCGACCTGGTTGCGGGCGAGGAGCGGGTCGTGAGCTACGACTTCGAAGGATCCCCCGAGCCATGAGGCGCCGCCCCGCCCTTCGAGCCGCCGCCGTGCTCGCGGCATGCGCCCTGTCCTGGGCCGGCGCGCCGGCCGCGGAGAAGACTCACACGGTCCGACCCGGGGAGTCGGCCTCGGCGATCGCCAAGCGGTACTACGGCAGCCACGAGCTGTCCTCCGTGGTCCTGCAGTTCAACGGCAAGTCCAGCTCGGTGCTCGAGGTCGGCGAGACCTTGCGCGTCCCGTACTGTCCCGTTCACCGGGTCGAGCCCGGAGACTCGTGGTCGGCCATCGCGAAGCGCCATCTCGACAAGGCCTCCGCCTACTCCACGATCGCGACCTTGAACGGCCTGGCGGTCGAGGCGCCCCTCAGAGTCGGGGTCCGGATCACGATCCCCGTGATTCTGCGGCACGCGCTGGCGCGCGGGGAGACGCTCGCGACGGTGGCGGAGCGGTTCTACGGCGATCCGTCCCGCGCCAAGGTCCTGCAGCAGTGGAACGCCATCGAAAACCCGAGACGGCTGTCGGTGGGCGCGGTCGTGGAGATCCCCGTCGTGAACCTGCTGCTCCGCGAGACGCCGGCGCCGGAGGTGACGACGGCTTCCGCCCCGCCCCCGAAGCCCGTGGAGCCACCCTCGATTCCGGCGCCGCCTCCCGAGGCCGTGCCCGTGGTCGAGGCACCGCCACGATTCACCGCCGAGATCGCCGCGGGGGCCGCGGCCCTCGATAACGGCGACTACGACCTGGCGCGCGAGACGCTCGAGGGGTTGCGCGTCCGGATCCGGAGCGAGGGCAACGATGCCGACAAGAGCGACCTCTTTCGCCTGCTCACCTTCGTGTACGTCGCCTTCGACCTTCGCGAAGCCACGTGTGACGCCTGGCAAGAGCTGGTGGCGCTCGATGCCCCGCCGAGTCTGGACCCGGATCGTGTATCTCCCAAGGTTTTCGAGGCGGTGTCGCGGTGCGAACCGCGAGCGCCGGGTTCGCCCCTGAACTGACCCCCCCTAGCCCCCCGCACCGGAAGGGAGTAGGCTCGCCGAAACGGGGGTTCGTGGGCCATGCGCCTTGCCTCGCTCGCATTCGTGGCATCGCTCGTCGTGGCGCTGAGTGCCTCGGGAGCCCGTCCCCTCGCCGAGGAACCCAAGCAACAGGAGGAAGCGCCCCTGCCGAGCGGCACCGTGGAGCGGGAGCAGGTTCGCCTGGTGCTGCTCGACGTGGTGGTCGTGGATCGAGAAGGACGCACCGTCGCAGACCTTTCCAAGGAGGACTTCGAGATCGAGGCCGACGGCGAGGTGGTTGCGGTGGACACCCTGGACGTCGCCTGCGGCGCCGGGTCGATGCCGGAGCCCGAGGCCGTGCGCCACGCGTCGAGGCGCGACGTGACGCAGCTCCCGGACGCGTCGCGCAAGATCGTCCTGGCCGTCGATTACCTGCACCTGGTGCCCATCCGCAGGGTGGAGGTCATCGAGAGCGCGCGCGAGGCCGTGAAGCACGGGATCGCGCCGGGGGACGAGGTCATGGTGGTCGCGCTCAACGGTGGGCTGCGCATCGAGCAGCATTTCACCGCCGACCGCGACGAGGTCCTGGCCAGTCTGCACCGCATGGAATACGACATCACGCTGTGGCAGCCGGACTATGACCACCTGCATGAGGCCGTGTTCGTCGAGCCGCTCGTGGCGCTGCTCGACCTCCTGGGCCAGTTCCCGGGGAACAAGGCGTTGGTGCTGTACTCGACGATGCGGGACGTTCCGCTGGATCAGGAGTTCGATCGCCTCGCGGCCATCGCGGCCGGGTCGCGATGCTCGATCTTCCCCGTCGATGCCGCGGGCCTGCGGACGCGATGGGGCGGACCCGAGAAGGCCGCCGGCACGGGGTGAGGGTGAGGGAGCGGCGGAGGCGGGGCCTCCGGCATCCAGAGTCCCGCGTCGCTGGCGCGACTGGCCGTCGAGACGGGTGGCCGGTACACCGAGTCCACCAACGACCTGACCCTGGCGTACGCCCGCGCGCAGCGCGACCTGGCATGCGTCTACTCGGTGGGGTTCTACGACGACGATCCGGAAGAGGACACGATCAAGAGCGTGTCGGTGCGCGTTCTCGTGCCCGGGCTGCGGGCGATGCACCCCTCGAAGTACATCTTCCGCTCGCGACAGGCGAAGCTCGAGAGCCGTGTGCGTTCCGCATACATTTCCCCGGAGCTGTACGAGACCGGAGTCGTTCGGGCGCACGTCTTTCCGCTCCGGCCCGATTCCAGGAAGAGCTGGAATGCGCTCCTGGCCGTGAGCTTCCCGGTGTCGCTGGCGAAGACGAAGGGCGGGGACGCGACGCGGCTGTTCGGGGCGGTGCTCGTGCGCGGCTCGAAGGTCGTGCACCGCTTCGACCGCTCGATCACGCTCCGTCCCGAAAGCCCCGACGTGACGAGCGATCCCCGGATCACGTTCCTCGAGCCGATCGACCTCGAGCCCGGGAGCTACGAGCTGCGGGTGGTGATGTCCGACCCGGACGGCGAGTCCCCGCACGCGACACTGCTCGAGGTCGTGGTTCCCGCGATACCGAAGGAGAAGCTGTTCCTGACCGGCCCGATCCTGGGACGGGCGGCCGGAATCGACGTCGTCGTGACCGGAGGCGGGGCGGCGACGGAAGACAAGATCGGCGGCACCCGCAGCTTCGAGCCCTTGCTCGTGCAGCAGCTCGACGAGCCTCTCGATCTGGTGGCGCTCACCGAGGCGTGTGCCCTCGGCAAGCCGGGCAGGGACGGAGCGCCGGCCGCGAACGTCTCGCGCGCGCTGCGCCGGGAAGACGGGACGCTGATCGGCGACCTCCCGGTTCAGGGAATCCGGCCCGAGGGCGAGGAGCGCGTGCGGTGCGAGCACCTCGTGGACCGGCTGCCGGGCTCCGCGCTCGAGGATGGGCGCTATCTGTTCCAGGTCGTGATGCAGACCCCCGGCGCGGAACGCGAGGACGAGAAGACGGTCCGGTTCTCGGTCGGGAAGCTCCCGGCGGAGCCGACCGAAGCGGAATGAGATGAGCGCACCCGTGCTGGAACGGTCCCGCCGAGATCAGGACCGTACCGATCCGTTTCATGGGTTGACGAGGGGCGATCGCCTACAACGTCTACGCCGGGACGCTCGACGCCCTGCGGCTCACGAGATCGTACGGGTCGTGCTACCGGAACCGGATCGTGACGACCTACACGACCATGGGTCACGAGCCGGTCCCGGGGACGGGGGTGTTCTATCTCGCGGCACCCGTGTTCATCCAGAGCGAGGGGAGCATCGGAGACCGCTCGGACTCTACGGAGCGGCTGGTCACCTCGCCGTGCCCGTAGGGCGGGAGCCCTTGGACAATTCGTCGCCACAGCCCACCGGGCGGGCCGCGGCCTCCCAGGACGGGGGCCCGTGCGGACGCCCTCGATCCGGAGACCGTACGGAAGCTCGAGGACATGGCTCGTCGCCGGCTCCAGCGCTCGCTGGCCCTCGACCCCGCCAAGACACCGAAGTTGGCACTACATTGCGATCGTTTGTGATCGCTCGAGCCGCTGGGGCAGCAACCCCGGATGGTCGCGACCTCAGAGAGAGGCGAGCGCGTGGCGCAGCACGGCCGTGTCGGTCCGCGTCCCCGGAGGCAACGCCTCGATCGCCGCGCCGACGAGGCGCTTCGAGCGACGGGCCGGGACGCCGAGCCGCACCAGCGCCGACGCCAGGGCGTCGCGATCCACGATCGCACGGGTCGTGGAGTCTGCATATGCAGACTCCTCCCCGTTTACGGCGCGGGCGTCCGGCCGGGACGAGGTCCCCGAGTCTGCATCTGCAGACTCCT
>Ga0302046_10000812_pt1 | contig 30116 bp, 24 predicted proteins | sample RVTome_11_FD_200261 | JGI IMG/M metagenome (GOLD analysis project Ga0302046, IMG submission 200261) | Soil microbial communities from uranium-contaminated site in the Upper Colorado River Basin, Wyoming, United States - RVT147D111 (version 2) ...
GCGGCTCCCTCTCCCGCCGGGAGAGGGCTGGGGTGAGGGGCCCCTTCGCACATCCGTAGCAATTGCTGTTTCTTCCCCAACTAGCCCGACAACGTCGGGTTCCGGCTTTAGGCGGTTTGGGCATCGTTTACCGAGCTATCCCGCCCCACCTCCTGGAACAGAGCCAACTCGCCCCCCATTTGGCTTGGTTCCGGCCGTGAAATGGGTTACTGCTTTACGGTCCGTTGATAAGGAACATCATGATTGGCAACACCTTTACTAGCGCGATCCGCCGGCTGGCCGCGCCGTGCCTTCTGCTCCTGGCCCTGACATGCACCGCCCGCGCCGCCGACGTCTCCGCCGACCGCCTCCTCCAGCAGGAACTCAAGCAGCAGCAGATCCAGGCCACGACCGACCGGGTCGGCGACCAACTCGGGGCCATCCTCGAGGAACTGGCCCGCAACCAGATCGAGGGCCAGGATGTCCAGTTCATCGCCGAAATCCGGGGCGTGCTTTCCCACCTCAGCCAGCAGGAGATGGCCCGGGTCATCAGCCTGATCCAGGAAGCGCGGAACGCAGGACAAGACGACCATGAGAAAATGGCGGCGGCGTTCTCGGGGCAGAAGACCATCATGCTTCAGCTCAACCAGATCATCCTGGAATACCTCAACCAACAGAAGCTCTACGAAATCGCCCGCCGCCTCAAGGAACTCTCCCTCCAGCAGACCGCGAACATGCGCCAGGGCGTCTGGCTCGCCAACGAAACCGAGCGGCGCGAGTTCAAGTCGTTCTCCGACGCCCAGAAAAGCAGCCTGCGCATCCAGCAGATCGAGCAGGACGACATCCGCGACCAGACCGCCAGTGTGATCAAGGAATTGGAGAACCTGGCCAATGACATCCAGGCCGGCCCCAGCGCGGAACGCCCCAAGGCCGCCATGGAACGCGTCCGCGAGGGCGGCGTGTTGAAGGCCCTGGAGACCGCCTCGACCGAACTCAACGGCGAATCGCTCCGGTTGCTCAGCGCCATCGGCCAGCAGAAGCAGGCGCGGGACGAGCTGCGCGACATCGCCCGTCTCCTTCTCCAGACCAAGGACCTTGCCGAGGCGCTCCGCCAGGCCCTGCGCGAACTGGACGACGCCATCGCCGAACAGGAGGCCGTCATCACCGAGACAAGGGAAATCCGCGAGAAGGACGACGCAGCGCAGTCCGAGCGGCACGAAGCCGAGGTGGTGGACGGCACCCATTTGATCCGCGAGGATCTCGCCAGCATTTCCCCTCTCACCGCCGAGCTTCTCGACCGGGCCATTGACGAAATGCAAACCGCGCGCATGGAGCTGACCGCGGACAACCGAAGCGCCGAGCAGCGCCGCGACAATGCCCTGCCCCCCGAGTCTCAGGCCCTCCAGGCGCTGCAACAGGCCCGCACCGAACTGGAGGATCAACTGGCCAAGGCCGAGGAGATCCCCGACGTTCCCCAGAACACCCTGGAAGCGCTGCGCGACCTGCGCGAGGAAGTTCGCGCCTTGAAGGCCGAGCAGGGATCGCTCAAGGAGCAAACCGCCGGCGCCCAACCCCAGGATCTGCCCGGCAAGGCGCCGCTCCAGGGCACGCTCCAGGACAAGGCCCTGGACCTGCAGCAGAAGGCCGCCAACCTCTCACCCCCCGCCTCCGAATCGATCGGCGACGCCGCCGCGCAGATGAAGCGTTCCCAGAACTCCCTGGCCTCGGCCCAGGACAATCCGCTCGCGCAACAGGCCGCCATCGATGCTTTGGAACGGGCCGAGGAACAGTTGGAAGAGGAGATCGCTGAACTCGAACAGGCGGAGCAGGAACTCTCCAAGCTGGATGATTTGCTCGAAGGGGTGAAGGAGGTCATCCGCGACGAACAGGACCTCCAGATGAACACGGCCCGCGAGGCGGCCAAGCCCCAGCCGGAAAACCTCCAGCCCCAGGCGGAACAGCAATCCCAGTTGTCCCAGAAAACCGGCAGCCTCCAGCAGGAAGCCTCCCAGACGCTGCCCGAAGCCGCCTCCGATTTGGGTGAAGCGCGGAACCACATGAACCAGGCTGCCCAGCAACTCCAGCAACAGGCGCCTGCCCCGGCCCAGAACGAACAGACCGAGGCGCTGGCCGACCTCCAGATGGCCCGGCAAAAGATCGAGAACCGCATGGAGGAACTCCGCGACCAACTCGGGCTGCAGGATCCGATGGCCGCGCTGGCCGAAGCCAGCGAGCTCATCCAGCAGGCCCAGGAACAGGTCGATGGCGCTCTGGGCCAACTTCAGCAAAGCCCGCCGGGATTGATGGACTCACTCCTCGCCGAACAGAAGGCCATCGCCGAATCCCTCGCCGATCTGAGCGCGGAAGCCCCCGCGCTCAAGCCGGTCCTTCAGGCGGGCGCCGCCGCGGACCAAGCCGCCGGCGAGCTGTCGCAAAGTGATCTTCAGGATGCCGTCCAGGCCATGCAACAGGCGCGGAACGCCATGAAGGAAGGCATTGACAAGGGTGAAGTCCCGCCGCCCCAACCCGGATCGCCGACCCTGCCGCAACTGGCGGAACGGCAGGCCGAGGTCCAGGCGATTGCCGAAGCACTGCTCGAGGCACAACAGGCGGCGCCAGCGCAGGCCATGGCCCAGGCCGCTCAAGCATTGGAACAGGCTGGAAGCACGATCAGTCCGCTGACCGCCGGTGAATTGGGCCAACTGCCATTCAACGCCCAGGCCGCACTCCAGTCCGCCCAAGGCCAGCTTGCCCAGGGCGCCGCCCAATCTGCGGCCGGCCAGAACCGGCCCGCACAGGGCAGCGCCATGTCAGCCTCCCAAGCCTTGGCTCAGGCCCAGGCGGCACTGGCCATGGCCCAGGCCGGACTTGGTTCCCAGATGGCCTCCCAGCCCGGACAAGGCCAGGGCCAAGGTCAAGGCCAGGGGCAGCAGGGACAAGGACAGGGACAAAGCCAGGGACAAGGTCAAAGTCAGGGTCAAGGCCAGGGCACGCCCAGCCCCAATGGCACCGGACGGGACGGCAACTGGGCCGGAGCCGGAGGCGCCAACGGCGCCCGCCGGGAGGGCGAAGGGCGCGGCACATTCACGGGCCTGCCCCAACGAGACCGGGCCGCCATTCTCCAATCCCAGGGCGAAGCGTATCCCCAGGAATACGGACCGCTCGTCGAGCAATACCTCAAGAACCTCTCCGACCAGGCGGGGGATCGGGAATAGGCGAATGAGTAAAAGTATGTCATTCCCCAGACGCAACTGGGGAAAGAAAGCTGCCCTGCGGATGGCGCCACATGGAGAAACCTGGTCGGCAAGAGAACAGCACATCTCACCACGTCGAGGGCCCCTCACCCCCACCCTCTCCCATCGGGAGAGGGAGCCGCAAGCCCCGCGGCGGGTACGGGTTGAGATCGGAAGCCTTTCTCCGTGCGGAAGACGATCCTCCCTCTCCCGCCGGGAGAGGGCTGGGGTGAGGGGCCCGGCAAAACGACCAAATGTTGGTCGTGCGTTTCGGGCAAAAGGTAAGAGCAAGACAGCAAGTCTTACCCCTAATCTTACTCTGGGGACTCACCCACTTTTAGTCTTGCCCTTCCGCCACTGCGGAAGCAGGAGGGTTGACAGGGGAACCCACTGAAGCGTAATCCCAATCCATTCATGACACGCTTCCTTCCATGGCTGCTGATGCTGACGGTGACCGTCACGGTGTTCGCCCAGGATCCGCCGGTGGCGGAGAAGGATCCTGTGACGGTGGACAAGCCGACCGAGGAGATCATCAAGGGCGCCCTCAAATACCTCGCCTCCAAGCAGCTTCCCAACGGCGCCTGGGGCACCACCGGGGAGGAACGACGTCATCCCACCGCCATGACCGGCTACGCCCTGATGGCGTTCCAGTCGGCCGGACACCTTCCCGGCGAAGGGGAGTACGGCAAACAGGTGACCGCGGGCTTGAATTACCTGCTCGACTCCATCTCGCCGGATGGGCTCTACGGAGATCGCAACCTTGGCCAGTACATGTATGGGCATGGCGTGGCCACCATCGCGCTGGCCGAGCTCTACGGACAATCCCGTTCCCCTGCCATTCGCCCCAAGCTGGAACGCGTGATCAAGATCATCATCTCCGCCCAGAACCCCGAAGGAGGCTGGCGTTATCGTCCCGTGGCGAGGGATGCCGACATTTCCGTGACGGTGCTCCAGGTGGTCGCGCTGCGCGCCGCCAAGAATGCCGGCATCGACGTGCCGCAGTCCACCATCGACAACGCGGTCCGCTACGTGAAGTCCTGCCATCACGCGCCGACCGGCGGCTTCACCTACCAACCCAACCGCGAGCCCGGCTTCGCCCGCACCGCGGCGGCCATCTATTCCCTCCAGGTCTGCGGGCTCTACGACGATCCCATGGTCAAGCGCGGCTCCGACTACCTGATCAGCAATCTCAAACGCAGCCAGGACTGGTTCACCTATGGACACTTTTACGCGGCACCCGCCCAATACATGATCGGCGGCGACACCTGGAAGGCCTGGTATGCCGACATCAAGGACAAGCTGGTCCAGGTGGTGTCCAAGGACGGGGATGAATACCATTGGGAAACGCGCCTGGACCAGGGACGCCAAGGCGTCGGGCCGGTGTATGTGACATCGGTCTATACCATGATCCTGGCGATGCCCTACCATTACCTGCCGCTCTACCAGCGCTAGCGCGCTCCGTGGCCATGGCCCGATGGACGACGCACACCCCGTTCGTAGTTCCGCCTTCAGGCGGCTCCTCGCTTCATCCGAACCTGTTACCGCCCAAACTGGCTAAAGCCAGAACTACAAACCCTGCGTTCGTAGTCCCGCCTTCAGGCGGCTTCTTCACACTCTTCACGGCGTTGCTCCTTCTCAGCCCCACCGCGTGGGCGGACTCGAACTCCGATCCACACGGCGAGATCACCACCCAGGATGGCCGTCACCGGGCGGGTGTGATCCAACTCGCCGACGGTCTGTTTCACGTTACCGACACCAACGGCCAGCACACCGCCATTCCGACCGATGACCTGGTCAGCTTTCGCCTGATCGATCCGCCCGCTGCGCCCGCCACCGCCGCGCAGACGCACGGTCTGCGGGCGACCTACTTCTCGGAACCGGACTTCAAGGGCAATGCCAAGCAACAAATCGATGACGTGGTGGATTTCAACTGGGCGGGAGGGGAACCGATCGAGCCCCTGGGCCCGGACCGGTTCACCGTCCGCTGGGAAGGCCAGGTCGAGCCGCCCGTTTCGGGATATTACAACTTCCATACCATCTCCGATGACGGCGTCCGGCTCTGGGTCAACGAGCGGATGGTGATCGATCGCTGGGTGGACCAGGCCGCGTCCGAGGCGCGCGGCGAGATCGAGCTTCAGGAGGGACAACGGGTCCCGATCAAGCTTGAGTATTACGAATCAGCGGGCGAAGCGGTGGTGCGCCTGTTCTGGACCGTGCCCGGACCCTCCCCCACCCGGGACATCATCCCTCGCGAGAACCTCTATCCGGGCGCACTGGGGGTGCCCGCCCTGTCCCTGGCGTTGTCGGGAGCGGACAGCCCGCACGGCCTGCTTGGGTTGTATTACAACAATACCGGCCTCCAGGGGGACGTGATTGCCATCACCAATCGAGCAATGGATCTTAATTGGGACCAGGAAGCCCCTCTACCCGGCGTGAACGCCGATCAGTTCAGCGTCCGCTGGACCGGACTGCTGACGCCGCCGGAATCGGGGGACTACAGCTTCCACGCCGAGGTGGACGACGGCATGCGGCTCTGGATCGACAACGTGCGGGTGATGGATCAGTGGAAGACCGGAGTCTTCGAGACCTCGAGTGAACCGGTTGCATTGAAGGCGGGGCATGCCTATCCGATCCGGCTGGAGATGTTCGAGAACCGGGGCGGGGCCAAGATGCGATTGTTCTGGAGCCGGCCCGACCACCCTCGCGAACTGATCCCAAGCACCGCCTTCACGCCCGATGCGCGTCCCGGTGAATCCGGGGCCGTGTCCGCCCTGACGCACGGGGTGTCCCTGCGCAACGGCTCCTTCCTTGTCCGGCGTGTCCGCAACCTGGACGACAGCGACCTCACCCTGACAGGAGATCCTTCGCCGGCGCCTTTGCCCCTCTTCCAGGTGGCGCGCATCTATTTCCGCCCCATGCCGGACGAGCAGGACGCCCGGTTGCAATCGGGGCGGCCGGGCGCCCTGTTGCGCAACGGCGACTTTGTGGATGGCGCGTGCAGGGGGGTGAACCGGGGCCGCGTGCTGCTAAACTCCGTGGCCCTGGGGTTGCAGCGCGTTCCGCTGGACCAGGTGGCGGTGCTGGTGCTGAGCGATCCCGCCCCGTCGCATACCCTCTACGAGATCGTCTTGCGCGACGGATCGCGGTTGAGGGTCAAGGCGCTCCGGCCCGATGCCGGCCAGGTGCACCTTTCCGAGAGCGGCTTCGGCGGCTGGTCCATCCCGCTCCAGGACCTGGCCGCCATCCGGCGCAGTCCGTGACCCATCGGCGCGCGGTTCTTCTTAGAACCAGGCCTGGATCAGAGAAGAAGGCCTATGCTCAGAATCGACCGAGAAATATTGCTGGCCATTTCCACGGTGGTCATGGCGGCATTGCTGCTGGTCGCGGCATTTATCGTCTGGCGGCAACGCCGCCGCATTCGGATCAGCCAGCGTGACGCCTTGAATCCCTCCATCTGGAAAGGCCACGCCCTCGATACGGCTCACCTCAATCCACTCATCGCTTCGCTGCGCCACCGTCACCTGGAGTTCCTTCGCAGCTCGAGCCAGGTCCCGAATTCCCAACTCCGCCGTGTGGCTGCCGCGAGGAACCGGCTCAGGCTGCTCCGATACTTCAGGTCCACGCCCCTGGTGAGCAAGGACACCGTCCACGGCGATGATGTCAATTTGGCTGGCTGAGTCATCCGCCCAAAGGGTAAACTGCCCGCGACTGCCGCTTCATAGACATGCAACTATCCTGTTCCTTCCTGATTCCTTTCCGCACCATCTCTCTTCTCCTGACGCTGCTCCTGTCCGGCTCGATCGCCCGCTCAGCGGACTCGCTGCCCGAAGCCGCGCGCCTTGGGGACCGGGAGGCGGTGCGTGCGTTGCTGTCCGACGGCTTGGACCTGGGAGAGCGCGATGAGCAAGGCAACACCGCGCTTCATTGGGCGGCGCTGCGGGGCGACACCGGCCTGATATCCGACCTGCTCCGACGCGGGGTTGAGGTGGATGCCACCAATCGATTCGGGGCCACGCCGCTGCTCTATGCCGTGGGCCGGCTCGGATCCGTGCGGGCCCTTGTGAGGGCCGGCGCGGAGGTGAACCACGCATCCCAGTTCGGCACGACTCCCCTGATCGCCGCGGCTCGATACCCGGAATCCACGGCGGTCGTGTCGTGGCTGCTCCAGCGCGGCGCCGATCCCACGGTTCGCGACCAACGCGGGGCCTCGGCTTTGGAGGCCGCCGGTATTGCAGGGGATCTCGACACCTACAAGCTGCTGCTCGCCCAGGGGGAACATCCCGGGAACATCACCCGTGCCGCCATGCTGGGTCACCGGGAGATCGTGGAGGCCGCCCTCGCCGCAGGCGCGGTTGTGAACGCCAACCACGGCTTTGCCGGCCATGCCCTCAACTGGTCCCTCTACGGGCACCAACCCGAGGTCGCCAACCTCCTCATCCAACATGGCGCAGATCTCACGCTCCGCTCTCCGACCGGCCAACACGAAACGCCGCCCATTCTCTGGGCCGCCTACAGCCAATACGGCGACGCGTCCGTGGGGCGTCGCATGATCGAGCAGGGCGTGGATGTCCAGATGCAAAGCATGCTGGGGGAGAACGCCCTGGACTGGGCGTTGGCACGGGGCAACGTGGAACTGGCTTCGCTGCTCCGCAGGGCCGGCGTCGGGGAAGGCTCGGCGGCGCGCAAGGACCCGGCCATCCCCGAGCGACAACTGCCCGAACTCCAGGAGTTTCTCGCTCCCATCATCCGCCGCTCCGTCGATCGGGCGTTGGCTCTCCTGCAACGCAGTTCCGATGTCTTCCTCGAAAGCGGCGTCGTCCGCCGGCAACAATGCGTCTCCTGCCACCAGCAGACACTTCCGGCCGTGAGCCTGGCCTGGGCTCGGGATCGGGGGCATGCCGTGGACCATGCGTCAATTGCCCGCATGGTGCAGGACCAGGTCCGTTACTGGAACCGCGGGGACAAGGTGGCCACAACCTATGAGATGATCCCGCCGCAACCCGATGCGCCCGTCCTGCTTGGCTACGGCTTGCTCGGCCTCTCCAGCCTCGGCTACCCCCGCGACGACCTCACCGATGCCATGAGCTGGTATCTGACCGCCACCCAGGGCAAGGACGGCTCCTGGCCGGCGGCCGACATGCGTCCTCCCATGGAGGATGGCCCCATCCAAGGTGCGGCCTTTGCCATGCGTGCGTTGCAACTCTACCCGCGGCCCGGGGGGCATGAGAGCACCGAGAGGACGATCGACAAGGCGCGTGCTTACCTGAGACAGGCGCGCCCGGTGACATTCAACCAGCAGGTGTTTCAACTAATGGGCCTGGGTTGGGCCGGGGAACGTCCTCGCCGCATCACGCGCCTGTCCGAGGCCATCCTCGCCCAGCAGCACACCGATGGCGGCTGGTCCCAGCTCGGTCACTGGCCCAGTGACGCCTGGGCCACCGGACAAGCGCTGGTGGCGTTGCACCTGGCCACCGGGATGCAATCGGAGGACCCCGTGTACCAGCGCGGTGTGCGCTTTCTCCTGCGCACCCAGTTCGAGGACGGCTCCTGGTTCGTGCGCAGCCGCGCCTGGCCGTTTCAACCGCATTTCGAAAGCGAATTCCCGCACGGCAAGGATCAGTGGATCTCGGCGGGCGGCACGGCCTGGGCCGTGATGGCCCTGCTGCTGACCGAACCCAGGGTGGAGAATGTTGCACCAGCGGATTGGATGAACATCGTGGTGGGCCGTAACGAGTCCGAACCCGCGCCGGCCGACACCGTCGCCGACCGATCGGCTGCCGACCCTGCGACCATTGATTTCACGCGCGACATCGAGCCGGTGCTGTCGCGTTCCTGCGGTGCGTGTCACGGAGGTGAAAAGGTGAAGGGACAATTCAGCATCCGATCGCGCGAAACCTTGATCCGGGGCGGCCAGTCCGGCGAACCCGCCATCCGTCCCGGCAACAGTGATGCCAGCCCCCTGATTCGCATGGTGACCGACCAGGTTGAAGACCTCGAGATGCCGCCTCTTGGCAAGCGTGAGAAGTATCCGGCGTTGTCGCCGGAAGAGGTGTCCGCCTTGAAGACATGGATTGACGAAGGCCTGATCTGGCCTTCGGCCCCCACACCATGAATCCCGCCCAGACGCCATTGGCATGAGCGCCACGAAGTCCGCGTCGCCCGGGTGGAACGCGCCTACGGCCACAGTGCAGCGGACGAGGGATTGTTGGCCGAGCGTTGAACGTGGAGGGCCTTTTTCAGTACGGCTGAGTCCGCCGCCTCACGGCGGCGGCTACGTGGTCAACGCTCAACGCTCAACGCTCAACTTTCAAAAGCCTTCACCCATTCACCCCCTCACTCACCCATTCACCCATTCGCTCATTCACCTACCCACCCCCTTCTCCTTCCTCCGCAGCAGCCGTTCCTGCCGGGCGGTTTCGGCGCGCAGAAGATCCTCCGCGGACCAACCGCGGCGTTGCGCCAGTTCGGCCAGGGCGAAAAGTTCACGGCTCATGGCGGCCTTGGTGCGGGGGACGCGGGCGGGCTTGGTCAGGGGGCGTCGTGCCAATCCCGTCTTGCGTGCCTTCTTGGCCAGTTTCTCCGCGCGCAGCAATGCCGGAAGATGCCTGGGGATGCCGTCCAGCGCGGAGGGTCGTTCGTGGCGGGTCCCTTTTTTTTCGGCGTGCTTGATTTGTTCCCACTGGGTCCAAACCCCCTCGACGGTCTTGACGCGGGCCTGGCCGAAGACGTGCGGGTGGCGGCGAATCAGCTTGTCCACGAGATGGCGGCAGACCTTCTCGAAATCGAACGCCTTCCGTTCCCGGGCCAACTGGCAATGGAACACCACCTGCAGGAGCAGGTCCCCCAGCTCCTCCATCATCTCGTGATCATCCCCGGCCTCGATGGCATCGAGCAGTTCATACACCTCCTCGACGGCGTGGTAGCGGAGCGTGCGGTGGTCCTGCTCGCGGTCCCAGGGGCAACCGGTCGGTGAGCGGAGCCGGGCCATGACACGCAGCAGTTCGGAGAGGCTGCTTTTCCTGGATCGGGCGGAGGGCATGGTTATGTGCTTTCGGTGAGGGATGGCGATCGGGTCAACCCGGCATGACCGGGGGTGGATGATGAGCGGTCACGGCGAGGAGCGACGTCACAGCACCACCATGTCGTTGCGATGAACCACCACTTCCCTGGGGCGCAGGCGGTCGGCCACGTCCCGAGCCGAATGACGCGCCAGGCCGCGGGCGAACTCGGTGCCGTTGCCGTCGCAGATGCGGACGATGTCCCCGGCGGCGAAGGCGCCTTCCGCCCGGGTGATGCCCGGCGGCAGCAGGCTCTTGCCATTCTCACGCAGCGCCTTCTTGGCCCCATCATCCACGTGCAGGGTTCCCTTGGGATGATGAAAGAAGGCAATCCAACGCTTGCGCCCCTTCAGCTTCTGCGGACGGGGAATGAACATCGTGCCCACCTCCGCCCCGGCGAGGATCTGTTGGAGCACGTCGGTGCGGTGTCCGGAAGCGATGACCATGGGGATCCCGGCGCGCATGGTGATGCGGGCCGCCTCGATTTTGGCGGCCATCCCGCCCACGGCCGTGGCGCTGGCGGTGCCGCCGGCGGTCTGCTCCACCAGATCGTCAATCTCGCGAATGCTCGAGATGACCTGGGAATCCTGGCTGCCGAAGTTGCGCATCAACCCTTCGACCGTCGTGAGGATGACCAGGAGGTCGGCGGGCAGCAACGTGGCCACTAACGCGGAGAGCCGGTCGTTGTCCCCGAACTTCAGTTCCGTGAAGGAAACGGTGTCGTTCTCATTGATGACGGGCACCACGCCGCGTTCGAGCAGCTTGACGAGCGTGTTGCGGGCGTTGAGGTGCCGGTCATGATGACGGAGATCTTCATGGGTCAGAAGCACCTGTCCAACGTGGCGCCCATGGCGGGCGAGCAGCGCTTCGTAGGTCGCCATGAGGCGGGTTTGGCCTACGGCGGCGCAGGCCTGCAGCTCGGCCACCTCGCGCGGCCGCTTGGCAAGGCCCAGCGTGCCCATGCCCGCGCCGACGGCGCCTGAACTCACCACCACCACCTGCCGCCCCTCGGCGCATTGCGCCGCCACCTGGGCCACCAACTGCTCCATCTGCGGCAGGGCAATCTGCTTCTGAGCATCGGTCAGGACGCCCGTGCCCAGCTTGACGACCACGCGGGTGGCCTGGGTGAACAGTTCGGCTCGCACGCGCCCTTAGCTAGCAAACCGCCCGCTAGAGTGCGAGCCCGGAGTGGAGGTGGGACGCTTCAGCCATGCCACACCAGGAGGATGAAACCGATGCATCCCTCTCGGAACCACCTCCTGACGTCGGCGGCTACTCCGGTAGCCGCCGACGTCAGGAGGTGGTTCCGCACGAGGTACGTCCATGTTTGGAACGCCTCGTAACCTCGGCGGCTACATGACCTCGGCGGGTGACAGGCAGGGGGTGGAACTTGGTAGTCAGGCGGCCAGCGGATGGGTGAACCAGTCGGTGTGTTGGGAAGACGCAAACAACTGGCCGGCCAGGGCGGTCCAGGATTCGATCTTGGCGGCCAGTCCGTGATGGAGCAGTAAGGCCTCATCGAAATGCGGGACTTGTCCGCCGGGAAGGTCCTGGAGGATCTGGTGGCTGAGGGTGTTGGCCGCATGCACGAGGTGCGGGATCCCGAAGCGTTCCGCAGCCAGCCAACGGGCATCGTGGTGGAAGGCCAGTGCGGCCACGACATCCATGGGCAGGTCCCAGATGCTCGCCAGCCAGGCCCCCACTTCGGCATGGCTGATCCCGAGGGCCTCGCGCTCGACGTCGGTGAAGCTCCGGTAGCCGAAGCGGACCTCGGCATTGATGCGGGCGTAGGAGTCCGTGGCGTTGGCGGCCAGCAGCAGTTTGCCCGCGTCGTGGAGGAGGCCGGCCAGAAATGCCTTCTCCTGGACATCCTCAGGCAGCCTCTCCGTCCGGGCCAGCGCCCGGGCCAGCCGTCCGGTCCGCAGCGCATGATCACACATGGCTTCCACGGAAAACAGGTAGGGGGAAATGCGATCGAACTGGCAGAACAAGTGAGCCACCAACAGCAGGCTCGCGGAGGCTTCCAGACCCAGGAGGCGCAACACCTCCTGGGTGGAACAGGTCTCTGGCGGCAGTTGAAAGGCGTCGGACCTGGCCAACTCCACCATCCGCGCTGCGGTTTCAGGAAAGCGGGAGACGGAGGCCTCCAACTGGGCCATGCCGGCATCGACCGAGTCCAGCACAGACAAGGCCCGGTAGTAGGGCAGTGGCGCGCTCGGAATCTTTCGCAGCCGGGAGAGGACCTGCACGGCGAATCCCTTCCCGAACCATTCGGCCACGCGATCGGCCCTGCGCAGCGCCGCCTGCACACCCTCCATGGTCAGGGGAGGCCGGATCAGAAAGTGCGCCATGGACGCGGGCGTCCCGGTTCGCATGGGCTGTTCGGGGTCCACCACCAGGAATCGGTGGGTCGAGGGCGTGTGCTGGAACACTCGGTCCAGCAGGCGCGCGCCCGGCATGTCGGGCAGTTCCAACCCGGCCACCAAGGCATCCACCTCGTTCTGGTCCACGACCTCCAGAGCCTGCGTGGCGTTTCCCGTGCAAATGAACTGTATGTCTTGCCTCCCTCCGGAGGAAGAAGCGGCGCCCCATCCGTTGGTAAAGGCTGACTCCAAGCCAACCAGGAGAACCTGCCTGCTCATAATGTCGATGTTGAACGGCGTCCTGAAGATGCGCGCCTCCCTAAAGCGCGTGGCGTCCCGCGTTCCAAGTGGTCCAAGATACCGTTAGCTCTCGGCATATGATATCGGCCCCCGAGAAGGCCCGCTTGAGGGGACTTTGTGCTCGCGACGGGGCCTGACCGGCCCCCTCCCCCGGGCTCGCGGCCCCGGGGTGATCAAGGTGGGTGACCCTAAGGAGGATGAGGATGAGTAGGAGCAAGATGGGCACCTCTTGGTCTTGCTCATTAATCGAAAAGAACGACCAACCTGTTGTCGCTGTGCCGGGGCCCCTCACCCTGGCCCTCTCCCGAGGGGAGAGGGAACAGCGAGCCGTTTTGGTCCAGGACAACGTGCCCTCCTAAGCGTGACATCGAGCACGCAAGTGCTGGCGTGCGGCGCATCGAGCTCCCGGCGTGCGGCCTTGCATTCACAAGACATTGATCAGGTCCCACCCTTCGGTCTAAGCTCCCTCCCTTGCGACCCACACATTGCCAGACGCCATGACGACCCCATCCAAGTTCAGGCTGATTGACCTTTCGCAACCGGTGTACGATCTGTGCCCCCATTGTCCGGCCGATCCGGAGGTCTCCTCCAAGCTGGTCGCCGATCACACCGACGGTGGTTGGCGGGTGGAGGTGCTGAGCCTGACCTCGCACACGGGCAGCCACGTGGATGCCCCGTTGCACAAGTGTCCCGGCGCGCCGAGCATCGACGCCTTTCCGGTGGACCGGTTCACCGGGCAGGCCTACATCATCGACCTGCGCCAATGCCGTGCCGGGCAGCCGTTCACCTCGAGCATGATGTCACGTTCACTCCGGCACCAACGAGACCTTCGCGAATCCATCATCCTTCTGGCCACGGGCTGGGGGGAGAAGCGGGCCCGCACGGTGGAATGGGAGAAGGAATCCCCGTTCCTGTCGCCCGACGGGGCGGAATGGCTGGTGGAGCAGGAGATCCGTGGTGTGGGCATTGACCACTTCTCCATTGGGGGCGTGCAGGAACCGACGAACACACTGACACACCAGGCGCTGCTGGGGGCCAATGTGTGGGTGGCGGAGGACCTGCGCTTTCCTCCCGAGGTCTTCAACCTGCCCCAGCCCGTGCAATACTGGGGCCTGCCGATCCACCTGAGGGGACACGGCGGCGCCTTTTGCCGGCCGGTGCTGGCGGTGCCGGCCTGATCTGATCAGGCCTTCTCCCTGGGCGCGATCCGGCGGCCTCCCTTGCGGGGTTCCGCGGCGCCTGCTTCGACGGCCTCCTTGTCCTTCTCCGGCAGCGGCGTGAGGCTCTCCACCTTGACTTTGAGAGTGGTGGAGATGTCACCGTGCAGGCGCAGATCCACTTCGTGCTCGCCCAGGGTCCGGAGCGGGTGATCGAGATGGATCTTGCGGCGGTCAAGGGTGATGTCGAACTCGGTCTTGAGATGGTCGGCGATCATGCCGGGTGTCACGGAACCGAACATCTTCCCGTCATCCCCGGTCTTGACCTTGATCACGGCGATGAGCTTGGAGAGGCTGCGGGACAGTTCGCTCATGGTGTTGAACTCATGGGCCTCGCGCTCGGCCCGGCGCTGGCGCAGCGCTTCGAGGCGGCGCTTGTTGGCGCCGGTCAGCGGAATGGCCAGTCCCTGCGGGATGAGGTAATTGCGGGCGTAGCCGGCGGCGACCTTGACCTGGTCGGACTCCGCACCCAACCCGATGACCTGCTTGGTCAGAATGACTTCAGTTTTCGGCATATCGAATCCTCTTTCTCTGATCGGTTCTGAAATTCTTCGGCGGTGCAACCCTCCGCTTCCGGCGGGTCGCCTTAAAACGGCACTTCATCATCCGAGGGCATCGGCTCGGCCTCATCACCCCCCTGCGAATGGGAGGCGGGCTGTGCGGGACGGGCGGGACGCGCTCCGGATTCCCCGCCGCCTCCCCCTTCGCGAGCTCCGACGAACCGGAAGGACTCGATGTCCACGCGCAGCTTGTTCTGCTTCTGGCCGCTCTGCTTGTCCTCCCAGGAATGGAGGCGCAGGCGCCCTTCGATGAGCACGGGGCTTCCTTTCTTGAGGTACTGGGACAGGGTTTCAGCCTGCCGGCCAAAGGCGTCACAATCCACAAACGTGGTCTCCTCGCGGGACTCGCCAGTGTCGGTCTTCCAGACGCGGTTGACCGCCAGCCCAACCCGCGCCACCGCCGTGCCCTTGGGGGTGTAGCGGAGTTCGGGGTCCCGGGTCAGGTTGCCCATGAGGATGACTTTGTTGAAGCTGGCCATGACGGCGTTCCGGGTTGGAGATGGAATCAGGCGGCGACGGGAGCGGGCGGGGCGACGGCGGGCGCGTCGGACACGAGCAGGCGGAACACTTCGTCCAGGCCGCGGATCGACTCGGTCACCTTGGGAATGCTGTCCTGGGGGGCGGCGAAGATGACGTTGACGTAGAACCCGGCCGTCGCCTTCTTGTGGGCGACGCGCGCGAAGGATTTCCGGTCCATCTTCTGGACGGTATCCACGGCACCTTCGGCCTTGGTGATGATCTCGGAGATGCGGTCCACTGACGCGCGGACCTCATCGTCCGAGGGCTGCGGCTGGAGGATGATCAATGCTTCGTATCGTTTCATGGTGCTCCTGATGTCGCTTCAATCGACTCTACCGTTAAACTGGTTCATGGCCTCGCGGGCGCCGTGCCGGAGCCAGCAGACCGCCTGTTCGGACGCCTTCTGGAGCACGCGCTCCAGACGCGGGCGCTCGTCGCGACCGAATCGGGCCAGCACATGGCCGGTGATGCGGCGGGCGTTCTGTTCGCCGCGGCCGATGCCGATGCGCTGCCGCGCGTAGGCCTGGGTGCCGAGATGCTGCTCGACCGACTCCAGTCCGTGGTGCCCGCCGCTGCGCCCGTCGGGGCGCAGCCGGATCAGGCCAAATTCCAGATCCGCATCATCCACGATCACCAGCACCCTTTCGGGCGGCACCTTGTAAAAGGCGGCCAAGGGGCCGATGGCCTCGCCGCTGGCATTCATGTAGGTCAGCGGCCGGCAGAGGATGACCGGTTGATCCTCGTGCTGCACACGGGCCACCTCGGCCCGGTGCCGGCGGTCGTCCTTCCAGGACGCCCGCCATTGCTCGCCCAACAACGCCGCCACCATGAACCCGGCATTGTGGCGGGTGTTCTCGTATTCCTTTCCCGGATTGCCCAGTCCCGCAATCAGCCAGGCTTGTTCCATCTCGGGGAGGCCCGGCGACGAGCCCGGTCAAGCCGCCGCTCAGGCCTTCTTGTCGCCCTCGGCGGTTTCCTTCTTTTCCTTGATCACCTCGGGCTCCGTGGGGGCGCCTTCGGCGGCCTCCTCCTCCTTCGCCTCGCGCGGCACGGCGATGGAGACGACAGGGATGTTGCGATCACCGAGGATCTCCACGCCGGAGGGAACCGTGATGTCGCCGATGTGAATCGTCTGGCCCAACTGCAGGTTGGTGACATCCACCTCGATGTACTCGGGAATGTCCTGGGGCAGGGCGCGAATGCGCAGCTTGAAGAGCACGTGCTCGAGCAGGCCGCCGCCGGTCTTGACACCCTCGGATTCGCCGATGGTTTCAACGGGGAGGTTCACGACCACCTTCTCGTCCTTGGACACCTCGCGCAGGTCGATGTGCAGGACGGTGCCCTTGAGGGGATGATGCTGGACCTCCTGGAGCAGGGCGAGATGGCGCGCCTTGTTTTCCCCTTCGATCGCCACTTCGACCAGCCGGGTCTCGGAGATGGAATGATGAATGATGTGCTCGATGTCCTTGAGGTTCACCTCCAGGCTCTTGGACACCGAGCCGCGGCCGTAGATCACGGCCGGAATCCGGCCTTCGCGACGAAGTTTGGAGACGCCGCTCCGGCCGGCGGCCGTGCGCGGGTAGGCAGTAAGTTCAACCGATTTCATGACATGCAGTTCCGATCCCGCGGACGCCCCGTTCAACTCGTGCGCCCGCCCTGAAACTCAAACAGCGAAGTCACCGAAGCATTCTTGTGAATCCGCTTGATGGCTTCGCCCAACAGACCCGCCACCGATAGGGTGGTCACATTGACGCCGTCAATGGCGGGGCGGAGGACACTATCAGTCGTGATGAGTTCGTCAATATTTGATTTTCGAAGCCGGTTGATCCCCGTGTCGTTGAGAATGGCATGCGACACGCAGGCATAGATGCTCCGGGCTCCGTGCGCCCGCAGCAACTCCGCCGCAGCTGTCAGAGTCCCAGCAGTTTCCGTCAAATCATCCACCATCAAAACCGTCTTCCCGGCGATCTCCCCGATGACCGCCATCGACTCGACTTCCGAGGGGCTCTTGCGGCGTTTGGCCACGATGGCCAGCCCGCCTCCCATCACTTGAGAGTAGGCGTGGGCCATCTTCAGCCCGCCCACATCCGGACTGACCACCACCAGGTCGCGCAAGTCCTTCTTCTTGAGATATTCATACATGACAGGCGCGGCATACAGGTGGTCCACCGGGATGTCGAAGAAGCCTTGGATCTGCTGGGCGTGGAGGTCCATGGTGAGGACGCGGTTGGCGCCCGCCGCCACGAGCAGGTTGGCCACCAGCTTGGCCGTGATCGGCACGCGGGGCTGGTCCTTGCGGTCCTGGCGCGCATAGCCATAGAAGGGAAGCACCGCCGTGATCCTCAGCGCGCTGGCCCGCCGCAACGCGTCGATCATGATGAACATCTCCATCAAATTGTGGTTGGTCGGCGGGCAGGTCGATTGCACCACAAACACGTCCTCGCCACGGACGTTCTCGTCGATCTTGACGAAGGTCTCCCCGTCGGGAAACGAACTCACGGTGGACCTGCCCGGTTCGATGCCGATCGACTCACAGATGGCCCTGGCCAGGGGTGGGTTGGAACTGCCGTTGAATATTTTCACTGCCGCACGCGAACGAATGTTGGCTCTACCCAGTAAACGAACCGCATCACCCCGACTTGCACGAAAAATCGTCGCGCACGCCATTTGTCACGTGCCTCCCGCCTGGTTGTTCTCCTGGGAGGAAAACGCTCCCCGGGTGCACGCTTGGAGGATGGGAATCTGCGGACGGCAGACAGCGTCCTCAAGGAACCAAATCGACGCAAGGCTTTTTCCCAAAGGACACCATGCCCAACACGGCAGGGAATCCCTGAAAAACACCGTCCGCCCCAAGCCTAGGCGGGGGGGAGGTCCTGGTTGGCGATGCCCTTCTTGGTCTGGGCGGCCCGGAAATCCTCGTAGGCCTGGCGTGCCTTGGCGTGCTTGATGCCCAGGATGGCTGTGGCCAGCAAGGCGGCGTTGACGGCCCCAGGCTTGCCGATGGCCAGGGTTCCGACCGGAACGCCGCCCGGCATCTGGACCATGCTCAACAGGGAATCCAGTCCCTTCAGCGATTTGGATTCCATAGGCACACCCAACACCGGCAGCGAAGTCTTCGCCGCCGTCACGCCCGCCAAATGGGCGGCTCCGCCCGCGGCGGCAATGATGACTTCCAAACCCCGGTCCCGCGCACTGGTGGCCCATTCAAAAAGCAGATCCGGCGTGCGATGCGCCGAAATGACCTTCACTTCGTGGGGCACGCCCAGAGCCTCGAGCTGTTCGGAGGCATGCTGCATGACGTCCCAGTCCGATTGACTGCCCATGATCACCCCGACCAATGGCGTGTTGCTAGCTTGATCACTCACGCGCGCTCAGATACCGGAAGCGCCGGAAAAATGCAACCACCGGCACAGGCCGATTGTCACCCCCCTGCCCGGTCGATGGCGGACCCGGGTGGATCGGACCGATCCGACCAATCGGTCCGATGAGGGCACGGGCTGGTAATGGGATTCAGTTAGGACTCCCCATGAACGGGTGGCCACGGAGCGCGGCTCTCCTGAGCCGCAGCGGGCTAGCTCATCCGCTGCGGCTCAGGAGAGCCGCGCTCCGACCTCTGCGGGTTGCGATTCCGGGCTTCCCATGAGCCCCCCAAAAAAAGCGCCGGGCCATGCCGGCCCGGCGCACTTTTGAAGAAGCAATGACTGCGGCCTAGTACTTCACGCCGCATCCGTAGGGTTTGGTCTTCGAGACCTCGACCGGCTTGCCGGCCTTGAGTGCGTTGAAGGCTTCGCGGACGTAGTTGCGGGCCTTGCGCGGGTCCCCGTCGGTGACGGCCTTGTCGTCGATGGCGCCGTCATAGGCCACCTTGCCGTCGGTGCTGATCACGATCATGTGGGGCGTGGTCTTGAGGCCGTAAGCCTTGCCGATGGCGCCGTTGCTGTCGTCGATCCAGGCGGTCGCGTTCATCTTCTGCGCGGCGAACTCCTTCCGGGCCTGCTCGGGCGTGCGGTAGCTGCCACTCTTGGGATTGGAGGAGTTGACGACGAGCCAGATGCCGCCCTGGTCGGTGATCTCCTTTTGCAGTTCCTGCATGGCGCCCGTGTTGAAGTGGTGCGCGCAATAGGGACAATCATGGTTGTAGGATTCAAGCACCACGATCTTGCCCTTGAAATCGCCCAACTGGTGGGTCTTGCCCTCGATGTCCTTGGCGGTGAAGGCGGGCGCGGCCTTGCCGATTGCGGCGTCCGCCCAGGCCAGGGTGCCGGAGAGTAACAGGGTGGTCAATGCGAGTGCGTATGGTTTCATGTTGTGGATTCTAGCGGGTCAGTTTTGGTTTGCAAGCACACCGGGTCGGGCCCGGTGAAAGTCTGCTCCGCGCCACGGCGGCGGCTGGCGCGGAGTCACGCTCTCATTTGGATGCCTCCTTCACATGGCCGGCCTTGTCCAGGGCGTTCAGGACAATGCCGGGTGTCAGCACGGAGGGCAGCACGAGCGGCGGCGCGGACGGGTCCCCGGGATAGACCAGGACGAGTGGCACGCCGGCGCGCTGGTACTTGTGCAGCTCGCGCGCGATGTCCTCCCGCACCAGGGTGTTGTCGGCGATCAGGGTCACCGCGTTGATCTCCTCCAGTTTCCTCCGGACCGAATCGATGTTGAGGCTGGTCTTCTCGTTGGCCTTGCAGGTGAGACACCAGTCCGCCGTGAAATCCACCAGGACCGGCCGGCCTTGCGCGCGCGCCTTCTGCACCGCGGCCGGGCTCCACGGTTCCCACCGGATGCCGGCCCGCACGATGGTCGTCGAGCGGGTGGCCGGCTCGGCCGCGGTGGCCGCCGCGTAGGCGGGATGCCGCCAATCCAATCCCTGCTCCAGGGCGACCAGGTAGCCACCCAGCAGCACGGCGACGGTCACCGCCATGGCCATCCCCTTGCCTCGCCGTCCACGCTGGACAAACTCGCCGTATGTCCAGGCGGCCAGCGCCACCATGACCAGAAACAAGCCCACCCAGAGAATGCCATCCCCGCCATAATGCCGTTCCAGGATGGAGAAGAGCCAGATGCCGGTGGCCAGCATGGGAAATCCCATGGCCACCTTGAAGCGCACCATCCACGGGCCCGGCTTGGGCAGGTATCTCAGCCAGGCGGGATTCCAGCTCAAGAGCACGTAGGGAAAGGCCAACCCCAGCGCCGCCACGACAAAAAGAAGCAGCACCACCGCCGGGGGCTGGAACACGGCGAAGCCAAGGGCCGGGGCGAGAAACGGAGCCGTGCAGGGCGTCGCCAACGCCGTGGCCAGGACACCGTTGAAGAAGGCGCCGCCGGCGCCTTCCTTGCCGGCCAGTTCGCTGGCCGCCCCCAGGGTGCGCGACCCCAGGTGCACCTCGAAGAGTCCAAAGAGATTCAAAGCCACCAGCATGACCAGGACGATCATGCCAATTAGAAAATAGGGGTTGCCGAATTGCATGCCCCAGCTCGCCGCCCGTCCGGCCAGCGTGACCCCGATGACCAGCAACGCCAGCAAGGTGAACGATGCGACCACACCCAGCACGTAAACCATTCCCAGCATCCGCACACGTCCGGGGTGCTCCTTGCTTTGGTTCACGAAGCCCAGGATCTTCAGAGAGATCACCGGCAGCACGCAGGGCATGATGTTCAGGATCAAGCCACCCAGGAAGGCGTAGGCGATCGCCTCAAGGAAGTTGAGTTGCAGATTCCCAGCGCCCGGCGCGGGAGAGGCGTCCGCCGCACTCTGGGCGACGTTTTCTGCGGGCGGGGCGGAGGCGCTTTCCGCGGGCGGCCCAGGCGGGGCGGAACGTGTCGGCGGGGCCGCAGCTTCCTCAGCCGAGTTGGCCACCCTGGCATCGACCGTGTAAGACCCCACGACCTTGCCCGACGCCTCCTTCTCCACCACCAAGCCGGCGATGCGGGCCGGCCATTTGCCGTCAAAGGATTCCACCACCTTGCGCACCACGGCCCTTCCGGAGGCCACGGGCAACACCTCGGTGGCGGGTTGGATCAGGAAGGTGTCGCCTTCGTAGGGATAAAAATCGAACTGCTCAGCGCCCTCCCCCTTCTTCCAGTTCAGAAAGAAGGGCCGTTTGCCGTCCTGGCCCGGCGTCTCCCACCATGCGCGCACCTGCAGGGCCGCTCCGGGCTTGGGCAGTGAGGCTTGGGCGGCCTCCAGACGCGCCTGGTGCTCCGAGGGCTTGGAGGCGGAGCCGATGGTCAGGCTCGCGCGGACTTCGGCCCGGCCCGGCACGCATTCTTCATCGCACTCGAGCCAATCCACGCCGGCCTTCAGCTCCACCTTCCCTTCCGGGGCGTCGGCCGCAACCTTCAGCGGGATGAAGAGGATGGCCTCGTCGTGATACACGTAGTTGATGAGGGTGGCCCAGTCGTATTTCTCCGGCACCGGCCACTGGATCGGTCCGGCGGTGATGCCGCGGGGGAGGTTCAAGGAGATCTCGGTGGATTTGCCCGCCTCGCCGGGGTTGATCCAATAGGTGTGCCACCCCGTGTCCATCTTCATCTCCAGCCCGGCCATGACGGTCTGGCCCGGCGTCGCCACCTCCACCGGAAGGAGCAGCCGGACATGCGTCCTGGTGGCCGCACCCGCCACCATGGCGGACGCGCACAAGACGAGCATTGAGATCCGATGGGCCATTCGCATATGGGGATAGGATGCGTGACATGCGAAAAAATTTGAATCGAATTTCGTGGTGCCCGGCATTCCGCCATGGCGCCAAGCCGCCTCGAACGGACTGTCCGGCAGCGCCTTGCGGATCGAGCCCCGTTGCGTGACCGCTTCCGCCCTCCATTAAATGTTTGTAAGACAACGGGACTTCGGGCAGGTAAGGCGCGGCGTTCACGCACCCGAACCCATGACCTCCATCACCTCATCCCGAAGTCGGTGGTGGCGCCTGCTCCGCGCGGCCGCCTGGGTCTTCGCAGTGTTGCTGGTGCTGGTCGTGGCCCGCGGATGCCGCGCTTTCCGCGATCGCTTCCCCCACTATGCCGTGCAGATCAACCTGCCCGATACGGCCGCACGGCTCGATCCGCGGCCGCTCCAGGCCGGCTTCGGTCGCGCGCTGATCAATCCCCCGCTCCGAGAGCCGGTCTGGCTGGCCGGGTTCCGCCAGAACCGGGCCGCCACCGCCATCCATGACGATCTCTGGGCCGTCGCCTGCGTGCTGGGTGACGGCCATCATCGCGTCGCCTTGGTCGCGCTCGATGCGATTGGTTTCTTCCACGACGACGTGATCCGCGTGCGGCAGGCCGTTTCGGAGAGCTGGAACCTGGACTACGTGGTGGTCTGCTCCACGCACAATCATTCCACGCCGGATCTCATGGGATTGTGGGGGCCGAACATCGTCCGCACCGGCGTGGACCCCGACTATCGCGACCTGGTGGTGAAAGCCGCCGTCGATGCGGTGGGCCAAGCCGTGCAGTCCCTGCAACCGGCCCGGGCCGCGCTGCGTCAGATTCCGCTCACTCCGGACGGGCTCCAGGCCGACACACGCCCTCCGATCGTGTTTGATCCGGACCTTCGCGTCATGCACTTCACTTCATCGGACACGGGCCAAACGCTGGGCTCGCTGGTCAACTGGGCCAACCATCCCGAGACGCCGTGGTCGGGAAACACGGAGGTCACGGCCGACTTCTGCGGCTTCCTGAGGGATGCCTTGGAGCACGGCGTGACGGAGGAAGGCCGGCTGCTGGAGCCCGGGTTGGGCGGCATTCACCTCTACTTCAATGGCGCGATCGGAGGATTGATGACCACATCGCCCAAGGTCGAAGTCCGCGATCCCTACCTGGACACCACCTTCACCGAACCTTCGCACGACAAGTCGCGCGCGCTGGGCCGGCAACTGGCCCGTCACATCCTCCGGGACCTCGCCGGCCACACCGGGGAAGGGGTGGATCACCTGCCGATTGGCATCCATGCGCGCACGCTGGAACTTCCGCTCGCCAACAAGGGTTATTGGCTGGCCGGCTTTCTGGGCCTGATCGATCGCGGTCATGCGCGATGGGGCCACATCCGCAGTGAAGCGGCGCTCCTCACGCTCGGAGACGCCACCCTGGCGTGCATTCCCGGGGAGATCTATCCGGAGTTGGTCAATGGCGGCATCGAGCAACCCGAAGGCGCGGACTACCCGGACGCGCCACCGGAGGAGCCTCCGTTGCGCGAGCTGATGCCGGGTCGCATCCGCTTCGTCATGGGCCTGGCCAACGACGAGATCGGCTACATCCTGCCCAAGGGCGAGTGGGACGTCGCGCCGCCCCACATCTATGGGCGCGCCAAGCGTCCGTATGGCGAGATCAACTCCGTGGGTCCGGACACCGCCCCCCTGCTTCACGAGGTCTTCGAGGAACTGGCCGGGCAGGCGATCCACGCCGAAGCCGCGCGGCATGCCTCCCCATGAACCGCCCCGTACTCCCCCCCACGGTTCGCACAAACCGAAGCGAAACGTGTCGCTTCGGTTTGTGCGAACCGTGGGTGCCAGGATGCGCGGGCAGGGCGGGTTGGCGGGGGAATCCAAGCCGGATTTGACTTCCCGGATCAATTCACCCAGCCTCCTGCCCATGCCCCGTCCCACATGGTTTGTCCTCGCCGTCGCCCTCGTTTGTCCCAGCCTGGGCCAGGCCGCGGGCGTGGCTCCCTGGGTGGCGATGGACTACGGTCCCACGCTGACGGCGACCTTGGAGGTGGCCCCTGATAACCTGGCCTACAAGGGGCTGGCCGTGCGCCTGGACGAGGGGCCGGGCGGCATGGCGGCAGGTCGAAAGTTCATGGTGTTCGAAACGGACACGCTTCGCATGGCGGCGGCCTGGGAGGGAGAGGGATTCATCGACTGGCACAACATCGCGTTTGATGGCGGCCACAACACCCACGCCAAGATCACCGGCACGCGTCTCTTCGCCAATCCCGACGCCCCCGGATGGTCGCTGGGCGAAGCAGACTTCAAGGACGATCGGTTCACGGGTCGTGACGGGAAACGCTACGGGCCGCAGCCCGGGGCGCGCTGGAAAGGGCATTTCCTCCATGGCCACCAGGTCGTGCTCTCCTATGAAGTGGGAGGACATGCCATCATGGAACTGCCGGGGTTGGAGCAGGACTGCTTCACGCGCTCCTTCTACCTGGACCCGCACCGCGACGCGCTCGAACTGCAGGTGGCGCGGCGCGAAGGCCGCCCTCCCCGCCTGATTGAAACGCCCGCCGGCCCGGTCGCGCTGTTCACCGCCGAGGCCACCTCCACCGAGCACGATCAGGTCTTCGATGGGGGCACCGCACTGATGATCGCCAATTCCGGCGACGTGGATTGGCAGGCACGCGACGTCACGATTCACGCCCGGCTTCGCACAAGGAACGACGGAACGATCCTGGCCCAGGCGCCCGACGAAGGTCCCTGGGCCCCCAACGGCAAGACCTTCTTCCTCCGCGACGGACGCCCGACGTTTGACATCGGCTGGGTCGGCGTGGTGCAGGCACGCGCCAAGGTCAACGACGGTCGCTGGCATGAGGTCACCATGACCTGGGCCCATGAACGCGGGGAGGTGCGTTTCTATATCGACGGCCAGCCCGATCCAGCCGGCCCGCACCCACTCAAAGCCAAGGCGCCGGTCGAAAACCATTCCCTCCGGATCGGTTTCTCCTCCCCCAACTTTCCCAATCCCTCCTTCTTCCAAGGCGACATCGCCGAGGTGCGCATGTTCCAGCGCGCGTTCCCGCCGGAAGCGATACCAGGGCTGGCCCGGCAGCAGGACGGCCTGATCGGTGCCTGGATCATGGCCGATGCGAATCAGGGCCGGGTGCCCGACCGATCCGGGCACAAGCGCGACGGCCGTATTCAGACTGGCAACCCAGGAGCGGGGAAGCCGCTGGAGCTGGCGGTGGCCCTGGTGGGAGGACCCGACGATCTGAAATGGTTGACCACACCTGAAGGGGACCTCCGCCTTCGCTGTCCCGCCACACGGGAGGGCACGCGTTTCAAGCTGCTGTATCTGGGTGCCGAACAGGACGCGCAAGGCAAGCTGGCCAAGGCGATGTCCAATCCCCTCCCCCTCGCTGATCCCACTCCGCTGGTGAACGGCGGCCCGGCGCGCTGGCCTGAAACCGTGACCACGCGGCCAACGGCGATCGGCAACCGGCAGGGTCCTTACCAGGTGGAATCGATCACGCTGCCCGACGACAACCCCTACCGTGCCTGGATGCGGCTGGGCGGGTTCGATTTCTTTGCGGACGGGTTGCGTGCGGCGGTCTGCACCTGGCAGGGCGATGTGTGGATCGTGGACGGCCTCGCAGACACCTTCTCCGGCTTCACATGGCGTCGCATTGCCAGCGGCTTGTTCCAGCCCCTCGGGCTGAAGGTGGTGAACGAGCAGATCTACGTCACCTGCCGCGACCAGATCACACGCCTGCACGATCTCAATGGGGACGGCGAGGCGGACTACTACGAGAGCTTCAATCACGACGCCCAGGTGACGGAGCATTTCCATGAGTTTGCCATGGACCTGCAGACCGATCAGGACGGCAACTTCTACTACGCCAAGGGCGCCTGCCATGCCAGGGAAGCCACCATCCAGCAACACGGCACCCTGATCCGCATCTCGCCCGATGGTCGCCACAGCGAGATCGTCGCCTCGGGATTCCGCGCGCCCAACGGGGTCTGCGTCAGTCCCGACGGCTCCTTCATCGTCAGCGACCAGGAAGGCCACTGGACTCCCAAGAACCGGATCAACCGGGTGGTGCCCGGCGGATTCTACGGCTACATGAGCGGCTGGACGGAGCCGGACCGTGACCCGGAGGATTTCGTTCCTCCGCTGACCTGGATCCACAACACGTTCGACCGGTCGCCGGCGGAGCAGCTTTGGGTGACGTCCGACCGGTGGGGACTGCCGGAGGGGAGCCTCATCAGCCTTTCCTACGGCATTGGCCAGATCCTGCTCGTGCTGCCGCAGGCGGTGGGCGGACGCTGGCAGGGCGGCGTGGTGAGCATGCCCATCCCCGACATGCCCACCGGCATCATGCGGGGACGGGTTCATTCCGCGGACGGCCAACTTTATGTGTGCGGGTTGGTGGGATGGTCGAGCAACAAGACCCGCCCGGGTGGATTCTATCGGGTTCGCCACACCGGTCGCCCACTGCACATGCCGACGTCCATGGCAGCCCGCCCCGAAGGGGTGCGCCTGACCTTCTCTGAACCGCTCGACCCGGAATCAGCCGGAGATCCCGAGAGTTATGCCATGGAGCGATTCCAATACAAGCGGCAGGCCTCCTACGGATCCCAGGACTTCAAGGTGAGCGACCCAACGCAGCAGGGTCGGGATGCGGTGATCATCACCCAGGCGACGCTGTCGGATGAGAATCGCACCGTGACGCTTCACATTCCCGACATGCAACCCTCCATGCAGGTGGAGCTCCGTTATCGCATGCGAGCCGCCGACGGGGCCCGCCTGGACCACACCCTTCAAAGCACCATCCATGTGATCGGGGAATGATGGCAGGTACGCGGCACGTGGGAAGACGATCCAGCATGCTGAGCTCACCCTCGAAGTCCGCGCGCCGGGTGGCTAGTAGCGCCGCACCCCTGGATCGACCCGCACCGACCATTGATCGATGCCGCCGGTGAGGTTGATAAGGCGGGTAAAACCGAGGGACCTGAGGAACGCGATCGCGTGGCGGCTGCGCACACCGTGATGGCAAAACACGACGGTCTCCTCCGCCTTCCAGGCCGCGATCTCCGCATGCCGCACGGGCAACTGACCCAAGGGAATCAACGTGGCCCCGGGCAGGGCGGCCAGCCATTGCTCGTCCGGTTCGCGAACATCGAGCAGCCGCGGGGGCGCGTCGCCCCGGAGGCGGGCAGCCAGTTCTTTGGGATCGATGGCCTCACTCATGAAGCGGCGCCTCAGGAAGCGAGCGCGGCCAGGTAGCGCTCGGCCTCGATGGCGGCGGCGCATCCCATGCCCGCGGCCGTGATGGCCTGCCGGTAAACGTGGTCCGCGCAGTCGCCCGCCACGAACACACCGGGCAGGCGGGTCGCAGCTCCCCTGGCCGGAAGGATGTAGCCGTTTTCGTCGAGGTCGAGTTGCCCCTTGAACAGCTGCGTGTTGGGAACGTGACCGATGGCGACGAACACGCCGGCGCAATCGAGCACCTGTTCCTTCTTGGTCTTGACGTTGCTCAGGCGCACGCCGACGACTTTCCCCTTCTCCATGTCCAGGATTTCGGTCACCACCGAATCCCAGACCGGCTCGATCTTCTCATGGCCCAGCGCGCGGTCGGCCATGATCTTGGAGGCGCGCAACTCGTCACGGCGATGGATCAGATACACCTTGGAGCCGAACCGGGTCAGGTAGAGCGCCTCTTCGCAGGCCGAATCGCCGCCTCCCACCACGACCAACGGCTGGTTGCGGAACATCGGCAGCGCCCCGTCGCAGGTGGCGCAGAAGGTGACGCCCTTGTTTTCCAGCTTGGTCTCGCTTTCCAGTCCGAGATGACGGTGCCCCGCTCCACTGGCGATGATGAAGGTACGCGTCTCCACCGGTTCCCCATCCACGGTCAACCGGATGGGGTCGCTCTTGAGGTCGGCGGCTTCCAGGGTGCCAAACTGGACGCGGGCTCCGAAGCGCTCGGCCTGCTTCTGCATGCGGGTCATCAATTCGTATCCGTCGATCCCCTCGGGGAATCCTGGGAAATTCTCCACGATGCTGGTGGTGGTGAGCAGGCCGCCCGGCATGGTGCCGGTCAGCACCAGCGGGTTCAGGTTGGCGCGCGCGGTGTAGAGGGCGGCCGTAAGGCCGGCGCAACCCGTTCCCATGATGACAACATTTTCCATAGCCCGGCGAACCTAGCCGAGCCACCCAACTGCGGCAAGCCCCGGCTGGGTGAGGAGGAGGATCAGCAGAGATCGCGCGAGGCGGCGGCGCCGTGACCCGGAGGCCGGATCGTTGTTGTCTTGTTTCGGCGCCATGCTTTCCGTAAAGCGTAAGCATGTTTTTGCGGCAACGGAGCAGGCAAGCAGAATATACCGACGCCCCGGATCTGTCGGCCGAGGTGGTGGCCTCGAATTACCGGGAGCTGGCGCGCGTGAATCGCGTGCTGATGTTTACCGATCCCTTCCAGCGCCACCTCGTCCGGTGGCTGGGACCGGAGCGCTGCCGTGAGTTGTCCATCCTCGACCTGGGCGCCGGGGACGGACGATTGGGCCTGAACCTTTCGGCCTGGGCCGGGCGCCAGGGATGGCGGTGGACGGTGACCAATCTCGACATGAACCCACTCGCCCTGCGCCTGGCGCCACGGGGCCGCTCCGTGGCCGGGGCCGTGCAGGCGCTGCCCTTCGCCGATGGCAGCTTTGACGTGGTCATCGCCTTGCAAATGACGCATCATCTGGATCGGGAGGAGACGGTGGTGGCGCATTTCCGTGAAGCGTGGCGCGTGACGCGGGATGCCCTCTACATTTCTGACGTCCACCGCAACGCCATGACCTATGCGATGCTTTGGGTCGTGCTCAAGGTCATGCGCGTGACGCCGTTGATGTCCCACGACGGGCTGGTGTCGGTCAAACGGGGCTGGCGCATCGGCGAATGGGAGGCGCTGGCGCGCGCGGCGGGGCTGGATCGATCGCGCGTGTGGCTCTATTACGGGTCCCGCATCATGCTGCAGGCGCGCAAGGGGGCAATGCGGAAGGTAGAGTGAAGAATGCAGAATGCGGAATGGAGGACGTGAAGACCTTCCCTTGCTTTCGGCATTGGCCCGGCTTCAAACCGTTCCTTGGACGACAGCTCTCCATGAACCGAAAGGCCTCCCGCAAAGGTGCCGAGTCGCCATGGAGAGAACAAGGCTGACTACTTCGACCCGGGCATAGCGGTGGCATCCATATAGAATCGCTGCGCCAACACCGAATACACCCGCGAACAGAATTCATGTAATGAGCATGCCGCCGCCCTCGCAGGTGCGTCCCAAAGCATCGTGAAACGCAAACACAAAATCGGCCCACCCCGCCCGTGCAAGCTCCCGATGCGATCCCCCCGAATGTCTCTAGATTTGCCAGCCCATCCGCAGCAGCGCTGCCAAAACCAGTCGAGCCTCTCTTGAACCCCACTGGCTCATGCGGGCATTGAACAAACCTCCACCAACTCGGGAATCGCTTCCCCGTGCTCCAATCGATCCGCCATGACACGTAAAGCCAAGGCCTTCACCTTGGCCACCGCCTCCGATTGCGTCTCACCGTAAACCAACACTCCGGGCAGTTCCGGAATCTCGGCCAGCCACCGCCCATCCTCTTCTCGTTCAATTTCGATCTGCATAGCGACGCTCCGACGATACGCCAGTGATGCTCACTAATTCCAAGCGAAATCCGGTCCACTCCTGCCGTCTCCGAGTTCCAACGTAGAGGTGACCGACAGAGACCAACGCGAGACTCTGCTCAGCCACCGTGCTGTTTGTAACGCCCCGGGTCGCCGGGGTCAATGCGGCAGTGGTCTCTGGTCGGTCCACCGATTGGTTCGACCATTCCCTTCTCGGTATCCATCCACGAGTCGAACGAGAAGGAGTCCTCGCGCAGAGGCGCTAAGAACGCAGAGGTGGATCATACCGACCGCGAACCGCTGGGATCATCTGCCTTCCTTCCCTCCGCGGCCTCTGCGCCTCTGCGCGAGCCATTCCTACAGCTATGAAGCCACAGTAAAGAAAGCCTCTCGGTCGAACGACCAAGCTCAGCGACCCGGCGCGCGGGAGGCAACGATTGCAACCGCGACGCTCCCGCCGGGTTCGCTGCAGCGCATGGTTGAACGAAGCCGCTGCGCGGCAGGGATGAGATTCGCGGGTCGCCCCTGGACTGGTTCCTCCGTGTTGTTTGCTGATGTGCATTGGGACGCACTTTGGTAG
>Ga0302046_10000813_pt1 | contig 30110 bp, 24 predicted proteins | sample RVTome_11_FD_200261 | JGI IMG/M metagenome (GOLD analysis project Ga0302046, IMG submission 200261) | Soil microbial communities from uranium-contaminated site in the Upper Colorado River Basin, Wyoming, United States - RVT147D111 (version 2) ...
CCATCCCCCACCCCTCACCCCCCATCCCGATCTGTACCCTGGTGCCCGACGGTTTCATATCTCCGACCTCCCCGGCCTCGCATCCCGGCTCGCCTCGCCGAGAACCTGGATCTCCAGCTCCAGCGCAATCCCGGTGCGCGCCAGGACGGCCGCGCGAGCGCGCTCTATCAGCACCTCCACGTCGGCGGCGCAGGCGCCACCCAGGTTGACGATGAAGTTGGCGTGTTTGGCGGAGATCTCGGCCTGACCCAGCCGCGCGCCCGCCAGCCCGGCGTCGCGGATCAGACGCCACGCAGAGTGGCCCGGTGGGTTCTTGAAGATCGAGCCGGCGTTGGGCAGGTCGAGGGGCTGGGTGGCGCGTTTGGTGGCGAGCCGCTGCCGGGCCCGTTCCCCTGGTGCCGGGCGTGCGGGCCGCGCTCGCAACGCCACCTCCACCACCACCTCGTGGGGGGCGAGATCGCTACCGCGGTAGCGGAGGCCGAGATCCGCTGCATTCCACCACCTGAGGTATCCCTGACCATCCAGCACCCGGGCCGCGAGGAGCAGATCCGCCATGCAGTCCTCGTGAGCGCCGGCGTTCATGCGCACGGCGGCGCCCACCGTCCCCGGCACTCCGGCCAGGTCCTCCAACCCGCCGAGGCCGTGGCGCCGCATTGCCACCAAGAGGCGGCCCAGCGGCAGTCCGGCACCGACGAGGAGGCGGTCCTCCGCGCAGGCGAGGTAGTCGATGTGCGCGAGGTTGACCACGACCCCGCGGATGCCGCCGTCGCGCACCAGGACGTTGGACCCCTTGCCCAAGAGGGTGAATCTGCCGCCGACCGCCGCCACCACCGCCTCCAGGGCCACCACCGTGCGCGGCCGCACCCACCAGTCCGCCGGTCCACCGATGCGAAAGGTCGTGTGGCGCGCCAGCGGCTCGTTCGCCCGCACCTCGGCATCGAGGGTAGCGGGCAAAGGACAGTGGACAGTGGGGGGCTCGAATACCATTTCAGACAGAGCTGAGTGACCGCGGGTCACACGGCTGCGCAAGAAGCAAGTTCCTGAATTTCCTGCATTCCTTAGAGGATGTGTCCTAGACGGGAGAGGGGGAGACACCGAGGTGGGCGGGGAGGCGGTCGGCGAGACGATGGGCGAGGCGAGTGATGTCGCCGGCGCCGAGGGTGAGGAGCAGGTCGCCGGGCCGCACGATCTCCAGGGCCGCCGTTTCCAGGCCGGCGAGATCGGCACAAAACCGAACGTCCAGGTGGCCGTGGCGCTGGAGGAGGCGGCACAGGTCCGCACCGTCCGGTCCCGTGCCGCGCACCTCGCCGGCGCCATAGACCTGGGTGATGAGGCACACATCCGCCGCCAACAGACAGGTGGCGAACTGCTCGGCCAGGGCGGCGAGGCGCGTGTAGCGGTGCGGCTGGACCAAGGCGACGATGCGCCCCGGCCAGCAGGCGCGGGCAGTCGCCAGGGTCGCGGCGATCTCCGTGGGATGGTGGCCGTAGTCGTCGACTAGCTCTACCCCACCACCCGCGAACAGCCGCTCGAAGCGCCGTCCTACCCCCTGGTAGCGCGGGAGGGCGGCGCGCAGCACCTCGGCCTCGAGGCCGAGGAAGCGGCCGACCACGATCCCGGCCGCCGCGTTGTACAGATTATGGCGCCCCGGGGCATGGAGGTGGAAAACGCCCAGGTCGGTGCCATCCTCCGCGAGCTGGAACGCCTGCGGCGCGCTGCCCCCGCCGTCGCCGAGGGGCAGGATGCGCAGGTTCGCCTGGGGAGAGGTACCGAAGGTACGGATGCGCTTGCGCACCCGAGGCAGGAGGCGGGCGACCCGGGGATCGTCGAGATTCAGCACCGCGAGGCCGAAGAACGGGATGCGATTGCAGAACGCGACGAATGCCGCGTCGAGGGCCGCGGCGCTGCCGTAGTGGTCCAGGTGCTCGTCATCGACGTTGGTCACCACGCCGATCACCGGCGACAGGGTGAGAAAGGAGCCGTCCGACTCGTCCGCCTCGGCGAGCAGGACCTCGCCCTGGCCGAGGCGCGCACCGCCGTAGCCGCTACCTGTCACTCGCCCGCCTACCACCACCGTCGGATCGAGACCACCCTCTTCCAAAAGGACGGCCAGGATCGACGTGGTGGTGGTCTTGCCATGGGCGCCAGCCACGGCGATGCCGTACTTGAGGCGCATCAGCTCGGCGAGCATCTCCGCACGGGGGATCACCGGGATGTGGCGCGCCACGGCCGCAACCACCTCCGGGTTGCTCGCCGGCACGGCGCTGGAGACCACCACCACGTCGCCGGCGCCCAGGTTGGCCGCGTCATGGCCGATGTACACGGTGGCGCCACGCTGGCGGAGCTGGTGGACCGCGTCGTTGTCGCGCAGGTCGGAGCCGCTCACCCGGTGGCCGAGACTCAGCAGGATGTGAGCGATGCCGCTCATCCCCACCCCGCCGATGCCTATGAAGTGCACGTGGTGGGCCAGCGCGAAGAGCGAGCGACGTGGTTGGCTGGTCAGCCGGCCGGCAGGGTCGACGAACATGGCAGGCCCTCAGAGGATGGGGTGGCGGCGCGAACCATCGACCCTTGTCGGTTGTGTGCCGTTGGCCGACGCCAGGAGGAGATCGGCGATCCGATCCGCCGCGTCCGGCGCGGCGAGGGTGTGGGCCGCTGCCCCCTGGCGATGGCGCCCATCGGGGTCCTCGATCCAACTCCGCACCACGTCGGCCACCACCTCACCGTCCACCGTCTCTTGACGCAGGAGGAGGGCACCGCCCGCCTCGCGCAGCCACAGCCCGTTGTACCACTGGTGGTCGTTGGCCGCATAGGGGTACGGGATGAGCAGCGACGGCAGGCCGGCGTTGGCGATCTCCTGGCAGGACATGGCACCGGCCCGAGCGATCACCGCGCCGGCGGCGCCGTAGGCGGCCCCCATCCGCTCGATGAAGGGCGCCACGTGGGACGCGATCCCGGCGTGGCCGTAGGCGGCACGCAGCGGTTCCACCTCTCCCTCTCCCGCCGCGTGCAGGAATTGCACCCGCTCGGCCAGGGGCACAAGCCGCGGCAGGGCGTCGGCCACGACCCAGTTGATCGCGACCGCGCCGCGGCTGCCACCCAGCACCAGCACCGTGAGCCGGTCCCTCTCCAGCCCGAAGTCCGCCGCGCTGCCGCCGCTGCCCCGCTCCGCGGGCACCGGATTGCCGGTGACCAGCAGCTTGCCGGGCCGGAAGAACCGGGCAGCGCCGGCGTCCACCGCGAGGACCTGGTCGACCAGCGGCTGCAGCAGCCGGTTGGCCAGGCCCGGCCAGCGATTCTGCTCCTGGAGCAGGACCGGCAGGCGCAGGCTGGCGGCGGCGAGGACCGTCGGCACCGAGGCGTAACCACCCACACCGAGGACCGCACGCGCGGCGAACCGCCGCAGGATGCGGCGCGCCGCCGCCACGAGCGCGGGCAGCCGCAGCACCGCCTCGGCCCGCGCCGCGACGCCCTGTCCTTTGAACGGCCGTGCAGCGAGCAGCTCCAGGGGATAGCCGTAGGCCGGTACCAGCCGCGCCTCCAGCCCGCGGTCGGCGCCGATGAACAGGATGTCGCTGACACCGATCCGGCGCCGGCACAGCGCCTCCGCCACCGCCAGGGCCGGAAAGAGGTGGCCGCCGGTGCCGCCGCCGGCGATGGCCAGCTTCATTTGCCCGTCACCCAGCGCGAGATGTTGAGCAGCACGCCGGCCGCCGCCAGGTTGAGCACCAGGGAGGTGCCACCATAGCTGACGAACGGCAGGGGTAGCCCCTTGGTGGGTACCAGGCTGGTGCACACCATCATGTTGAGCAGGGCCTGGAGGGTGATGAGCACGACGATCCCCGCCGCGAGAAACTGCCCGAAGGGCGTCGGCGCCCGCACCGCCACCCGCAGGCCGCGCCAGGCAAAGAGGAGAAAACACGCCGCGACCCCGAGGGTGCCGAGCAAGCCGAGCTCCTCGCCCACCACCGAGAAGATGAAGTCGGTGTGCGGCTCCGGCAGGAAGTAGAGCTTCTGTACGCCGCTCGACAGGCCGTGGCCTGCCAGGCCGCCGCTGCCCAGGGCCATGAGGCTCTGGGTGATCTGCCAGCCGGTGTCGGTGGGATCGGCCCAGGGATCGAGAAAGGCGGCGAGACGCCGCACCCGGTAGTCGATGTCCACCACCTTCCAGAGCGCCACCGGCAGCACCGCCACTACCAGCAGCGCCAGGTGGGAGAGCCGCGCCCCGGCCAGGTAGAACAGGACCATGGCGACCGTGGCCATCACCATCGTGCCACCGAGATCGGGCTCACGATAGATCAGGAACGCAGGGATCCCCACCACGATGAGCTGGGGCAGGAGGCCGTTGCGGAAGTCGCGCAGGCACTCTCCCCTGCCGGGCAGGTTGTGGGCCAACAGGGCGACCGCCGCCAGCTTCGCCACCTCCGCCGGTTGCATCGTCAGGCCGGCGATCCGCAGCCAGCGCCGTGCCCCATTGGCCTCCACCCCGACCCCCGGAATCAGCACCGCCACCAGCAGGGCGGTGCTCACCAAGAAGAACACCCATACCCACCTCTCCCACCGCCGGTAGTCGGTGCGCACCGCCAGGGCGAAGAGCAGGCCGCCGAGCAACAGCCACCGCGCCTGGCGGTAGAGGTAGTGGAGGGGATCGGCGAAGCGCTGCACGCCGATGGCGGCGCCCGCCGAGTAGACCATCACCAGGCCGAACAGGGTGAGAATGACGATGGACAGGAATAGCGGACGATCAAGGTCTTGCATCAGTTACTCCTCCGGGCTGCCCACCCACCGGCGGATAAACCAGATGGCGCCGCCAAGTCCATCCGGGGCTCATCTAAAGAAAGCGGGGAGGGGCAGGAAGGTGTGACGCCGGAGGGCGTGGCTAGCCGTCCCTCCTGCCTTCCTGAACTTCCTGCCTTTCTCAGAGGGACGACTCTGTTGCATGGGCTAGGTCTCCGGTCTGGGTCGCGTGGCATCACGTCTTTGCCGAGGCGTGCCGGAGGACCAAGGCGCGAAAGGTCTCGCCACGGTGCTCGTAGTTGCAGAATTGGTCGAAGCTGGCGCACGCCGGGGCGAGGAGCACCGTGTCGCCGGGACGGGCGATCGCCGCCGCCCGCGCCACGGCCACCTCCAGGGTGCCGGCCCGCTCGATCGGGCAGCAGCCGGCGAGGTCGGCCGCAAGGCGCTCCGCCGTGGCGCCGATCACCAGCAGGTGGCGCACGGCACGCCCGACCTGCGGCCGCAGGTCGGTGAAGCCGCCCCCCTTGGACGAGCCGCCGGCGATGAGCACCACCGCGCTATCGCCGTACCCCTCCAGGACCCGAGAGACGGCGCCGGTGTTGGTCGCTTTGGAGTTGTCGGCAAACGCCACGCCTCTCCGATGGGCCACCACCTCGCCGCGATGCGTCAGGCCGGTGAAGGCCCGCAGGGTCGTGACCACCGCCTCCGGCGGCACACCCCAGGCGAAGGCGGCGAGGCCGGCGGCGAGGCAGTTCTCCACATTATGGGGACCGCGCAAGCCGAGGGCCGCCACCTCGACGAGGGGGCCGGCGAAGGTCGCGGTGGCGAAACGCAGCCACCCGTCCTCCACCCACGCCGCCGCCTCACACCCGCCGGCAGCCGTGAAGCCGAGCCGCCCGACGGTCAGAGCGGCGAGGTGCGGGTCGTCGCGGGAGACGATCCCCACCGCCCCTTCCCCCTGGTTCGCGAAGATGCGCGCCTTGGCCGCAAGGTAGGCGGCCAGGCTCGGGTAGCGGTCCTCATGGTCGGGGGTGACGTTGAGCAGACAGGCGATGCGCGGTGCAAAATCGACGATCGACTCGAGCTGGTAGCTGGACAGCTCCGCGACGCATGGCCCGGTACCGCCATCGCATGCCACGTCGATCAGCGGCGTGCCGATGTTGCCGCCCAAGACCGCATCCTCCCCCGCCGCCACCAACATGGTGTGCAGCAAGGTGACGGTGGTCGATTTGCCGTTGGTGCCGGTGACGCCGAGGATCGGCCGGCGGCTGTGGCGCCACGCCAGCTCCACCTCGCCGATGACCGGCATCCCCTGGGCGAGGAGTCCCTGGACCAGGGAACTGTCCCGCGGCACACCGGGGCTGAGCACCACCTCGTCCACCCCCGCGAAGGCACCCGCCGCATGCCCGCCTAAGAACAGCTCCACCACCGGTTCCACCGTCACGGCTGGCGCCTCCCGGTCCGTGAGGCGCACCGCGGCCCCGGCCCGCGCCAGGAAGCTCGCCGCCGCTACCCCGGAACGCCCGGCGCCGATCACGGCGTAGGTGCGGCCGGAGAGGTCGGGGAGGGACGGGTTACCCACGGGTGACTCCCACAGCTTCCCGCAGGAGCGCCGGTAGGAGCCGAATCCCTTCGGCGACCTGCTCGATGTTGCCGCAGCCGGTCGGCATCGCTGAAGAAAGCCCAGTCGCTATTCTCGCGACACGTGGCGTCCCACGCCCTGCGGGCGTGACTCGCCGAAGGGATTCGGCTCCTACCGAGACTACCCCGAACATTGTGCTCTTCCCGCTACCGCAGCTTCAGCGTGGACAACGCCACGAATCCCAGGACGATGGTCACGATCCACGCCCGCACGATCACCTTGGGCTCCGGCCAGCCCTTCATCTCGAAGTGGTGGTGCAGCGGCGCCATGCGAAAGATGCGCCGGCCAAAGAGCTTGAACGAGGCAACCTGGAGGATCACCGAGACGGCCTCGATCACGAACACCCCGCCCACCACCGCCAGCAACAGCTCGTGCTTGGCGAGTACCGCCACGGTGCCCAGGGCGCCACCCAGGGAGAGGGAGCCGATGTCGCCCATGAAGACCGTGGCCGGGTAGGTGTTGAACCACAGGAAGCCGAGGCCCGCGCCGACCATCGCCCCGAGGAACACCGACAGCTCCCCGACGCCCGGGATGTAGATCAGGTTGAGGTACTCGGCGAGCTTCACGTGGCCCGCCACGTAGGCGATCAGGGCGAAGACCACGGCGCAGATGATCACCGGCATGATCGCCAGCCCGTCGAGGCCATCGGTGAGGTTGACCGCGTTGCTGGTCGCGACGATCACCAACATGGCGAACGGGATATAGCAGCTCCCGAGGTCCGGGAGCACGTTCTTGAAGAACGGCACGGCCAGGACCGTGGAACTGCCATCCACCCGGTGGAAGTAGAGAAACACCCCGACCCCCAGGCCAAGCAGGATCTGGCCGCCGAACTTGTAGCGCGCCGCCAGCCCCCGGCTATTGCGCGCCACCAGCTTCAAGTAGTCATCGGTGAAACCGAGCAGGCCCAGGCCGACGGTCACCCACACCACGATCGGGATATACGGATTTCGCCAGTCGCCCCACAGCAGGGCGGTGACCACCACCGCGATCAGGATCATGCCCCCGCCCATGGTCGGGGTCCCGGCCTTGGGCAGGTGGCTCTGGGGGCCCAGTTCGCGGATCTGCTGGCCGACGTTGCGCCGCTGCATGTAGCGGATGAAAAACGGGCCGATGGCGAGGCTGATGCCCAAGGCCGTGAGCACCGATAGCATCGCGCGAAAGGTGATGTAGCGGAAGACGTTGAAGGCCGAGACCTGGTCATGGAGGGAGTAGAGGTACTCACCGAGCATCGCCGCTCTCCTCCCCGACCAGGGCCGCCACCAACCGCCCGAGACCGATGCCGTGAGAGCCCTTGACGAGGATCGAGCAGCCCGGCGCCAGCCGGTCGCGCACCGCCGCCAGCGCCGCCTCCCAGCCACGCACCGCGACGCCGTCGGCGAGCCCCGCCGCCACCACCACGATGTCCGCCAGCTCCCCCACCGCGATCAGGTGGTCGACCTCGGCCGCCGCCACGTCCTCCCCAAGGGCGCCGTGCAGCTCATTCGCCGCCGTGCCCAGCTCCAACATGTCGCCGAGCACGGCGATGCGCGGCCGCGGCAGCCCCTCCAGCACCCGCAGCGCCGCACGCATCGAATCGGGGTTGGCGTTGTACGCGTCGTCGATCATCACCCCGCCGCCGGGCAGCGGCCACTGCCGGCCGCGGCCCGACAGGGCGCGGAACTTTCCCAGCCCGGCGGTGATCGCAACCGCCTCGATCCCGAGCACCAGGGCCCCGGCGGCGGCGGCCGCCGCGTCCTCGGCCAGGTGGTCGCCGGGATCGGCGAGATGAATGGTAAACGCCTCCCCGCGGGGAGGTGCAAGCCGGACCTCCTGTCCCCCGCCCGGGGCCGGCACCGCCTCCCAACGCAGATCCGCCGCCCGGTGGCGGCCAAAGGTGGTGATGGGCCCGCCGGCGCCGCAGAACAGGAGGGAGAACGACGGGTCGTCGCGATTCAGGACCACCGGCCGGCCCGGCGCCATCTCCTCCAGCAATTCGCGCTTGGCGCGCGCCACCCCCGCGCGGCTCCCCAACCCCTCCAGGTGGGCCTCACCGACCCGAGTGATGATCCCCAGGTCCGGCGCGGTCAGGCGCGTGAGGGCGGCAATCTCTCCCGGGTGGTTCATGCCCAGCTCCACGACCCCCAGGCCGTGCTCGCGCCGCAAGGCAAGGAGGGTGAGGGGGACGCCGATCTGGTTGTTGTGGTTTGCCAGGGAGGCGTAAGGATCCAGCGCCGCCGCCGCCGCGATCAGGCGCAGCATCTCGCGGGTGGTGGTCTTGCCGCAGCTCCCGGTGATGGCGACCACGCGGGTGGCGAGACCGCGGCGCCAGTGGGCGGCCAAGGCCTGGAGCGCCGCCAGGGTGTCGGCGACTTGCACCACCCAGCAACCGGCGGGGGCGGTGACCGGCACCTGGCTCAGGGCGCCGGCCGCGCCGGCCGCGAAGGCCCGATCCAGAAAGGCGTGGCCGTCGAACCGCTCGCCCACCAGCGGGCAGAACAGGGCACCGGGGGTCAGGGTGCGGCTGTCCGTGGAGACCGAGGTCGCGCCGCGTTCCAGATCGCCATCGCCGCCGACCTGCACGCCAGCCAAGGTCTCCGCCAGCCAGTCGCGCACCTCGGCGCCGGTGAACAGGGCGGTAGTGGTGACGCTCACCACTCAATCCTCCCCGTAGGGGAGACCTTTGAGACCCTCTCCCCTTGGGAGAGAGCCAGGGTGAGGGGGCGTGGATCCAACGGCCTGGCCGGCAGTGCACCCATCGCGCTGCTCATTCCAGAGGCCCTCCCCCCCGCCCCTCCCGGTGGGAGGGGGGCCATTCGACTCCGCTGCGCGGAGAATCAACTGCTCGGCCACCTTCCGGTCGTCGAAGGCGAGTCGTTGGCCGGCGACGAGCTGATAGTCCTCGTGACCCTTGCCGGCGATCAACACCGTGTCCTCGGGGGCGGCCTCGGCGAGGGCGGCGGCGATCGCGGCGCGGCGGTCGGGCTCCACCGTGTAGGGGCAGCCGGCGAGCCCAGGCTCGATGGCGCGAATGATCGCCAGCGGCTCCTCGCTGCGCGGGTTGTCGGAGGTGACGATCACCCGATCCGCCACCGCCGCCGCCTGTCCCATGAGGGGCCGCTTGGTCCGATCGCGGTCCCCGCCGCAGCCGAATACGACAATGAGCCGGCCGCGGGTGAAGCGGCGGCAGTCGGCGACCGCCCGGGCCAGGGCGTCGGGAGTATGGGCATAATCGACCACCACCGTCGGCCCACCCGAACCGATCCGCTCGTAGCGTCCCGGCACCGGTACGCAGGTGGCCAGCCCTGCGGCGACCTCTGGCAGGGTCCAGTCGAGCCGCACCCCGACTGCCGCCGCGGCGAGGGCGTTGTAGACGTTCACCTCACCCAGCAACCGGCTCGCGACCGCCGCTTGCCGACCCGCATGGTGCAGGGTGAAGCGGGTGCCGTCCGCCCGGTAGTCGATCGCCGTCGCACGCAAGTCGACGCCGGGGCCGAGGCCAAACGTGAGGATGGGCAGCGGCGTCCGGGCGGCCAGCTCGGCACCCCGCGGGTCGTCGCCATTGACCACGGCGACACAGCCGGGCGCCGTGTAGCGCGGCTGGAAGAGGCTCGCCTTGGCGGCGAAGTAACTCGCCATGTCCGGGTGGTAGTCGAGATGGTCCTGGCTCAGGTTGGTGAACACCAGGGTGGCGAAACGACATCCCTCGACCCGTCCCTGGTGGAGGCCGTGGGAAGAGACTTCCATCACCCCGTAGGTCGCGCCGGCGTCCACCATGCGTCCGAGGAGCGCCTGCAGGCGCAAGGCATCCGGCGTGGTATGGGAGGCGACCGTCACCACGTTGCCGACCTGGTACTCGATGGTGCCGATCAATCCCACTCCGGCGCCGCGGGCCCGCAACAGGGCGCGCACCAGGAAGGCGGTGGTCGACTTGCCGTTGGTGCCGGTGATCCCCACCAGGTGGAGGCGTTGGCTCGGCTCTCCCGCGAGACGGCGCGCAAGGCGCACCGCCGCCCCGTGCGGATCCCGCACCACCACCACCGGCACGCCCGCGCGCACCGCGGCATCGGGCAGGTGGGCGACGAGCAGTGCCACCGCTCCGCAGCCCACCGCATCGGCCACGAAGTCGTGACCGTCGTAGTGCTCGCCGCGGCGCGCGACGAACAGGGTACCGGCGGTCACCGATCGGGAGTCCTCGCAGAGGCGCTGGACCTCGACCGTGAGGGGGCCGTGCGCCTCGACCACGTCCAACTCGGCAAGCAGCTCGGCAAGACGCATGGGTTCGGGGGCTACAGGGTGAGGATAGAGAGCCTCGGCGACCGCGACGGCGCCGCCGCCCTCAGGATACGAGGACCGGGTTCCGGCTGCACCCCCAAGTGGCGCAGCGCCTTCTCCGCGATCTCGCTAAAGACCGGGGCGGCGATCTGGCCGCCGTAGGCGCCGCCGCGCGGCTCGTCGAGGATGACCAAAATCGTCAGGCGCGGGTGGTCGGCGGGTACGTAACCGATGAACGAGCTAACGAAACGGGTACGGGAGTATTGCCCGGCCTGGCGGTCGAATTTCTGGGCGGTACCGGTCTTGCCGGCCACCGCGAACCCCGCCACCGCTGCCTTCGGCGCGGTGCCCTTGGGGCTCACCACGCCCTGCAACATCTGGGTGATTTCGCGCGCGGTCTCCTGCGTCATCACCCGCTGCGGCCTTCCCGGGTCGAGTCGCTCCCGGGCGACCGGGCGCGGGCCGTCGATCGCCCGCACTAGACGAGGGATAACCCGCATCCCGCCATTGGCCAGGGCACTGTAGAGCGTGACCATCTGCATAGGCGTGACCGCAATCTCCTGCCCGATGGCGATCGAGGCCTTGGAGACCGCCGACCACTCGCGTGGCGTCCGCAGCAGACCGGTCGCCTCGCCGGGGTAGTCGATACCGGACTTCGCACCGAATCCAAAAGCCGCCAGATACCGGTAGAGCAGCTTGGCGTCGAGCGGGTCCACCAGCTTAATCATGCCGATGTTGCTGGAGCGCTGGAGCACCTGGGCGGTCGAGAGCCAGTCGAACTGGTGGCCGGCCGCCTCGTGAAAGGTACGGTCGGCCACCTGGTAGGTGCCATTCTCCGCGAACACCAAGGCGTTGCGGTCGGTGAGGCTGCGTTCCAGTGCCACCGCGACCACCGCCGGCTTGAAGATCGAGCCGGGCTCGAACTGCCAGGTCACCGCGTGTGAACGATATTTCCGGCCGGCGCCCGCGCGCTGCCCATCGGCCGGCAGACCGTAGTCCGCCATCGCCAGGATCTCGCCAGTGGCGGGATCGGCGACCACCGCCACACCGCACACCGCACCGGCCTCTTCGACCCCGCGCTTCAAGGCCGTATAGGCGGCATGTTGCACGACCTCGTCGAGGGTGAGGATCAGGTCCGCCCCCTCCCGGGGAGAGCGCAACACCCAGTCGGCCACCGGCCGTCTGCGGCCGTCACGCCGCCGGAGGAAGCGGCCGCTCTCCCCGCGCAGGGTCCGGTCGTAGCGATACTCCAACCCCTCGAGGCCGACATCGTCGATCCCCACCAGACCCAAGGCCGACTGGCAGGCATCGCCTCGCAGATAATAACGACAGCTCTCCGCCTGCCAGTAGATCCCCGGCAGATCCAGCCCTGTCAGCCGCGGCAGCAAGTCCAGCGACTGCTGGCGCGCGATCCACACGAACTGGCGCCGAGCAGCGAGCTTGTGGCGCAGCGTGCGCGCCGACAGGTCCACCAGACCGGCCAGCCGGCGTGCGGTGGAGGCGACGTCCGTGACCTCGCGCGGCACCGCATAAATCGACAGGCTGTCGCCGTTTCGCGCGAGCACCACGCCGTTGCGGTCGATCAGACTACCGCGCGGGGCGGCGAGGGTGAATTCGCGCTCTTGCTGGCTGCGCGCGCGCTCGGCGAGCAGCTCGTGGTCGAAGATCTGCAAGGCCACGAGCCGATAGCCGACGAGGCCGAAGAGGGCGATGCCGGCCAACGCCAACGACCAGAGACGGAGGCGGCTGAATCCGAACATGGCGTCCACCGGGGCATCGGAAAGAGTCAAAAGATGGAGCGGCCACACTGCCGGATGCGGCGCCCGAACCAACCCATTCGTCCAACGCCCTACCGCCTAGTCCTTACGTACCCACACGGCGTGCTGCGCCTCCGGCACGACGAAGCCCTGTTTTTTCGCCCACTGCTCGACTCGATCCAAGCCTGTTGCGGCCTCGATCTTGAGGCGCAACTGGGCGTTGTCTTGGGTAAGCTGCTTGGCCTGTTGTCGCAGGGCATCGAGCTCTTGTACGGCAGCGATCATCTGGGTGCGCTGCCAGATACAGAAGAGAGAGACCAGGACCACCAGCACCCCAACGAGGGGGGTAATGACGCCGAGCTTGACCGGAACCGTCTTGCGTCGGGCCAGCCGGGAGGTGATGTCGACCTTTTGCGGGCGTTTCGGGCGCACCCGAACCGACTGGCTGGGGGTGGTGGTCCTGGTAGGTAAAATGGCGAGCGCCATTTTGGGAGGGAACCTATTCGAAGGAGTTAAGGAGTCGGGATCAGGAGGAAACGGGCAGACGGGCGACGACGCGCAGTCGCGCACTGCGTGACCGCGGATTGGTGGCGACCTCGCGCGCCGACGCCACGATCGGCCGGCGGGTGAGCAGTCGCACCACCGGCAGCCGTCCACACACACACGCCGGTAGCGTCGGGGGGCAGATGCACGGGTGGGCCAGCCGCCGGAAGGTGGTCTTGACCGTGCGGTCCTCCAACGAGTGGAAGGCGATCACCGCCAGCCGGCCGCCCGGCACGAGACAGTCGACGGCACGCTCTAACGCCTGCTCCAAGCCGCTCAGCTCGTCGTTGACGGCGATGCGGATGGCTTGGAAGACCAAGGTCGCCGGATGGTGCCCCCGGCCGCCACTGCCCAGGACTTCGGTGCATACCCGGGCCAGGCCGTGGGTCGTGTCGATGGGGCGTGCCGCCAAGATACGGCGTGCCACCGCACGCGGCCGCCGGACCTCGCCGTAGTCGCGCAGCACGCTCGCCAGGGAACGCTCGTCCTGACGGTCGAGCCAGGCGGAGGCGGTCTCCCCAGTCGCGGGGTCCATGCGCATGTCGAGGGGACCGTCGAGTTGAAACGAAAAACCCCGTTGTGGGTCGTCGATCTGGTCGCTGGACAGGCCAAAATCGAGGAGCATACAGTCGAAGGGTCGGCCCGGCTCCCGGCCGTCGACGAGGCGTGCGAGGACCTCTTGAAAGGTTGCGTGGACGAATCGGATCTGGGTATGCGGGAAGGCCGCCGCCAGACCGCTGCGCGGCCACGCCTCGGCATCGCGGTCGACGGCCAGCACTCGTGCGCGCCCCTGCGCCCTGGTCAGCAGGGCACGGGCGTGACCACCCCCCCCGAGGGTGCCGTCGAAGATCGCGCTCCCTGGCCCCGGTGCCAACCACTGAACGACCTCCTCGGCGAGGACCGGAACATGGCGGCTGGCCATGCCCCTGCCTCACAACTTCAACCCAAATCCCGCGATCGACTTGTTCAACGCGGCGTACTCCGCCGGCGTCTTCGGTTCCTGCGCCAACCAGCGCTCCTTGTCCCAGACCTCGAGGCGCTTCGTCAGGCCCACGACCATCACCTCCTTGTCCAATCCGGCGTACTCCCGCAGCGGCTGGCTGATGAGGAACCGTCCCTGGGCGTCGAGCTCCACGTCGGTCGCCTTACCCACGAAGAGGCGCGTGAAACGCAGGACGTCCTCTTCCTGGCTCGGCAAGTCATCGATCTGCTCCTTGACCCGCCGCCACTCCTCCGGGGAGTACACCCAGAGGCAGTCGGTCCAGCCGGTGACCACCAGCTTGGTCTGCTCGTGCGCCCCAAGGGATTCCCGGAACCGCACGGGCAATGCCAACCGCCCCTTGGCATCGAGTTTTTGGTTGTGAATCCCAAGCGACACGGCCGCCCCGTCTCATCACCACTACTCCCTACAATTCCCCACCGATCCCCATTTGGCGGAATATAGACCCACCCCCCTCGGACCGTCAAGGTCGAGCGGTTCTATCAGGTATTTGTCCCCGGCCCGGGTATCCCGTGCGTGGCCCAGAGGCTGGTCACCGCCCCCGACAGACCGTTAGCCCGTAGTTCTCGGCAAGGATCGCCGCGCGGGGATGCGCGCGGCGGGGGATCCGCGGTGCGAAACGCGGCTCAAAAACCGTACGGCAGCTCCTCGAACTTCCAGCCGGCGTCGGTCAGGACCAGGCTGATCCGCCGCACCCGCTCCTCCAGATCCTGGCGAGCGAACTTGGTGGAACGCTTGAGGTGGAGATAGAAGCGCTCTTTGCTACTCGGGTGGGGCTCGGTCTTGACCACCGAGTAGTCGTAGTACTTCCAGTTCATCAGGATCTTCTGGAAGGCAAGTTCCAGATCCTCGTCCGAATAGCTCTGCTGCCAGCACAACCGGTAGACGTGGATGTCGCGCTCCTCGATCGCCGAGACCAGGGTCTCCCAGCTCTTGGAGGGGACCGAAAAGTCGACTTCACGCTGGCCGCCCTCGCCGACCGCACCGGTGACCGGCGCTCCCTGCTCGCCGGCACGGAATTTCCGGCGGAACACCACCAGCACGGCAAGCAATACAAGCAGTGCCACCAACGGCGCGGCCCCCCAACGCAGCAAACGCTTCGCCAGGGGCTCCGCCGGCTTGAGGATCACCTTGCCCGACCGTGGACCCGGTGGCGAGTCGGCGCTGGCCGGAAGGGCCGCAGGTTCGTGGTCGGGGACCGCGACGATCGGCGACGGAGACGGCGCGGCCGCTGGTCCTTGTCCTTGGGTCACCTCGCCCCCACTGGTACGCGGGCGGCTGGTCTCGAGAGGGGCGACCTTCGCCGTCGGGGCCACTGCCGGACCAGCCCCGTGCTCCTTCGCGGCACCCGTCGTCGCTTCTTTCGGCGGCGCCGGCGGGCTACTGGCCTGACTCGCCCGATCCTTCGCCGGGGGCGCAGCAGCGGGCCGGCGAGGCGGTGGACTACCGTCCCGGCGGGGCTGCATCACCCAGGACACTGTGCCATCGGACTCGATGACGTAGACGCTCGCCACCTCGTCTACCGACACACTCGCCTCGCCCCCGAACTTCTCGTACTGGATCGCATCCCCCACCTGGCGAACGCGACTGGTGCGCAGCTCGGTGCCATCGATGAAGTTGATCTGGTATTCGACGGCCCCGGCCGGGAGTGCCATGAGCACGATCAACGCTACCACCCCCCCTGCGGCACGCGCAGACCATCGCGGCGCGCCGCCAGAGCGACTCGCTGCTGGCGGCCGGGACGGGATGCCGCACCTCGCAATCCGGCGACGCCTGTCTACAGTGCGTGGCGCCCGCGCCACGGCGCGGTGGGGGGATTGATCTGGAAGGGTAGACATGGGAGGGGGCGTCCTGCCCGGATGGCGGCTGTCCACCCCGGGGGAGCGGGGCAAGAAGCCATCAGACTTATCGCCCAGCCCGCCCCACGTCTCAACAACGAATAGTAAGTAAGACACCTCCTGCAAGGCGTCAACCGCCGCCCCCAGGGAACACCGATGCGTTGGCCCACATCACCTCCTGGGCCCGCACGCGAGTGCAGATCCCGTTCCCTGACAGAATCGCGGGAAACGGCCTGCGCCCCATACCTCGGCCATCGGTCCAACGGCAGACCGTAGGTCGCGTCCCGCGACCTACGGTCTGATGGCGGGCGTCAGCCCGCCATCCACGGGGGGGGTGAAGCCGCCCGGACCTGCGCCGGGCGGCGAGGGGCGCGCGTGGCGTCCCCCTCCATATCAGGCGTCACGCAATAAATCTGAGATAGATCTGTAGGTGGTAAACAGCCAGGGCCAAGTAGATCAGGTTGAGGGCGGCGAGTATCAAATTGATACGGTAGAAGGGATAGCAGTAGAGCAGAAATGAGACCCCGGCCACGGTGAGGACGAGCTTGTAAAAGACAAACACCTCCTGCCCGAGGGGAAGGATGACGGCCATCACCGGATTTCCCTCGATGGCCACCCCGTGATCGACCCACGATAGTGTGGCGAAGGCGTCCCCCAAGGAGAAGATAAATAACAAGACAATGGAGAAGAAAAGCCAGGAGTCGTAATGGTCTGGATACACCGGGGGGTCGTCCGATCGCCGTGCCTTCTTGCGCCGCCCCCGCATGGCGTAGATCAGGGTACGCCAGGTCGTGCGGCGCCGTTCTGCACCCCGTCTCGTCGCTGGATATCCGGTCATCTGTCCAACCATGGTCTCGCGATGGTGCTTAGGTCTCCCCGTCGACTGGAGCTAGCAAAGCCCGGACCAGGCGCTGGTCGCGGCCGGCATCGCCGACACCACCGGGTCTAGCTTGCCGCGTCTCACGTCCTCCGCCGCCATCACCGCCTGGAATCAGTCGGCCAGGTGCGTCGTTCGGCACCCCCTCGATCTCCACTCGCAGGGCACCGGAGGCGATCGCCAGGGGGTGGTGCGCGGCCAGGCGCCGGATGACGGCTGCCGCGCCGGCAAAGAGGGGCGGATCGTCATCCATCAGGGACTGGTAGCGGGACGTCTTGTCCCAGACCAGCGTCGCCACCCTGGCGGGGGCGAGCCGCCCTCCCTGGTCCACCACCACGGCAGTGAAGCCGTCGACGTCGTCGAACCCCACGTACATCTCATAGTACTCCGCCTCCGCGATCCGGTAGCCGAGAGGGGCGAGCCCCTCGTTGAACAGGAAAAAATGTATGGGCTCATCATCCAGGATCACGCCATCGATATCGAAAAGGATCGCGTGCCGCATAGCTGGACCATGAAATCGTTGGAGAAATGAGTGGTCAACGTACCCGACTCGCAGGCCCGGCGGCGACCCCGACGCCCGATCGCGCGTGGCCTTGGTCTGGCGCCTTGGGGCAAAAAAGTCCCGAGCTTTTCTTTGACCGCCCTCGATATCGCGTGATAGACAACCCGCGCCTCGCCGTGGAGGAGGAGACATGTCCCACCTCGCAGTCCGCCTTCAGGTCCAGAACCGGCTCGGGGAGACCCGTGTCCTCGCCGTCCCCCGGCCCTTGGTCGCCAGCTTCGCCGCGCTGCTGCCACTCTGTCTCTTGCTGGCGCCGATCAGCATTTGGCTGGGGAAGGACCGCGGCCGGCTCGCCGCCCAGGTGCAAGAGGTGGAGGAGGCGTATTCCGGTGCCCACTACCTGTTCGGGCAACTGACCGAGCGGCTGTCCGAGATCCACGAGCTGAACAACCGGCTGCGCATCGTGGCGGACGATAGCCCGCCGTCGATCAACGGGCAATTCTTCGGCGTCGGTGGGCTCCAGGCCGTAGAGCGCGAAGAGATCTCCCTGCCGGAACGGCTGCGGGGGCTCGCGGAAGAGATCCGCCGCACCGAGACCAATCTGACCGCGGAGGATGCCTCGTTCGCCGAGCTCACCCACCTGTTGGAGCAGCGCCAGCAGGAGATGCTCGTCACCCCCTCCATCTGGCCCACCCACGGCTGGGTCGCGAGCCCCTTTGGGCGGCGCATCGATCCCTACACCCACGGCTGGAAGCGCCACGCCGGGGTGGACATCGCGGGGCGTTACGGGACGCCGGTAGTAGCCAGCGCGAGCGGCGCGATCGATCAGGTATCACTCGACTCGTCGTTTGGGCACCACGTGGTCATCGACCACGGGCTCGACACCGAGACCCTCTACGCCCATCTGGAAACGGTCATCGTCGTCACGGGCGACAAGGTACACCGCGGCGACGTCATCGGCTACCTCGGCAGCAGCGGTCGCAGCACGGGTCCGCACCTGCATTACGAGGTCCACCGGCACGGGATCCCGCGCGACCCGATGGACTACATCCGGGAGTAGCACCTCCCCTACGGGTGTCTGTCCCCCCTGTGCTAGCCTAGCGGTTCGTGCCCGCGCCGCGGGTGGCGTAGCGTCCTCTCGTCATGTTCTCCGCCGTCCTCACCAAGATCTTCGGCACCCACAACCAGCGGATGGTGCGCCGACTCCAGCCGCTCGTTGACCGGATCAACGCCCTGGAGCCGGAGATCCAGGCCCTCACCGACGACCGTCTCAGGGCACAGACGGACCGGTTTCGCCAACGCCTGCGCGATGGCGAGCGGCTCGATGACTTGTTGGCCGAGGCCTTCGCCACGGTGCGCGAGGCGAGCCGCCGGGTCCTGGGGATGCGCCACTTTGATGTGCAGCTCATCGGCGGCATGGTCCTGCACCAGGGCAAGATCGCGGAGATGAAGACCGGTGAGGGCAAGACCCTGGTGGCGACCCTGCCGGTCTACCTCAACGCCCTCCTTGGCCGTGGCGTTCACGTGGTGACGGTCAACGACTACTTGGCGAGCCGCGACGCGGCGTGGATGGGGCGCATCTACGAATTTCTCGGCATGCGCGTCGGCACCGTCGTCCACGGGCTCAATGACGCCCAGCGCAAGGAGATCTACCGCTGTGACGTCACCTACGGCACCAACAACGAGTTCGGCTTCGACTACCTGCGGGACAACATGAAGTACGATCTGGCCGACTACGTGCAGCGGCCGTTCTACTATGCGATCGTCGACGAGGTGGACTCGATCCTGATCGACGAGGCGCGTACCCCGCTGATCATCTCCGGCCCCACCGAGGACTCTACCGACAAGTACTACCTGATCAACCAGGTCATTCCCCACCTGGAGCGCGGTGAGGTCATTCCCAATCCGGAGCCGGGGAGCCGCCGGGTCAAGGAGGAGACCGGCGACTACGTCCACGACGAGGAGCACAACACGGTCGCCCTCACCGACCAGGGGACCGAGCGGGTGGAGAAATTCCTGGCGGAGGGTGGGCTGCTCAAGGGCGGCAACCTCTACGACCCGGACAACATGGAGCTGGTGCATCACGTCAACCAGGCGCTACGCGCCCACAAGTGCTTCACGTGCGACGTCGACTACGTGGTGAAGGACGGCCTGGTGGTGATCGTCGATGAGTTCACCGGCCGCATGATGCCCGGGCGCCGCTACTCCGACGGCCTACACCAGGCCCTGGAGGCGAAGGAGGGCCTCACCGTCGCCAACGAGAACCAGACGTTGGCCTCGATCACCTTCCAGAACTACTTCCGCCTCTACGAGAAGCTCGCGGGGATGACCGGCACCGCCCAGACCGAGGCGGCGGAGTTCCACAACATCTACAAGCTCGACGTGGTCGCCATCCCGACCCACATGCCGATGATCCGCCGCGACCAGCACGACGTGGTGTATCGCACGGTGGAGGAAAAAGAACGGGCGATCGTGCAAGAAATCCAGGAGCTGCACACCCAGGGCCAACCGGTGCTGGTAGGCACGATCTCCATCGAGAAATCGGAGCGCCTCGCGGCACGCTTGAAAAAGGCCGACGTCCCGCACAACGTGCTAAACGCCAAGCACCACGAGCGGGAAGCGGAGATCGTCGCCCAGGCGGGGCGGTACGGCGCCGTCACCATCGCCACCAATATGGCCGGCCGCGGTACCGACATCATGCTCGGCGGCAACCCGGAGTTCCTTGCTAAGGCATTCCCATGGGAGGATGTCGAAGGCCACGAGGCCCAGCTCGAGCGCTACCGCAAGCAGTGCGTGGACGAAAAAGAGCGGGTCCTGGAGGCTGGCGGCCTCTACATCCTCGGCACCGAGCGCCACGAGAGCCGGCGCATCGACAACCAGCTGCGCGGCCGCTCCGGCCGCCAGGGGGATCCCGGCGCATCGCGCTTCTACCTCTCCCTCGAAGACGACCTGCTGCGGATTTTTGGCTCCGACCGCATCTCCGGCCTCATGCAGCGCCTCGGCATGGAGGAGGACGTGCCGATCGAGAACCGCATGGTCAGCCGGTCCATCGAGAACGCCCAGACCAAGGTGGAGGCGCGCAACTTCGAGATCCGCAAACACCTCCTGGAGTATGACGACGTCCTGAATCAGCAGCGCCAAGTGATCTACGCCCAGCGGCGCAAGGTGCTCGAGGGCGACGGCATCGGCGAAGACATCGACGCCATGCTGGAAGAGGTACTGGAACGACAGCTCTACCAGCACCTGCCGCCGGATTACACCTCCCGGGGGTGGGACCCCGCGCCCCTCGCCACGGCCCTCACCGCTATCTTCGGGCGGCCGCCGATCGACGACCTTTCGTCGCTGCTGAAGAAGTCGCACAAGGAGCGCATGGCCGCCCTGCTCGCACCCCTCCAGGGCCATCTGAACAAGAAGCGCGGCTTAATCGGCCCGGCGAACTCTGCCCACCTGCAAAAGATGGTGATGCTCCAGTACCTGGATGGCTTCTGGAAAGACCACCTCCTGATCATGGACCACGTGAAGGAGGGCATCGGCCTGCGCGGCTATGGCCAGCGCAACCCGCTCATCGAGTACAAGAAGGAGGGATACAAGCTCTTTCAGGCCATGAGCGACCGGATCAAGGAGGAGGTGATCCGCACCCTCTTCCACCTCCAGATCCGCATCCAGGAGCCCCCGGCCGCCGCACCGCGCCCCGGCCTCCCCGGCGACGCCACCGGCCAGGCGACGGCCCAGCGCCGCGAGCCGGCCGCCACGCCGGCCGAGGATGAGGCCGTACTCCAGGGGTTGCGCGTGCCGCGCCCCCAGGCACCACGCAACCTCAAGTACTCGCGGGGCGAAGAGGACGAAGGCCGCCAGCCGGTACGCAAGGACGGGGCCGACAAGGTCGGCCGCAACGAGCCGTGCCCGTGCGGTAGCGGAAAGAAGTACAAGAAGTGCCACGGCGCCCGCATGGCGTCCGGTGCATAGGGTGCGATGCGACGCAGAAATCATCAGCATCCGCAACCCGCGCGACCCCCTTGGCTTGGCTACCGCTCACCGGCAAAGATGCGCCGGGTTCGGCGAAATGCCCCCAGAGTTACCGGAGCCTCCCGATGCGATACACCCTGGCCGGCATCCAGTCGGCGGCCACCGCCGATCCGGAGCGCAACCTCAACCACTTGCTGCAGCTTGCAGAGATCGCGGCTGCGCGCGGTGCCGGTATCGTCTTGTTGCCGCAGCTTTGCACCACGCCCTGGTTTCCCGCCACGGAGAACGGTGGCGTCCCGCTCGACGGCCACGACGCTGCTTTGCAGCGGCTGCAGGAGTGCGCCAAGGAGCATGGCATCCACCTGGTAGCGCCAATCCCGGAGCGAACGCAGGGCGAGCGCGAAGAGTGGTTCAACTCGGCCTTCGTCATCGGGCCGGATGGGGCCGTCATCGGCACCTATCAGAAGCGCTACTTACCCGACCTCGACGGCTACCGCGAGAAGGCGTACTTCAGCGCCGGCACCGGCCCGTTGCCGGTATTCGACCTGGGTGGGCTGAAGGTCGGGGTGCAGATCTGCTGGGACAACTACTTTCCGGAAGGGGCGCGCCTCCTTGCCCTCGCCGGCGCACAGCTCATCTTTGCGCCCACCGCCGCCGCCTTCGATTCGCAACAACGGTGGCGCGCCCTGCTGTGTAGCCACGCCCTGTGCAACAACCTCTACGTCTTCCGCCTCAACCGAGTCGGAAGCGAGGGGGCCATGGAGTTCTACGGCCAGTCGTTCTGCGTCGATCCCTTTGGCGAGCTGGTGGCGGAGCCCGCCGGACAGACCGAAGCGATCGTGATGGCGATGATCGACACCGACCAGGTCGACGAGGCGCGGCGGATCACCCGCTTTCTCGCCGACCGGCAGCCCGACCTCTACGCCCCTCTGGCCGCACCGACCGGCGGTTGACACAGCTCCAGGGGCGGAGCCTGGGTGATCGCCCCCACCGCCACCGCCAACTCGAAGAAGCGCGTCACGCCGGCTTGGTGCCGGTCGCCGAGCTCGTAAGAGAGGGCGCGCCAGTAGGTCAGGAGACGCTCGGCGGAGATCCTGGGGCAGGCGAAGTCGGCGGCCAGCCCAGCGAGGCGCTGGTCGTCGATTTCGCGGCGGATCTGGATGAGGCGCGCCGCAAGCCGTGCGCACTCCTGCCGCTGGTGCGCGACTGTGTGGCGGCGCAGAAGCCACAATGCGAAGACCATGGGCAGGTCGGTGACCTCCTTCCACCAGCGACCGAGGTCCACCACCTCGACGCCGGGCGGTGGATCATGGACCAGGTCCATGGCACGATCGCCGATCAGGAGGTGGGGCCGGCGCACGTCCTCCGGGATACCCTCCACGTAGCGTGGCCGGACGCCGGCAAAGTGTTCCAGGAGGATCTTGAGCAAGACCACCGAGGTCGCCGAGGCCGGCGTGAGATAGACCTCGCGCCCATCCAACCGGGCGACGTCCACCGGTGTCACCAACACGACGCTCCGCGCCGGCCCGTCCGCACCGATCGCGAGCCCCGGCAGGATCCAGTACCGCTCGGGGTAACGGGCGTACTCGATCGACGACGCAGGGGCACAATCGATCGCTCCGGCACGCAGGAGGTGGTTGATGGCCCGTGGCTCACCGGCGGTGAAGCGGTACTCATGCCCCCAACGCGCCCGAAATGGCTCCTGAATCGGCAGGCAGTTCGCGTACTCGATCTCACCCAGATGAAGCATTGGGACCACCAGAGAAGGCAAACAGAATCGGCGCGTCATGCGCGCCGTACTCATAGGGTTGAGAGCCTGAGGCCGGCAGATCGGTGCGGGCTCGCTCAGGATCGACGAGCGGCAGGCAGCGTTCAACCCGGTGCTGCCATGCGGATCGAGAAGGTGCCAAAGGTTCCCGAAAAGACGCCCAACCCGCCGCAGCGACGGCGGCACGAGACGGGACACCGGCCCGAATCCTCCGGAGATACCACCATGTTCCCGCTACGGTCCGCCGGGCGCCTGCCTGCCGGTAGACATGGAATGCCGGGATCATTCAACCCCCTGCCGTAGCCAAGAGCGGTCATGCGCACCCTGGTCATCATCGTCGTCCTGTGCGTCACCACAGGGGCAGCGATCGCCGCACCCGGTGATGAGGGGGCAGGACCATCGGGGGTGGTGGACGCGATCGAATACCGCGGCAACCATCGCACCAAGACCAAGGTGTTGGCGCGGGAGATGCTGCTGCAGGTGGGAGACCCCTACAGCGAGGAGCAGTTCCAGGCGTCGTTGCAGCGCATCCGCAACCTCGGCCTCTACTACCGCGTGACGGGCGAGGTGGTGCCGGTCCCCGGCACCGACCGGCTGCACCTGACCGTCCGGGTAAAGGAGAAGTGGTCGATCCTGCCCCTACCTGAGCTCGATATCTCGGACGAGGGCAACGTGAAGGCCGGGATCAACTACACCGACTACAACTTCCGTGGCGAGGATCAACTGCTCCAGGTGAAGGTCAAGCACGCCTTCGGCACCGACAGCGATACTGAACGAGGCGACTCCGCCTCCGTCAACCTGGATTTCCGCGAGTTGCGCGACTCGCCATACGATTTCAGCGTCGGGCTCGGCTGGGCCACCGATGGCGAGGCAGCCGCAAGCACCGAGCTCACCACCACCGGCGAGGGCGAGACCACCAGCGTCGACCTCGACCTGGAGATCCACCACTTTACCCGTGACGGGACAAGCCGCCGGCGCATGGGGGGTGGCGTGACCATCAACTACGTCACCGAAACCGACGGCGCGGGAACTGAGGATACCCAGTGGGTCAACAGCGTGCGCTTTACCCATTCGTTGGACTCGGTGGACGACTTCAACTACACCTTCGCCGGCCACCGGTGGGACTATACCGTAGAGCTGTTCACCCTCGCGCTCGGCAGCAACGCCGATGCATTGAAGCTGGATCTGGGCTACCAGTGGTACTGGAAGTTTGGCCAGCAGAACGTGACCGCCCGGGCGCAGACGGGATACACGATTGGGCCGGACGCCAGCGAGGTCGGCTTCGAGCTGGGGGGTGGGCGATCGGTGCGCGGGATCGAAAAGGACTCCATCTCGGGAAAGGGCATGTGGCTGGGCAACCTGGAGTACCGCAGCCCACGGGCCTGGAACTGGCTCGGTGGCGCCGCCTTCCTCGACGCCGGCACCGCGGGCCAGGCGTCCGATCTCCTCGACCCAGGCAGGGTGGCGGCGGGCGGCGGTCTTGGTCTCCGGGTGTACATCGGCAGGCTGGTACAGGGCGTCGTGCGCCTCGATACCGCCTACGGGTACCACCCCGACGATGGCTTTAGCACCAAGCTCTACTTCAGCCTCAAGCAGCCGTTCTGATCGGCGCATGGCGCGCGGCAGGGGACAGCCCCTCGACCGCCGCGGCTCTTATTGCGCCACCGGCACGAACGCCGCCAAAACACGCGCATGCAACTCCCGAGCGAGGTGTTTGCGGTCGCCGGGTGGCATCACCGCCTCCCCGAAGTGGACCGTGACCTCCACGCGCGGCAGGGCAAGCAGGCGGATGAAATGGCTGGGGAACGGTGTCGCCTCCCACCAACAGACGGTGCGCGCGGGAGGGTCCGGGCTCCCCGGCGTGGTCACGCTCAGCGTGGCGGGGATGCACGGCACCTCCGCCAGCACCGCGGCCTGAAACAGCGAGGACTTGAACGCGGCCACCGTCGCCCCACGAGAGGTGGCGGCCTCCGGGAACCAGGTGATGCGCAGGCCCGCGCGTAGCCACGCGGCGAGCTCGCTGTTAACCCGCCCGGTATCGCGGCTCTGGTCCCGGTCGATGAACAAGGTGCCGGCCGCACGGGCAAGTACCCCGATGGCCGGCCAGCCAGCGACTTCCGCCTTGGACAGGAAGAGGCCGGAATAGCACGAGGCGAGACACAGGATGTCGAGGTAGGACAGGTGGTTGGCCACCACCATGGTACCGTCCACGGGCAGACGCCCCGTGCGGTGCACGCGCACGGCGAACAGGGGAAGCAACACTCGTGCCCACAGGTGACTCATGTGCGCCCCGACCCGTGCGCGCGCCGCGGGATGGCCGGCCGTGGCCACCACCACGAAGATGACGGGTACAGCGGCCACGGCCGTCGCCACGACTGCGCCGAGGAGCTTGTAGGTGATGCGCCAGTAGCGGGCCATGGACCCCACGGGAAAACACCGGAAAGGGCAATGGAGAAACGCGCCCTATCCTAACCCGCATTGTGCTGCACCGAGGCCCGGTCAGATGTAGTGCGGCGGCGGCACCTCCGCCTCGTAGAGGTGGCACAGGAAGCGCAACCACGCCTCTTCCTCGGTCTCGAAAAAGGTCTGTTCCACCATCCACTGCTCGAAGCGCTCCTGGGCCAGGCGCCAAGAGGTGTTGAGGCGCCGCTGACAGCGGGTCTTGAGCTGATCCAGGCGTGGGTAGAAGCGGTGCTCTGCCGTCCCTGGGGCGACCACCAGCGCATCATCCGCCACGACCCACACGGGACCATCGCCGCCCTGGTCGGTCGAGAAGCAATAATCACCCTCTGCAGGCTGCCAGGCGAGAAGCCGGACGCAGACCTCCTGTGTGCACAGCCAGCGATAGCCCTCGTACTCCGCACCACTGGGGTAACTCATAGGTTGCTCCTCACAGCCCCCCAACGTATCGGCCAATGACCATTTCTCCTCAGCGGCCAACGGCGGTAACCACGTGCCAGGTAGCTCGATGCCAGGGTCGCTCGCCATGGGCGTCGAGCCACTCTTGCCACGAAGAGGAGTTGTAAAAACTCTTATGAAATCGACCACCATGGGCGGCGGCGGCGGACCCCTTTCACTACGCCGTCACCGAGCTGGTAAACAACGCGATCGCCCACTCCGGTACACAGGAGGCGGAGGTGGTGGTCGAGCCTGTGCAGGGGAGCCTTGTCCTAGCCCGCATTTCTCACCATGAATCTGCTGCGACCGCGCAACCGCCCTGCCTGCCGGCAGGCAGGCCGCATCTCCTGGCCGGGTCCTCGTCCGGGGTAGGAGCCGAATCCCTTCGGCGACCTGCCACATGGGGTCGCCGATAGAATCGGCTCCTACCGCGGGCCAGCCAGGATCTACGCGCGTCTGCACGGTCTCGCCACGATCCCTGGTGAGAAATGCGGGCTGGCGCCACCCGCGGCGCGCGATCGGCGTCTCCGGGCGGGTGAAACGGGCGCGGCGGTCCGTGCTACCCTGCGGGGCGACGCCTCGCCACACCCGCCTGTACCGACCGGAGCCGCCATGCAACTGGACATGTTTCTCGACGCGGACGACGCGACTCGCCGCACCACGGCCGGCTGTGTCGTCGCCTTCGATCTGGAGACACAACGCAGCTTCGACGACGTCGGCGGCCGCAACCACCTGGACAAGCTCGGCCTGTCCGTGGCGGTGGTGGGCAACCTGGACACGGGCCGCTATACCCCCTATCGCGAGGAGCAGGTCGGCGACCTGATCGACGACCTGTTCGCCGCCGAGCTGGTGGTGGGCTTCAACACCGTCGGCTTCGACTACGCGGTGCTGCGCGCCTACACCGAGCGTGACCTGGGGCGGTTGGCCTCCCTCGACATCCTCATGGAGATCCAGCGCGAGCTGGGCTTCCGGGTGAGCCTCGACAAGGTGGCCAGCGCCACCCTCGGCAGCAAGAAGTCGGGGCACGGCCTGCAGGCGATCGAGTGGTATCGCCAGGGGCGCTGGAACGACCTGGTTCGCTACTGCACCGACGACGTCCGGATCACCGGTGAGATCTACCGTTTCGGCCGCGATCACGGCCACCTCTTTTACCTGAATCGCTGGGGCGAGAAGGCGCGGGTCAACGTGAGCTGGTGAGCGGGTGAGGGCCGCATGACGCCTGGCACCGGCACGCAATCCGTGCCGTCCACTCTACCGCCCCACCGGCGGTTGCTGGTGCGCATCGTCGGGGTGATGGTCGCGGCGATCCTGGCGATCGAGGGGATCATCCTGGTCGTCACCACCCAGCGGCATCGCGACGACACGCGCAACCGCTTCTTCGCCACCGCCGAGGGCGAGGGGTGGCGGGCCGCCGCCCCGCTCGCAGAGCAGCTCGCCATGGGCGGCGCCGACGCCCTGCGGCCGGACCAGCTCCCGCAGGTGAATGGCGCGACCACGACGCTGTTCGATGCCGAGGGCAGGCTGCTGGAGTCCACGGCGACCCGGGTCTCCCCCGACCTGGCCACGCTGATCCGCGACTTCCTCCGCGGGAACCCCGCCTTTGGACGAACCGGCGAAACGGCGAGCGGCTGCTTCGTCCTCATCCCGTTGCGCCAGATGGGGGAGCTGTACGGGGCCCTGGCGGTGACCAAGCCCGCCGCGAGCCTGCGGCGCGAGAGCATTCATTACATCCTCCGCACCCTGGGGGTGATCCTGGTGATCTGTGCCTTCACCTCGCTGGTGGTCCTGCTGTACCTGGTGCGCGAGGTGCTGCGCCCGGTGCAGCGGATCGTCGCGGCCAATGTCGCCACCGGCCACGGTGCGGAGGAACTCATCCCCGCGAGCGACATCCCCATCACGGAGCTGGGGGAGATCAGCCAGACGCGCAACCGAATGCTCCTCAGCCTGCGCAGCGCGCGGGAGGAGATCCTCGCCAAGAATCGCGAGCTGGAGTCGTGGAACCGCACGTTGGAGGAGCGGGTCGCCGAGCGCACCGCCGCGCTGGAGCAGGCCCAGGAACGGGTGGTGCAGGCGGAGAAGCTGGCGGCGATCGGCAAGCTGGCCGCCTCGGTGGCCCACGAGATCAACAACCCCCTCGGGATCATCGCCGCCGCGGCCGAGGACCTGCGCCGCCAGCTCGGCCAGGCCGGTACACCAGACCGCGACGGGGTCGGCCGCAGCCTGGAGATCGTCCGCTCCCAGATCCAGCGCTGCAAACGGATCGTCGATGCCCTCCTCAACTACAGCCGGCGGCGGCCCTCCACCCCCGAGGTGACCGACCTCCAACGGTTTCTCGACGAGACCCTCGACCTGGTCCGCCACCGGGCGCGCAAGGAGGACAAACCCTTGACCCTGGACGTCGCCGATCCACCTCCCTCCGCCGCGATCATGCAGACCCAGCTCCAGCAGGCCCTCATCAACCTCCTGGACAACGCCCTCGACGCCACCGGCCCCGGCCAGAGGATCACCGTCGGCGCCGGCCGCACGGTCCACGGCGTGGCCGTGTGGGTGGAGAACCAGGGCGAGCCGATCCCGGCGGAGGTGCAGGAGTCGATCTTCGAGCCGTTCTTCACCACCAAACCCCCCGGCCGGGGCGCGGGAATGGGCCTGGCCATCGCCGCCAACTTCATCCGCGCCCAGGGCGGCCGCCTGCGCTACGAGAACGCCCCGAGCGGCGGCGCCCGGTTCGTGATCGAGCTGCCGGGGGGATAGCGGTTAGTGCGATTCGAAGCATGAAAGGCGCCAACACCGAATGCAGACAGAGCTCTTCGCATTGACGGATCGCCCTGCGGCCTGCCTGCCCGCAGGCGGTTCCGCCATTCAGGTTTTCAGCGGTCGGCCCCCTGGCTGGTAAGATCGCCGTGCGCGGTGCTTCCGCGCCGAGTCACCGAGAACCACCCGCTGTTCGCTGACCGCGCCCCATGCTCCGCCTCCTGATCCTCGACGACGAGCCGCTCTTCCTGGAGACCCTGGAGCGCATCTTTCGCCGCGAGGGCATGGCCGTGACGACCACCGGTGACGGCCACGAGGCGTTGCGGCTCCTCGACCGCCAGCCCGTCGACGTGGTGCTGTCGGACATCGTCATGCCGGGCATGGACGGGCTGGAATTCCTGCGCCGCGCCCGCCAGCGGCCGGACCCGCCGGAGGTGGTGATGGTGACCGCGCACGCCACCATCGACACCGCCCTGGACGCGATGAAGCAGGGGGCCTACGACTACCTGCAGAAGCCGGCCGAGGTGGCGGACGTGGAGCGGGTGATCCGCAAGGCGTATGAGGCGCTCCAGCTCCGCCGCGAGAACCGCCAGCTCCGCCGGGCGCTGGATCGCCACGATCCGTATCGCGACATCGTCGGCGCAAGCGCCGCCCTCGACGAAGTGCGGCACCTGGTCGCCAAGGTCGCGCCCACCGACTCGACCGTGCTGATCCTGGGCGAGAGCGGCGTGGGCAAGGAGCTGGTGGCCCACCAGATCCACGCCGCCAGCGCGCGGGCCAATGCCGCCATGCTGGCGGTGAACTGCGGCGCGTTGCAGTCCTCCCTGCTAGAGAACGAGCTGTTTGGCCACGTCCCCGGCGCCTTCACCGGTGCCACCAAGGGAGCCGCCGGCCTGTTCGAGGAGGCGGATGGCGGCACCCTGTTCATCGATGAGATCGGGGAGATGAGCCTCGATCTGCAGAAGGCCTTCCTGCGGGTCCTGGAGAGCGGCGAGTTCAAGCGGCTGGGCGAGGCGCGCAGCCGCCGCGCCGACGTGCGGGTGATCGCGGCGACCAACCGCGACCTGGCGGCCGACGTGGAGGCCGGACGGTTCCGCCGCGACCTCTACTACCGCCTCAACGTCTTCACCCTCACGGTGCCGCCGTTGCGGGAGCGACGCGACGATATCCCGCCGCTGGTCGACCACTTCCTGCGCCGCAAGGAGCCGCAGCGCGAGCCGCCGCGGCGTCTCGCCGCGGCCGCCCTGGTGGCGCTCCGGGCCCATGACTGGCCGGGCAACGTGCGCGAGCTGCACAACGCCCTGGAGCGCGGCCTGATCATGGCCCAGGGCAACGTCATCACCCTGCACGACCTGCCACCCCTGTCGGCTTCCGCACCCATGCCCACGATGGCCGCCGATCCGGCCGCGCCCCTAGCGCCGGAGCCCACGGGGCAGCCGGCGGGCGTCGACGGTGATTTCGTGCCCCTGGCCAAGCTGGAGCGCCACCACCTCGCGGCGGCCCTGACCCGGGCCGGCGGCAACAAGACCGCCGCCGCCAAGCTCCTCGGCCTGAGCCTCCGCTCCCTCTATACCAAGCTC
>Ga0302046_10000814_pt1 | contig 30098 bp, 23 predicted proteins | sample RVTome_11_FD_200261 | JGI IMG/M metagenome (GOLD analysis project Ga0302046, IMG submission 200261) | Soil microbial communities from uranium-contaminated site in the Upper Colorado River Basin, Wyoming, United States - RVT147D111 (version 2) ...
GCCTTACGTACGGGTTGCGTGCATTTAATCCTCAGATATCAAAGGACGGATTGCAACTGGCATTCACGATTGGGTCAGGTGGAACAACGAATATCGGCATATCCCGCAATGATGGATCAGATGTCCGTCAATTGACGCATGTGCCCGCAGGGCATCAGGTGTACACACCCGCGTGGAGCTCCGACGGATCGGAGATTGCCTTTGGATACTCTCAGGGTCATGGGCAGATTGTGGCTATGATCAATGTCCAAGGCGGAGCAATGCGTCTGGTTGCGGAAGATGGTGATTGCCGGAATCCGGTGTTCTCGGACGATGGATCGCAGCTGTATTATTCGTCGGACCGTACGGGGATTTTCAATGTTTACGCCGTAGATCTCCGGACGGGAACAACGAAGCAGACCACAAATGTGTTAGGCGGCGCGTTCCTCCCGGCGGTCAACGCCTTCGGCGATCTCGCCTTTGTGTCGTATTCGTCTTCAGGTTACAAAATCGCCTATTTGCAGGCGTCTGCTCAACAGGCCGGCGCGTTGAAAGTGCATTCCACCGGCAGTCTGTCACAGTTTACGCCAAAGATTATTCCTGGCGCCGTTGAGGACGTACCTGTCGAATCCGGGCCATCGAGAGAATATCGAAACACCTTCAGCTCGCTTTCTTTGATCCCGTTTCTTCGCGTCGACAATTATAATCCGAAAAACAAGGGTATCGATATCATCAAGCCCGGGTTGTACGGAATTTCGTACGACATGTTGAACAAGTTATCTCTTTTCGGCGGCGCCGCTCTCAATCGAAAGCTGGAGCGGGACCTGTTTCTCGTTTTTGAATTTCGCGATAAACTCCCGATTCTCTCAGTGTTCGGAATGGAGCCGGTGCTTGGACTGGAGCTCTATAATATCTCCAGGAAAACCGCCAGCACATTCATGATCGGTTCCTCGACGGAATTGGTTACAACAGAGATTACCTACAACCTTTTCGAGTTTACAGCTTTCCTCCGTCAGCCCGTCTTCAATGAAAAGACTGAAGCGAAGCTCTGGTACACTCTTGGCAGATATGGGGCAGACATCGGGTCGTTTATCAATCCAAATGACCCCGGAGTGCTGATCCCGTCGTTCCGCAATGTTTATTTTATAGGAAACTCCTTCAGCGCGCAGCTTAAGATGGATCAAATCCGATTGGATGTCGATCGGGAGATCAATCCGATTGGCAGATCTGTGTTGTTACGCTACTCTTACGAAACGAACAAGTTTAATCCGGATGGCGAATACGATATTAGTTCAGGGCTTGCGGTGCCGCAATATCAGCGTTTTGTCCTCCACCGCGGGGAGATCCAATGGAATGAACACCTGGCCCTTCCGTGGAGGCATCATACGCTCACCGCGGGGGTCCGGGCAGCGGGAATTATCGGAAAAACTGTGGACGGCTTTTTTGACTATTACGCTGGCGGGGTCCTTGGTATGAAAGGGTATCCCTTCTACGCACTTGGCGGCAACACCATCGGAACCGCTTCCTTCATCTATCGATTTCCTCTTGCCACGAGACTGGACTTTAGAATTCTGCAGTTCTATTTCACAAAACTCTACGGATCGGTGTTCTATGACGTCGGGAACGCATGGACCGGGAATGTTCCGCCTTTGAACGACTGGAAAACGGATGCCGGGTTTGAATTCAGGTTGGAGTCGTTTTCATTCTACGCTTATCCCACAAGATTCTTCTTTTCGGGTGCTTATGGGTTTGATCAGTTCCAAAAAACTTTCAGCGGAGTTCAGGTCCAATATGGAAAAGAGTGGCGATTCTATTTTGGCGTCCTGTTCGGATTTGAATTAGGAGACGTCAATTCTTCCGTTACACGCTTATTGAGGATGTGGTGAACAAAAAATTGATTGTTATTCTTCTTGTGAGTTGCCCCCTGCTTTGGAGCCAGGATCTTGCCGTTCGCCCCAAGGGAAACCTGCGCCTGGACCTCATGATCCACACAGCCTCCTCGGATTCCCTCCCGGCCTGGAAATCGCCGGGAATTCAATCAAAATCCCCCTTACGTGCAGCTGCGTACTCTGCCGTTGTCCCAGGGGCCGGCGAATTCTACGCAGAATCATATTGGCGATCGGCCGCATTTCTCGGGACGGAAATCCTGCTTTGGGTTGTTTATGCCGTTTATGATGGCAAAGGGGAAAGACAAACCGGGGATTTCGAACGGTATGCGGACCAATACTGGTCGGTTGTCCGGTATGCGGAATGGATGGAGACCCACGGTGGCTCGTTGAACCCAAATCCACCCCCCACGGGGATAGTGATCAGCAATGACGCCAACCTTCCTCCCTGGGAGCGAGTCGACTGGGCCCTTTTGAATGCCTGGGAGCAGCATATCGGGGGGCGGGCAAGTACGGGATTTAGTCACCGCCTCCCTGAGCGGCCGGATCAGCAATACTTCGAGCTCATCGGCAAATACCTTCAGTATAATATGGGATGGGATGATTGGGACCCCGCACGAGTTGATTACCTGACCTCCGTCTCGGCCAAGTTCGGCTATTACCGCGACATGAGAGGTCGTGCAAATGACCTCTATACGATCGCCCGAACCGCGGGCTATCTTGTTGTCGCGAATCACCTTTTGAGCGCCCTCGATGCAGCTTTTGCCGCGTCCGGTTTCAACAAATCCGTAAACGTCGAAGCGCACATTCGCCCAACACCGCGTTCTTTTAACTTTGTTGAATTCGTGCCGACGGCCTCTCTTACCATTTCCTTTTAGTCTTACGCCAATTTTTGGTTTGCTTTTGGCATCGCCGGACGATATAATAAATGTTTGACCTGTGAACGATTCTCCCCTCCATACGACACTGGAAAAGCATCCTTCTCCCGACCGGAAACAGAACGGTTCGGGTGGCAGACTGCGCTCGATCGTTATCCGGGGTGCACGCGTCCACAACCTGAAGAACATAAGCCTCGAGCTTCCAAGGAACAAGCTGATCGTTGTAACAGGGGTAAGCGGATCCGGCAAATCGAGCCTGGCGTTCGATACAATCTATGCCGAAGGTCAGCGAAGGTACGTGGAGAGCCTTTCTTCCTATGCCCGCCAATTTCTCGAACGCATGGACAAACCGGATGTCGATTTCATTCAGGGAATCAGCCCGGCAATTGCCATCGAACAGAAAACCACGAGCAGGAATCCGCGATCGACTGTTGCCACCACCACGGAGATCTATGACTATCTCCGTCTGCTGTTCGGACGTGTCGGAAAAACCGTTTGCAGGGTATGCGGCCAGGTCGTCAAGCGAGACACCGTTACGACAGTGGTCGAGCGGTTGACAGAGGAAGCCGAAGATGCCCGTGTGTATCTGATGTTTCCGCTGCACGACCATCCCGGCCGCAGCATAAAGGAAGAACTGGATGTTTTGAAGAAACGGGGGTTCTTCCGAATTGTTGTAAAAGACTCCTTGGTTGATTTGAATGAAACAGACTACAAGGGAAAGAGTAAGAAAGATGTGATGGTTCTTGTTGACCGAGCCGTCGTCCGAAAGAGCGATCCCGAGAACTCAAAGCGACTCGCGGATTCGGTGGAAACCGCGTTTGCGGAAGGGGACGGATATGCGTTCGCACGGATGGTGGATTCCGGAACAGTGCTGAAGTTTACCCAACACTACGAATGTCCAAGGGATGGGATTCGGTATGAAGAGCCGGACCCCCGGCTTTTTTCTTTCAATAATCCCTTCGGCGCGTGTCCAAAATGTCAGGGGTTTGGCAGGTCCGTCGGCATTGACATGAACCTGGTAGTCCCGGATCCAAACAAATCCATCCGCCAGGGGGCAATTTATCCGTGGAATTTTCCAAAGTGGCGCGGGAATCTTCGCGATTTGCTCTCAGTGGAGCGGAAAGCGGGCATTCCGGTCGACATCCCTTTTAAAGATCTGCCTCCGGAAGCGATCGAATTGATCATGAATGGAGTGGAAGGGTTTGACGGGATCAATGCGTTCTTTCGTTTTATCGAAAGAAAATCCTATAAAATTCATTACAGGGTTTTTCTGAGCAGGTATCGCGGGTACACCAGGTGCGATGAGTGCGGTGGGTCCCGATTGCGGAAAGACGCGCTGAATATCCGCGTGGCTGACAAGACGATTCATGATCTTGTTCAGATGACGATTTCCGCGGCACATGAGTGGTTTTCCGCCCTGAGTCTTCCGGCCTATGACCGGGAAGTCGCCAGACGCATCCTGGATGAATTGCGGAAACGGTTGAGGGTATTGAACGACGTGGGAATAGGGTACATAACCCTGGACCGACTTTCGATGACGCTTTCGGGCGGCGAGGCCCAGAGGATTAACCTTGCCACCTCGTTGGGGTCGACCCTGGTGGGGTCGCTGTATGTACTGGACGAGCCGAGCATCGGCCTGCATCCGCGCGACAATGAGCGGCTGATCAGGATACTCAAATCACTTCGCGACGTGGGGAATACGGTTCTGGTTGTCGAACATGACGAGGAAATGATACGCTCTGCTGATGTTGTGGTGGATATGGGGCCGCGTGCGGGGGAATTGGGAGGCGAAGTCGTGTTTAACGGTCCGGTGAACGAGCTTCTTCGCCATCCGGAGTCGTTGACGGCTCAGTATTTGAACAATGCCGCGTCGATTCCCGTCCCGAACAACCGCCGCCGGGATTCGGAGCAATCCCTGTATATCAAAGGCGCATCGGAAAACAACCTCAAGTCGGTGAATGTCCGGATTCCACTGAACCTGTTTGTTTGTATTACCGGGGTAAGCGGATCGGGCAAAAGCACTCTGGTGCATGACGTTCTCTATGCGGGGCTCAGGAAAATGAAGGGGGGATTCGAGGGATCGGTTGGTGCGTTCTCTTCGATAGAAGGGGCGGAGAACGTCGGGAATGTGGAACTCGTGGATCAATCACCCATCGGCCGCACGCCTCGCTCGAACCCGGCCACCTATATCAAAGTCTTCGATCTGATCCGCGACCTGTTCTCAAGGACCCCGGCGGCACGTGCCCGCGGATTCAAGCCGGGATATTTTTCGTTCAATGTGCCGGGCGGACGTTGCGAGACATGCGAGGGGGACGGCGTCCAAAAAATCGAAATGCAGTTTCTGGCGGATCTGTATCTCACGTGCGAAACCTGCAAGGGGAAACGATTCAAGCAGGAAACGCTTGATGTGCGGTACAGAGGGAAGAATGTCGATGATATTTTAGGGATGACCGTCTCTGAAGGAATACGGTTTTTTGGCGAAACAAGGCAGGGAGAACGGGTTGCCACAAGACTCCGTGTTCTGGACGACGTTGGCCTTGGATACATTCGCCTGGGCCAGGCTGCCACGTCGTTATCGGGTGGCGAGGCCCAGCGGATCAAACTTGCCCACCATTTACTTGCGTCACAGACGGGCGACCGGACTTTGTTTATCTTTGATGAACCAACCACCGGTCTTCACTTTGACGACATCGCAAAACTGCTTCGGTGCTTTAGCGCCTTGGTCGAGGCGGGCCATTCACTTGTGGTCATTGAACATCATATGGATGTCGTTAAGTGCGCTGATTTCGTCATCGATCTTGGCCCCGATGGAGGTGAGGCCGGAGGAACAATCGTTGCCACAGGAACGCCGGAAGAACTTGGCTCGGTCAGAAAATCGTGGACTGGACGATTTCTCAAACAACGGCTCTCAAATCAACCACTATGCAAGGAGGAACAATGAAGCGACTAGGCGTGATTCTCATATGTGTTGCAGGGTTTACCTTTGCGGACGCGCAGCCGAAGAAATTCGGAGTCGGCGTTGTCGTTGGGGCGCCAACGGGACTTTCTGTTAAGTACTGGAGCACTTCACGGGAAGCTTTGCAGGGGTACGCCGGGGGAGGTTTTGGCGGTGTGACGATCGGGGTGGATTATCTGTTCCACTCCAACGCCTTCGACAACGCCCATATGCCGTTTTATTATGGCCCGGGAGCGTTCATCGGTTCTGCAAGTATCGGCGGACCCCGCTACGATAAGAACTCTCTCGGTCTCGGCCTTCGGTTCATGTTCGGTGCCGATTACCTTTTTCCGAGAAATCCATTCGACATTGCCTTTGAAGTTGGCCCTGCCCTCGTGTTATCACCCGTGGTCGGCCTGGGCCTTGAGGCCGGTCTTGCCTTTCGCTTTTATCCTTAAGGAAATCGGCGGGAGCGTTCTGATGATCAAGGCGCTCCCGGCCTCTTACCTTTGCGTGAGCGAAATCCCCGCCGACTTCGTTTCGATTGTAATCGTCCCCGTCCCCGACCCGACTGTCCCGATGGCATAAGCGGAAGAACCCGTTTTCCGGCTTCGGATGGGGAAATCCGTATCGATGGAACCGTATTCTGCGTCCAACGACACTTCACCGGCGAATCCTTTCGGCATCGTGACTTCCACTCCCCCATAATCATTTCGGATTGTAAGTTCACCGGGAACGGTCATGAGATCAATCCGGATATCATTACTCTTGTTGGTAATTCTAACGTTCTTCGACCGAAGAGCCCGCAGGCGGAGGGTCGTATATTCGGTTTTGGATTTCCAATCCCCGGAAATTTCCTCCGCTGTAATGCGGGAGCTCTTGGATTGAAGGTCCACGGACCCCTGAATATTCTTCAAATCCATATTGGAGTACGGTCCGTCCAGGAGGAGATCACCCTTGACGTTCTCCAGCGCGAGTGAACCTGACTGGCCGGAAAAGGAAACCGGCCTTCCGGCGGGGCTCGAAACATCCGTGGCCTCCACCGTGGTATAGGGGGCCTCAATCGTAAGGCCTTGAACGCCCTTGACACGGAGGGATCCGCTCTTTGTCCCCACACTGAGGTTTCCTTTGACGGCAGTTGCTGCGATAGTCGTGTAATCCGACTGAATGGTGAGATCCCCGCCAATGGATTCTGCCGTGATGCGGCCGCTTTGTGATTTGATGGTTGCGGACTGACTGATATTCCCGACGACAATCGTGGAGTATCGGGCATCGATGTCGACAGGTCCGGCAAACGATTCGATCTTCACGTTTGAACTTGTTCCTTTCAGTTTGAGGTTCCCCCCGCAGCTCTGAAGGAGGGATTCCCCGTAATCGTTTTCAACCGTCCGGACGTTTGAGCATTCTTTCAGGGACAGGGAGTTGTTCTTCCCGAGAATTCGCAGTTCTCCCTTCATGCTCTCCAGGGCGATTGATCCGTAACTGATATCGGTGGTGAGAGCGTTCGACCGCGGCACGAACACCTCACCGCGTATTTCCTTGCGGATGTAATTCCCGCCTGTGAAAATTCTCCAGAATCCGCCGCCTCCGACACCGCGGCGAAGCTCCACGAATTCGAGGAGGAGTTTGGACTCGCTTTTGGTTTCCCGAATCTTCAGGGAGCGCACGTACTCTTCTTCATACTCCTGATCCGATGATGATATCCGCACGTGGATCGTCATGGCTACTTCATCCTTGTCCCATGATTTGAATTCGATTTCCGAACCCGAGAGTCCTCTGATTTCAATCCGCTGTGCCGGCGTTGTCGGCGAATGGTGTTCGAGGTCGCGGGTTTGGTCTGTAGCCGATGGCGCTGCAACCAATGCGAGAGAAACAACTGCGGCAAAGATCTTCATGACTGACGTTCTCCTTTTTCGATAATTTCAAGCAGCACGCGGAGCTTGAGTCCATAGAGTTGGCGCAACCGCGAGTGTGTCACGGGGGAGATATCGGTGCGGGCAATATCGGATCGAAGCTCCTTGATGGCGGCGTCGATGAGCCGGATTTGCTGAAACCGGGCCTCCAGCGCCTCTTGCCCCGGATCGCTCTCTTTCGAGTCGGCAGCTGACGGAAGTACGCGCTCAAATTCCTGGATCGCGGATTGATACGCCGCGTCGAACCGCAGTTCCGCCGGACGGTCGACAGCGGTGAACCGTTCGACCATGTGATACAACCCGTAGCCGCTCAGCAGAACGAGAAATGACGCCGCAATGCCATAGACAAAACTGCGGGCGTCCGGCACGGAGAAGAGAGGGCGGTGAGGTTGGAGAACATGGTTGATAGAGCGCCAGATTCTCTGTTTTGTTGACCGGGGGGGCTTGTCGTCCCCCTGATAGAATTGTTCCGGATTCATGTGTGCGTCCTTTCCTCGTTCCATTTCACTTTCAGCCACTGTCTCGTCCTCGATAAGATTGTTCGTGAAGCACTCTCGCCAATTTGCAGCATTTGAGCGATCTCCGCATGCGAAAAGCCCTCAACTTCGTGCAGAATAAATACAGACCGCCGAATATCGTCCAGCTGGTCAAGCCATCCCCGCATCAATTCATCCCAGGCAAAATGTTCATGCGGATCTTCGGTGACAGATTGGCCGAGTGCGGCCTCCTCCAGGAAAACCGTTTGAGTTTTCCTTCGGTCTGAGCGCATTTCGTTCAGTCCGATGGCGAAGAGCCAGGTCGAAAAGCGTGAACGCCCCGCAAACCGATCAAGTGACTCATACGCCTTGATGAAGCTTCGTTGTACCCAGTCTTCAACCTGATGACGGTCCCGGGAAAACTGCTTCAGGAATCTATAAAGCGGATCCACGTGATGCTCGTAGAGGATCCGAAAAGCAGCGTAGTCGCCTTCCCGGATTCTGCTGATAAGAAAGGATTCGTCCGTCATTGATCGGTTGGGTTCGTGAGTATGATGCGGCAGAAGGGGGGAACGCTACAGAAAGGTAATCAGAAAAAACTACGAATGTGATTCGAGTCACCCAGGGAAAGGCTGCAGATGACTATGTTGAGCGGCAGAAACAAAGAAGCACCACGATTGACCCAGAGCTTAGGGGAGGCTCTGGGGAAGTCTGGTGCTTCAGTTTTTTTCAGGGGATGTTAAAAAGAACCGATGTTCAGAGTAATGTAGAAGCCGCCGAAATTCTTCACCCTCACGCCGTCCATTACTTCGATGCCTCCCGGAAACGGCACAAAATAATAGCGTATGCTGAATCCCATGAGAGTGCCGTACGGGGCCCCGAAGTACGCCCCAGCCGAAAGGTAACCTCCAATTGTATACTCCGCCTGGCCATACTTCAGGCTCTGAAAAAATTCCACTTCTTCGGTAAATTCGAACGAGCCGACAGAGCTGTCGGAGATTGTCCGGGTAAAGGAGTAAGGTGCTACAAACATCAGCGTCGGACCAATTCCCGCAGAAACATAGGGGCGGAAGTTGTCCATGATATCGTCTTTAAAGAGGCGGAGTTGAGCAGCTGCCATGAGGGGAATCATGATCAGTCTGTTTTTCTTCCCCGGAACAATTGAATTGCCAAAATAATCAAAATACTCAACCTCGGCGTCATCCTTGACATCAGAGAGCGCAAGCGTCACAATCCCTGAAAGGGTCTCGGAAAATTCATGCCGGTAAAATCCACCCGCCCCGAATCCATTATTTGACAACATAATGTCGAATCCCCAGGCATCGGGGGGACTTTGGTAGGAGTTCGGGCGTATTAAATCAGGTTGAGAGGGCGTAAAAACGATGGTGGTGTCCCCAACAGGATGCTGCGCAATGAGCGGAGGAGTGACCGCCAGGAAAGCAAGATAGAAGATGCGGGCAGACTTCATAGAAGATCACCCTTAAGGTTAGTTTGCTTCTCAAACGCTCTACGAACAAATATAGTTCCGTTCACACCGAAAGGCAAGAGCTCTGGGACTAATGGACTGAAAAGATTCCGAATTTGAGATATTTCGTCTCCGGCATGGCAGGGAGGACAGGGTGGTCAGGACTCGCCCCCGCTGACTCAAGCAATTGAACGCTCCGGCCGGCAGAGCGTGCACTGGCTTCGATCGTTGAGAAGAAGGCTTCCTCGGCCACGTGATGGGAGCAGGATGCAGAAATGAGAAATCCGCCCGGATTGAGGAGCCGAAGAGCATTTGTGTTGATTTCCTTGTATCCGCGAAGCGCCGTAAAAACCGTCTTTTTGCTTCGGGCGAACGAGGGTGGATCGAGGATGATGGCATCATAGCGTTTGTTATCCGCAACAGCAGATTTTAACATTTCGAAAACATCGGCAACGTCAAAGGAGAGATTTGTCTTCTGATTGATGGTAGCATTAACCTTTGCCTTGGTAATTGCCGAGTCCGAAGAATCCACGCCATGAACAATCTCGGCCCCGCCTTCCACTGCGTTTAAACTGAACCCTCCCTCATTGCAAAAACAATCGAGAACCTTCGCGCCCTTGACATACCGCCGAATGGCCTTTCGATTGTCCCGCTGATCGAGAAAAATCCCGGTTTTCTGACCTGACATAAGGTCGATCTTGAACTTGACGCCGTTTTCTGAAACTATGGTCTGTTCGAGTGTTCCCCGAAGGACATCCTTTTTAAGCGGGAGTTGCTCCAATGGTCTCAAAGGAGACTCATTTCGCTCAACGATTGCCTTGGGATGAAGAAGAGACTCAAGAACGTCGCAGATCAGCGTAAGGCGTCGATCCATCCCGAGCGAAAGTGTTTGAATCGAAAGATACTCGTTGTATTTGTCGATGATCAGGCCTGGCAGAAAATCCCCCTCGCTGTGTGCAAGACGGAAGGTTTCTGAGTGGGGAAAGAGCCTCTTCCGGAGGGATAAGGCCCTTGAGAGCCTGCCCTCAAAAAAATCAAACGTGATCTCCTCACGCTCGCTGGAGAGAAGTCGGAAGGAGATAAGAGAATTCGGATGGAAAAACCCGATACCGAGAAACTTGCCGTCATGCCGATGTAATTCCACCACATCGCCGGCTTCCGGATTTCCCTGGATCGATTTGATCTCGTTGCTGAAAATCCACTGGTGCCCGGAGAGAAGTCGTTCTTCCTCCCGTTTCTTGAGAACGAGGTGCTTTTTCATAATGAAAAAGTAGACAGAATTCAGAGTAGAAGCAAGGAACGGTGAAGCGGTTGGCATTCTCAACGCGGGTTGCTATCAAACCAAAGGTTTGATATATTTTATTCGCTGTCCTCTCCATTGTGAACTTCGAAAGGATGTAAGACTATGATCAATATCCCCGAATTGCTGGGAAGCGATGGGAAATCCCTCCTTGAGCATCAATGTAAAACCATATCCCGGGAATCCCTTCATCTCCCCGGACCGGATTTCATCGACCGCGTGTATGCCGTTTCCGATCGCTCCATTGGAACACTGAGAAGCCTTCATGCATTGTTTCAATCCGGCAGGCTCGCAGGGACCGGATATCTCTCGATTCTCCCTGTTGACCAGGGGATCGAGCATTCTGCCGGTGCTTCCTTCGCTCCCAATCCCCAGTATTTTGATCCCGAAAATATTGTGAAGCTTGCAATCGAAGGCGGCTGCAACGCGGTCGCTTCGACGCTCGGGGTCCTTGGCGCTGTTGCCCGTAAGTTCGCCCACAAAATTCCATTCATCCTGAAAATCAATCACAACGAATTCCTGTCCTATCCCAATACCTATGACCAATCCATGTTTGCAAGCGTCAAACAGGGGTTTGATATGGGTGCTGTGGCTATCGGTGCGACGGTGTATTTCGGATCGGCCGAATCGCGCCGCCAACTTTGGGAAATCAGCCAGGCGTTCCAGCAAGCCCACGAAATGGGCATGGCAACGATCCTGTGGTGCTATACACGAAATTCGGCGTTCAAAACAAAAGAGAAAGATTATCACGTTTCAGCCGATCTGACCGGGCAGGCAAATCATCTCGGTGTCACAATCGAGGCGGATATCGTGAAGCAGAAGCTTCCCGAAAATAACGGCGGCTATACCGCACTGAATTTCGGCAAGACGCACAAAAAAGTGTATGAGCAGCTGAGCTCCGACCATCCCATCGACCTCACCCGATACCAGGTTGCCAACGGTTACATGGGAAGGGCAGGGTTGATCAATTCCGGCGGCGCCTCAGGAAGCAACGACATTGCCGAGGCCGTTCGTACTGCCGTGATCAACAAAAGGGCGGGCGGTACCGGCTTGATCTCGGGGCGAAAGGCCTTCCAACGGCCCATGAAGGAAGGCGCGCAGATTCTGAACGCGATTCAAGACGTCTACCTTTCAAAGGATGTGACGATCGCCTAACGCCCGTATCGCTTCGGACACCGGGCAGTATGTTCAGGCGTCAAGACGTTGTCCGCACGACGGCTTGGCGCCTTTTTTTTCAAAGGAAGAAGGACCATGAGTTTGCGATGCATCATCTTTGATATGGACGGCACCTTGACGGAAACCAACCGGTTGATCTTCGACTCGTTCAACTTTATCGTGAAGAAATATCGAGGTCACACGATGCCTGATCATGAAATCACGGCTCTCTTTGGTCCGCCGGAAGAGGGGGCCTTGGCGCGCATTGTCGAAGGAAAGCAACTCGAGACCGCGATGAGGGAGTATCTGGAGTTTTACCGCAGTCATCACGGATCCCTTGCGCGGTTGATCCCGGGGATGAAGGATGTCTTGGACGATGTGCGGAGAAAAGGAAGACACCTGGCCCTTTTCACAGGGAAGGGAACGCACACAACCGCCATTACTCTGGAAGAATTTGGGCTGACCTCATATTTTGACCTCGTCGTTACGGGCAACGACGTTCGCGAGCATAAACCGTCGGCAGAGGGGCTTCATAAGATCCTGAAACACTTCAATCTCCGGCCCCGAGAAGCCCTCATGGTGGGTGACGCGGTGGCCGACGTTAAGGCAGCTCAGGAAGCCGGTATTCCTATTGCCGCCGTTCTTTGGGATTCCTACGGCAGAGACCGCGTTCTGCGCATGAAAACGGATCATGTGTTTCACGAAGTCAGTGAGTTCCATCGCTGGCTGAATAAGAAACTCGAAGAGCCCCATCATGTGGCCTGAAGAAATCATCCGTTCCCGGTGGATGTACTTTACCCTCAGATTCGGCACCGTTCCCATCATCCTGCTCTTCTATATCACGGCATCGCTTCATTTCTCATACACGCCTGACGATACGTATATTTACCTGCAGTATGCTCGGAATATCTCGGATGGAAACGGGTTCTCGTTCAATGCAGGTGAACCGACCTATGGTGTTACCGGCCCCTTGTGGGCTTTGCTGATCGCGGCAGGGGCCGCGGGAGGACTGGATCCGTACGTTGTCGCAAAAACGCTCGACCTGCTCTTTGGCGGACTCGCTGTGATCGTGGCGCTCCGGCTGTCGCTTGAAATACTGAAGGATCCTCTCTATGCCTTGTCCGCGTGCGCACTGGTGGCAACCGATGCCTGGTTGCTGCGATGGACCGGAACCGGACTCGAGACCACACTCGGCGTGCTGCTTGTCCTCTTGACGCTGTTCTATGTCTATAAGACCGACTACGGAGTTGCCTCCCTTTCGGCTGCACTGCTGACACTCGTTCGTCCGGAAGGAGGGCTGTTGTTCCTTCTGGTGCAGGCAGACAACCTGATAAATACTCGTAACTGGCGGCTCGCGTTTCGCGTCACGTTGAAATCCTGCGCCGTGTATCTTGTTGTCATTGCACCCTGGCTGGTGTTTGCACTGCTCACGTTCGGAAAGATCATCCCGAACACGATGGGAGCTAAAACCTTCACGGTGTATTCATTGGACTCGTTCCTGTACGTGCTGCGATCAGAGGTGAGCATCATTCTTGCGAGCCAGGCCTTGGCATTGTTTCTTTTGCTGGTCGGAGTAGTCGGTGCCCTGCGAAGAGTCCCCTTGCGCGGCGTCTGGATCGAGGTCTTTCCGCTTACCTGGCCTCTTGCCCTCCTGCTCTTTTATAGTATTCTCAACATCCAGGTCGTTTCGCGCTATATACTTCTGATTTCACCGGTGCTGGCGATCTTTGGTGTTTGGGGAGTGAAAAAAAGCACGGAATTTTGGAAATTACGGTGGCAAACGTCGTTGGGACTTCTTGTCGGTCTCGTGGTGATCTCCGGAATTCAGAACCAGGTTCTCTACTATTTGAAAATTGTTCCTCATTTGGATGGGTTTGTCCGCGGGATGGAAGAATGTCTCAGGCCGATGGCTTATGAGCTTCGTAAGGCAGGCGGCTCAGTGCTCACACCTGACATCGGGTTGGTGGGATATGTATCACGTGCGAAAGTGTATGACACCGCGGGAATCATAAGTCCCGAAGTAAAGCAATCATTCCAGGGCCTTTCCTACGATGAGGGTATGGAGCAAAAGGCCTATCGGGATGTCGTGCAGCCGGATTTCATCATCGATCGGTTTCAACAGCCGGGACGGCTCGAGTCTGAAGAGTTCAGGGAGGTCATGAATTGCCAATTCCCAAGCCTTGGCCTGATGATCGATCGGAAGGTCTTCTACACGCTCTATATTCGGGGGAAATCATGAAGAGGCTTATGGTATTTCTCGCGTTGGTCTTGCCCGCGACAGGGTATCCCCAGGAAGCTTCCTTACCAGTGCTCAAGGGATTGCGGTTGTTTGGCCGGTCGCAGGCCGATCTGCCGGTCACACTTCTCCGCGAAGAGCCAATGACAATCGAGTTCGATGTTCAGGCCGATCAACCTCCCAGACTCGAACTGCGATTTTACCATTGCGACAGGGATTGGAAGATAACGCAGGCCCAGTTTGTGAATGACGATTTTCGGAATAAGACGAGGATGGACCTTCCTTTTGACACATCTCCAGTCGGTGTCAAGGGATACTCATACCAATATTCAGTCCGGATCCCCGGCCACCCGCTGTTTGACGGGTTCTTGTTCTCCGGCAATTATCGTCTGGAAATCTGGGATGCCGAATTGCAGCTGCAGCTTGCCTCGGCCCGGTTCTTTGTTACCGAACGGCTTCTTCAGCCTGGAATCAAGGTTGTGAATCGTCGGGATCCATCAACAGCGGCTCCGCGCAATCAAGTGCATCTTGTGAACGTCGCGTTCGCAATCCCGCAACCCGATTCAGCAAGTGTTATGCCGTACTTCAGTCATGATTTTACCACCGTTGACGTTTACAAGAATCGTGAGCTGGGTCGACCATGGCGAATGAGCGTGGATGATGATGATCCAAACACGTTTGTGGAAGGTCTGGCGACTCAACACCTGGAATTTCGGATTGAAAACATCGTCCCGGGGAGCGAGTATCGGACGATGAATCTCGAAAACGTTAATTACTATCCGCAACACACAGAATTACGGCCCCGCTTTGGGGCTGACGTGAGCCGATTCCCATGGCAGAGGGCTTCAGATCAGGACGGTTCCTCTTCCATTGTTCGCGGAAATCGGTATGCGGATTATCTTAGTTTCCAATTTGAGCTGCTATGGGATGTTGTCAGTGATTCAGTGTTCGTTGTGGGGGATTTTAATGGATGGGATCCCTCCAACGGAGGCCCTATGAAATTTCAGGATGGCCGTTACACATGGAAAACCTCCATTCGGCGCGGCCAGTACGACTACCAGTACGTTGTTGGCAAGGATTGGATTGCCCTCGAGGGGAACGATTGGCGGACAGTCAACCGCTATACCGCCCTGGTATATTATCGTGATCAGCGATTCGGCGGATTTGATCGAATTGTGGGAGTCGTAAGGACGCGAAGCTCCGGCGGGCTCTCTGCAGGCGAATAGTGTCGCAGGGGCCAACGCCCGGAACCGAAACAAGGAGACACCGTTGCTATGAAAGATTCGAAACTTGCGGTCGCCGTCATAGGCGCCGGTCACCTCGGCAGTCTGCACACAAGGATGTTGGCTCAAATCGCGGATGTCGAGCTCGTGGGGATCTGTGATATCGACACATCAAAGGCATCGGCTCTGGCGGCGGAACTTAACACGAAAACGTTTCGGAATGTGGAAGAAGCGGTGAATGCTGCCTCTGCTCTGAGCATTGCCACAACGACAAAAACGCATTTTGAGGTCGGGAGCCAGGTGATCGAGGCCGGGAGGCATGTCTTTATAGAAAAGCCTTTGACGGAAACCATTGAGCAGGCGAGGAAGCTCGTGAAATTGGCGGAGTCGAAGAAGGTAAAGATACAGGTGGGCCACATTGAGCGATTTAATCCGGCTATTCTAGCGTTGGAACAATACCAGCTGCAACCGTTGTTCATCGAGTCGCACCGATTGGCGCAATTCAATCCGCGGGGGACGGACGTCCCCGTGGTCCTCGATCTGATGATTCACGATATCGATCTGATCCTGAGCCTGGTGAAATCCCCCGTGACCCGTATCGATGCCAACGGAGTGGCGGTTGTTTCTGATTCTGCAGACATTGCAAACGCCCGCCTGCAATTTGAGAGCGGATGCGTCGCCAATGTGACCGCGAGCCGGATCTCCCAAAACAAGATGCGAAAGATGCGATTGTTTCAAAAGGATGCCTACATCTCGATTGACTTTGCACAGGGACTTGCGGAAGTGTTCCGGCTGGTTGATGAGAATGATCCGAACATACGCTCCACAATGCTTCTGGGGAAGATCGAGCAGGGGTCCCGAAAACGCGCCATCGTCTACGAACAGCCTGAAGTCAGGGAAGTCAATGCCCTTAAATATGAGCTGGAACTGTTTGTGCAAAGCATTCGGAGGAATTCTGAACCTCCTGTAACGGGGGGTGATGGGCTGCAGGCGCTTGAAGTGGCGGCGGAAATCATGAAAGCGATTGAATCACAAACTGTTCGAATGATGTAATGACGAAGAGTCTCTCAATACGAAACGCGCTTCTGGATACCATCGGAACCATTGCCGACCGACGATCATTGCTTGTCTATGTCGTTGGCGGATACGTGCGCGACCTTGTCCTCGGGAGGGAAGTTCGGGATATGGACGTTGTCGTCCTTGGGAATGGCATTGAGTTCGCCGGAATGGTGGCCGGGGAAATGAAGGCGAACCTTGTAACGTTCCCGAAGTTTGGCACAGCCATGATGACTGTTGGAGAGAGCAAGGTGGAGTTTGTCGGAGCCCGGAAGGAAAGCTATGATCGAAATTCACGAAAGCCTGCCGTGGCTCAGGGAACGCTGGAAGATGATCTCGCAAGAAGAGACTTCACCGTCAATGCCATGGCCGTATCCCTCAATAAGGCAGACCGGGGAACACTGATCGATCCGCACGGAGGGCAGGATGACCTGAAGAAAAAGATTCTTCGGACTCCTTTGGATCCCGAGCAGACATTCGATGATGACCCGTTGCGGATTATGCGCGCAATGCGTTTTGCTGCACAGCTTGGGTTCTCGATCGATGATCGCATTCTTCGGGCCGCGCGGGAAATGAAGGACCGTCTGAAGATCGTTTCGCAGGAGCGCATCTCCGAGGAATTTCTGAAGATCCTGATGTCGCCGAAGCCGTCTGCAGGATTACTCCCGATGCATCAGACCGGTGTACTGGAAGTCGTCTTTCCGGAAATGGCTCGGCTCTCAGGAGTCGATCAGAGGAAAGAGCATCATCACAAGGATGTATTCCTGCATACCGTAAAAGTTATTGATAATATTTCGGAGCATACTCAGAACGTCTGGCTCCGCATGGCGGCACTGATGCACGACATAGCAAAACCAAGAACGAAGGCATTCAAAGAAGGGACCGGGTGGACATTCCATGGTCACGAGGAGGCTGGTGCCCGGATGGTCAAACCTCTTTTCCGTCGAATGAAATTTCCTCTGGATCATGTTCCGTATGTCGAGAAACTGGTCCGACTGCATTTGAGGCCGATGGCCCTCGTCGATGAAGGGGTGACGGAATCCGCCGTTCGTCGTCTCTTATATGAAGCAGGGGAGGAGATCGACGATTTGATGTGCCTGTGTCGGGCTGATATCACGTCGAAGAACCCCAAACTCGTCAGCCAGGTGAAGGGGAATTATGAGCGCGTGGCGCAGAAGATGACCGAAGTAGAGGAGAAGGACCGGATGCGGAAGTGGCGTCCGGCGCTGGACGGTGAGGAGATCATGCGGGTTTGCGGGATTGAGCCTGGACGGGTGGTTGGCCGCCTGAAACAGGCAGTCGTGGATGCCATCCTGGATGGTAAGATTCCCAATGAACACGATGCGGCATTGAATTACCTGATTTCCATCAAGGACCCCATTCTCGAGCAGGGGGAATCGGACAAACCCTGACCCGCCGAATTCGCAGAATGGGGGCCTCATTTGTAACCTTTTTGATCACAACGGTGTCTAACATTAAGTTGAATCCATAAGTGCTTTGTTTCGAGATACAATGAAACTTTGCCTCGAGTTTTTCGTTTACTACATAGTGTTTTGAAGGGAATGTCTAATCGGGACATTCTTCTGTGTTGATGTATTTGCCGAAGGATCGAAGTAACCCCATTTCTTGTCCATTCACAGGAGATTTTTCAATGATGAAGATGTTCGCCATTATGGTGCTTTGCCTCATTGCAATTGACGCACAGGCGCAAGCGCCTCAAGGCCGTCAATTGACTCTTGACGAGGCTGTCAGAATCGCCCTGGAACAAAACGTGAATGTCAAACAGGCGGCAAACAATGTCGAATCGGCTGAGAACTCCGTCTTTTCAGCATACGGTTCCTATGTGCCGCAGCCGTACGCGTTTGGGAGTTTCACCCGATCAGGAATAACCTCACCGCCGACGTTCAGGGACTTTCAGGGAATTCCCACCCTCACCCCGAGGACGGAACTGTATTACAATACCTTCCAGACCGGATTCGGTCTTCGATACACATTGTTCGACGGTTTTAATCGTGAGGCGAATATGAGTTCTGCGCTGACCCGGGAAAGTCAGGCCGAATATCAGTATGAACGAACGCGGCAGTCGACCGCATTCTCAGTCCAGAACACCTATCTCAACGTTTTGAGAAATGAACAGCTTGTCAAGGTCGCCGAAGAGAATCTCAAACGCGATCGACGGCAGCTTGAGCGGATTACGGAGTCGAATCGAGTTGGTGCATCATCGATTGCCGATGTCTACAGGCAACAGTCCATCGTCGCCACTGATGAGGTGAATTTGATCGGCGCCCAGAACACCTACGATAAGTCCAAAGCCGATCTGCTGAACCTGCTGGCCCTTGATCCGGCAGCCAATTACCTGGTGGCGGACCCCGGTATCGAGCAGCAAATCAAACAAGGTGAGACGGGTTCGGCGCCCCTGCCGGTGGAACCGTACAGCGAATTACTGCGGCGCGCCCTGGATTCGAGGCGCGATTATCTCAGCACGAAAAGTAGCCTTGATCTGGCAGAAAATGGTGTTACGCAGGCATGGAGTCCTTATTATCCCAGTGTAAGTGTGAGCGGAGGTTTCTCCACAAACTCTCAGGATGGGGTTCCGGCAACCTCATGGGGTAACCGTGCTTCAAACGTTGGCCTTTCGCTGAGCTGGCAACTCCCGGAGGTTTTTGGTTCGATCACACGCATCCAGAACGCAAAGGTTACGGAAAGAAACGCCGACCTCTCCCTTGAGCAAAAACAGAGAGATGTCGCCGTCGAATTGAAAAAGGCTCTCCTCGATCTCGAGGCTGCTGAAAAGCAAAAAGACGCTACACAAAAAGCACTTCTTTCTGCCGAACAGGATCGTCGCGTTGCTGAAGAGCGGTACAATCTTGGAGCCGGCACTCTCCTTGACCTGTACATTGCAAATGCAAACTATGTCAACGCACAGGCAAACAACGTCAACGCGAACTATAATAACATCATCGCGCGGAGAAATCTCGAATACACAATAGGTGACCGGGCGTATTAAGACGGCTCAATCACAAGGAAATCAACCAATGGCAAACGGCAAAAAGAAATCCAGAAAAAAACTCATCGTCTTCCTCATTATTGGGGTGGTCGTCGTTTCCCTTGTAGTGCTTGTGTTCATGGGAAGCGGCAGGGAAACTATTCTGACAGTGCAGACTGAAAAGATCGAGCGGAAGACCATTACCCAAATCGTTACCGCGACAGGAAAAATTCAGCCGGTTACGCAGGTAAAGATCAACGCGGAAGTCAGTGGCGAAATCATTGACCTGCCGGTTCGTGAAGGACAGCGTATTTCCAAAGGACAGCTTCTTGTGCGCATCAAGCCGGACGCCTATCAGGCCCAGTTCGAACGCGCCCAGGCGAGCCTCGCGATCGCGGAGGCGAATCTCGTGAAGGCGGAATCTGAATACAAACGCAGCGGAGAGTTGTTCGAAAAGAAACTTGTCTCCGAGTCCGAAATGGAAATTTCCCGGGCAAGTTACCAGAGCGCCAGGGCTACTCATGCCCAGGCTCAGGCTTCGGTCAAAGAGGCCCGTGAAACACTCGGAAAGACAACGATTTACTCGCCGATGGATGGGGTCGTGAGCCAGCTGCTTCTTGAACTCGGTGAACGCGTCAGCGGAAGTACATTTACGCAAGGCACGGAAATTATGACGGTGGCCGACCTTTCGCGCATGGAAGCGCGGGTGGATGTGGGAGAGAATGACATCGTGCTTGTGAGTCTTGGAGATACCGCAAAAGTGGAAGTGGATGCATACTCCGAGCGAGAGTTGATCGGTGTGGTTTCGCAGATCGCCAATACGGCGAAATCTGCCGGCCTTGGCACCCAGGATCAAGTGATCAATTTTGAAGTAAGGATTCTCCTGAGGACTCCTGACGACGTGGAATTACGGCCCGGGATGTCGATGAGCGCAGACATCGAGACAGCAACGCATCGTGATGTTCTTGCTGTTCCCATCCAGTCAGTGACGGTCAGGATTCCAAAAATGGAAATGAAGCAGGAGGAGGCTGAGGAGGGCGGAGTGCGGTTGGCGAATCAAGCCGCTCCGAAGGAAGAAAAACTGGATGAAGTGGTGTTTGTCGTTGACGAAGGCACTGTGAAAACTGTAACGGTAAAACGCGGCTTGACGAGCGACACGCATGTCGAAGTAACGGGCGAAGGACTTGAAGGAAAAGAAGTCGTCGCAGGGCCTTTCAAGGCGATCAATCGCGAGCTTGAAAACGGCTCAAAAGTAAAAATTGAGAATCGCAACGCACGACGTCCGGGCGCGAGCGCAAGCATTACACAAAACTAAGGAAACGGAGAGGAGAAAGAAAGATATGGCAGAAGCGGTTATCCACCTTCGCGATATCACAAAAATGTACCAGATGGGTGCGGAAGAGGTTCACGCCCTTCGCGGCATTACCCTGGATATCATGCGCAACGAGTATGTCGCCGTTATGGGACCGTCTGGATCAGGGAAGTCAACCCTGATGAATATTATCGGATGTCTCGATACTCCGACATCCGGAGTCTATGAGCTGAACAATTTGAACGTCAGTGAAATGAATGACAATCAATTGGCACGTATCCGGAATAAAGAGATCGGCTTCGTGTTCCAAACATTCAATCTTCTTGCCCGTTCGGATGTTCTCCATAATGTCGAACTGCCGCTTATTTATGGCGGCGTTGGGTCCGGCGATCGGCGAAAACAGGCAATGGAAGCGATTGATCAGGTTGGACTTGGTGACCGATTTCATCACAAACCCAACGAATTGTCCGGCGGTCAGAGGCAGCGCGTTGCTATTGCGCGGGCCCTGGTCACGCGCCCATCGATTCTCCTGGCAGACGAGCCAACAGGTAACCTCGACAGCAAAACCGGCGAGGAAATCATGGGCTTGTTCGACATCCTTCATCAACAAGGCAATACGATCATCCTCGTGACTCACGAGGAGGATATTGCCGCCCACGCGTTCCGCCGTGTCCGTGTCAAAGATGGACACGTCGAAAGGGATGAACCTGTTACTGAACGTAAAATCGCCGTCCACTCCAGTCTCGCGAGCGCCTGATGATTCGCTTTTACGTTGACGATCTCAAGGAAGGACTGATGATTGCTCTTGGGGCAATCCGGGCGAACAAGATGCGGTCTGCCCTTACCACCCTCGGCATCGTTATTGGAATTGTTTCCGTTACGCTGATGGGGACGGCTATTGAAGGACTGGACCGGGCTTTCAACAAATCGATTGCCGTCATTGGGGCAGATGTTCTCTATGTTCAGAAATGGCCATGGGGCGGCGGAGGTAATTGGTGGGAAATCAGGAACCGAAAAGATCTGCTGATACAGCACGCAAAGGCGATTGAAGAGGACGCGACAACGGTCGCCAGCGTTTCGCCAGTCATGGGTACGGGAAGAAGCGTAAAATATAGCGGTAAAGTGATTGACAATGTTGTTGTTTTTGGGACAGATGCAGATTTCATTGAAACTACAAAAGCTAACGTGGGGTTGGGGAGGTTCATGACATCAATGGAGTCAGAGGGGGGGAGGCCTGTGTGTGTTATCGGATCTGAAGTCGCTGAGTCGCTCTTTCCGAATGAATATCCAATCGGGAAGACTATCAAAGTGGGAAACTACCCCTATAGAGTAGTGGGCGTTCTTGAGAAGCAAGGAAGCTTTCTCGGAATACAGAGTTTCGACAATCGAGTTTACGTACCGATTACGAGATTTTTTTCCGAATTCATGTCGCGTAGGCACGGAATTAGTATCTGGGTCAGGGCTGAATCCCTTGAATCAGTCGATGAGACCAAGGAGGAACTTCGTGGCATTCTCCGGAGAGTGAGGAAAGTTGAACCGCGCGAAGCTGATGATTTTGCGATCAATCAGCAAGAAATCCTCATCCAAACATTCAACCAGATTGGCGGAGTGATCGCGGCGGTTGGGCTCTTTATCACCGGTCTCGCACTCTTCGTTGGCGGAATCGGAATTATGAACATCATGTTCGTGTCGGTCACGGAACGAACCAAGGAGATCGGCCTTCGCAAGGCCATTGGCGCTCCAAATCGTTCGATTCTCATGCAGTTCCTCCTGGAGTCTGCCGTCATTTGTTTGCTGGGCGGGATTGTGGGCGTGGTTATCGCGTTCCCATTAAGCCTCATCATCGATCAGATCCTCCCCACAGCCATGCCTGTCAGTATCGTAATTGTTGCTCTCCTGATTTCTGTTTTTGTTGGAGTGGTGTCGGGATTTCTTCCCGCTTACCGCGCTTCCCGGATGGATCCGGTCGACGCTCTTCGATACGAGTAGTCTATGCAGCTTGCCGAAATCATCAAGATATCGCTCACAGCCATCCGCGCAAACAAACTGCGCTCCACCCTGACCCTTCTTGGCATTGTGGTCGGCGTGTTTTCGATTATCGGCGTGATGACAGCCGTCCGCGTTCTGCAAAACAGTATTGAGAGCGGATTGAGCAATCTGGGGACGCATACATTCCAGATTCAACGCACTCCCGTCATGGCAAGTCGATCGGAATGGATGAAAGCCCGGAACCGAAAAGACATTACCTATGAACAAGGTGCCCGATTGCAGGAGCGGATGACCTTTGCAATGTACACTGCTTTGGAGGATTGGGAAGGGGGAGAGGTTGTTCAGTATGGCTCATTGAAAACGAATCCCAACGTCAGCATCGCCGGGGAAGAACCGGACGGAATCGTCACGAACAACTGGACTATCCAGGAAGGTCGTAGCCTTTCGAACTCCGATCTTGAATTCTCGACGAAGGTCGCCATTATCGGCGGCGACGTCGTGGCGAAGCTCTTTCCTCTCGGTCACGCTGATGCTATTGGCAAGGAAATCCGGGTCGGAAACAACAGGTTTACGGTGATTGGAACCTTTGAGCCAAAGGGCGGGAGCCTGGGCGGGAACGACGATAACAAAGTTGTCATCCCCATGACGACATTCCTTTCCGCGTTTGGAAAGGACAGAAGCATTCATATCATGATTAAGGCCAAGAGTGCCGAAGTCTATGAAGATTGTCTTGAAGAGGCCAAATTTCACTTGCGCACGATTCGAAGGGTTCCGCCGGGTAAAGAAGATGATTTCTCGATTTTCTCCAATGACTCCATAATTTCCACATTTAATGAATTCACGCTGTATGTGAAGCTCGGCGTCGGATTCATCAGTTTCATTTCGCTTATTGCCGCCGGTGTGGGGATCATGAATATTATGCTTGTGTCCGTGACTGAACGAACAAAGGAAATCGGAATACGGAAGGCAATCGGAGCCCAGAAGAAGAGTATTCTCAGTCAGTTCATTACGGAGGCGGTTGTCTTGTGCCAGCTCGGCGGTCTCTTGGGAATTCTGGTGGGAGTCGTGATGGGGAATTTGGTTGCAGTGATCATGGAAGTTCCTCCGACAATTCCCTGGGACTGGGCTTTCATTGGATTCGTTCTGTGTGGGTTCATCGGAGTCGTGTTCGGCGTTTATCCAGCTTGGAAGGCTGCAAATCTGGATCCGGTAGACGCGTTGAGGTACGAGTGAATTTCCAATTTCCGATCTTCAATTGACAATCGACAATCGGCAATCCCTCAGGCTTTCATCCGTTTCCCCTTTTCTTCTTCTGAAAAAATCCAACCAACAAGTTTACCCGGTTCGACTTTCTTAAAGTCATTCCAATATTGTCTCGTCCTCTGAAACCGGGAAGAGGAATCCCCCGGGGGAATCTCCGCCGCCGCTTCCATAATGGTCTTGAACCTCCATTGCCAGCGATCCATATTGGCGGACCGAAGGTCCACCCAACCGTCATGAGCCCATGCACCGATGGATTTCTCTGAAATCGGTAATTCGTTGTCTCCGCGGGATGCGGGGATCTTGATCTCCGGACCGCGAAGCAGGGTCACGCCGTCAGGGAGAAGAATGGGGATGCCGATGGAGATGATGCGCGAACGCAGATCGGCATCGCCGCTGATAAGCTTCTCCAATGCAACAGACAGTTGTTTCGTGGGAACCTTCAGGACCGAGAGCATGGAGCCGTACGCCAATTCGAATAGGTGGGCCTCATACAGGAGCTTCGATAACCGCGGCGGTCCAAGAATCTCGAAAGCCACACTCCTCGTCCCGTGATGCGTTTCGAGCCGTTGCATTTCTCTGATGGCACTTTCGAAGAGGAATCCCGCCCGGTATGTGGGGTTCAGGGTCGCATTGTCCAGCGCGTTAATAATGTCGTGACCGGTGTTGCCGCCGCGGATTTCGTAAAGGACACTTTCGGCGATTTCTTCCGGTGTCACGAATTCCATCTGGCCCGGAGTTGAAATTGCCTCAAACTCTCCGCGTGAGAATATTCCATTTTCCCCGGTGTCGATGTAAACAGAACGCAGTGCAGCTCCCTGACGGATCTCGCTCCCTTCTTCCTTAAGCCTGAGCGAGCCCTTGAGACGTATCCCGCGATCCAGTGGGCAGTCAACCAGCGTGATTGTCTTTCCCCGCTTCTTGATTTCTCCGTATCCAATGCGTTTCCAGGCGATTGCTGCGGCCGGCTTGATCTCTTTGGTGATCGGAGCATCCGGCGTGCGGCCCATGAGGAACAACAGAAGCGTATGCGCTCCTGCGACGGCGGACTTGCTGAGGAGTACGCTTGACGGGCGTTCCTCGCTGTGTGTATAGGGGATATTCAGACCCATTCCGCCCGTACCGCTCGTACCGATTTTGACATACACGTTGGTCCCGACACGCTGCATGGAGCGATACAAGAGCTGGACATGCCGAATGAGCTGTGGAACATATTGAGTGGCAAGCAGACGCTCGGTCGCCTCGATCAATCCCCCCTCTCCGCCTTTCCTTACTTGCCGAATGATCTTGCGAACATCTCTTGAGGCCTGAAAAAGATCCTGATAGGCAATGGCCGTTGCTGAATTAATGGAGTCCACAACGATATCGGGCTTATAGCGGGAGAGGACACCGTAAATTGCCGATCGTTCTATCACTTCCAAGGACAATTCATCGAGGAGGTCGTCGATATGCTTCTGACGGGTACTGTCATTTTTCAGAATTTCGTCGCGTGGGAGGTCTTTGAACTCAAAACGCGTAAAGATGTTGCCCCACCAGGGGACAAGAACATTCTTTGCCGCCTTAGGGAATTCCTTTCTCAGGGCCTCAACCGCCTCTTTCGCCTCGCGTTCCAGCAACGAAGTAAGAATGACCCGCTTTGGGTTTTCCTGCATGAGGAGCCTGACAACGGCTGATCCTACAAGTCCCCAACCGCCGAGTACGAGAATGGTCTTATTTTTAATTTCCATGGAAGTTCAGAAGAAGGTGAAGGGTGAGGCTAGCAACTCATCCCTCAGAGTGAAGAGTGGGCTTAAAAGGTTAAGGGTTGAAGGCTCAAGAGGGAAGCATTCTTTAGCCAATGTACAATCAGTGCACAATCTGCGAAAATCTGCATTCTGCACCTCAATCTGAGTAAATCAGTGAAAATCACCTGGGAACAACGGTGTCATACCACGGCTTCTTCTCCCGCAAACCGAGTTCATCGATGTGGACATGTTTCGTTTCCATGTATTCTTTCAACCCGTCAATCCCAAATTCCCGTCCGATTCCACTCTGCTTGTAGCCGCCAAACGGGGCCTTCTCACTGATCAAATGCCATTCATTAATCCAGACCGTTCCCGCTCTGAGTTTTCCGGCAATTGATTTCGCCCTGGCAATATCTCTGGACCAGACACCTGCGCCAAGGCCGTAGGTGGAATCATTGGCAAGAGCAACGGCCTCATTGTCGGACTCATAGCGGATGACCGAGAGGACGGGGCCAAAGATCTCTTCTTGCGCAATCGTCATGGAATTCTTCACCTGCGTAAAAATCGTAGGCTGCACAAAGAAACCTTTCTGAAGGCCCGGATCCTTCGGCGCTCCACCCCCCACCGCGATCGTTGCACCTTCCTTTGCGCCCTGTTCAATATAGCCGAGAACCCGCTCTTGCTGTTTGCGTGAAACCACGGGACCAAGATCAGTTGTGGGATCAGTTGGGTCCCCAAGTCGCAGTTTTTTTGTTTTTGCCACGAGCTTTTCAATGAATGAATCGTGAAGGCTTGCGGGGAGGAGCAGGCGACTCCCGGCTTCACAGCATTGCCCCTGATGGTAAAACATGGCATACATCGCTCCGTCCACGGCAAGATCCACGTCCGCATCATCGAGGACAATATTGGCCGATTTTCCTCCGCACTCGAGAGTAATCTTCTTCAGGTGTTCCGAACCCAGCGCCATGACGCGTTTCCCCACCAGTGTTGAACCCGTGAAGGAAACCTTGTCCACCCCGGGATGCTTCACGAGGGCTTCGCCCGCCTCGTTGCCGTAGCCGGGAAGAATGTTGACAACACCCTTCGGGAATCCGACATCGTGGATAATTCGGGCGAGCTCCATTGCTGTGCACGGAGTGAGTTCCGAGGGCTTGAGAATGACGGTATTTCCGGCCGCAAGGGCCGGCCCGAGCTTCCAGACAGCCATTTTGAGCGGAAAATTCCAGGGGATGATTGCTGCGACTACTCCGATCGGCTCGCGGACGATAATGTTTTCGCTGAACCCCGGTTTTCCAAGTCCCTCTACGGGTTGCGTAAGATCCATCGCAGCGAGCTTTGAGAAATAATTCATGCTGCGAGCGGAAAGGAATATGTCCTCCTTCGCCTTGCGAATCGTGGAGCCGGAATCAGCGACCTCCAATGCCACCAAGTCCTTTGCCCGCTCGTTGATTTTGTCGGAGATTGCCTTGATCAGGACAGCTCGTTCCTGGCCGGACATCCTGGGCCAGGGTCCGTTCTCGAACGCCGCCCGGGCTGCCGTCACAGCAAGCTCGACATCCTGTTCCTCCGCACGGGAGACGGTCGCTATTTTCTCCTGATTGAATGGGTTGATGGATTCAAACGTTTTTCCCGTTGCGGCGGGAACAAAGGCGCCATTAATATAAAGTTGGTACTCCCGCATTCAAACTTCTCCTTTATCACTCATTGCTTCATTTAGTTCAGAAGGAATTCCTTTATAAACTGCACGGTTGCATAGAATTGATAGTCCTGGTTCTTCTTCTTGGAAAAACCGTGGCCCTCGTCCGTAGCAGCAAGATACCAGACGGGGGTATTGCGCTTCTTAAGGGCGGCTACGATCTGCTCCGATTCAAACGCCGGCACGCGTGGATCGTTCTTGCCCTGGATGACAAACAGCGGCCTGACGAGCTTATCGAGATTGTTCATGGGGGCAATCCGCTCAAGGTATTCCCTCATTGTGACGTCCCGTTCATCACCGTATTCCGGACGCCGCAAATCACGGCGATAACTCTCCGTCCGCTCGAGGAAGGTAACCAGGTTCGACATGCCAACCACATCCACGGCACAGCGGAATTTGTCGCCGTAATGCGTTGCAACAGCAAGCGTGGCATGACCGCCGTAACTCCCGCCGGTGATCATGATTCTGTCTCCGTCGATGTCGGGCTGAGTCTTGATCCAATCGAGCAGCGTCGCCAAATCCTTATAAGAATCTTCGCGTTTGAAGCCATTATCCAATTTCAGGAAAGTCTTCCCATATCCTGAGGAACCGCGGATATTTGGGGTGATCAACGCGATTCCCATTTCGTTCAGATAATAATTACTCCTCGCGAGAAAACCGGGCCTTGCCTGCCCTTCAGGGCCGCCATGAATACTGACAATGACCGGCCGCTTGCCTTTGAACGATGCAGGCGGGCGATAAAGAAAACCCGAGATCATCTTTCCGTCAAAGGTTTTCCATTTTACGAGTTCTGCCTGCGGGAACTGCTCGGTGTTCAGACCTCCCGTTTCGCTGAACGTCCAGCGAACGACGGTCCGGTTGCGAGCTCGAGGGAATAGGCATCAGTCGAAGTCCGTGCGGAGCTTTGGTTGAAGCCAAGATACTTGCCTGAGGGATGCCATTCGATTCCGGAAATCAGCCCTGTGGGAAGTTTCGGAGCGGGTTTTTCCTTGCCCGTTGCGGAGTCAAGGAGCCTCAAAACACCAACCCCATCTTCATTAACAACGAAAGCAACGGTCGTCCCGTCCGGGGAAATATCAAAGCTATTAACATCCCATTTGATGTGGTCGGTGAGCACGGTGTACTTTTTGGTGTTCAGGTCGATCGCAGTAAGCCGCTGAAATTCAGAGTTGCGATCGGTGGTCACGTAGAGTGTTTTACCGTCGCGACTGAACTCTGCCCCGCTGTAGGAAATCTGGACCTTGGGATCCCTGGGTGTGAAAAGGGTCCCTACACCGGTTTGTCCGTCAAAAAGCCAGAAGTAGCTTTCGTTGATGGAGATATATTCCACAACGAGAAGCTGTTTCCCGTCGGGAGACCAGTCGACAGGAAACCATCCGCCGCCTGTGTTTTGTGCCAAGAGCCGATCGGAGGATGGATTCGCCGGGTCGATGACATAGATATCGACATCCTTGCCGTTGCGGCGCGTGGAGGTGTAGGCCATCTTCCTCCCGTCCCTTGCCCAAACGCCCAGACTATTGCGGGACTTTCCATCGGTGAGCAACGTAACATCCCCGGTGGCGACATCATAGCGAAAATTCTGGAACCACTCACCGCCGCCGATGTCTTTGCTGAAGACAAAGTAGTCCGGGTTTTTCGGATTGAACGAAGCGCCGGCGACCCGCTCAGCGAAGAACGTAAGTTGTGTGCGGGCACCGCCGGGCGTTTTTACATGATGAATTTGCGGAACATCGGCAAAGCGTGTGCTGATGAGCATTTCGTACCGTGTGGGATGCCAGGTTGAAATCCCGGCGCTGCGGAATTCCGTATATCGCCCGACACCCTCTGCAATCGAGACCGGTATCGGAGGGATTCCATCGATAACGAGATTTTCCCCCGGTGTGATGGTCTTTTCCTGCGCACGAATTGCGGAAACCGTTGCAAGAAGGAGAAGAATGACAAGAAGTTGTTTCATAAGTCACCTTTTTTCGTGTAATGTCAGTGAAGTATTTCTTTCACAAATTGATAAAATCGTTCGACTTCACGCTGGTAGTCCTCTCCGGTTCCGGGACCTTTGAATCCCCAATGGATATCCCTCACCTGGCCTTTTCGATCGATGAACAGTGTTGTTGGATAGGCAAAAAAATCTTCAAGTTGCGAATGCAAAGATTGGTCAACATTCTTTTGCGCAAGACTTCCCGCGTACAGCAAGGGAAAAGTAAGTCCGTGTCTCTTTCTGTAGATGGCAAGATTGTGACGGCCCAAGGCGGGATCTTCTGTCACCTCGAATGAGAGTCCCACGATTTCCAAACCGTCGTCGTTGAACTCTTCGTAAAGTCTCTGAAGAAGCGGCGCCTCATCGAGACAGTTGTGGCACCAGGTTCCCATGATATCAACGATGACGGCTTTTCCCCGGAACCGGGTATCGGAATTCAGAACGGTATCTCCGTCAATGGTCAGCCCCTCGAACCGAAAAGGCTTCCCGGGGTTCTTCAGCCTGGTCCGGCGCTTGTCGAGCTGCTCTTTTTCTGCTCCGGGCTGCGGAACGAGGGTAAATAAATCCGGGGGAAATTGACGGGCGTAATACTTTCCCTTCCAGGAGCCCTCTTCGAAATACAGCTCAATCAGGTTTGCCTGCCAGCCGATGAAC